>Ga0209706_10001739_pt1 | contig 12385 bp, 12 predicted proteins | sample PPLLaktember2015_6_FD_187263 | JGI IMG/M metagenome (GOLD analysis project Ga0209706, IMG submission 187263) | Freshwater sediment microbial communities from Prairie Pothole Lake near Jamestown, North Dakota, USA - PPLs Lake P8 Core (1) Depth... | ecosystem: Environmental > Aquatic > Freshwater...
AACAAAACGCTTGTTTACCGCGGGAAAATCATCGATTTTTTCCTGGAACAGGTCACGCTCCCCAATGGCGCGATGGCCGAGCTTGAAATCGTGCGCCACCCCGGTGGCGCGGCCGTGGTGGCTCTCGACGCTGAAAACCGGGTGTGCCTGCTGCGCCAATACCGGCATGCGGCGGGTGGATGGCTGTGGGAATTGCCCGCCGGCAAGCTCGACCCGGGAGAACCCCCATTGACTACTGCGCAGCGTGAGCTGCAGGAGGAGGCTGGGTTGCACGCCACCCGCTGGGAACCCCTGGGTAAAATCATCAGTTCACCCGGTGTCTTCACCGAGGTCGTGCACCTGTTCCTGGCGCGCGATCTGAGCCGCGTCGCGGCCAATGCCGAGGCGCATGAGGTTTTTGAGGTGCACTGGGTTCCCTTTGCCGAGGCACTGGCGCAGGCACGGACGGGCGTGATCGTGGACGCCAAAACGCTGGCGGGTTTGTTTCGCGCTGAAAGACTGATTTGAGGAAATGTGAGGGAAAAAACCGCTTCAGACCGGCACGTCCGGCAGGGAAAACGGAAAAACGCGTACTGCCGTTACTGCAGTGAGGCTCTACACCGGCACAGCTGGCTCGCGATCAGATGCATGAGTTTTTTGACGCTGAGATCGTCCGGAATTTCCTGGACGCTGGAAAACCAGATCTCCTCCACCTGACTGTCCAGCTCGCTGCTTTCCTCCGTGAGCAGGGGCACCCCTATGAAAACCCCTTGTTGCCCGTTCTCCAGACCAATGGTGATCAGCTGCAGATTTACCGTCTTCATCGTCTACCTCCAGTTCAGTTGCCGCACGTTCGAGGTACTGGACATCCGTAGACTCAAGCGGTGATTGTTTATCATCACCCGGTTTCAAGTATAGACAAATTCGGGGGGAAACAGCCAGCCAGATAGCGTCGCGGTGGCGTCCGTCTGGCGGCGCCACGCCGGGTCAAACCACGGCGGCTTCCGGTTTGATATTGAGGGCGCCGAGCCAGAAGGAGAGATCCTTTTCCACGAACTCCTCGACCGGCATGTAGTGTGAGCCATCGCAGGAGAAGGTCAGGCCAACCAGGCCGTTCATGATGTTGACGGAGCTGGAGCGCAGGTAGATGGTTTCATCGGCCAAACGCAGGGCCTTGAACTCGTCCAGTACGTGCCGGATCTGCTCCGGCGAGACCTTGGCGTTTGCCGGGTAGGGGCAGACCGGGTAGGCCAGGCAGAAGTCCGGGTTGATGATTTCATCCACCCGGTGCAGCCGGTAGTTATAGGGATCGTTGAACAGCCACAGCGAGCAGCGCCCGCTGGAGAAATGGATTTTGCTGTGAAACACGCCGTGGTGACACATCAGGCTGTGAATGAGGTCGAGCACCTCGTCAATGTGCTGGTCCAGCAGGCTGGGCGTGCGTTCCTGCATGAACACCGTGCCGCGCACCGCCGGGTCACCGCGGAACTGCTGCCAGTGCATGTCGGGCGCCGTCAGGCGCGAGTCGTGCAGCAGATCGTCCAGGGCGAAATCCGCGGCGATGAATCCGAGCAGGTTGTTATCCCGGGTCACGGCTTGCAGCGCGGTGATGCACTGTTTGGGAAGGTACTCGCTCATGTACACCGACGACAACATCACACCCTTGAACGGCAGATGGTTTTTCAGGTAGGGGCGTTGCGACAAATCGCGTCCGCGCCAGGAGGGATCGGCGCCACTGGCCTGGACCATGGATGATATTTCAATGCCGTTGAGGTCCCAGGCATATAGCAGGTGACAGTGGGGGATGGACCCGATCGCTTCGCGCAGGAGACGGTCGAGTGCATCCGCATCGGGCCAGACATCGGCGCAGCGATTGCCGAGCTGCGCCATCGGCTCGCTGACGACCTCGGCAAGCGCCGCTTTTTTGGCCAGGACGGCCTGCTGAATGAATGACATGATGTCCTTATGCAGTTAAAAAATTCTTATGGAGCCTGGATGACAAATTCCAATGGATTATACAGGGACAATCTTTGGACGGATTCTGTTTGTCCTGCAAAGACGCATGGTATTTTACGATCGGAGGCACCAGGAACCGTAAAACCCGCCAGCAATCGCACCTTGGAAGACCACGTTCCTTCCGCCCGCCTGAAGTTGGATGCCCTCAATGAGAGAGCCCTGTTTGGGCACCCCTGTGGCAGTTTGACGTCATATGGCGACGCGCCACCTGTCCTCCCATTTTTTCCCTTTCAGAAATTCCCTTTAGTTATCCGCACCTTTCCTGCTGCGTTTCCAGGAAAAACAGGTGGTAAATCAGGGTGTTCCTGGCATGTTCCTTGCTTTTACCTATTATTAAGGATTGAGATGATTGAAACGGCAGGGATCGGGCCGGGCCAGCAGCGCGAAGCCGTCACCGGCAAGTTTGCGGCTTTTGTGTTTCAGGCTGATGACCAGTGAAATCTCTGTCTCTGGATAAAAGTGAAAAATGGCAACGATTAAATCATTTCCCGGATTGACCGGGTTCTACGTACTGACCTCCGACGGTCAGCTTGGTGCTTATGACCCGGACGGAGAATTTGTCGTGGACGCCAAACTCACCAGGGCGTTTGCCGATTACAACCGTCGTTTCCTGATGACCTACCTGCAGAGCCCGGAGAAGGGGAATTTCCGCCTGGCCATCATCCACCGGACACAGGAGAAACGGCCCTGGGGTTCCGAGACCCTGCTGCTGGAGAAAAATATCGTACGTCGCCTGTATCCCATGACCGGGACGACCGAGCTGGACCTGACTGTCTTTCAGAAGAAAAACCGGGAGAAAAGCATTTATCGTGGCATGGAGATTTTTCTGGAGTACAAGGATGCCTCCACTCCCGATCTGCCGGTATATTGCCCCGTGCTTTATGACCGGGGCATGACCCTCGATTGCTACGCGGGAAACCTGGACCGGCCGGTGACACCGGCTGACCGGGAAACGCCAGTAGTGGAAATTCTCAATTTGCTGGCCGGCATTCCGGTGGGCAGGCGTTATACCCCGGAGATCGGCATTCTCAAGGAAATGATCTATCAGGGCATCGTCAAAAAGGGAATGCGCAAGTCCGCGGAGTTCACCCTGATCGAGGACATCCGCCGCAACGCCGTTGCCGCGACGGACAAGACTGTCGACGATCCCTATGCCGATGTCGACAAGCGCGCGGAGCGGCAGGTGACATTGGATTCGAAGGCCGGCGATCCGGACGCATCGCGCAACGCCAGTGACAACGCGCTCCTCAGGAGTATCGGTTCCGCGCTGGTGGGCCGTCCCGAGCCGGCGGAACCCGGGACGCTCAAGATATTCACCCGGTTCCGCGAGATGGACCATGCCAGGCTCGAGGTGCTCGCGGGAAAATGTATGATATACAAGGTCCCGCCCGGGACCCGGTTGCTGGAGCGCGGAACGAAGGACAGCTGGAATCTCTATCTCATCGACGGGACGGTGGAACTGGTGGCGGCCGATGGCATGCCGAAAACCATCGAGGGCGGCACGCCCACGGCCAGCAACCCGATATCCTGCCTGAAACCGCGCATGTATACCGTTTCCGCGCTGACGCGCGTGGCATTCCTCTGGATCGACGACAAGCTGATCGATGAGGTCGTCAAATCCGCCATCGAACCCAGACGTCTGGGCGGCGCGGTATGATCCTGTTTTGGGCTATCGCCCGGGTTTGATTATTCGAACAACCCTCCGACCGGGTTACGGATGCGTTCGAGCACCATCGCGCGCACCATGGCGCGGCGTTTCTCCCGTTCGGCAGCCTTCTTGATCCTTTCCTGCTCCAGTTGGGCCTGATCCGACCGGGCGACAACGGCCGGTTTGGCGGGTGAGGCGGTTTTTTTTGCGATGTCCCCTGAATTTCCGGGTTTTGTCGCCGGTGCCGGGGGTTTCAGCTGCTCGGCTTCCAGCTCCTGCTCCTGCTTTATCTCGTCAATGATTTCCTTGCGGTGCGCCAGTTTCCGCAAGGCGAGGGAATCGCCCTGGTCCGCTGCCTTGGCGTACCACTTGAATGCCTCATCGACATCCTGTTTGGTCCCCAGGCCCTGTTCATGCATTTCGCCGAGATAATACTGAGCCCGTGATTCGCCTTTCTCGGCCATCGCCAACTGCACCTTGAACAGGCGCTCGTCGGCGTCATCCAGGCCGGCGCTGTGTGCCGGCATGAGCGGCAGCAACATAAAAACAAACAGAAAAAGACATGTGGATCTGGCTGACATGGAACCCCCCGAAAATGACCCCTTGTTGCCGTCTACTTTATGTATAGTCGAGAGCGACCCCGGGATATGCCATGCGACCGACGAACGGCCCATTCCGCCCGTCGGGACAAGGCTTAATACTTATTTTTTCTGGGGGGAAGTGGCGCGGCACCGGCCGCCGGTGCGCTGCCCCAATTCAGTGCAGCGTCTGGTCCAGCAGGGCCCGGTAACGCCGGACGCGTTCGTCATCCTCACCCAACAGGTTGAAAATGGCGAGCAGGCCGTTACGGCCTGCCTGATCGCGAAAGCCATGGTCCCGGCGGACGATCTCCAGCAACTGTTCCATGGCGGCCGTGTAATCGTCCTGGGTCATTTTGACCGCGCATAACCGATAGCGCGCATCGAGATCGTCAGGATTGTCGGTAATGGCGTGTTCCAGCGCGGCTACGGGTGGGGCATCGCCTGCCGTGCGGATAAAGTCAACATGCACCGACAGATCGCGGATTTCCGGGTGTTGCCGAACTTCCTGGGGCAGGGATTTCATGAGTTCATCGGCCTGGGAGTACCGTTGTTGCAGCATCAGCAGTTTCACCAGATCGATGGCGAGGTGTGGGTTGTCCGGCGCGGCCAGCGCCGCCTCCGCCGCCTGGGTCACGGCCTGGTCCAGATCGCCGCGTTGCCAGGCCTGGAGCGCGGCGGCGTATTTACCATCGGCTTCGCGCGCGACATGTTTTGAGATAAACGCCCGCAACTCCGCTTCCGACCCGGCGCCGTGCAGCGTATCCACCACGTTACCGTGCCGGAACAGCTTGAGCGTCGGAAGGCTGTTGACCCCGTGCTCGCGCGCCAGGCGCCCGAACTCATCGGTGTTGAGCATCACCAGCAGAAAGCGCCCGCTGAACTCGGTGGCCAGACGCACGAGGCGCGGCATCAGCATCAGGCAGGGCCCGGCGCGCGGCGACCAGTAGTTCACCAGCACCGGCCCCTTGTCGGAGTTTTCCAGTACCAGTGTGGGGAAATTCTCCGCTGTGGCGTCGAAGACGTAGGGGGAATGGGCCATCGGTTGCACGTTATTACAAAGACTTGCCCGGAGCGCAAGGAAACATTCAGCTCCGGAAGGGTCTATATTGAAAAGTAGGTCCCTTGCTGCGGGAGGTTACCATGCCGACTATTTACCCGACGCCGCGTGACATAGGTCTGAAAATTCCACCCCATCTGCGGGAAACCCGCTTCAACGCCGGTTTCGAGCATGCCCTGAAAGGCGGTCACCTGACCGAAGTCGAGTACTTCCGGCGCTCGTTCCGGCTCGGGTTCCGGGCCGCCAAGCTGTACCTGCGCGAGGTACGCCGGCACCGCGGAATACTGGATTTCCCCATGCGGGCGAGGTTCCGGGCGCGCGCCTTGTGGCGCGGGGATTGATACCCGGAATGCCCCGGCAGACCCCGGAAAGCCGCTTCCGGGTGGTATTTCGCCAGATGTTCGGCTATAGTGGTGTAGCTGCAGTTTGTTGTCAGTATTTCGGTGGATCCGCTAAAGATCACTCCCGCAAATTCCTTTCACGCTCTGCAACACAAAAACTTACTTTTATTTCGAGGTTATTAATGCGTACTGGTACAGTTAAGTGGTTCAACGATTCAAAGGGCTTTGGCTTCATCAAGCCGCAGGACGGCGGCGAAGATGTGTTTGTGCATCACTCCGTCATCCAGGGCAGCGGCTTCAAGTCACTGGCTGAAGGGCAGAGCGTGAGTTTTGAGTCCCAGAAGGGACCGAAAGGCATGCAGGCGACCAAGGTTGTCGTCGACGCCTAAGACTGGCATAAGCCGTCTGTTTGGAAACCCCGCTACGGCGGGGTTTCTTTTTTGTTTGAACCTGTCTTAAAAATATAATCCGCAGATCACGCAGATTTATTTCAGGATGGACGCTGATAAAACAAAAATTCATCTCAATCATCTGCGTTTATCTTCTTTATCATCCGCGCTCATCTGCGGTTGCCTTGTCTTTTTTCATTTTTTGAAATGACTTCAGATTTTTTGTCCGAGATCGCCCGGCGCCGTACCTTCGCCATCATCTCCCATCCTGACGCGGGCAAGACCACGCTCACCGAAAAGCTGCTGCTGTTCGGCGGCGCGATCCAGCTCGCGGGTTCGGTCAAGGGACGCAAGGCGGCGCGCCACGCCACGTCCGACTGGATGGAGCTCGAGAAACAACGCGGCATCTCCGTGACCTCCTCGGTGATGCAGTTCCCGTATCAGAGCCACATCATCAATCTGCTCGACACGCCCGGCCACGAGGATTTTTCCGAGGACACTTATCGCACCCTGACGGCGGTGGATTCGGCGCTGATGGTGATCGACGGCGCCAAGGGCGTGGAAGAACGCACCATCAAGCTGATGGAAGTCTGCCGCCTGCGGCACACGCCGATCATGACCTTCATCAACAAGCTCGACCGCGAGTCGCGCGATCCGGTCGAGCTCATGGACGAAGTCGAAACCGTGCTCAAGATCCGTTGCGCGCCGGTGACCTGGCCCATCGGCAGCGGCAGGCGCTTCAAGGGCGTGTATCACCTGGCCGGGGACAGCGTGCATTTTTTCAGCCCGCAACACGGCGGCAAGATCCAGCAGGGCGTGGTGATCCGCGGCCTGCATAATCCGGAACTGGACGACATGCTCGGCGAACAGGCCGCGGAGTTGCGTGCGGAAATCGAACTGGTCAAGGGCGCCAGTCATGCATTCGATCCGCAGCAGTATCTGCGCGGCGAGCAGACGCCGGTATTTTTCGGTTCGGCCATCAATAACTTCGGGATACGCGAGCTGCTCGATGATTTCGTGCGACACGCGCCACCGCCGCTCCCGCGTGCAACCCTCACCCGCACGGTCGCGCCGGACGAGCCGGCTCTGACCGGTTTCGTGTTCAAGATCCAGGCGAACATGGACCCCAAGCATCGCGACCGCATCGCCTTTTTGCGCATCACCTCGGGCAAATACACCAAAGGCATGAAAATGCACCAGGTGCGGCTGAACCGTGACGTGCAGATCGCCAACGCCATCACCTTCATGGCGCGCGAGCGCGAACAGGTGGAGGAGGCCTGGGCGGGGGACATCATCGGTCTCCACAACCACGGCACGATCCAGATCGGCGACACCTTCACCGAGGGCGAAGACATCAAATTCACCGGGATACCGTATTTTGCGCCCGAGCTGTTCCGGCGCGTGGTGCTGCGCGACCCGCTGCGCATGAAGGCCCTGCAGAAGGGGCTGGACCAGCTGAGCGAGGAGGGGGCCACGCAGATATTCCGCCCGCTGATCAGCAATGACCTCATACTCGGCGCGGTGGGCGCGCTGCAATTCGACGTCGTGGCCTACCGCCTGAAGCATGAATACGGCGTGGAATGCACCTACGACAACATCGACGTCGCCACGGCGCGCTGGGTGGACTGCGACGAACCGAAGAAGCTCGAGGAATTCCGTCGCAACGGCGAGAGCCGGCTCGCCCTCGATCGCGCCGGCAACCTGACCTATCTGGCGCCGACCCTGGTCAACCTCCAGCTCACCATGGAGCGCTGGCCGAAAATCCGCTTTTTCGCCACGCGCGAGCACTGAAAAAAATTGGCAAAAAATTGGGGTCAGAGACGAATTTTCTCCGGCATTGTTCCTCGTGAGAACTGTGAGTCAGAAAATCCGTCTCTGACCCCAATTTTTTTGTGCGTTTACAGCGATCGTCACCGGCATTTACCATACTGAAACCGCCATGCAGAAAATGAATCTCGAAGACCGCATCGCCCTGACCCGCGCCGTTGTCGGCCTGCTGGACAGCTGGGGTCTCGGCGCCGCCGAGCAGATCGCCTTGCTGGCGCTGCCGGAAGGCACGCGTCCCGGCGCGGTGCGACAGTACCGCCAGAGCACGCCGTTTCCGGAAAGCGAGCAGCTGATGGAGCGCATCGAGCACCTGATCGGCATCGCCGACGCCCTGCGCACCTCCTATCCGCACAACGCGCATATGGGAAACATCTGGATGAACCGCACCAATCACCGTTTTGACAATCGCACGCCGCTGCGGGCGATGCTGGAGGACGGGCTCGGCGGCATCATCGCGGTGCGCACGCACCTCGACTGCGCCTACGACTGGCATATCAGCGGCTCGGGCGCAAAATCGGGATAAGCGCGGACGCGACTGACGCATGGACGAATACAAATGCGCCTTCAGCAACACCCTGGTTACCAACCAGTTTGCGTGTGAAAACGCCGAACAGGTGACGCGTCGCGGCGGACCGGATATCGCCTGCACCTCCGACGCGGCCCATCAGCGTTGCGAGAAATTGTTCCAGCAGATGAAGGCTGCGGCCTTGCCGGCGTTCGGGGTGGAGGACGACCTGCTCAGCATGCCCCACAGCGTGCTGGTCAAAATCCAGCATGGTGGTCTGCTGGGCCTGCAACGCCTTCTGGACGGCGCCACCGGTTCAGGGGATGTGAAAAACGTCCTCGCCCTTGTGGATCAGACGATCGAAAAATATAACAGCCTTGATGCTGTTCCATACCCGGCGCTGGTGCAGGACATGACCACCTACAAACTCCGGCGCCGGGTATAAAAAGTTTTTTCTATTTTTCTTCCTTTTTGGACTCCGCGTCGGCCGCGGCTTCCTTCACGGACAGCAGTTCGATATCGAAGATCAGGACTTCATTCGGACCGATCTCCCCACCGGCGCCGCGCGGGCCGTAAGCGAGGTCCGACGGAATATAAACCTGCCACTTCGCGCCTTCCTTCATCAGGGGCAGCGCCTCCTGCCAGCCCTTGATCACGCCGCCGACCGGGAAGGTCGCGGGTTCATTGCGCTGGTAGGAGCTGTCAAACTCGGTGCCATTGATCAGCGTGCCACGATAGTGGGCGACCACGGTATCGGTGCTTTTCGGCTGCTTGCCCTTGCCCTCGGTAATAACCTTGTATTGCAATCCGCTGGGCAGCGTTACCACGCCGTCCTTTTTCTTGTTCGCTTCGAGGAAGGCCTGCCCCGCGTCCAGGTTCTTTTTCGCCGCGGCTGCCTGTTTTTCCATATCCTTTTTCTGCCGGGCCTGGAATGCCGCCTGCATCTCCTCGGGCTTGAGGCGCGGTTTGGCGTTGGCGATGGCGTCCTGCGCGCCCTGGCTGAAAGCCTTGGAATCGAGATTGAGATTCTGGCGTTTCAGGTTCTGTCCGATCTGGTAACCCGCGCTGTAGCTGAATTTCTGCTTGTCCGTCTTGAGGCCGCCCGCCGGTTCCTTGCCCCAGGCGTTGAGGGAAAGCGAGAGGGCGAGCAGGCCGAATATAAAACCGTTTTTCATGACGACTCCTTGTGGTGAATGTCGGGAACTAACTGACGCGCCGCCGGCTCAGCCCGGCAACGCTTCAACCTTGGCGCGCTGGTTGCGCAGATTGACCAGCGACGCTTCAAATTGCTGCACACGGCCTTGCTCCTGCTCGACCACGTTCTGCGGCGCACGCGCGACGAAATCCGGGTTGGCCAGCTTGGTTCTGGCCTTGGACAGGTCTTTTTCGATTTTTTCCATTTCCCTGCCGAGACGCTCCAGTTCCGCCTGCTTGTCGATCAGGGAACCGAGCGGGACGAGTACCTTCATGTGTCCGACCAGGGCGGTGGCGGATTCGGGCGCCTCCTGTCCCTTGTCGAGCCAGGCGATGGATTCGGCTCGCGCCAGCGTCGCGAGATAGGGGCGGTTGGCTTCAAGATATTTTTTGTCGGCCGGCGAACCGTCCTGGAACAACAGAGGCAATGGCTTTGCGGGTGAAATATCCATCTCGCCGCGTATATTGCGCACGCCGGTGATCACCGCCATGGCCCAGCGCATCTCCTCGGCAGCGTCCGGGTCGATCAGGTTGTTTTCCGGCCGTGGATACGGCTCACGCATGATGGTGGCGCCGGTCTTGCCTGCCAGTTTCGCTACGCGCTGCCAGACTTCCTCGGTAATGAAGGGCATGATGGGATGCAGCAGGCGCAGCGCCGTTTCCAGCACCTGTACCAGCGTCCGGCGCGTGCCGCGCAACTGTTCCGGCCGGCTGTTCGCATCTGTCAGCGCGACCTTGGAGAGTTCCAGGTACCAGTCGCAGTACTCGTGCCAGATGAAGCTATAGATCGCCTGCGAGGCGAGATCGAAACGGTATTCCCTGAACGCAGCTTCCACCTCGGCTGTGACTTCCTGTTGACGCGAAACGATCCAGCGATCGGCGGCATTCAGTTCGATCGAATGGGGACTCTTACCGACTTCCCCTCTCCCTTTGGGAGAGGGCAAAGGGAGAGGGGAATCGGCCCTCTCCCCCACCCCCTCTCCCGCAGGGAGAGGGGGGCGAGCCGAAGGCGCTGGCGCGCCATCATCGTAAGATTGGCCGCAGTCGTGACCTTCGGTGTTCATCAGCACGTAGCGCGCTGCGTTCCATAATTTGTTGCAGAAATTGCGATAGCCGTCGATGCGCCCGAGATCGAACTTGATGTCGCGCCCCTGGGTGGCGAGACTGGCCATGGTGAAGCGCAGGGCATCGGTGCCGAAGGCGGGGATGCCCTGCGGGAACTCCTTGCGCGTGGCCTGTTCGATCTTTTTCGCCATCTGCGGCTGCATCAGCCCGCTGGTGCGCTTGCGTACCAGCGCTTCGAGATCGATGCCGTCGATCAGGTCGAGCGGGTCGAGGATATTGCCCTTGGATTTCGACATCTTCTGGCCATGGGCGTCGCGGATCAGGCCGGTGATGTAGACCTGCCGGAACGGCACGTCGCCCATGAACTTGAGGCCCATCATGATCATGCGCGCGACCCAGAAGAAAATGATATCGAAGCCGGTGACGAGTACCTGCGTGGGGTAAAAGGTTTTCAGTTCTTTTGTCTGTCCCGGCCAGCCGAGCGTAGAGAAGGGCCACAGCGCCGAAGAAAACCAGGTGTCGAGCACGTCCTCGTCCTGTTCCAGCGGGACGTCCTGGCCGCGCTGGCGCCTGGCCTGGGCATGCGCCTCGGCGGCGTTGCGCGCGACGTAAACATGGCCATCGGCGTCATACCACGCCGGAATGCGGTGGCCCCACCAGATCTGGCGCGAGATGCACCAGTCCTGAATATTGTGCATCCATTCGTAGTAGGTCTTGGTCCAGTTTTCGGGCACGAACTGGATGCGGCCATCCTCTACACATTTGATGGCCTCCTTGGCCAGCGGACCAACCTTGACGTACCACTGGTCGGTGAGGAAGGGCTCGATCACGGCACCGGTGCGGTCGCCGCGCGGAACCACGAGCTTGTGGTCCTGCACCCGTTCCAGCAGCCCCTGCGCCTCGAGGTCAGTGATAATGCGCTTGCGCGCCGCGAAACGATCAAGATTGTGATACGGCGAATCCGGGAGGTTGATGCCGGCATCGGAAAAGAAAATGTTGATCAGCGGCAGATTGTGCCGCTTGCCGACTTCATAGTCGTTGAAGTCGTGTGCCGGCGTGATCTTGACGCAGCCCGAGCCGAATTCCTTGTCCACGTATTCGTCCGCAATAACAGGTATCCGGCGGCCGGTGAGCGGCAGCTCGACCATTTTGCCGATGTATTTTTTATAGCGTTCGTCTTCCGGATGGACCGCCACGGCGGTGTCGCCGAGCATGGTTTCCGGGCGGGTGGTAGCAACCACGAGATGTTCTTTTGTGCCCGCGATCGGGTAACGGATATGCCAGAGGTGTCCGGCTTCTTCCTCCGAAACGACCTCGAGGTCGGACACGGCGGTGTGCAGCACCGGGTCCCAGTTCACCAGGCGCTTGCCGCGGTAGATCAGCCCTTCCTCGTGCAGCCGCACGAAGACTTCCGTGACGGCCTGCGACAGTCCTTCGTCCATGGTGAAGCGTTCGCGCGACCAGTCGAGAGAGGCGCCCATGCGGCGCAGTTGGCGCGTGATGGTGCCGCCGGACTCGGCCTTCCATTGCCAGATGCGCTTGACGAATTCCTCGCGCCCGAGGTCGTGGCGCGTCTTGCCCTCGGCCTCGAGCTGGCGCTCGACCACCATCTGGGTGGCGATGCCGGCGTGGTCGGTGCCCGCCTGCCACAGGGTGTTGTCGCCCTGCATGCGGTGGTAGCGGATGAGCGTGTCCATGAGCGTGTCCTGGAACGCATGACCCATGTGCAGGCTGCCCGTGACGTTGGGCGGCGGAATCATGATGCAGTAGGGCGCGCCCTGGC
>Ga0209706_10001742_pt1 | contig 12360 bp, 11 predicted proteins | sample PPLLaktember2015_6_FD_187263 | JGI IMG/M metagenome (GOLD analysis project Ga0209706, IMG submission 187263) | Freshwater sediment microbial communities from Prairie Pothole Lake near Jamestown, North Dakota, USA - PPLs Lake P8 Core (1) Depth... | ecosystem: Environmental > Aquatic > Freshwater...
CGCGGTGCCCGAGTCGAGGAGCGGCACCACGAGATCCGCCTCGACGGGGTGCTCCCGGGCCAGCAGGCGCCCGAGCTCCTTGCGGAAGGCGTAGACGTTGCCGCCGCGCAGGTTCGAGTCCGGCCGCGCGAAGTAGATGTACTCGAAGATGCAGAAGCTCTCGCGGGCCGCCCGGGCGAAGGGCCGCAGCGTGCGCAGGCGCCCGCGCCGGATCACCACCGCCTCGCCCGGGTCGAGGTCGCGCTCCACCTGGGCGCCGATCAGGTCGAGGGCGCAGGTCTCGCTCGCTACCACCCAGGCGCCGTCGAGGCGGCCGAGGGTGAGGGGGCGGAAGCCGTTCGGGTCGCGCACCGCGACGAGGGCGTCGTGGGAGAGCAGCACGAGGCTGAAGGCGCCCTTCACCCGCGAGAGGGCGTCGATCAGCCGGTCCTCGAGGGTGGCCTCGCGGGAGCGCGCCAGCAGGTGGAGCACCACCTCGCTGTCGGTGGTCGTGCCGAAGATCGAGCCGCGCCCCTCGAGCTCCCGCCGCACCGCCCGCGCGTTCACGAGGTTGCCGTTGTGGGCGATCGCGACGGGGCCGAGGTCGGTGTTGGCGCAGATCGGCTGGGCGTTGCGCAGCCGGCTCTCGCCGCTCGTCGAGTAGCGCACGTGGCCGATGGCGTGGCGGCCCGGGAGCCGCGCCAGGTTCTTCTCGTTGAAGACCTCGGAGACGAGGCCCATGGCCCGGTGCACGAACTGCTCGCCGCCCTGGCTGGTGCAGATGCCCGCGCTCTCCTGGCCCCGGTGCTGGAGGGCGTAGAGGGCGAGGTAGGCGATCGTCGAGGCCTCCGAGTGGCCGTGGATGCCGACGATTCCGCACTCGTCCCGCGGGCGCTCCGCCGCGCGCCGCCGTGCGATCGCCTGGAGCGCCTTGGTCTCGTCGCTCACGCCGGGCCTCCCCGCTCCGCGCCGGCCTCGCCGGCCTCGAGGCGCCGCGGGAGCGCGCGCTCGAAGATGGCGCGCAGGCGCGCGACGGGCACGTCGATCCAGGCCGCCGCGCCGCGGCCGCCGATGCGGAGCCGGGCGCCGCCCGTGCGCCCGATCTCCCGGGCCGGGACGCCCTCCTCCTGCGCGGCCCGGAGCAGCGCCGCGGCGTCGCCGGTCGCGGCGATCACGCGGCCCGTCGACTCGCCGAAGAGCAGCGCGTCCGGGCGCAGGGCGGCCTCGAGGCGCACCTCGGCGCCGACGTCCGCCTCGCCGAGGAAGCAGCACTCGGCGAGGGCCACCGCGAAGCCGCCGTCGGAGACGTCGTGGGCGGTGGCCAGGAGGCCCTCGCGCACGGCCCGGGCGAGGAGCCGGTGGAGGCGCCGCTCGTGCTCGAGGTCGACCCGCGGCGGGAGCCCGGCCTCGAGGCCCCGGCGCAGCGCCAGCCAGGCGCTCCCGCCGAGCTCCTCTCGCGTCTCCCCGAGCAGCACCACGGCCTGGCCCGGGGCCGTGAAGTGGGAGACCGCGTGGCGTTCCCAGGGCTCGAGCAGGCCGACCATCGCCACCGTCGGCGTCGGATGGATGGGCACGCCGTGGGTCTCGTTGTAGAGCGAGACGTTGCCCGAGACGACGGGCGTCCCGAGGGCGTCGGCCGCCTCGCCGAGGCCGGCGATGGCCTCCCGGAGCTGCCACATGATCTCGGGCTTCTCCGGGTTCCCGAAGTTCAGGCAGTTGGTGAGGGCGAGGGGCCGGGCGCCAGTGCAGGCCACGTTGCGCGCCGCCTCGGCCACGGCGGCGATGGTGCCGCCGCGGGGGTCGAGGAAGCAGAAGCGCGGGTTGCAGTCCACGGCGAGGGCCAGCGCCTTGCGGGTCGGCGTCCCGTCCTCGCGCTTCACGCGCACGAGGGCGGCGTCTCCCCCCGGCCGCAGGATGGTGTTGCCCTGCACGAGCTGGTCGTACTGGCGCCAGATCCAGGCCTTCGAGCCGAAGTTCGGGTCGTCGAGGAGCGCCTCGAGGGCCTCGCCCGGCGCCTCCTCGGGGGCCACGCTCGCGAGGTCCAGCTTCTGGCGCTCGCGCAGGGTCGCCGGCTCCCGCGCCGGCCGGTCGAGCTCCGGCGAGCTCGCCGACACCGGGTCGACGGGGATGTCGACCACCGTCTTCCCGTGGAAGCGCACGCGCATGCGCCCGTCGCCGGTCACGCGCCCGACCACCACCGCGTCGAGGCCCCAGCGCCGGAACACCGCGCAGACCGCCTCCTCCCGGCCGGCCCGGGCGACCAGCAGCATGCGCTCCTGGCTCTCGGAGAGCAGCAGCTCGTAGGGCGTCAGGTTCGCCGCGCGCTGGGGCACGCGGTCGAGGTCCATCTCGATGCCGGTGCCCGCCCGGCTCGCCATCTCGAAGGAGGAGCAGGTGAGCCCCGCGGCGCCCATGTCCTGGATGCCCACCACGTCGTCGCCGCGCATCAGCTCGAGGCAGGCCTCGATCAGGCACTTCTCGGTGAAGGGGTCGCCCACCTGGACCGTCGGCCGCTTCTCCTCGGTGGTCTCGTCGAACTCCGCCGAGGCGAGCAGGCTCGCGCCGTGGATGCCGTCGCGCCCGGTGGTGCTGCCGGCGTAGATCACCGGGTTCCCGATGCCCGAGGCGTTCGCGAGGAAGATGCGGTCCGCCTCGACCACTCCGAGGTTGAAGGCGTTCACCAGGATGTTGCCCCGGTAGCACTCGTGGAAGGTGGTCTCGCCGCCCACCGTCGCCACGCCGACGCAGTTGCCGTAGAAGCCGATGCCGTCGACCACGCCGCGCAGCAGATGCTGCTGCTTCGGGTCCTCGAGGGGCCCGAAGCGGATCGAGTCGAGGGAGGCGATCGGGCGCGCGCCCATCGTGAAGATGTCGCGCAGGATGCCGCCCACGCCGGTGGCGGCGCCCTGCTTGGGCTCGATGTACGAGGGGTGGTTGTGGCTCTCGATCTTGAACACCACCGCGAGCCCGTCGCCGATCGCGACGGCGCCGGCGTTCTCCCCGGGGCCCTGGAGCACGTGCTCGCCCCGGGTCGGGAGCTTCCGCAGGTGGCGCTTGCTCGACTTGTAGGAGCAGTGCTCGGACCACATCACCGAGAACACGCCGAGCTCGGACCAGCTCGGCGGGCGGCCGAGGATCTCGAGGATGCGCTGCCACTCCTCGTCGGTGAGGCCGTGCTCCCGCGCGCGCTCGAGGGTCACCGCCGGCTCCTGCGCCGCGCTCACGCCCCGCCTCGCGCGGCCGCCACCGCGTCGACCAGGGAGCCGAGGATCACGACGCCGTCGCGGCCCCCGATGGCGCCCTCCACCGCGTGCTCCGGGTGCGGCATCAGGCCGAACACGTTGCCCGCCTCGTTGCGGATGCCCGCGATGTCGTGGAGCGCGCCGTTCGGGTTGCCGCCCGGCGCGCCGGAGGCGTCGCAGTAGCGCAGCACCACCTGGCCGTTCGCCTCGAGCCGGGCCAGCTCCTCCCGCGACGCGCAGAAGGCGCCCTCGCCGTGCTTCACGGGCAGGCGCAGCACCTGCCCCGGCCGGGCCCGGGAGGTGAAGGGCGCCGCGGCGCGCTCGACGCGCACGTGCACGAAGTCGCACACGAAGTGGAGGTCCCGGTTGCGGCGCAGCACGCCGGGCAGCAGGCCCGCCTCGCAAAGCACCTGGAAGCCGTTGCAGGTGCCGAGCATCGGCCCGCCGGCCTCGGCGAAGCGGCGCACGGCGCCCATGATCGGCGAGAAGCGGGCCATCGCCCCGCAGCGCAGGTAGTCGCCGTAGGAGAACCCGCCGGGGAGCAGCACCGCGCGGGTGCCCGGAGGCAGCTCGGCCTCGGCGTGCCAGACGAGGCGCGCGTCCGCCCCCAGCACGCTCTTCAGCGCGAAGCGCATGTCGCGGTCGTCGTTCGAACCGGGAAACTGCACCACGGCGAACAAGGCGCGGAACCTCGTGGGCCGGACGTGGACGGAATGGGACGGGACGGCGCGGAGTCTACCGGCGGCCCGGCGGACCGTCCACCTGCGCGATCCGGTGGTCCTCGATCACGGTGTTGGCGAGCAGCTTGTCCGAGAGCTCCTCGAGCAGCCGGCGCGCCTCGCCCTCGTCGGCGGCCTCGAGCTCGATCTCGAAGAGCTTGCCCTGGCGCACCGAGGCGACCGCGCCGTAGCCGAGGGTCCGGCACGCCTTGCGGATCGCCTCGCCCTGGGGGTCGAGCACGTCGGGCTTCAGGGTCACGTACACGAGCGCCTTCACGGCGTCCTCCTCTTCAGCGTGCGGTCGAAGATCGCGTCCACGTTCCGGAGCGCGTGGCCGAGGTCGAAGGCCCGGTCGATCTCCTCCTTCGCGAGGACCTCGGCGATCGCCGGGTCGGCGAGCACGCGCTCTCGGAAGTCGCCGCCGCGCTCCCAGGTCTCCATGGCGTGGCGCTGCACCAGCCGGTAGGCGTCCTCCCGGGAGAGACCCTTGCGGGCCAGCTCGAGCAGCAAGGCGCCGCTGAAGACGAGGCCCCGGGAGAGCTCGAGGTTCTCGCGCATGCGCTCGGGGTAGACGACCAGCGTCTCCACCAGCCCCGCGAGGCGCTGGAGCGCGAAGTCGACGAGGCCCGCCGCGTCCGGCAGCACCATGCGCTCGACCGAGGAGTTGCTGATGTCGCGCTCGTGCCAGAGGGCGAGGTTCTCGAGGGCCGCGACGGCGTAGCCCCGCACCACCCGCGCGAGGCCCGACACGTTCTCGAGGCGCCAGGGGTTGCGCTTGTGGGGCATCGCCGAGGAGCCCTTCTGCCCCTTGCCGAACTCCTCCTCCACCTCGCGCACCTCGGTGCGGGCGAGGTGGCGCAGCTCCACGGCCACCTGCTCGCAGGTGGAGGCGAGGAGCGCCAGGGCCGCCACCCACTCGGCGTGGCGGTCCCGCTGCACCACCTGGGTGGCCGCGGGCTCGAAGCCGATGCCGAGCCGGGCGCACACCGCCTCCTCCACCGCCGGGTCGAGGTGCGCGAAGGTGCCGACGGCGCCCGAGATCTTCCCCACCGCCGCCTGGCAGGTGGCGCGGCCGAGCCGCTCGCGGCCCCGGCGCACGGCCTCGTGGAGCACGAGCAGCTTCAGCCCGAAGGTGGTGGGCTCCGCGTGCACGCCGTGGGTGCGGCCGACCATCGGGGTGCGCCGGTGCTCCTCGGCCCGGCGCAGCAGCGCCGCGGCCAGCCGCTCGGCGCCCGCGGCGAGGATCGCGCCGGCGTCGCGGATCTGGAGCGCGAGGGCCGTGTCGATCACGTCGCTCGAGGTCATTCCGTAGTGCACGAAGCGCGCCTCGGGGCCGACGTGCTCCGCCACGTTGGTCAGGAAGGCGATCACGTCGTGCCGCACCTCGGCCTCGATCTCGGCGACCCGGGCGGCGTCGAAGCCGGCCCGGGCGCGGATCGCCCGCGCCGCTTCGGCGGGGATCTCGCCGCGCTCGGCGAGCACTTCGCAGACCACGATCTCCACCTCGAGCCAGCGGCGCAGCCTCCCCTCCTCGGACCAGATGGCCCGCATCTCGGGGCGGCTGTAGCGGTCGATCATGGGCGCTCCGGGCCGGCCTCAGGCGGCGGTGAGGAAGGTGTAGGCGAGCATCACGTAGTACATGACCGGGATCGCGATCAGGTTGGAGTCGATGCGGTCGAGGATGCCGCCCATGCCGGGCAGCAGCGTACCCGTGTCCTTCACCGCGGCGTCGCGCTTCAGCAGCGACTCGATCAGGTCCCCGACCATGCCGAGGACGGTGAGGGCCAGGGAGATGGGGATCACGGCGGCGTAGCTGAAGTGGCGGGAGAGGTCGAAGGCCCAGAAGTCGAAGGCCGCTTTCAACCCGACGCCCATCAGCATGCCGGCGACGACGGCGCCGAGGGCGCCCTCCACCGTCTTGCTCGGGCTGATGCGCGGCGCGAGCTTGCGCCGCCCGTAGGCGCGGCCCGTGAAGTAGGCGCCCACGTCCCCCGCGATCACCACCGAGATCGTGAACACCAGGTAGAATCCGCCGACGTCCGGGTGCATGTCCCGGGCCACCTCGGGCCAGCGCGCCGCCACGACGTCCGTGAACTGGCGCAGCACCACCACGTGGGAGAGCAGCCAGCCCACGTAGAAGACGCCGAAGAACGTGCCCGAGATGCTGGCGAGCGCGTCGCGGATCTGGTTCTTGGTGAGCTGCACGACCATCATCGCCAGCAGCACCACCGTGAGCAGGACCGTCGCGAAGCTCTCGTAGCCGAAGTACATGACGATCGGCAGCGCCGCCGCCGCCGCCATCCCCTGGCCGCGCAGGGGCTCGGCGCCCTTCTGCTCGATGAGCTGGTAGAACTCGTTCAGCCCGATCAGCGCCACGACGATCACGGTGGCGAGCACGTAGGGCCCGCCCTGATAGATGATCCAGAGCACGGTCGGGATCAGCAGCGCCGCCGTCAGAAGGCGCAGGCTCAGATTGCTCGCCTGCCGCTTCGGGGCCTCCTCGGCGGGCGTCGGCGGGCGCGGGTGGACCACGCGGTCGCGCGCGCCGCCGCTCTCCGGCCGGGTCGCCCCTTCGCTCACCCTGCGTCCTCCGGCGCCCCGCGGCCGGTGTGGCCGAAGCCGCCGCTGCCCCGGGGCGTGTCGCCCAGCGCCTCCGCCGGCACGAGCCGCGCGCGCGACACCGGCGCCACGACGAGCTGGGCCACGCGGTCGCCGCGCCGCAGCACGAACGGCGTAGGGCCGGTGTTCCACAGGATCACGCGGAGCTCACCCCGGTAGTCCGAGTCTATCGTACCCGGCGCGTTCGGGAGCACGATGCCGTGGCGCAGCGCGAGCCCGCTGCGGGGCCGAACCTGCGCCTCGTAGCCCGCCGGCAGCTCGATGCGGAAGCCCGTGGGAACCAAGGCCCGCTCGCCGGGGGCGAGCACCTGCTCGCCCTCGACGGCCGCCGGCAGGTCGAGGCCGGCGGACCCGGGCGTGGCGTAGGCGGGCAGCGGGAGGTCCTCGGCGCCCGGCACGCGCGCGATGCGCACCGGGACGGGCGCCGACGGCTCCCCCTGCGCCACCGCCCGTCAGCTCTCCCGGCTCGCCTGCTGCTGGGCGAGGGCGTCCGCGAGGGCTTCCTTGCGCGAGAGGCGGATGCGGCCGGAGGGGTCGATGTCGATGCACTTGGCCAGCACCTCGTCCCCTTCCTTCACCACGTCCGTCACCCGCTCGACGCGCCCCTCGGCCATGTGGCTGATGTGGATCAGCCCGTCGGTGCCCGGGAAGATCTCCACGAAGGCGCCGAAGTCCGTGATGCGCTTCACCTTGCCGAGGTAGATCTTGTCGAGCTCCGCCTCCTGGGTGAGCTCGTCCACCATCGCGCGCGCCTTGGCGAGGGCCTCGGCGTTCGGGGCGAACACCGTCACCTGGCCGTCGTCCTCGACGTCGATCTTCGCGCCAGTGGTGTCCTGGATGGCGCGGATCACGCGGCCCCCCGGGCCGATGATGTCGCGGATCCGGTCGGGCTTGATCATGAACTGCTCGGAGCGCGGCGCCCAGGGCGAGAGCTCGCGGCGCGGGGTGAGGCCCGGGATCTCCGCGCGGGTCTCGGACTCCATGCAGTCGAGGATGTGGAGGCGACCGGCGCGGGCCTGGTCGAGGGCCTGCTCCATCACCTTCCAGTCGACGCTGCGGATCTTGATGTCCATCTGGAGTGCGGTGATGCCGGTGCGCGTGCCGGCGACCTTGAAGTCCATGTCGCCGAGGTGGTCCTCGTCGCCGAGGATGTCCGAGAGGATCACGCGGCGGTCGCCGTCCTCGACGAGGCCCATGGCGATGCCCGCGACCGGCGCCTGCAGCTCGACGCCGGCGTCGAGCAGCGAGAGCGTGGCGCCGCAGACCGTGGCCATCGAGGAGGAGCCGTTCGACTCCAGCACCTCGGAGACCACACGCACCGTGTAGGGGAAGTCCTCGTCCGGCGGCAGCACCGCCTGGATCGCCCGCTCCGCGAGGTGGCCGTGGCCGATGTCGCGGCGCGAAGGCCCGCGCAGGAAGCGCGCCTCGCCCACCGAGAACGGCGGGAAGTTGTAGTGGAGCATGAAGCGCTTGTAGCTGCGCTCCGTCATCGCATCGATGGTCTGCGCCTCGCCCGGGCTGCCGAGCGTGCTGTAGACCAGCGCCTGGGTCTCGCCGCGGGTGAAGAGCGCGGCGCCGTGGGCGCGGGGCACCGCGCGCACCTCGCAGGCGATCGGCCGCACGTCCTTCGGACCGCGGCCGTCGATGCGCACGCCCTCGTCGAGCAGCCGGTCGCGCAGCAGCGCCGAGCGCAGCTCGTGGAGCTCGTCCTTCACGGTGGCGGAGAGCTGGCGCAGGCCGTCGCGGCGCGCCTCGACCGCCTCGAGGCTGTCGAAGGCGACCTTCTCGCGCAGGAAGGGCGCGGTGAACTGCTCGGCCACGCGCTTCTCGACCTCGGCGAGCTTGCCGTAGCGGTCGTGCTTCTCCTTGATCAGGATCGCCTGGCGCATCTCGGCCTCGGCGGCGGAACGCACCTTGCCGCGCAGCTCGGTCTCGACGGCGGGCACCGCCACGCTGCGCTTGCGCTGGCCGACGCGCCGCACCAGCTCTTCCTGGAGCTCGATCAGGGGCACGATCTCGCGGTGGGCGCGCTGGAGCGCCTCGAGGATCTCGGGCTCGGGGAGCTGCTTCGCGGCCCCCTCCACCATCACCAGCGCCTGCCGGCTGCCGGCGACCACGAGGTCGAGGCTGCTCTGGTCGCGCTGGGCGCTGGTCGGGTTGAGGACGAGCTGCCCGTCCAGCTTGCCGAGGCGCAGCGCCGCGATCGGGCCGAGGAACGGCACGTCGGAGATCGACAGGGCCGCCGAGGCGCCGAGGAAGGCGGGGATGTCGGCGGAGGTCTCGCCGTCGGCCGCCAGCACCGTCGCGATGACCTGGGTCTCGTCGCGGTAGCCGTCGGCGAACAGCGGCCGGCAGGCGCGGTCGATGAAGCGGCACACCAGGATCTCGCGATCCGAGAGCCGCGCCTCGCGCTTGAAGAAGCCGCCCGGGATCTTGCCGGCGGCCGAGAACTTCTCGACGTAGTCGACGGTGAGCGGGAAGAAGTCGATCCCCTCGCGCGGCTTCGCCGTGCTGACGGTGACGAGCACGACGGTGTCGCCGTAGCGGACGACGGCGGCGCCGGCGGCCTGCTTGGCGATCTTGCCGGTCTCGATGCGGAGCGGGCGGCCGCCGAGCTCCAGCTCGACGGTGGTGGGTTGGAACCAGTAAGGCATGGGTGCATTCTCCTCCCGGCCCGCGAGGCGGGCGGGGTCAATCGGAGCGGAGGACCAGGCTCGATTGCGGGAATGCGGGATCGGGGATGCGCGAATCGGGGGCGGAGGAGCGCTGCGATTCGCGAATCACGGATTCCCACATTCCAGCACCAACGCCCGACTCTCGGGCGACGATCCTGGGTCCTCCCTCAGCGCCGCAGGCCCAGTCGTTCGATCAGGGCCTGATAACGCGTGGGGTCGGACCCCTTGAGGTAGTCGAGCAGGCGGCGTCGCTGGCTCACCAGCTTCAGCAGCCCGCGCCGGGAATGGTGGTCTTTCACGTGGGTCTTGAAGTGCTCGGAGAGCTCGCCGATGCGCTTCGTGAGGATGGCGACCTGGACCTCGGACGAGCCGGTGTCCTTGTCGTGCGTCCTGAACTGGGAGACGAGCTCCTGCTTGTGCTGGGCCGTGATCAACGAGAACCCTCCGGCGGGCGAAGGTTTAACAGACTCACCCCTGGGGAGCAACGGAGTGGATCACGCGCAGGGCGTAGAGGCGCCGGTCGGGGCGCACCTCCATCAGCGCGATCAGGGCGCCCTCGCCGTCGACGGCCGCGACGCGGGTCCCCGGCGCCGGCGGAGGCCCGGCGGCGGGCGGAGACGGGATGTCGCCCCCGTGGGACACCCGCTTCACCTGGGCGGGCGTGAGGGAGACCTCGGGGAACCCGAGCACGGCGACCGGGGAGAGCAGCAGCGTGTCGGCCTCGCCCCGGGCCGCGGCCTCCTCGAGGGCCCCGAGGGTGACGGCCTGGGCGGCAAGGAAGGGGCCGCTGCGGGTGCGCCGCAGGTTGGCGAGGTGCGCGCCGCAGCCGAGCTCGCGGCCGAGGTCCTCGGCGAGGGAGCGCACGTAGGTGCCCCCGGCGCAGACCACCTCCACGTCGACGAGGGGCGGCCGGTAGCCCCGCACCTCGATGCCGTGGATGCGCACCTTGCGCGGCTCGCGCTCCACGTGGCCGCCGCGCCGGGCGATGCGGTGGAGGGGCTCGCCGCCGTGCTTCACGGAGCTGTACATCGGCGGCACCTGGAGGATCTCGCCGAGGAACCCGCCGAGGGCGGCGCGCACCTGCTCCTCGCTCGGAAGCGGCCCTTCGTGGCGGCTCACCACGGCGCCCTCGGCGTCGAAGGTGTCCGTCGCGACCCCGAGCTCGACCTGGCCCACGTAGACCTTCGGGTCGCTGGCGACGTAGGGCACGAGCTTCGTCGCGTCGCGCACGGCGAGGGGCAGCACGCCGGTGGCGAGGGGGTCGAGGGTACCGAGGTGCCCGACGCGGCGCGTGCCGAGGGCGCGGCGCGCGGCGTCGACCACGTCGTGGGAGGTGAGCCCGCCGGGCTTGTCCACCACCAGGAAGCCGCTCGGGCCGGGCTGCTCCCGGCGCTGCCTAGCGCCCTTCGTCATCCCGGAGCTCCCGCAGCAGGCTGAGCGTCTCGCTGCCCTTGGCGAGCGAGGGGTCGTGCCGGAAGTGCAGCTCGGGGGCGCGCCGGATCGGGAGCTCCTCCGCGAGGCGCCGGCGCAGGAAGGAGGCGGCGTGAAGCAGCCCCTCCTCGGTCCGCTCCAGCTGCCGGGCCGACTCCTCCTCGCTCGCCTTCCCGGCCCGGGGCAGGGAGCTCCAGAACACCCGGGCGTTGCCGAAGTCCGGCGCCAGGTCGACGCGGGTCAGGGTCACGAGGCCGATGCGGGGATCGGCGACCTCCTCGCGCAGCAGCCGCGCGAGCTCCGCGCGGATCTGCTCTCCTACGCGCTCGGTCCGCCGGCTCACGGCTCCCCCTCCTCGTCGTCGTCCTCGTCGAAATCGTCGTCCTCGTCGTCGTCGTCGTCATCATCATCGTCGGAATCGTCGTCGTCCTCGTACTCCGCGAGGTTGCCGGCGAGCGTCTCGACCGACTGCTCCCGCACCTCGGCGAGGTGCAGGCTCTCCACGAAGTCGATCACCCGCTCGAGCAGGGCGCGCACGCTCGTGCGGTCGTGGCCCACCGCGGCGAGCCCGAGCACCGCCCACTGCCAGGTGTCCTGTCCGCCGACCTCCGCGACGGCGACGTTGAACTCGTTGCGGATCCGGCGGACGATCGACCGGATCACGCTCCGCTTCTCCTTCAGAGAGTGGGAGGCGTGGACGTAGAGCTCCACCCGGGCCGCCCCGATGACCATCAGAGCTCGGCCGGCTTCTCCTCGAGCTGGAACGCCTCGATCACGTCTCCGACCTTGACGTCGTTGAAGCCTTCGAGCCCGATGCCGCACTCGAAGCCCTGCTGGACCTCGCGCACGTCGTCCTTGAAGCGCTTCAGCGAGGCGAAGCGCCCCTCGAAGACCTGCACGCCGTCGCGCAGCAGCCGCAGGTGGGCGCCGCGCCGCATGGTGCCCTCGGTGACGTAGCAGCCGGCCACGGTCCCGACCCGCGGCACGGTGAAGGTCTTGCGCACCTCGACGCGGCCGAGGAAGACCTCCTTCACCGTCGGCGCCAGCAGGCCCGCCATCGCGGCGCGCACCTCGTCGATCACCTCGTAGATGATCTGGTACACCCGCACGTCGACGCCGAGCTGCTCGGCGGCCTTGCGGCCGGCGCTGTCGGGGCGCACGTGGAAGCCGATCACGATCGCGCCGCTCGCGTGGGCGAGCTGCACGTCGCTCTCGGTGATGCCCCCGACGGCGGCGTGGATCACGGTGAGCTTCACCTTGTCCGAGGGGAGCTGCAGCAGGGCCGCGCGCAGCGCCTCGGCGGAGCCGTCGGTGTCGGCCTTGATGACGATGCCGAGCTCCTTGGGACCTTCATCGGCGCTGCGGCCGAAGAGCTCCTCGAGCGTGAGGCGCGGCTTCTGGACGGCCGGGGCCTTACGCTGCTCGTCGAGGCGGTGCTCGACGATCTGCTTCGCGACCCGCTCGTTCTCGACGGCGTGGAGCGCGTCGCCCGCCGAGGGAACGCCCGAGAGGCCGATCACCTGGACCGGCGTCGAGGGCCCCGCGTCGTCGAGGGTCTCGCCGGTCTCCGTGAGCATCTGCCTCACCCGGCCGAGGTTCGTGCCGACGACGACCACGTCGCCGCGGCGCAGCGTGCCGTTCTGGACCAGCACCGTCGCGACGGGCCCGCGGCCCCGGTCGAGCTGGGCCTCGAGC
>Ga0209706_10001745_pt1 | contig 12344 bp, 10 predicted proteins | sample PPLLaktember2015_6_FD_187263 | JGI IMG/M metagenome (GOLD analysis project Ga0209706, IMG submission 187263) | Freshwater sediment microbial communities from Prairie Pothole Lake near Jamestown, North Dakota, USA - PPLs Lake P8 Core (1) Depth... | ecosystem: Environmental > Aquatic > Freshwater...
AGCTGGCCGCCGAGACATTAAGCCAGCATGGCGAACAGCTCGCGGCTGGCGACTGGATTATCTGTGGAGCCATTATTGAGCCGCTCGTGGTCAGCCCGGGCAATCATATCGACGTTGAGATGCCCTCGTTTGAGCGCATTACACTTGGCTTCACCGGGCCATGAGAGAGGTTGCAGGGTGCTGACCGGATCTTGTACATGGCGACTGCCGGGATGCTGGAGGTAAAATAATGCAGGAGCAATTACCTAAAATCGCCTTCCTCGATCGCAGCACCTTCTTCGATTCCATCGCCTTTCCGGTTGCGCGCCTTGCTGCCGAATGGCAAGAGCATGCACGTACGGCGCCTGACGACGTATTGACCCACGCGGCCGAATCTGCGGTGGTCGTGACCAATAAGGTGAAGCTTCCTGCCGTGCTGCTTGAAAAGCTGCCGAGGCTCAAGCTGGTCGCCGTCGCGGCCACCGGTGTTGATCACATTGATCTCGACGCCGCCAGGCGCCTTGGTATCGGTGTCTGCAATGTGCGCGACTACGCCACGCACAGCGTGCCGGAGCATGTGTTCGCGGTGCTGCTGGCGCTGCGCCGCAACCTGATCGCTTATGCCGCTGTTGCCCGGAATGGAACCTGGACGCGCGCCGAGAACTTCTGTCTGCTCACCTGGCCGATCGAAGATCTGGCCGGTTCCACGCTCGGCATCATTGGTGGCGGTGCGCTTGGCCAGTCCGTGGCGAAACTCGGAGCGGCATTCGGCATGCGCGTGCTGCTGGCCGAGCAGCGTGGCGCGCACCTGCGCCCCGGTCGTACGATCTTTGAGCAGGTGCTGGCCGAGGCGGATGTCTTGAGCCTGCATGTGCCGCTCACGCCCGCGACCCGCAATTTGATCGGCGCAACCGAACTGGCACGCATGAAACCGTCGGCCATTCTCATCAACAGCGCGCGCGGTGGGGTGGTAGACGAAGTGGCTCTGGTCGAGGCGTTGCGTTCCGGGCAGCTGGCCGGCGCTGCGGTGGATGTGCTGACCACCGAGCCACCGCCAGCGGATCATCCACTACTCAGCGCAAACCTGCCCAACCTGCTCGTGACACCGCATATCGCTTGGGCGAGCCGCCAGGCACAGCAGCGCATGGCGGACGAAGTGGTGGAGAACATCGCAGCGTTTCTGCGCGGCGAACACCGGAATAGTGTTGTGTAATATTTTGGCCACAGATGAACGCAGATAAACACAGACGTAAACAGAAACAACAAAAAAGTAATTATCTGTGTTTATCTGTGTTCATCTGTGGCTGCCTTGGACTTTGTTTAATACTGTCAAATGACTCTGCCCATTGAAGAAGCGCTGCCGCGTCTGCGCGAGGTGCTAACTGGACATGCCTCAGTGGTGCTGCAAGCACCGCCGGGCGCGGGCAAGACTACTATGGTGCCATTGGCGCTGCTCGACGAGCCATGGCTCAAGAGCAAGAGCATTGTCTTGCTCGAACCGCGCCGGCTAGCGGCGCGCGCCGCTGCCGGGCGCATGAGCCAACTGCGCAATGAAAACGTTGGCGCGACAGTCGGCTATCGCATCCGCTTCGAGAGCAAGGTATCGAAGGTGACGCGCATCGAGGTGCTGACCGAAGGCATTCTCACCCGCCGCCTGCAGAATGATCCGGCACTCGAAGGCGTAGGGTTGGTGATCTTCGACGAATTCCACGAGCGCCACCTGCACGCCGATCTGGCGCTGGCACTTTGTCTCGACAGCCAGCGCGGCCTGCGTGACGATCTCAAGATTCTGGTCATGTCCGCCACGTTGGACGGCGCGGCGGTATCGCGCTTGCTGAATAATGCACCGATTGTCACCAGCGAGGGCCGCAGTTATCCGGTGGACGTGCATTACCTCGTGCGCGATCCGGAAGGGCGATTGCCCGATGTCGTGGCGCAAGCGATCCTGCGTGCACTTGGCGAACACGAGGGTGACGTGCTGGCGTTCCTGCCCGGTGCCTGGGAGATCCGCCGCACCCAGAGCAATATCGAGGCGGCACTCAGGAACAGCAACGTCGATATCTATCCGCTGTACGGTGACCTGCCGTGGGAACAGCAGGAGCGCGCCATTCGCCCGGGTGGCGCACAGGGGCGGCGCAAGGTGGTGCTGGCCACGCCCATCGCCGAAACCAGCCTGACCATCGATGGGGTGCGTGTGGTGGTGGACTCCGGTTACGCGCGCGTCCCGCAGTTCGATCCGAAGAGCGGTCTGTCGCGACTCGTGACCCAGCGCATTTCGCGCGCCTCGGCCGATCAGCGTGCCGGCCGTGCCGGCCGCACCGCGCCCGGCGTCTGCTATCGGCTGTGGGGCGAGACCACCCAGCGCGGCCTGATTCCGCAGGCGATTCCGGAAATCCGAAGCGCCGATCTCGTACCGCTGGCGCTCGAACTTTCTGCCTGGGGTGTGCAGGATGCCACCAGCCTCGCCTGGCTCGATCCGCCGCCGGCTGCCTCCCTCGCGCAGGCGCGCGACCTGCTGGAGGAGCTGGATGCGCTGGATGAACAGGGCCGCATTACCGCTGCCGGCCGCGCCATGGCGCAGCTACCGCTGCACCCGCGCCTTGCGCACATGCTGCGCGCCGCCGAGAAAATGCAGCGCGGTGCGCTCGCCTGCGATATCGCCGCGCTGATCTCCGAACGCGACATACTCATGGGCGAGGCGCGCCGTTCCTGTGATCTTACCGAACGTCTCGATGTGTTGCGTGTGTTCCGCCAACAAGGCCGCAAGGGCGCGGAGGCACGCGGCGCCGACGCCAACGGCTGTGCACGTGTGGATCAAGCCGCGCGTCAATGGCGGCGCCTGATCGGCGCACGCGACGAAGCCGCAGGCTTCGATCCCGATGATGCCGGCCAGTTGCTGGCCATGGCCTATCCGGATCGCATCGCCCAGCAGCGCGCTCCGAACGGACCGGCCTACCTGCTCGCCAACGGCCGCGGTGCGCGCCTGCCAGAATGGGAAATCCGCTTGCGCCAACCGTTGTTGGTCGCCGCCACACTCGATGCCGGCGAAGGCGAGGGGCTGATCTATCTGGCCGCAACCCTGCGTGCTGAAGTGCTGCCCACGCTCATGCCCGGCCATGTGAAAAATGAGGAAGAAGTGCGCTGGGACGCGGAGCAACAGATCGTGGTCGCGCGCCGTGTCGAGCGCCTCGGCGCTCTGGTGCTGGACAGCGCGCCGCTGAAGAAGGCCGACCCCGCGAAACTGCGCGCTGCCATGCTCGAAGGTGTGCGGCGCCTGGGGCTGGATGTGCTGCCGTGGACCGACGAAGCGCGCCAGTGGCAGGCGCGCGTGCTCAGCCTGCGTCAGTGGTTTCCGGAGGAAAACTGGCCGGACGTGTCAGACAGTGCGCTCACCGCCACGCTCGATGACTGGCTCGCACCGTATCTTGACGGCATCACGCGCCGCGACCATCTAGCACGCCTCGACATGTTTGGCATTCTCAAGGTGCGCCTCGATTGGAAGCAGGGCCAGCAACTCGACAGCGATGCGCCCACACACATTGCTGTGCCGAGTGGCTCGCAGCTCAAGCTCGATTACAAACCCGGCGAATCGCCAGTGTTGGCAGTGAAGCTGCAAGAGATGTTCGGGCTCGCCGACACACCGCGCATCGCGCGCGGACGCGTGCTGGTAACGTTGCATCTCTTGTCACCCGCGCGCCGCCCGATCCAGGTTACGCAAGACCTGCGCGGTTTCTGGGAACGCACCTATGCGGAAGTGAAGAAGGAACTCAAAGGCCGTTATCCCAAGCACCCGTGGCCAGATGATCCGTGGAATGCCGTGCCGACGGCGCGTGCCAAGCGACGCACATAGCTGCCTGTATCTTTTGCGTAGTGTGGATTAGACGGCGAAGCGCCGTAATCCGCCGATCGATATGAGAACATCCGGCGCAATTGGCAAAGCTCAATGGCGCCAAACACGTGCTAAGATTAAGAAATTTGTATTGAGGGGCGCCGGCCTGGTGCCGCCTCGCATTATCAGTAGAGCACATCGCCTGGAGATGAAATATGCTGCATCGTCCTGTCATGGCATTTCTGTTCCTGTCCCTGTTGGCGACAGCTGCTCAGGCAGACCCTCCGCAGGAGCGTAATGGCAAACAACATGGTAAAGACAAGCCGCACGCCTCTGAACGGAATGACGCCAGACAAAACGAAAATGGGGAGCGTAAGGCGCGCGATCATTTCCTGGAGCAGGACCGCGTTACGGTTCGTGACTTCTATGCGAAAAATCCATCGAGCCTGCCACCAGGCTTGGCCAAGCGGGGCGGCGACCTTCCGCCGGGCCTGGCCAAGCGGGGCGGAAAGTTGCCGCCCGGGCTTTCGCGCGGTCAGGTGTTGATGCCAGAACACCAGGCGTACCTGCTGCCACTGCCGAAGGATCTCGAAAGGCTCTTGCCGCCACCGCCGCATGAAGTGATTCGTCGCATCATCGGTCGTGACATCGTGTTGATTCAAGAGCACAACAACAAGGTGTTGGATATTTTGAAAGACGCGTTGCCGTAATCTGACCGCGTAGGGTGCAATGAGCGTTGCGAATCGCACTATATCTCTAAAAAGTTGATCGATCTGCAAGTTCGCGCCGCGTCCCTTTACCAGTGACAGCGGGCGCTTTATAGTCGCCAACAGAATAAATTGCCCATCGCCACGCTGCACAGAAGAACAGAGGGCTTCCCATGTCCGAGGTTTGTCGCCGTCATTGCGCACGCGTACTGTGGGAAGGGCTCGCCATCGTCATGCTGTTCATGGCCACGGCGCAGGCCCGGGACTTCGCCATCATCAGCACCGTCGATACCGTTGATGCCACACCCGGCGACGGTACCTGTGCTGACGCTTCGAGCAACTGCACGCTGCGCGCAGCGATCCAGGAAGCGAACGCGTGGGCGGGCGCCGATACCATCACCCTGCCGCCCGGAGTGTTCCAGCTATCGATCACCGGTACGGGTGACGAGACGGCCGCAACCGGCGATCTCGATATCACCGAAGATCTCATCATCACCGGCGCCGGCAGTGGCGCGGAAGCGATCTCGACCATCATTGACGGCGGCAATCACGACCGCGTGTTCGACATTGCGCCGAATGGCGTACCGTTTAACACCACCTTCAACAGACTGGCGATCCGCAACGGAACGGCGAGCAGCGCTTCCGGGGGCGGGATCCTCGTCCGTCTTGGAACTGTCGTCCTCAATGACTGCAGCCTGAATGGCAACTATGCCGACGTGAATGGCGGTGCGATCAGCAATGCCGGCAGCCTGACCTTGAACCAATGCGTTCTGAATGCGAACACTTCGAACGGCAATGGCGGTGGTCTGTACAATGCCTCAACCGCAACGCTCAGCAACACCACGCTGAGCGGAAACACAGCCACCACGTCCGGTGGCGGCCTGTACAACGCCACGACGGTCACAGCGCTGCACGCTACCATTGCGCTCAATAGCGCCACGTCCGGCGGCGGCCTGTACAGTACCGGAACCACTACACTCAAAAGTACACTGCTGAACGCCAATACCGGGGGCAATTGTAGTGGCACCGTCGGTTCCAGCGGCAACAATCTCGATAGCGGAGCAAGCTGCGCCTTCCGCGCGGCAGGCGACCTGAGTAACGTCGTCGACCCGCTGCTTGGCGCCCTGGCCGACAACGGTGGTCCGACAGCAACTCACGCATTGTTGACCAGCAGCCCGGCAATCGACGCGGCCGACAATGTCGGGTGCCCCGCCACCGACCAGCGTGGTGTGACCCGGCCGGTGGACGGCGATGGCAACAGCATTGCAGTCTGCGACATCGGCGCCTTTGAAACGACGATACCGGCGGATCTCAGTGTCACCAAAACCCACCAGGCCGACTGCGTGGATTTGCACGATCCGCTGATTTACACGATCAGCGTCACCAACAACGGTCCCGGCAACGCCAGCGCAGTGACCGTCACCGATACTTTGCCGGATGGCGTAATCCTGGTTTCGACCAGCCCTGCCTGTGATCAAAACGGCACAACGCTGACCTGTGTTGTGGGTACACTCAGCGCCGGCAGTTCCACGACCATTACCATCAATACTACGGCCGAAAAGGTTGCCGCACTCAAGAACTTCGCCAGTGTCCGGGCTGCCGAGTTGGATCCGGATACCAGTAACAACAACGCCGAGGTGAAGACACTGATCAATTGCGCGAAAGGTTGCTTCATCGCCACTGCAGCGTATGGCTCGCCGCTCGCACCGCAGGTGCAGCATTTGCGCACCTTTCGCGACCGCTTCTTGATGCCTTACTCTCTCGGGCACTGGTTCGTTGATCTCTATTACCGTTACAGCCCCCCGCTTGCCGAGGCGCTGCGCCAGCACGACGACCTGCGTGCTGTGGTCCGCACGGGTCTCCGACCGTTGATCTCAGCCGTGAAATTCGCCAACGAAATTCCGTCGACCCACGGCGTGACAGCGCATTAACCATCTCACGGACGCCATCTTCCCTGGCAGGAATATGCCGTATATCGACGGCGGTACGTGCCGTGACCATCTAGCGCGTCTCGATATGCGAGGCATCCTCAAGGGACAGCTCGGCTATAAACGAGGAGAATCGACGGTATCGGCGTTGAAGCAGTAAGAGCCCTTCGGGCTCGCCGACACACCGCGCATCGCGCGTAGTCGCGTGTCGGTGATGCTGCCACCTTTATCGTACGCGCGCCTGCCAATCCAAGTCACGCAAGTTCTGCGTAGCTTTTCGAAACGCACCTATGCGGAAGTGAAGAAGGAACTCGAACGCCGTTCTCCCAAACACCCGTGGCCGGATGATTCGTGGGATGCGGTACCGATGGCACGAGCGAAATGCTGCGCTTGGCCCTATCGCCTGCGGTGATTACACCTGCTGTCTATCCCGCGTCCGCGGGAATGGTTTGCGGAGGGCGCGGCTAGCGGCAACTCAGCCATGCTAGCCGTCGGCGCAACCTTACACATTAGGTTTGTAGATGTCGGCGTCTCAACTTAATTACACTTCTGGTGCTGATCTTTCCAGCCGTCCTGCTCGCACTTGGTGGTGGAGCCATCGAGGCATATTGAGGTTCCAACGGGATGAGTCCTGCCTTGGGCGACGCATTTTTTTGAGTTGGAACTTTTGTCTTTACCCGTAGTCTGGGACGCTGCCGTTGACCCTGTAGTCCCGTATTTGTCAGCGGCTACCGCCATGCCCGAGATTGCCATAGCCAGGACGAGCACGAAGCAGCTTGTAGATTTGAGCATTGTTTCTTCTCCAGATTGATAGAGTTTGGATGGTAGAGAGGGTGGTAAAGACACATTTAAGTGTGGTCGCTCTTACTGCACTTGTCCACTTCCTCCGCTCACCAATGACGTACCGTATGTCGCCCACAGGGGGCTGACCATGATATTCCCTGGCTACCAATCTGTGCGGTTTGGCTGTAGCCCGCGCAATTCAGCTTCCGTCAAGTTTCGCCATCGACCGACCTTGAGTCCACCAAGCTTGATATTGACGATACGTACGCGCTGCAGGCGATTCACGTCATAGCCGAATACCTCGCACATGCGACGGATCTGGCGGTTGAGGCCCTGAGTCAGAATGATGCGGAACTCGTACTTGCCAATGCGGCTGACTTTGCAGGGCTTGGTCTTGGTCTCGAGAATGCGTACGCCGCCGGCCATGCCGGCGAGGAAGGCGTCGGTCACCGGTTTGTCGACGGTGACGAGGTATTCCTTCTCGTGGTTGTTTTCCGAACGCAGTATTTCGTTGACGATGTCGCCATTATTGGTGAGCAGGATCAGGCCTTCGGATTCCTTGTCCAGACGGCCGATGGGGAAGATACGTTCTTCGTGGCCGATGAAGTCGACGATGTTGTCTTTGACGCCGCGTTCGGTGGTGCAGATAATGCCGACCGGCTTGTTGAGGCAGATGTAGATTTTCTTTTTCTTCTTGCGTGCGCCGACCATGTGGTTATCGACGCGCACTTCGTCTGCTTCGGTCACTTGGGTGCCGAGTACCGCGCGCTTGCCGTTGATGGACACTCGACCGCTGGCAATCCAGGCGTCCGCCTCGCGACGGGAGCACATGCCGGTTTCGCTCAGGAATTTGTTCAGGCGCATTCTATTGTTGTGCTCGCTTGCGTAATACTCTCCGGACGCAGATAGACTGATCGGTGGGTTACGCCCTTACGCGGCTTTCCCAAACTACATTTTAAGTTTGCTGCACCATGTTTCAATTGCGTTCTGCATGGCCTGCGGCTGTTCGGTCGGTATCCAGTGTTTGGCGTCGAGCAATAGAATATCGCCCTGTGACAGGTGTGAGAGCTGGGCGCAGGTGATATCCGGATCGGCAAAGGTGCGGCCGGTGGAGAGCAGGGCCAGGAACGGCGCGTGGATTTTCTCCAGTGGCAGCGGTCGTTCTACCTCGACCAGATCCTGAAGGAAATTGGCGCTCGGCATGATCTTGAGGTCGTGCAGCGGCGAGGCGTAGCGCTTCACCAATGCTTCGCCACCGCCCGGTTCGGCAAGGCGCTTGCGGAATTCGCGGTCGAGCTCGCGCAGGTCGAGGGATTCGATGCGGCGGCGGTACAGGCCAAGGCGATTGGCAGCGAGTAGCAGGAATGCCGCGAGTTTGAGCAAAGGTAAGTATGGGTGAAGCGTGCGCAATTGTCCGGTGAGTGCGTCGCGCAGCATCGGTTCAACCAGCACGATGCCGGCGGTTATCGTTGGATAGCGCGCGGCAAAGGTGGCGGCGATGTTGGCGCCCAGGCAGTGTCCGATCAGAATCGCGTGCGCGACACCTTCCTGCTTCAGGATCGCGGCGATGTCGTCGGACCAGATCTCAAGCCCGATGCGACCGCGGTAGAGCGATTGCCCATGGCCACGCAGATCGAGGCGCAGGATGTCGTGTGTTTCGCGCAGGTGGGTTTGCTCCGTGAATTCCGACCAGCGTGTCAGATTGCTGGCCGCGCCGTGCAGCAGCACGAGGGGCGGCAGCGCCCGGGTGGCAGCTGGGGCGCGCCAGCGCCGGTAGGCGAGGGTGACGCCATCCGCAGTGATCAGGGTGTGCAGGGTTTCCATGGTCCAGGCATCGGCATGCGGAGTTCGCCTGGCGGATTATTACAGGCTGGGTGGGAAAGCCAAAGGCAGACATGTTGGCCACGTCGAGTGGCACGAGGCATTGCTATAATTCCTCGGTGCGTGCTGCGTCGACCCGGCCAGCAATGAACACTGGAAATGGGGATCGACGCTTCTCTTTGCGCGTGAGAACCGCTACGCTGCCCGCGCCATTGATTCCGAAGAGCTCTGCCATGTCGACCAAATCTCGCCCAGCCCCGACAAAAAAGTCGCTCCGGTCCGCCTCCCGACCACGCGCCCGGTCAGAAAACCTGCTGCAGCAGATGGGCGTTCTGCGTGTCGTGCTGATTGCGCTGGCCATTGTGGACATGCTGGCATCGCCACGCCCGGGCACGGCAGCGGTCTATAGCGGCTGGGAAGTGGTGCCAACGCTGATACTGCCGGTGCTCGCACCGATTCTGCTTCAGGTGTTACTGCTGGATGCGCTGATGGGACGGGTTATGATGAGCAGCGCCAAGGGCGCAGAACGGGCACGTTACCGGCGGATTATGGTCGTGAACCTGGTGGTCGGCGCCGCGCTCGTGCTCTGGTGGTTGCCGTACTTCCTGAAATTGTTTGCCCGCTAAGGCATTAACCAGCCACGCGCCAGCTGGGCGCGAGTGGTTCGTCCGAGGCGAGCGTCTGCTCGGCCTCGAAGCTGTAGTCGAGACCGGGGCTGGCCGGCTGCAGATAATCACCCTGGACGTAGTGCACGCCACGGCTGAAGAGTGCGGTGAAGATATCGGCGTCTTCGATCTGTTTTGCCAATATCATTCGGTCGAGCGCGAGCCCCGCATCGATCGCGGTAGCCAGCGCGTCCTCCTCGAGTCCGTTCGGGCCGCAGTTCACACCGAAGAAGTCGATGGGTATGCCGGCCAGCACTTCCAGGCTCACGGCCTGGCCGGTGAAATTTTCCACGGTGATGCCCATGCCCATGGCCCGCGCCTTCTCGATGAAGCTGCGTGCCGCTTCCAGATGCTGTACCAGCACCGACTCGTCGAGCTGCAGAATGATGTTGGAAGGGTCGAGGCCGGTGGCCTTCATGTGCATCTGGATGGCAGCGAGCAGGGCGTTATCGTGAATCGCCGTCGACGACAGTCTGACGAACGCCATGCCCGGACGGCCCTCCAGGTGGTACTTCGAGAGCGTGTCGATCACGTTGAGCATCAGGCTGCGGTCGATCTTGCCGCCCAGCCCGGCGGCTTCGGCCGAGGGCAGGTATTCGCCTGACGGGATCACCTTGCCATCCAGCGTGCGCAGCATGAGTTGCGCCTCGTAGTAGCAGCGCGGCTCGCCGTGCAGATTGATGATCGGCTGGAACAGCAACTGCATCTGGTTGTGCGCCAGTGCGCTCTGCACGGCTTCGCGCCAATCCGCACCAGTGTGCGGTGCGACGGGTTCGAGGGCCGGTGTGCGGGGTGTCGCCACAGTTTCCACTGGTGCCACCGGTGCCACAACTGCGGCTGGTGCGACGGCGACCTTCGCTGGCGGTGGCGTGACGGTTGCTAGTGCCGGCTGGGCCTCGGTCTTGAAGACCTGATCCATGACCGCCTGCCGGTCCTTGTGCTGGGCCTCAAGCCGCAGCTGTTGAATGGTTACGTCCGGCTTCATGGTCCGGTCGCCTTCATTGGCGGTCAGCGTAAAGAGCATCTCGTAGAGTTTTTTCGCGAGCGATTCGGCACCGGCTGCCGCCTTGGCGTCGAGCAACACGGCAAACTGGCCACCGGTAATGCGTGCTACCGGCGTCTGGTTGCCGGCCAGCTCACGCAACTGGCGCGCAATCTGTACCAGCAGGCGGTCGCAGGCGGTGTGACCGAGGGTCTGGTTGAGGGTGGCCAGCTGGTTTACGGTCAGACCAAAGAGCACGCCGCCGGGTACTTTCAGCACATCGCCCAAGGCACCGAGGAAATTCGTGCGGTTGGAAAGACCAGTGAGCGGATCGCGCTGGTGCATCGACTGGAGCTTGACCTCCAGCGCCTTGCGCTTGGACACGTCCGTGGCAACGACCTGCACGCAGGGCTCGCCGCTGATGGTGAGCGGGGTCATCGCCACTTCGAGCGGAACGCGGGTGCCGCTGGCCGTGACGGCGAGGAACTCCTGTGTCTTCTCCGCGCCTTCCGGCTTGCGCAGTGCCGCCTTGAAGCGTGCCTGATCCTGCTTGTCGATGAGATTGAGTAGCGGGGTTTCCTTGAGCAGTTCGATATTTTCGTAGCCGAACAGCTTGAGGTAGGACGCGTTGGCGTCCATGTGCATGCCATCCTGCACGTAGCTGATCGATTCCAGCGAGGCCTCGATCATGGTGCGGTAGCGGGATTCGAGCTGGTGCAACGCCTCGCGTGTCTCGATCCAGGCGCGACGTTCGCTGGCGACAGCGAGTTCACGCTCGACGGCCGGCAGCAGACGCCCCCACTGGCCCTTGATGATGACATCACGTGCGCCGGCCTGCATGAGCAGGCGCAACTCATCGTCGGCGATGCGTCGCGCAAGCACAATGACCGGTGCAAACGGTTGCTTGCGAGCCACGAGTTCCACCACCTGACGCGCCGGCAGATTGGCCAGGCCGTGCGCGCACAGGATCAGGTCCCACTGGCTGCTGTCGAGGTTCTGTTCGACCGCCACGCCGGTCTCGAGACGCTGGGTCTTGAGCATGTAGCCGCCCTGGCGCAGGGCGGCGCTGGCCTGCTCGGTGTCATCCGGGGATTCATCCAGAATCAATACCCGGAGGATTTTGCTGGCTGGTTTGGTCTCTGCCATGGATGTCCGTTGTGTCGCGCGTCGGTATTGGATTAAGGAGATTTTACCGCATTGTTCAGCATGGCGGCTGCCGCCTTATAAAGATAGCAAAAAATCCGGCGTGAGAGCGAGTTCCGCCAGTATTAACTGGGTTAGCACGGAAATTGCTGCGTGGAAAGCGGTGGAAGTGTCTCCAGAGCCGGTTGGTTAATGGTGAATACCTAGGAGGAACGGAGAAGGGCGTCAATAATGCGGCGGTGGGGCCTCGTCGGCACGGCTGGCCACCAGCTCCGGCGCCAGTGTCCTGATCTGGGCCTTGAGCGTTTCCAGCTCGCGGGTGAGGGTGTCGATTTCCCGCTGCTGGCGCACCACGACGGCGTTCAGTTCCTGCAAGCTGTGGTCCTGGAAGGCCAGGCGGGTTTCGAGTTCGATCAGACGGTTTTCCATGGGGCGCCTCTGCAGGCCAATGGTTAGTGAATGTCAGCGCGATCCGCGGTTTCCAGCGCTTCACAGGCATCCAGCCAA
>Ga0209706_10001746_pt1 | contig 12344 bp, 10 predicted proteins | sample PPLLaktember2015_6_FD_187263 | JGI IMG/M metagenome (GOLD analysis project Ga0209706, IMG submission 187263) | Freshwater sediment microbial communities from Prairie Pothole Lake near Jamestown, North Dakota, USA - PPLs Lake P8 Core (1) Depth... | ecosystem: Environmental > Aquatic > Freshwater...
CCGTAGCGGCAGATCAGGTCCTCCTCGCGGATGGCCAGCTTGAGGACGTGGCCGAGCTCGCGCAGCAGCCGGTTGCCGGCCTCCTGGCCGTTGCGGTCGTTGTAGGCCTTGAACCAGTCGACGTCGCCCATGACCAGGGCCATGGCGCCCTCTTCGCGCCGGCGCTTGCTCAGGGCGTTGACCCTCTGGAGGACCTTCTCGAAGAACGGCTCGGGCCGGAGGAGGCCGGTCAGCGGGTCGTACTGGATGAGGTTGAGCTTGGCCATGGCGATGGCCATGTGGTCGGACAGGCCGCGCAGGACCTGCTGGTCCTCGCGGCTGAAGCCCTCGGGGATGAGCTGGCCCCCGGCCGTCTTGTTCGTGACCTCGAGGACGCCGATGACCTTGGGTCCGTGCATGATGGGCACGCCGAGCAGGTTCCGCGGCGCCGCCTTAAGCAGGGAGGTGTAGCGCCTGCTCAAGCGCCGGTCGAAGGACAGATTGGCGGCGTTGATGTCGTGGCCGTAGCGGGCGACCGAGGCGGCGAAGTCCTGGCTATCGAGCGGGGCGATGTATTTCGAGAAATCCGAGTGGATCAGGAAGGCGTTGTCCCAGACGAGGGGCTTGAGGTAGCGGCCGAGGGCCTCGTTCTCCTCCATGAGGTAGACCGAGACGCTCCCGGCCTGGACGATGTCGCGGATCTCCGGCACGATGTCGAGGAGGCTGCTGACGTCGTCGGCGCCGTAGATCCGGCGGAGGATCGTCTCGAACCGCCGGCGCTCCTTCTGGGAGCCGACGTAGCGGGACTCGATGTCGAGGCGCTTCTCGACCTCGCGGAGGAAGCCCGTGTTGAGCAGGCTTTTGATCTCGCTGATCTCGCCCAGGACGTCCTTGACCTTGACCTCCTGGAGGCCGAGCGCGCGGCGCAGGCCGACCGTCTCGGCCTTGAGACAGGCGATCTCGACGACCCGGCCGAGGACGCGGAGGAACGGGGCCTCGCGGGGCTCGGCGGGCGAGGTCAGGCAGAAGTCGGCGTCGACGGTGCGGGCCCATTCGTCGGCCAGGCGGGCCAGCGCTTCTTCGTCCGGGCCGGTGATGAGGACGCCGGTAGGCGGGCGGATCATGGCCCTAAGGGCAGGCGACCCGGCGACGGAGGCGTCGATGACCGCGGCGGCGATCCCCCCTTCGGCCAAGCCGGCCAGCGCCTGCTCGGGATCGGTCTCCGCGGCGACCGGGCCGAGCTTCTGGGCCAGACGGGCCAGGCGTTCGGCCTCGGCGGGCGAAGGGTGGATGACGAGTATGCGCTTCTGGATCATAGCCCTCGCTGCGTCTTTCGCGCGAAAGAGCGGCAACCTCTTCCTTTTCCTGCTTAATAAATATATCAGATCCCCGCGCAGGTCAACCGATTTTTTTGGCTTTGATGCGGCCCGCCCGGCTGTGGTATATTGTTCGCACAAAACGTCTTAGAGGAGACGAGAAATGGCGAGAACGGCGAGCGGACCGGTCCTGGATATCCGGGCTCCGAGGGGCTCTCGGCTGACGACCAAGGGATGGTCGCAGGAGGGCGCCCTGCGGATGCTCATGAACAATCTCGATCCCCAGGTGGCCGAGAAGCCCGACGAGCTCATCGTCTACGGCGGGACGGGCAAGGCCGCCCGGAGCTGGGAGGCCTACCGGGCCATCGTCGCCAGCCTGAGGAAGCTCGAGAGCGACGAGACCCTCATCGTCCAGTCGGGGAAGCCCGTGGCCGTGTTCCGGACGCACGCCGAGGCGCCCCGCGTCCTCATCTCCAACGCCATGATCGTTCCCCAATGGGCCAACTGGGACGAGTTCCGGCGCCTCGAGGCTCTCGGCCTGACCATGTACGGCCAGATGACGGCCGGCAGCTGGATCTACATCGGCACCCAGGGCATCCTCCAGGGGACCTATGAGACGCTCGCCGCCGTGGGCCGGGATCATTTCGGGGGCTCGCTTAAGGGCAAGCTGACCTTGACCGCGGGGCTCGGCGGCATGGGCGGGGCCCAGCCCCTGGCCGTGACCATGAACGACGGCGCGGCCATCGTCGTCGAGGTCGATCCGCACCGGATCGAGCGGCGGCTCGCGACGCGCTACGTCGACACCGTGACGGAGAGCCTCGACGAGGCCCTGCGCCTCGCGAACGAGGCCATGCGGAAAGGCGTCCCGCTGTCGATCGCCCTGCTCGGCAACGCGGCCGACGTCCTGCCGGAGTTCGTGCGGCGGGGCATCACCCCGGACGTGCTGACCGACCAGACCTCGGCCCACGACGAGCTCAACGGCTACGTCCCGAACGGGCTGCCGTACGAGGAGGCGCTGGCGCTGCGGAAGAAAGACCCGGCCGATTACATCCGCCGGTCGTATGCGGCGATGGCGGCCCACGTCGAGGCCATGCTCGAGCTCCGGAAGCGCGGGGCGAGGGCCTTCGATTACGGCAACAACATCCGCGGCCAGGCGCAGAAGGCGGGCGTCGTGAACGCGTTCGACATCCCCGGATTCGTGCCCGAATACATCCGGCCGCTTTTCTGTCTGGGCAAGGGGCCGTTCCGCTGGGCGGCGCTGTCGGGGAAGCCGCAGGACATCTATGCCACCGACGAGGCCGTGCTCAAGGAGTTCCCCGAGGACGAGGCCCTGGCCCGGTGGATCCGCAAGGCCCGGAGCCAGGTCAAGTTCCAGGGACTGCCGTCGCGAATCTGCTGGCTCGGCTACGGCGAGAGGGCCCGGTTCGGGGCCGTCATCAACCGGCTGGTCAAGACGGGGAAGATCTCCGCGCCCATCGTCATCGGGCGCGACCACCTCGACACGGGGTCGGTCGCCTCGCCCAACCGCGAGACCGAAGGCATGCGGGACGGTTCCGACGCCATCGCCGACTGGCCCGTCCTCAACGCCCTGCTCAACGCGGTCAGCGGCGCGTCGTGGGTCTCGGTGCATCACGGGGGCGGGGTCGGCATCGGCCTGTCGATCCACGCCGGGATGGTCATCGTCGCCGACGGGACGGCCATGATGGGGAGACGGCTCGAGCGGGTGCTGACGGTCGATCCGGGGATGGGCGTCGCCAGGCACGCCGACGCCGGCTACCCCGAGGCCATCGCCTGCGCCAAGAAGAACGGCATCAAGATCCCCATGCTGAAGTAAGAGCCTCCTCGAACTGCTCAATAAGCATCAGCTGGCTCGCTCGGGACGGCTCCTTCCCCGGCGTCACCCCCCGGCCGTGCTCCGGCGGGAAGCGAAGTCTTCGGAGCGTACCTGCAGAATGGGGGCTGAGCACTCGAAGCCCCCGTTCTGCGATATATCTGGAGAGAGTGTTCGCAGGAACAGGGCGTATCCGAACGGGGACCGTCCCTCTCATTGTACTGCTGTTCTCGTCAACCCTTATTACCCAAGGCCTTAGGATCCGATCTTCATCCCCCTTTCTTTTTAACGGCTTGGGACCGCCTCGTTGCGCCTGCCTCTGGCATGCGCCTTGCTTAGGAACGGGGCGAAAGGAGAAAGCCGATGAGAAAGCTGGCGATCTTGGCCCTGGCCGGGCTCATCCTCGTCACCGCGGGCGCGACCTTCGCCGACGCGCGGGACCTGAACGACCAGACCGACTGCAACACCAACCACATGAAGTGCCGGGAGTACACCCTGAACCTGGATGCGCCCTGGTACAAGGTCGCGGTGCTGCTGACGGCCTGCGACCTCGCGTTCGGCAAGTGCATGCTGGGCATCTGACGGGGGATCGTGTGAGCGGACGCGCGTGTCTGGGCGTCGCGGCCCTTGTCGTGATCATGGCGACGGGGGTTATCGCAGGGACCGTCCCCGGCGGGGGACGGTCCCTGCTGAAGAACAGGGGACCCGGCCAGCCCGTCCCGCGCCGCAAGGCCGTCGAGGTCCCGGTCGCCGCCGACGGACGGGACGAAGCCGTGCTCGGCCGGCCTCTCGCCCTCGCCGCCGACGCGGACCGCCTGTACGTCGCCGACGCGCTCGACTGCGCGATCAAGGTCTTCACGAAGGACGGCCGGTTCCTCAGGTCTTTCGGCAGAAAGGGCGCCGGCCCGGGCGAGCTCTCCTTTCCCTCGGGGGTCGCGGTCTCCGGCGATGAGGTCGTCGTGGCCGACAAGCTCAATCTCCGAATCCAGACCTACGGCCGGGAAGGGGCCGCGCGCGGCGGCTTCAAGGTGCCGTTCGCCCCGGACCGCGTCTTCAGCCTGGGCGGCGGCCGGATCCTCGTCACCGGGAACCCGACCGGACGGCGCCCGGAGGAAACGATCCTTCATATCTATGACGCGGCCGGCCAGCCTGCTTGGCGGGGACTCGAGGCCCGGGCCTCGAAAGACCGGGTGTTCGACGCTTTCCGGAACATGGTCCTGGTGTGCCCGGGCGACGAGGGCGGCTTCTTCGTCATATACAAGAGCGGCGGCAGGGAGATCCTGGAATATGCCCCGTCGGGCGTCCTTCGAAAGGCGATCGGCGTCGACGAGCGCTATGCCTATCCGACGGTGAGCATCCCAGCGGGCGGGGGGGCGATGAAGCTCGACGGCTTCTGCTGGGCGGCCTCCCGGGACCGGGGCCTCTTCTATCTCGCGGCGGCGGAGTCCGTGGACGGCAAGGATCTCGGGCCGGGGAGGTGGGTCTCCGTCCTCGACGGGCAGGGCCGCCTCCGCGCCGTCGTCGAGCTGCCCTGCGCCGTTCATCGCTTTCTCGTTTCGGACGGCCGGATGTTCGCCATCGACGACGAGGGCGCCCTGAGGATCTTCGAGGTCGGGCCATGAGACCCGGCTTCCCGCTCGTCACCGCCGCCGCGCTCGTCGCCGCGGGCTTCGCCGGCCCGGCCGAGCCGCCAGTCGAGGTCCGCATCTGCTCGACCCTCGACGAAGCGGCCCCGCCCGGCTCCGGCGCCGTGCTCCTCGTCTTCTTCTCGATCGAGTGCGCCGTTTGCTACGACGAGCTCTTCGAGGCCCGCTATCTCATCGACAAGGGCGGCTGGCCCGTCAAGGTCGTCGGCGTCGCGCTCGAGCTCCGCGACGACCTCCAGGCGTTCCTCGAGAAGCACGCCTGGACGTCCCCGGTCGTCCTCGACCGGCGCAAGGTCCTGTTCCGGAGGTTCAAAGTGGACGCCGTTCCCAGGAGCGTTCTTCTCCTCGGGAGGGAGGCGGTCTTCCGGGACGATCCGTATCTCGGCCCCGAGGCCCGCCGCAAGGAGCTCGCGAAATGGCTGACCCGGTTCTTCTCGCGCTGACCTGGCGGGTCACGCGGCGCCGCCTCCTCGGCTCGCCGCTCGCGATCGCCGCGGCCCTGGCCTTTCCGGCCTTCGTCATCTGGATCGGGGTGGCCGATTCCTACGGGACGGCGGCCAAGTTCTTCTTCTTTCTCCTGCCCCACGTGTTCCTCATCGCCGCCCAGGACACGGTCCGGTCCGACATCGAAAGCGGCGCGCTCGAGAGCGTGCTCTTCCTCGGCGGCAGGTTCCGGGGCTTCCTGGACCGGAAGGGCTTCGCCCTGTCCGCCATCACCGGCGCCTACGCCGCCGTCCTATTCGCCCTCTTCGCGGCCTGGGGCCTCGCGGCCGGCGGGTACGAACCCGCCTTCTGGCTCCGCTTTGCCCTGGCCCTTCTTGCCGGCTTCTACTACATCGCGCTGGCCGGGGCCCTGAGCTATGTCCTGCGGGCCGGATCGAACGTTCTCGTCCTGCTCCTCGTCCAAGCGGCGGCCGTCGGAGCGATGATCTTCTCGACGACCGCGCGAACGGGGCTTCTCGACTACGCGGCGACCGGCGAGTTCCCCGGCCTCGGGCCGCGGCTCGTCTTCGGCGCGCTCGCCGCCGTGCTGCCCAACGTCGTCGTCTCGGGGCGGCTGTCCGTCTTCGCGGCCGAGGTCCTGGCCGGGCTCGGGCTGGCGCTCCTCGTCCAATCCAGGCTGGCGCGGCAGCTCGAGCTCAGGAGCTGAGAAACATGATCGAAGTCCACGGTCTGACCAAGCGCTTCGGACGGGTCGAGGCCCTCCGCGGCGTGAGCTTCAAGACGAAGAGGGGAGCGATCACGGCCATGCTCGGCGAGAACGGGGCCGGCAAGACGACGACGCTCAAGCTCGTCCTGGGCTTTCTGAGGCCCGACTCGGGCACGGTGGCCGTCGCTCCCGGACGGGTCGGCTACGTCCCCGACCGGCCCGCCTTCTTCGCCGGGCTCGACGGCTGGACGATCCTGACCCTGGCCCGGCCTCGGCGCGACCGCCGGGCCTCGGGGAACGGCCGCGGCTTCGGGGCCCTGGTCCTCGCGTCGTCGCGGAGCCTGCTCTTCGATCCGGCGCTCCTGCGGCGCCGGCCCGCCTCCTATTCGGCCGGGAACGCCAAGAAGTTCGCCTACCTGCAGAACCTCGTCGTCGCGCCGGACCTTCTCGTCGTCGACGAGCCGTTCTCCGCGCTCGATCCGCCGTCCATCCGCTCGGTCCGGGACATCCTGTGCGGCTTGCGGGAGGCCGGGAAGACGGTCCTCGTCAGCTCTCACATGCTGGCCGAGATGGAGAGGATCGCCGACGGTTTTGTCGTCCTGAAGAGAGGGGAGACCATCGCCAACGCCGGCCTCAGGGAATGGCGGCTCATGCGCACCGCCCGGAAGGCCCCGGACCTCGAATCCGTCTTCCTCCGCCTGACCGGCGCCGAGGGGCCCGGCTAGATGACCGTGCCGTCGGGGATGACGGCGTCCTTGGGGACGACGATGATGCCGTCGACGATCGAGTAGCTGTCGGCCGTCTCGGAGGCGACGCCGTTCGCGTTGACGAGACGGACGCCATGCCCGATCCGGGCGTTCTTGTCGACGATGGCGTTGCGGATCTCGCAGTCGCGGCCGATGCCCATGTCGGGGACGCCGCGGTCGCGGTTGCGGGCCAGGTCCTCCTTGGATTCGTAGAGGTCGGCGCCCATGATGACGGCCCGCTCGAGCCGGCTGTTCTCGCCGATGCGGGAGCGGATGCCGACGATGGCGTCGCGGATGCGCGAGCGGTTGACGATGCTGCCCTCGCAGAGGATGGCGTTCTCGACGTCGGAGGCCAGGATCTTGGAGCCCGGCAGGAACCGCGGATGGGTGAAGATGGGACGGTCCTCGTCGTAGAAGTCGAACTTCGGCAGGGGCCGGGTCAGGTCCATGTGGGCGTCGAAGAAGCTCCGGATGGTCCCGATGTCCTCCCAGTAGCCGTCGAAGAAGTGGCCGCAGACCTTGCGCTCGCCGATGGCGTGGGGGATGACCTCTTTTCCGAAATCCTGGGAATCGGTGTGGGCCAGGAGCTCGCGGAGGACGCTCTGGCTGAAGACGTAGACGCCCATCGAAGCGAGGTGGGTCCGGCCGTTGGACGGCGTGTCGAACTGGGCGAAGACGCTCTCGTCGACCCGCATCCGCTCGACCGCGGCCGGGTCCTTGGGCTTCTCGCTGAACTCGGTGATGCGGCCGCGGCCGTTGACCTTCATAACCCCGAACTCGCGGGCCTGGTCGGCCCGGACGGGCGTCACGGCGATGCTGATCTCGGCGCCGGAGGTGATGTGGAAGTCGATGAACTTGCGGTAATCCATCCGGTAGAGGTGGTCTCCCGAGAGGATGAGCACGAGCGCCCGGCGGTCCTCGATATAGTCGAGGTTCTTGCGGACGGCGTCGGCCGTGCCCTGGTACCAGTTGCGGTTGTCCAGGGTCTGCTGGGCCGAGAGAAGGGTGATATAGTCGCGATGGTAGCTGTCGAAGCGGTAGGTCGTGAAGAGGTGGCGGTGGAGCGACTCGCTGGCGAACTGGGTCAGGACGAAGATGCCGCGGACGTTCGAGTGGATGCAGTTGGAGATGGAGATGTCGATCAGCCGGAAGCGGCCGGCGACGGGCACGGCCGGCTTGCTGCGGACCTTGGTCAGGGGATAGAGCCGGCTGCCCTGGCCCCCGGCCATGATGATGCCGACGACGTTCATGCCCACCTCCTAGCCGCCTGATAACAGTGCGGCTCCTCTCTCGGCGTCACCCCCATCCGTCCTCGCTGCTCCAAAGCGCTCCTGAGGCATCAGCAGCTCCGGGCGGGTGGGGGGCCCCCCACGCCGTTGCGTACGCCGCACTTTTATCATGCGCTATTCTATTTGGCGGCGTTCTGGACCGGGGCGAGATCGTCGACGATCCACATGCCCCGGCCGTTCGTGGCGATGACGAGGGCGTTGTCGCGCGGGTGGACGGCGATGTCCCAGACGTAGCTCGTCGGCAGCCCCGAGCCGAGGACACTCCAGGTCGCGCCGCTGTCGCGGCTGACGTAGACGCCGGTGTCGGTGCCCGCGTAGAGGATGCCCTTGACCTTGGGGTCCTCGCGGACGACGTTGACCGGCCCGCCCGGGATGTTGGCGGCGATGGAGGCCCAGGTCTTGCCGTGGTCGGTCGAGCGGAAGATATAGGGATTGAAGTCGTCGTCGTGGCGCCCGACGAGCGCGATGTAGACCGTGGCCTGGTCGTACTTGGACGCTACGATCTTCCAGACGTGCTTGTTGTAGGGCAGGCCGGCCGTGATCTCGGTCCAGGCGCCGCCTCCGTTCTGTGTCACCCAGACCCGGCCGTCGTCGGTGCCGGCGTAGATCAGGCCGAACTTGAACGGCGATTCGTCGACCGCCGTGATCGTGGCGTAGGGGATGGCGTAGGGCCACTGGCCCTGCTGCGCCGGGTCGTTATAGGTCAGGTCGGGGCTGATCCTCTCCCAGGTGTCGCCCTTGTTCATGGACCGGAAGAGGTACTGGAAGCCGTGATAGACGACCCGGGAGTTGTGGGGCGAGAGGGCGGTCGCCGCCAGCCACTGGCCGCGGTAGGCGGGCTCGCCCTCGGCGGCCTTGGGGTAGATCTCCGTGCTCGTCCACTGGCCATCCTTGTAGACGGAGCGCTCGAGCCTCCCGTAGAAGGACGACGAGTAGACGGTGTTCGGGTCCTCGGGGTCGACGGCGATGAGCGTCCCCTCGCCGCCCGGCGCGGTCTCCCACCTCGGCTGCGTCGGGGCGAAGCGCCTGCGGCCGGCCGTGGGGGCGCCCGCCGTGGGCTTCCGCAGCGGGATGAGGCCGCGGTAGGTGCCCTGGTCCTGGACCGATCCGTAGGCCCAGAACGGGGTCGAGTTGTCGAGCGTCACGTTATAGAACTGGACGCAGGGGATGCCGTCGTGGAAGTCGCGCCAGGTCTTGCCGCCGTCGTAGGAGATGTTGACCCCGCCGTCGTTGGTGTTGATGAGGTGGTCGCTGTCGCGGGGGTCGATCCACAGGCCGTGGTGGTCGCCGTGGAGCCCGGTATAAGAGAGGTTCTGGTAGGTCTTGCCGCCGTCGGTCGATTTCGAGAGGCCCAGGCCCATGATGTAGATCGTCTCGGGGTTCGAGGGGTCGACACGGATCTGGCCGAAGACCCAGCCGTACGTGCCGCCGAAGCGGTCCATGCCCGGCGGGCTGACCTTGCGCCAGCCGGCGCCGGCGTCGTCGGAGCGGTAGACCTCGGCCCCCACGATGCCCCGCTGGAGCGGCCGGCCGTAGGCGTCCCGCTGCCCGGGCTTGGGCTCGACGCCGGGCATGTGGTTGTCGACGTAGGCGTAGAGCGTCGCCGGCTTCGTCCGGCAGAGGTCGATGCCGATGCGGCCCGTGGCGTTGGTGTCCGGGAGGCCGCTGTCGATGGGCGTCCAGGTCTTGCCGCCGTCGGTCGTCTTGAACAGGCCGTCCTCGCCGCCGGGGACGGGGTCGCTCCAGCGCCGGCGGATGCGGTTCCAGGTCGCGGCGTAGACGGTGTCGGGGGCCTGGGGGTCCATGACGATGTCGTTGGCCCCGACCCTCTCGTTGACGTAGAGGACCTTCTGCCAGGTGGCGCCGCCGTCGGTCGTCTTGAAGACGCCGCGCTCGGGATTGGTGGTCCACTCGTGGCCGGTCGCGGCGACGTAGACGATGTCGGGGTCCTTCGGGTGGATGACGATGCGGGCGATGGTGTAGGTCGCCTCGAGCCCCATGTGCTTCCAGGTCTTCCCGGCGTCGGTCGACTTGTAGACGCCGATGCCGGCCTCGGAGGCCCGGAAGATATTGGCCTCGCCCGTCCCGACCCAGACGATGTTCGGGTCGGACTCGGCGACGGCCAGGTCGCCGATCGAGAGCGTGGGCATGTCGTCGAAGATGGGCTCCCAGGTCGTCCCCGCGTTCACCGTCTTGAAGACGCCCCCGGTGGCCGCCGCGGCGTAGAAGACGGTCCGGCTCCCGGCCGGGACGGCGACGTCCGTGCAGCGGCCGCCGAGATCGAACGGGCCGATGAAGCGCCAGCGGACGTCCTTGAACGGCGATTGCGCCGTCATGGCCTGGTGGGCCTCGAAGGCCTTGAGCCGCAGGGCCGGGTCGGTGTTCTCGATCTTCTTCGCGGCTTTGGCCGGGGCTTTCCGCTGCGGGGCGCCGGCGAGGGCGCCGGCTGTGAGCACGGCCGCGGCCAGCGCGAAGACGAGGATCGAACGCTTGGGCTGACGCATGGGGGACCTCCACAAGGTAGTCATCGCGAGAATGAAAAGTATGCCATCCCCGCCCGCCTGTCAACCCAATTCGGTGACACACAACTAAATGCACCTAATTGGGCGTTTTCGGTCTGTTCTTTTGGGCGGGGGGCGCAGGGGGAATTAAGTGAATTTAGTTGTGTGTCACCGAATTGGGGCTAGGACAGGATCTTGAGGAGCCGGTAGTCGGATTCGAGGTCGATTCTCTTGACCTCGCCGGCGGCGCCGAAGGGGAGGAACTCGATCAGGCCGCAGTTCAGGTGGACGAGCCCGCCCGTCCGTCCTTCGGCCAGGGCCTCGACCGCGGCGTGCCCGAGCCTGGCCGCGAGCATCCGGTCGACGGCGGTCGGCCGCCCGCCGCGCTGGACGTGGCCGAGGACGGCGATGCGCGTCTCGAGCCCGGTTGCGACGGTCACGGCCTTGGCCACGTCCGCGGCCGAGCCGCTACCCTCGGCGACGACGATGATCCAGCTGGCCTTGCCCCGCCGGCTCCCGGCCCGGATCTCATCGAGGACGGACTCGAAGGGCACGTCCTTCTCCGGCAGCAGGACCTCTTCGCAGCCGCCGGCGAGGGCGACCTGCATGGCCAGCCAGCCGCACTTCCGGCCCATCACCTCGACGACGAAGATGCGCTCGAGCGAGGTCGCCGTGTCCCTGATCTTGTCGAGGGCGTCCAGGGCCACGTTGACCGCCGTGTCCGCCCCGATGGCGTTCTCGACGCCGGGGACGTCGTTGTCGATGGTGGCCGGGACGCCGACGACCGGGAAGGCGTGCTTCCGGGCCAGATCCCGCGCCCCCCTGAGAGAGCCGTTGCCGCCGATGACGACCAAGCCGTCGATCGCCCGGGCGTGCAGGTTCGCCAGCCCGGCCTTCTGGCCTTCCTCGGTGCAGAACTCCTCGGCCCGGGCCGTCTTGAGGATGGTCCCGCCGAGGCCGATGATGTTCGAGACGGAGCGGCGGTCGAGAGTCACGAAATCCCCCTTCATGAGCCCCTCGTAGCCGCGGATGACGCCCTCGACGGCGAGCCCTCGGGCCGCCGCGGTGCGGACGACCGCCCGGATGGTCGCGTTGACGCCGCCGCAATCCCTGGTCAGAACCGCTATCTTCTTCATGGCGGCCCGATTATATCAAAAAAACCGCCGGTCCTGTCCTCCCGTATGTTTATGATAGAATATGCCTTCAAAGGAGAGTGACCCCCATGGCCAATAAGAAATTCGCCGTCGGCTGTCTCGTCGTCGTTCTCGTCGTCGCCCTGATCGCCGCCGTCTATGTGACCGGCGTCTACAACTCGCTCGTCGGCCTCGACCAGAAGGTCCAAGCCCAGTGGGGCCAGGTCGAGAACACGTACCAGCGGCGGGCCGATCTCATCCCCAACCTGGTCGAGACGGTCAAGGGCGCCGCGGCCTTCGAACAGGACACGTTCACGGCCGTGACCGAGGCCCGGGCCAAGGTCGGACAGGTCCAGGTCAACGCGGGCCAGCTGACCCCCGAAGCCCTGTCCCAGTTCCAGGCCGCCCAGGACGGGCTGTCCTCGGCCCTGTCGCGGCTTCTCGTCGTCGTCGAGAAGTACCCCGAGCTCAAGGCCACCGAGGCCTTCCGCGAGCTCCAGGCCCAGCTCGAAGGCACCGAGAACAGGATCACCCAGGAACGGATGCGCTTCAACGAAGCGGCCCAGGCCTTCAACACCAGGCGGAACAGGTTCCCGGCCACGATCATCGCCGGCTTCTTCGGCAAGTTCGCCGAGAAGCCCTACTTCAAGGCCCAGGCCGGCGCCGAAACCGCGCCCAAGGTCAAGTTCTAAGCGTCGCCGGCCGGACCGACCGTGTCTTTCGCCCGCGCCCGTCGGCTGCTCGTCATCCTGG
>Ga0209706_10001748_pt1 | contig 12340 bp, 11 predicted proteins | sample PPLLaktember2015_6_FD_187263 | JGI IMG/M metagenome (GOLD analysis project Ga0209706, IMG submission 187263) | Freshwater sediment microbial communities from Prairie Pothole Lake near Jamestown, North Dakota, USA - PPLs Lake P8 Core (1) Depth... | ecosystem: Environmental > Aquatic > Freshwater...
ACGACTTAATATGACCGGTTACCGGGAAATTGATTCCATTTTCCCCTGCCTGCTGTCCCCGGACAACCGCGCCCGGCAAGGGGTTATTCGTTGCTACCCGATACGCCACCACGAAAGCCGGTGGCCAGAACGTAGATCTCGGCACTGCGCGCGCGCGACGCCTTGGGCTTGCGCGATACGACACGCGTAAATCGCCCCTGTATTTCCTTATACAGCTCACTAAAACCGGGTCCCTGAAACACTTTCATCAGAAAAGCGCCGCCCGGTTTCAACACCTGCGCGGCGAAATCCAGTGCCAATTCAGACAGATACATGGCACGCGCCTTGTCGGCGCTGTCTACACCACTGATATTGGGTGACATGTCGGAGATTACAAGGTCAACCGGCCGGCCGCCGAGCGCGCCGAGCAGGGTCTTGAGCGTGGCCTCCTCGGTGAAGTCCCCTTGCAGCACTTCCACCCCCGGCAAGGCCTCCATGGGCAGGATGTCGAGCGCGATCACCCGGCCGGTGCGCCCGACCCGTTCACGCAGGTACTGCGACCAGGCGCCGGGGGCCGCCCCGAGATCGACCACGGTCATGCCGGGCTTGAGCAACCGGTCGCGGGCATCGATCTCCTGGAGCTTGTAGACGGCGCGCGAACGGTAACCCTCCTTGCGGGCACGCTTCACGAACTCATCGTTGAAGTGCTCGGCAAGCCAGGCGTTGCTGGTTTTGGAACGGGCCATGCGGTGTTTAGTCCGACTGCGTTATGATGCCGGTCAGGAAATACTTTAAAGATAACGGAAAATCCATGCCGCTGAACATCCGCCAGAAAAAATCTCTGCGCCAACAGGCGCATGCGCGCAAACCGGTGGTGACCGTGGGCAATCAGGGCCTGAGCGCGGCGGTGCTGGCTGAAATCCGCATCGCCCTGCGGGCGCATGAACTGCTCAAGATCAAGCTGCCAGCAGGGGAGCGGGAGGCACGCGCGGCGCTGCTCGCGCAAATCTGCCACGATACCGAGGCCGAACCGGTGCAGCTCATTGGCCGGGTGGCGATCATCTACCGGCCGTCCGACAAGCCGAAGATTCAATTGCCGGCCTGAGGGCGCGGCCGAATACCGAAAATTACCAACACCAGCCCGAGCGTGCTGTTCGCCAGGAACAGCAGGCTGGCTATCCCGTGCAGCCGTCCAAACTCTGACGTCACAGCCGGCGCAACCGGCGGGAGGGCCATCAGCTCCTTCAGCTCACGCATGCGCGCCGCCAGCCCGAACTCCCCAATAACGGTGACCACAAGCATGACCATCAGCACCCCGGCACGCCAGTCGCGCCACACCTGCTGCCGGACACGCGTCACGGCGAGGGCCAGCAACACCGCGCCACCCAGCAGGCCGAGCCAACTCACTGCCCCGAACAGCCGCCCGGCTATCTCGCCAGCGACCATCCGCTCGTAGTTCCTGAACAACACGGGCGCGATCACCAGCCCGGTCATCCACAGGCCGCCAACCCACAGGGTCAGCAGAACACGTTCAATAGCTTGAAGCATCGCAGATAGGGGCATGGGATTGGGCCGACAAATAATGCACGCTGTTTTCCCTCTCCCTAGTGAATGAAGCCTCCTTCACTAGGGTCAGGGTGAGGGGGAAATAGCTGCAAAACTCCCCTCATCCCCCGCCTTCGCAGGCTCTGTCCTTCTCCCGGAGGGAGAAGGGACTCAATGGATACTGCGTTGTGCGTTTTTTTACCGTTCGCCTCAGTAACTGACGTCAAGTATCTCGTAGTGGCGCGTGCCGTCCGGCACGCGCACTTCCACCGACTCACCCGATTCCTTGCCGATCAGGGCGCGTGCGATCGGCGCGCTGATCGACACCATGCCCTGGGCGATATCGGCTTCGTCGTCGCCGACGATCTGGTAAGTCATTTCCGTGCCGTTGTCTTCATCCAGCAGCTTCACGGTGGCGCCAAACACCACCCGTCCCTCGGCATTCACTGTCTTCGGATCGATGATCTGGGCGTTGGACAGCTTGGACTCCACCTCGGCGATGCGCCCCTCGATGAACGACTGTTGCTCTTTGGCGGCGTGATACTCGGCGTTCTCCGACAGATCGCCGTGCGCACGCGCTTCGGCAATCGCCTGAATGACGCGCGGCCGGTCCACGGTCTTGAGGCGAAGCAGTTCATCTTTGAGCTTTTCGGCGCCCACCACCGTCAACGGTACCTTACTCATGGTCGGATCCTCCGAAGTACCGCAATAACATTACCCTGCTCGAGCCTACGGTCTGTGCAGCTCACACTGCAATCTCTTTATGCAGGTCCTGCAGACGGTTGACCGAAAATTCGCCGGCCTGCCGATGGGCCTCGGCCGCGGCGCGTGCCGCGGCCAGGGTCGTATAGTTCGTAACCTTGTGCAACAGCGCCTCGCGCCGGATCGGATAGGAATCGGCAACGCTCTGCTTGTCGGCTACCGTATTGAGGATGATGACAATTTCGTCGTTCTTGATCATGTCGACAATATGCGGCCGGCCTTCCGAGACCTTGTTCACCACTTTGACCGGCACACTCGCCGCCTCCAGTACCGCCGCCGTACCGCGCGTGGCAAGAAGCTCGAAACCGTTCGAGGCAAAATAACGCGCTACTTCGATACCGGATTTCTGGTCTGAATCGCGCAAGCTGATAAACATGCGCCCGCTGCGCGGGATCTCGGCGCCGGCGGCGGCCTGCGACTTGCCGAACGCTTCGCCGAAAGTGCGTCCCACACCCATCACCTCGCCGGTGGATTTCATTTCCGGACCGAGCACCGTGTCCACGCCCGGAAATTTGATGAACGGGAACACCGCTTCCTTCACCGAGTAGTAGTCGGGAACGATCTCGCCGGCCACGCCCTGCGATTTGAGCGACTGACCGGCCATGCAACGCGCCGCGATCTTGGCGAGCGGCCGCGAGGTGGCCTTGGAGACATAGGGTACGGTGCGCGAGGCGCGCGGGTTGACCTCCAGCACGTAGATGTCATTGCCCTTCACCGCGAACTGCACGTTCATCAGGCCCACGACCTTGAGTGCCTTGGCCATCTGCACGGTCTGGCGACGCAGCTCGTCCTGGATCTTTTTCGACAGGCTGTAGGGCGGCAGCGAGCAGGCCGAGTCGCCGGAATGCACGCCGGCCTCCTCGATGTGCTCCATGATACCGCCGATGATCACGGTCTTGCCGTCGCTCACCGCATCCACATCCACCTCGGTGGCGTCGTTCAGGAAGCGGTCGAGCAACACCGGTGAATCCTCGGACACGCGCACCGCCTCGCGCATGTAGGTCTCCAGTTCCTCGCGCGTGTGCACGATCTGCATCGCGCGCCCGCCGAGCACGTACGAGGGCCGCACCACCAGCGGGTAACCGATTTTCTCGGCCAGCTTGATGGCCTCGTCCGCCGCGCGTGCCGTGGCGTTGGGCGGCTGCAACAGCTTCAGCCTCTTGATCAGCTTCTGGAAGCGTTCGCGATCCTCGGCGACGTCGATGGAATCCGGCGTGGTGCCGATGATCGGTGCGCCGTTCTTCTCCAACGCGCGCGCCAGCTTGAGCGGCGTTTGTCCGCCGTACTGCACGATGACGCCCTTCGGCTTCTCGAGTTTTATCACCTCGAGCACGTCTTCCAGGGTGAGCGGCTCGAAGTATAACCGGTCAGAGGTGTCGTAATCGGTCGACACGGTCTCCGGGTTGCAGTTGATCATGATGGTCTGGTAGCCGTCGTCGCGCAGGGCGAACGAGGCATGCACGCAGCAGTAGTCGAACTCGATACCCTGGCCGATGCGGTTCGGACCGCCGCCGAGCACGATGATCTTGTCCTTCTTCTCCGGCGCGGCCTCGCACTCTTCTTCATACGTGGAGTACATGTAGGCGGTGGCGGTGGAAAACTCCGCGGCGCATGAATCCACGCGCTTGTACACGGGGCGCACCTTGAGTTTGTGGCGCAGCTTGCGCAGCTTCTCTTCACTGGTCGCCAGGAGCTGGGCAAGCCGCCGGTCGGAGAAGCCCTTGCGTTTCCATTCACGCAAACGCTCGGCGCTCGGAACCCGTTTCTTCGATTTCGCGATCTCGGCTTCGATCTGCACGAGCTCCTCCAGTTGGGCAAGGAACCAGGGATCGATAAAGGTGAGCGCAAATATCTCATCCAGCGTCATGCCGAAACGGAATGCATCGGCGATATACCAGACGCGCTCCGCACCCGGCACACGCAGCTCCTGCATGAGCTTCTTGCGCGCGCCATCCTTATCGAGCAGCGGATCGAGCTTCGGCTCCAGGCCGTATGAACCGATTTCGAGCGAACGCAGCGATTTCTGAAATGATTCCTGGAAAGTTCTGCCGATCGCCATAGCCTCGCCCACCGATTTCATCTGGGTGGTGAGCGTGGCATCGGCCTTGGGGAACTTCTCGAAGGTGAAGCGCGGGAACTTGGTGACGACGTAATCGATCGTCGGCTCGAACGACGCCGGCGTCTTGCCGCCGGTGATGTCGTTCTTCAATTCATCCAGCGTATAGCCGACCGCGAGCTTGGCCGCGACCTTGGCGATCGGAAAACCGGTGGCCTTGGAGGCGAGCGCCGAGGAACGCGACACGCGCGGGTTCATCTCGATCACAATCATGCGCCCGTCGCGCGGATTAATGGCGAACTGCACGTTCGAGCCGCCGGTCTCGACGCCGATCTCGCGCAGCACCAGGATCGAGGCGTCGCGCATCAGCTGGTATTCCTTGTCGGTCAGCGTCTGCGCCGGCGCCACGGTAATCGAGTCGCCGGTGTGCACGCCCATCGGATCGAAGTTCTCGATCGAGCAGATGATGATGCAGTTGTCCTTCTTGTCGCGCACCACCTCCATCTCGTATTCCTTCCAGCCGATGAGCGATTCCTCGATCAGCAGTTCGCGCGTCGGCGAGGCATCCAGGCCGCGCTCGCAGATGGTGACGAATTCTTCCTTGTTGTAGGCGATGCCGCCGCCCGAACCGCCGAGCGTGAAAGACGGGCGGATGATGGCCGGGAAGCCGATCATGGCCTGCACCTGCAGCGCTTCTTCGATCGAGTGCGCGATCGCGCCGCGCGCCACGCCGAGTCCGATAGACTCCATGGCCTTCTTGAACAGCTCGCGATCCTCGGCCTTGTCGATGGCCTCGCGCTTGGCGCCGATCATTTCCACGCCGAACTTTTCGAGTACGCCTTCGCGGTCGAGGTCGAGCGCGCAGTTGAGCGCGGTCTGGCCGCCCATGGTCGGCAGCAGTGCATCCGGGCGCTCCACCGCGATGATTTTCGCCACGGTCTGCCAGGTGACCGGCTCGATGTAGGTGGCGTCGGCCATCTCCGGGTCGGTCATGATGGTGGCCGGGTTGGAGTTCACCAGAATGACGCGGTAACCCTCTTCGCGCAGCGCCTTGCAGGCCTGCGCGCCGGAGTAGTCGAACTCGCAACCCTGGCCGATCACGATCGGGCCGGCGCCGATGATCAGGATGCTTTTTATGTCGGTGCGCTTCGGCATGATTCAAACAGTCTTACGTTGCTGCATGAGCGAAATGAAATGGTCGAACAGCGGCGCCACGTCGTGCGGGCCGGGGCTCGCCTCCGGATGGCCCTGGAAGCAGAACGCCGGTGCGTCGGTGCGCGCCAGGCCCTGAATAGTGCCGTCGAACAATGAGCGATGCGTGACGCGCAGGTTTGACGGCAGCGAGCTCTCATCCACCGCGAAGCCGTGATTCTGGCTGGAGATCATGACCCGACCGCTGTCCACGTCCAACACCGGGTGGTTGGCGCCGTGGTGACCGAACTTCATTTTCAGGGTGCGTGCGCCGGAGGCGAGGCCCAGCAGCTGATGGCCGAGACAGATACCGAACACCGGCAGTTGCGTGGCGACGATCGTGCGGATCGCCTCGATCGCGTAAGTGCAGGGCTCCGGGTCGCCCGGTCCGTTCGACAGAAACACGCCATCCGGTTTCATTGCCAGCACATCCGCGGCCCGGGTCTTGGCCGGCACCACGGTCACGGCGCAGCCACGATCGGCCAGCATGCGCAGAATGTTGCGTTTCACGCCATAATCGAACGCGACCACCTTGAAACGCGTTGTAGTGTTTTTGCGATTCCCCTGACCGAGCACCCAGGTGCCTTCATGCCAGTCATAGGACTCCTTCGTGGTCACGACCTTGGCGAGGTCCATGCCCTTCAGGCCCTCGAAGGCGCGCGCCGCGGCCACGGCGGCGCGCTTGTCGAGCTTGCCGCCCTCCTCGACCGTGACGATACAGCCGTTCTGGGCGCCTTTCTCGCGCAACAGGCGCGTGAGGCGGCGGGTGTCGATGCCGGCGATGCCGACGACTTTCTGTTTGCGCAGGAAATCCGCCAGCGGCAGTTCCGCGCGCCAGTTGCTCACGCGACGCGGCAGGTCGCGGATGACGAGCCCGGTGGCGTAGGCCTTGCCGGATTCCATGTCTTCGGGCGTGGTGCCGGTGTTGCCGATATGCGGATAAGTAAGGGTCACGATCTGCCGGGCGTAGGAGGGATCGGACAAAATCTCCTGATAGCCGGTCATGGCGGTATTGAACACCACCTCGCCCACGGACTGCCCGGAAATGCCGATACCTTCCCCGGGAAACAGGGAGCCATCTTCGAGGGCGAGCAGCGCAGACCGCATCAGCTGAATACCTCCGGGCGTAGGCGTGCAAAAGCGGGAGTGGCCATAAACCGCACGGCGCCTCTCCCGCTTTGGATTCTGTGAAAAAGGGTATTACGGCTGAGCGCGAATTTTACGCGTCGGCCGGAGTGAAAGCAACGCGCTTCACGCCGGAAATGCTCAAAGCATGCACGTTATTTCTGCAAATCCTGTCGGCCAGAAAACTGCTCCTGCGTTTCCGGCACTCCCGCCATCTCGGCAACTGCTCCCTGCGTTGCCCTACCTCCCGCCATCCATGGCGGTCGCATGGCGGTCGTCGCGATTGCGCGTGTCCACGATCAGCGCAGCCCCAGGACATCCTGCATGTCGTACAGACCGCTCTTGCGATTCTGCAGCCAGAGCGCCGCGCGCAACGCGCCTTGGGCGAAGGTCATGCGGCTCGAAGCCTTGTGGGTGATCTCGACGCGCTCACCCAAGCCGGCGAATAACACGGTGTGGTCGCCGACAATATCGCCACCGCGCACCGTGCTAAAACCAATCGTCGAGCGCGGGCGCTCGCCGGTGACGCCGTCACGCCCGTACACCGCGCAATCCTTAAGGTCACGCCCCAGCGCCTGTGCCACCACCTCGCCCATGCGCAACGCCGTGCCGGAGGGCGCGTCCACTTTGTGGCGATGGTGCGCCTCGATGATTTCGATATCCACATCCTCGCCCAGCACGCGCGCGGCGGTGTCGAGCAGTCTGAGACACAGGTTCACACCCACGCTCATGTTGGGCGCGAACACAATGGCGATGTCTTTGGCGGCGGCGGCGATCTTTTCCTTGCCGGCGGCATCGAATCCGGTGGTGCCGATCACCAGCTTCTTGCCGGCCTGGCGGCAGATTTCCAGATAGCCGAGGGTCGCCTCCGGGCGGGTGAAATCCACGAGCACATCGAACTGGCCGAGCTGCGCGCCGAGATCCTCGCCCACTGTCACGCCCACGCGCCCGAGGCCGCTGATCTCGCCGGCATCGGCCCCGATCGCCGGACCGCCGCTCCGGTCGAGGGCGGCGCCAAGGCGCATTCCCTGGCCCTGGTGACAAGCTTCGACCAAGGCACGACCCATGCGTCCGCTCACACCACTGATGGCAATTCGTGTCATGCTGCTTCCTCTGGTGCTCACTTGACGGCTGTCCGCTGCCAAGGATAAATGATTTGCGCCGCCAAGGGGAATGCGACCGCCATGGATGGCGGGAGTGCCGGAAACGCAGGAGCAGTTTTCCGGCCGACCGCCATGGATGGCGGGAGTGCGGAAAACGCAGGAGCAGTTTTCCGCCGGCTCGGCAGCAAAACGTCGCAAAATGGACTTTAATTTAAGAATATGGAGAAAGAATATCTCACCATCCTGCTGCACCTCACGCTGGCCACGCTCGCCGGCGGGCTGATCGGCCTGGAGCGCACTTATCACGGCCGCCCGGCCGGGTTCCGCACCCACACGCTGGTCTGTACCGCGTCGAGCCTGCTCATGCAGCTGACCGTTTACCAGTGGGTGCTGTTCCCGGGCGCCACGGTCGAAACCCTGCGTGTCGATCCGACGCGCATGGCGCAGGGCATCATGACCGGCATCGGTTTCCTCGGCGCCGGGGTGATTCTGAAGGAAGGCCTCACGGTGCGCGGCCTCACCACCGCTGCGTCCATCTGGATCACGGCCTCGATCGGCATTCTGGTCGGCGCCGGTTTCTACTTCCCGGCGGCGGTCGGCACCGTACTCACCCTCGGCACGCTGTCGGTGTTCCGGCGGATCGAGATGGTGATGCCGGCGCTCTATTATTCACGCTTGGAAATCCGCTTCCGTCGCCATGAGGCACTGCATGAGGACCAGCTGCGCGCACTCATCAACGAGCACGGCTTCAGCGTTGCAGACCTGAGCTATGCGCTCAAGGACGAAGGCAACCTGTTCGAGTACAGCATGGTGATCCGCACCGGCAAGCGCGACGACTCCCGGCGACTGGCCGAGACCCTCGCGGCCAACGACAAAGTGCTCGAATTCCGCATTACGCCGGCGGGCGACTGACGGCGGCGTGCGCCGCCGGCACCCGGCGGCGCCACGCGAAACGTAGCCCGAGCAGCACCGCCAGCACCAGCCCGTACAACACCGGTTGCGTGATGTCTTTCTTCACCAGCCACAGATAGTGCACCACCCCGCCCACAGCAATCAGGTAAACGAGACGATGCAACTGCTGCCAGCGCTTGCCGCCGAGCCGGCGCTGCATGGCATTCGTCGAGGTCGCCGCCAGCGGAATGAGCAGCACGAAGCAGGTAAACCCGATGGTGATGTACGGGCGCTTGACGACATCGGCGAGGATCGCCGTCAGATCAAAGGACTGATCGACGCCAGCATAGGTCAGAAAGTGCAGACAGGCGTAGAAGAATGCAAACAGGCCGAGCATCCGCCGTACGCGGATGAGACTGTTCCAACCGGTAAGCCGGCGCAGCGGCGTGATGCTCAGCGTGACCAGCAGCAGTGTCAGCGTCCAGGTGCCGAGCGAACGCAGGACGAACTCGATCGGGTTGGCGCCAAGCCGGTCGGTGAACGCGAAAAACACCAACCGGGCGAGCGGCGCCAGACACAGGGCAAATACCAGTGGTTTCAGCCAGATCATGCTAATTTGGACAACTCAACGCAAAGGCGCAGAGACGCAGAGAAAACCGTTCCAAGAAATTTGGATTTGTCTTTCTTTGCGCCCTTTGCGCCTTTGCGTTGAGTTTTTCATAAATAACACGTCAGAAATTCCGGCGCAGGTCCATGCCACTGTAGAGCGACGCAACCTGGTCGGCGTAGCCATTGAAGGGCAGCGTCGGTCGCTTGGTGAATTCGCCGAGACGCCGCTCCTTGGCCTGACTCCAGCGCGGGTGATCGACCGCCGGATTCACGTTCGCGTAGAAGCCGTATTCGTTCGGGGCGGCGCGATTCCAGGTGTTGACCGGTTGCTGCTCGGTGAAGCGAATGCGCACGATCGATTTGACGCTCTTGAACCCATATTTCCACGGCACCACCAGACGAATCGGTGCACCACTCTGGCCAGGCAGGATGTCGCCGTACAGGCCAACGGCCAGAATCGCGAGCGGATGCAGGGCCTCGTCCAGGCGCAGGCCTTCGACATAGGGCCAGTCCAGAACGCGCGAGTGCTGACCGGGCATCTGCTTGGGGTCGTGCAACGTGGTGAATTCGACGTACTTCGCGCGACTGGTCGGTTCGGCACGCTTGATGATGGCGGCGAGCGGCAGGCCGACCCAGGGGATCACCATCGACCAGGCCTCGACACAACGCAGCCGATAGATGCGCTCCTCGGGCGGCGACCAGCGCATGAGCGTCTCGACATCCACGCTCTGCGCGCGCTTGACCTCGCCGTCGATACGCACCGTCCACGGACGCGTTACCAACGTGTGCGCGTTCTTCGCCGGATCGGCCTTGCCGGTGCCGAATTCGTAGAAGTTGTTGTAGGTGGTGATGTCGCGCAAGCTGTTTGGTTTCTCACTTGCGCTCAACGGGCTCTTGCGCAGGTTCGGAAACGTGGACGGGGCCGCGAGCAGCGATTCGCCGGCCAGCGCCGTGCCCAGCGTTACCCCGGCCGCAACCAGGAACTTGCGCCGGTTGAGATAGAGATCCCGGTCGGTGATCTCGGAAGGCAGAATATCCGGCGGACGACGAACGGTCATGGCGACACCTCGTGACGGGATGCACTCCAGCACTGTAGACGCGCAGGCACCGGTTAACTTACACGCTACGGCTGGCGCCGGGCAACACCGGCGCCCCTATCCGGCCGGCACTCAGCCGAGAAAACTCTTGAGCTTCTCGACCCAGGACTGTTCGCGCGGGCTGTGGCGCGCGCCGCCCTCCCGCACGCTCGCCTCGAATTCCTCGAGCAGTTCCTTCTGGCGCTTGTTGAGATTGACCGGCGTTTCGACGCTCGCGTGGCAGTATAAATCGCCGGTTTCGTGGGAACGCACGTTACGCACGCCCTTGCCGCGCAGGCGGAATACCTTGCCGGTCTGGGTGGCGGCCGGGATCTTGAGGCTGGCGCGGCCGTCGAGGGTCGGGATTTCCACTTCGCCGCCGAGCACCGCTGTGGCGAAGCTGATCGGCATCTCGCAATGCAGGTCGTCGCCGTCGCGCTTGAAGAGATCGTGCGGTTTGAGACGCACCTGCACGTACAGATCGCCCGCCGGTCCGCCGCTCTCGCCGGCTTCGCCTTCACCGGCGAGCCGTATCTGGTCGCCTTCGTCGACACCGGCCGGCACTTTCACCGACAGGGTCTTGGTCGCCTGGATACGCCCCTGGCCGTGGCAGGTATCACACGGGCTCTTGATCACCTTGCCGCTGCCGCGGCACGCAGGACAGGTCTGCTGGATGGAGAAGAAACCCTGCTGCATGCGCACCTGGCCATGGCCGCCGCAGGTCGCGCAGGGCGTGGCGGAGGTTCCGGCCTTGGCGCCGCTGCCATGGCAGGTATCGCAAGTTTCGAGGGTCGGCACACGAATGCGCACCTCGGTGCCGCGCACTGCCTCCTCGAGCGACAACTCGAGGTTGTAGCGCAGGTCGGCACCGCGGTACACCTGACCGCGTCGCCCGCCACCGCCGCCGCCACCGAAAATGTCGCCGAACACATCGCCAAAGATGTCGGCAAAGCTCGCGCTGCCGGCGGCACCCTGAAATCCGCCGCCACGCGCACCCGCTGCCATGCTCGGATCCACCCCGGCGTGGCCGAACTGGTCATAGGCGGCACGCTTCTGTGCATTTGCGAGGATTTCGTACGCCTCGTTCGCTTCCTTGAATTTGGCCTCGGCCGACTTGTCATCCGGATTGCGGTCCGGATGGTGCTTCATCGCCAGCCGCCGGTAGGCCTTCTTGATGTCGGCCTCGGAGGCGTTGCGCGCCACCCCGAGCACTTCATAGTAATCACGCTTTGGCATATTTTTCAGTCGTGAGTCGTGAGTCCAAATGAACCGCACGCGGCAGACGCCGCACTCAGCATCGTCTTCCGCGCACAGGGCTGTTACCAATGAGAGCGCTCACGGTGCCGTACCCGGTACACCGTGGCTCAGCACTCGGCGACTCCGGCCTCACGACTTCTTTTTGCTGTCCTTCACTTCCTCGAACTCGGCATCCACCACGTTGTCGTTCGATTTGTCTCGCGACGCGCCCTCGGCACCGGTCTGTGCTTCGCCGGCTCCCGCAGCGGTCTGGGCCTGCGCGTACATCTGTTCGGCGAGTTTGTGGCTGGCCTCGGTCAGCGCCTGAGTCTTGGTGTCGATCGCATCCCTGTCATCGCCCGTGAGCACGCCTTCCAGATCCTTGATAGCGGCCTCGATCTTCTCCTTCTCGGAGGCTTCGAGCTTGTCGCCCATTTCCTTCACCGACTTCTGGACGCTGTGAATCATGCCCTCGGCACGGTTGCGCGCATCCACCAGTTCGTGTGCCTTGCGGTCTTCCTCGGCATGCGCCTCGGCGTCCTTCACCATGCGGTCGATCTCGGCATCCGTGAGACCGGAACTCGACTTGATGGTGATCTTGTTTTCCTTGCCGCTGGCCTTGTCCTTGGCCGACACGTGTAGGATGCCGTTCGCGTCGATGTCGAAGGTCACTTCGATCTGCGGCACGCCGCGCGGCGCCGGCGGAATGTCGCCCAGGTCAAAGCGCCCGAGCGACTTGTTGCCAACGGCCATCTCGCGCTCGCCCT
>Ga0209706_10001749_pt1 | contig 12338 bp, 9 predicted proteins | sample PPLLaktember2015_6_FD_187263 | JGI IMG/M metagenome (GOLD analysis project Ga0209706, IMG submission 187263) | Freshwater sediment microbial communities from Prairie Pothole Lake near Jamestown, North Dakota, USA - PPLs Lake P8 Core (1) Depth... | ecosystem: Environmental > Aquatic > Freshwater...
TAAGGAAGGCGAAAGAAGGATAGCGGTGACGGACTTCTACCACCCCTTGGAAAACAGCTTGAAGCGAGGCGAAATGGTGACCGGAGTGGAAATGCCCTCGGTTGAGAAGGAGTCCAGGCAGGCGTTTCTCAAATTCACGCTGAGGAAGCCGGTCGATTTCGCAATTGTGAGCGTGGCAACAGTGATCACTGCCAAGGGTGGAGTGTGCGTGGACGCCCGCATCGCGCTCGGGGCCGTAGCGGCTGGACCGGTAAGAGCAACAAAAGCAGAAAAGATCCTTGTTGGCAGGCCGGTCGATGAGACAGCGGCCGCCGATGCAGCAGAGGCAGCACTGGCAGGGGCCAAACCTCTGAGCATGAACGCCTACAAGATCGAAATCGCCAAGACCCTGGTCAAAAGAGCCATCCTGGAGAGCCTATAGTCTGCAGAAGAGTTTGCCAGTTGATCGCTGTGCTTGAGAAATCAAAAAGGGGCCTATCTGAATGGCCCCTTATTAATTCTGGCTCCCCGGGACAGACTCGAACTGCCGACCAAGTGGTTAACAGCCACCCGCTCTACCGACTGAGCTACCGGGGAATGTTTGCGATATGGTAAAGCAGATAAACAGCATTATCTAACAAAATCATAGTGCCTGGTCAATAGAAAAATTTCCTATCTTTGTCAACAATCTCAAAAAGTTGCAAGGCAGAACCAAGCTATTCGCCTTGACAGGCTTAGGGATTCACTCTATGTAAAGGTGTCTATTGGAAAAAACGGATTAAAACAGGTAAGGCGATGAAACAGATCATTCTTGGAACCGCGGGCCACATTGATCACGGCAAAACTTCCCTTGTCAAGGCCATGACCGGCATCGATACGGATCGACTGAAAGAGGAAAAGGAGCGAGGCATCACCATCGAGCTCGGATTCGCCCACCTCGAACTGCCGAGCGGACAGATCCTGGGGATCGTCGACGTGCCGGGTCATGAGAAATTCGTGAAGCACATGGTGGCCGGGGCAACCGGCGTGGATCTTGTGGCCCTGGTGATCGCGGCGGATGAGGGCGTGATGCCCCAGACCCGAGAGCATTTGGAGATCTGCCAGCTCCTGAGAGTGAAGAAGGGGCTAGTTGTTCTGACCAAGATAGACATGGTGGATCAGGAATGGCTTGAACTCGTTAAAGAAGATGTGTCGACCTTCCTCTCCGAAACCTTTCTTGCCGGCACACCCATTATTCCGGTTTCATCCGTGACAGGTCAGGGAATCAAGGAATTGGTGGGGGTGCTTGACAGCATGGTCAAAGAAATCCCGGAAAGAGAGACGAGCGGATTTTTCCGTCTTCCGGTGGACCGGGTGTTTACTATGAAAGGGTTTGGGACTGTGGTCACAGGGACCACCATGTCCGGCCAAATCAGGACAGCCGATGAAGTCACTGTCTATCCCCAGGGCTTGGAGGCGCGTATCAGGGGAATCCAGGTGCATAGTCGTGAGGTCCAGGAGGTGAGCGCGGGTCTTAGAACAGCCATCAATTTGCAGGGAGTTGAAAAGGAGCAGATCGAGCGGGGCAATGTAGTGGCCACGAAAGATTCTCTCCGACCCACACGAATCGTGGATGTGGTCCTTAACCACCTCAAAAGCGCACCAAGAAAGATCAAGAACAGGGCGAAAGTGCGCTTCCACACGGGCACCTCGGAGATCATTGCGACAGTAGTGCTTCTGGACAGGGATGAACTCAAGCCGGGAGACGCGGGCTTTGCTGAAATCAGACTCGAAGATCCTGTGGCGGTGCTTGCCCGGGACCGCTATGTGCTGAGGAGCTACTCGCCGGTGCGGGCCATTGCAGGAGGAGAGATCCTCAACGCCGCTCCACAGAAAAAGAAGCGCTTTTCAGAAGCAGCTCTCGCAGAGCTCAAGGTTCTCAATTCAGGGAACCTGAGCGAGATTACCGAACAGTTTGTGCTCGCCAGCCGCTTTGAGGGAGTGGAGCAGTCGGAACTGCCGTTCCTGACCAATGCGAGCAGGAAAAAACTGGACGAGATCATAAAAGCTCTTCAAGCGAAGAAGAAATTAATCCAGTACGACAAAGACAAGGGGACCCTTGTTCATGCCGATTACCTAAAGAAAGCCAGAGATCAGATCCTGTCTATTCTCGATCAGTATCACAAGGATTTTCCTCTAAAAGTGGGGCTGCTCAAGGAGGAACTTCGTTCCAGGACGGCCGCCTCAGGAGATTCGAAATTGTTCAACTTTGTCGTCACCCAGTTGGGCCAGGAAGGAATCGTGGTCCAGGAAAAGGAAGTCCTCCGGCTCAAAGAACATCATGTGACCCTTGCCCAGGATCAGGAAAAGGTCCGGCAGCAGATCGAAGAGATCTATTTAAAGGGCGCTCTGCAGCCTCCCTATTTCAAGGAGTTGTCGGAGAAATTTCCGGGGAACTCAGGCACTGATGTGCTCCAGGTGATGGTCAAAGACGGAATCCTGATTAAAGTCAAAGAGGACCTGTTTTTTCACAAAGATGTGATCGAGCAACTGAAAGAAAGACTGGTTGCCGTTCTGAAGGAAATGGGGGAGATCGACACACCCCAGTTCAAGGACATGACCGGCGCTTCCAGGAAATACACTATTCCGCTTCTCGAGTATTTCGACATCACCCAGTTGACGATGAGGATAGGCGACAAGAGGGTGCTGAGGAAAAAATGAGAAACCAGTGATCAGTGGCCAGTGAGCAGTTATCAGTAGGAAGGGTGGCACGGATAACAGATAACGGATAACGGTGAACGGTTAACGTGCGGAACGATTGATTGAAAGAAAAAACCCACAGTCTGGTGGAAGCCCTTGTCATCGGTGTCCGTGAACACATCGCCCTTGTCGGGGGCGGCGGCAAGACGACCCTGATGTTTGAGCTTGCCCATGAACTGAGGCGCAACAGGAAACAAGTCATCACGTCAACGACCACGAAGGTGTGGCACAGGGAAGCCCTGCAATATGAAAAAGTCCTTCTTGTCGAAGACGATGCGGATTGGAGAAATAAACTAAGAGAGGGACTCAGCCAAGAAGGAACTGTCTTCGTGGGAGGGAGCATCCTCGATTCAGGGAAAGTTGAAGGGATCAGCGCTTCTCTGGCAGATGAGGTCTTTTACGATTTGAATGTTCACTGCCTGGTCGTCGAGGCAGACGGTTCAGCAGGCCGCCCTTTGAAAGCGCCGGCAGAGCATGAGCCGGTCATTCCGGGCTCCGTCACGATGGTTGTCGCCATGATGGGTCTTGAGGCGATGAGCGCACCGCTGGATGAGGTGATAGCTTTCAGAGTTGGACATGTCAGCAAAATCACGGGGCTCGAAACTGGGAGCATTTTCACTCCGAGCGCTCTGTCCAAGGTTTTTCTTCATCCGGCAGGGCTTTTCAAGGGAACGCCCGACACGGCAAGAAGGGTCGTTTTCCTGAACAAGGGAGATCTGATCGAAGAAGAGACAAGGGCTGAAGAATTGGCGGACATTCTTCTTGCTGACCCGGTAAACAAAATAGACCGGGTGATCTTGGGATCGATCAAGAATGGGGTGTATGAGATCAGAACGATGAAGGACGAACGATGAAAGATGTTTACACAAAAGCGGCAGAGTTATTGGCCAAGAATGAGCTTTCCGTGCTCGCCACGATCATTAGACTAACAGGATCCGGTCCAAGAGGAGCTGGAACCAAATTCCTGGTCCTGGAAGACGGGTCTTACATGGGAACCATAGGAGGCGGGCTGCTTGAAGCGCGCGTGCTGGAGGCCGCCAAGAAAGTTTTTGCAACTCGTGCACCCATTAGACTGAGCCTCAACCTCATGGGAAAGGACGTGGCGGAAACAGACATGATCTGCGGCGGAGACGTGGACATATTTCTGGAACCGGTCTCTGCAGAGAGCCAGGCCCACATCCAGGGTTTCCGAAAAATCCTGGACATCCAGAAGCGCGGCGGAACAGGGCTTCTCGTGACGGTGGTGAACACGGATCGGTGGCAGAAGGCTGCCATCCCGAGGCTGTTCCTTTTGCCAGGGGCCGAGCTCGTAGGAAGTCTGCACGGCATGAAAGCCGCTGCAGAGGAGATCGCAAAAAACATGCCCCTGTGGCTCAAACAAGGTGAACCCCGCCTTGTCGTTTCCAGAGATGATCTCGGGGAGAGCGTCGAGCTCTTTGTGGATCCTATTCTCTCGGATTCCGTTCTCTACATCTTCGGTGGAGGGCACGTCTCAGCACAGATTGTTCCTCTGGCAAGCAGGGTGGGATTTAAGGTGGAGGTCATTGACGATCGCCCCGAATTCGCTGATCCTACAAAATTCCCGGATGCTGCCAAGGTCCACCGATATCCGTTTGAGGGCTTGCTCGGGGAAATTCCTGTGGACGAATCCTCCTACCTTGTCATTGTCACCAGGGGACACATCCATGACAAGACCGTGCTCGAACAATGTCTCAGGACCAAGGCAAGGTACATCGGTATGATCGGGAGCCGGCGCAAGAAAGCCATGATTTACGAGAAGCTCCTTCAAGAAGGGTTTACTCAGAAGGATCTCGATCGTGTCTACGCTCCTATCGGCTTAGATATCGGCGCTGAGACGCCGGAAGAGATTGCAGTGAGCATAGTGGCGGAATTGATCCAGGTCAGGGCCGGAAAAGGAAACAGGGAGTAATCACGAAAACACAAAAGGGAGAAAGCACGAAAAAGCGGATGGGAAAGCACAAGCATCAGTTTGTTGATGACTATGAAGGTCTGGTGGGATTCGGACTTGACCGGGAGACAGATGAGGGTACTCTCACCTGGTACCTGCAGAAATTTTCGGATGACGACCACATGGCCCTGATCCGGGAGAGGATGTCGGAAGAAGACTTGAAAGCTCTCTTTAATCTGCTGGGAGGTCTCCTCAAGAAGTACCTGTCCGAAGAGGAATACCACGGTGTCTTTCTGAAAGATCAGGAGTGAAGAGAAGAGCGAGCATTCCGAATGGCCGCCACGTATTGCCGGGATCTCTCTGTGATCCAGGCAAAGTCTCCGGCTTCAGCCTTTTTCTTGTTCACCAAGTCACCACCTGCCCCAACCAAAACAGCTCCTGCCCGGAAATACTCTTCCAGGGTTTCAAGGGTTACCCCTCCGGTGGGTACAAGAGGGATTGAAGGCATGGGCTCGCTGACCATGCGGAGATAGGCTGCACCTCCCATGGCTTTGACAGGGAATACTTTAACGGCATCCGCTCCGGCTTCCCAAACCGCGAGTATCTCGGAGGGGGTCAGAGCCCCGCCGATGACACAGGTGTTTTTCTCCTTGCACGTCTTGACCACTTCGATTCTCACGGTCGGCGTCACAATGAACTGGCTACCGGCCTCGATGGCCCTGGTGCAAGTGGCTTCATCTATGACGGTCCCGGCGCCGAGGGTTAGGGCAGTTCCGAATTCGTTCGCGCATTCCTCAATGGTCTTGATGGCCCTGGGGACTGTCATGGTCACTTCGGCGACGGGGATTCCTCCTTTGATCAGGGCTTCCACAATCCGGAGGACCTTCGCGGAAGAACTTGAACGGATCACAGGAACGATGCCTGCATTTTTCAACGAATGAAAAACACTCTGTCTTTCCATGGTCGACTCCTTGTGCCCATCAGCAGCGGTTTATCCACTAAAGATCGCTTCACATTTACTAGAAAAAGCAATCTTTTCAACAAAAAACTGAGTCCGGACCACAGGAGTGCTTTTGAGGAGCCGGACCCCTTGAAGATTTCGTGAAATCAAAGTATCGTACGCAGAAAATAAGGCGGAGATAGGCTTTTCCATGTTCCGGGTTAGAGACCTGATACTGCTTCTCGTCATTTACTCCTCCTTGCTTGCGGGCATCTTTTTCCCTAGAGCATGCGAAATTTTTCAGCCTTTTCCTCTTTACTGCATGATGTCGCTTCTCTTCCTGAGCTTTCTCTCGATCAGCCTTTCGGACATCTCGGAGACCCTACACAGCAAAGGTCTTGTGATTGGCGTGTTTCTTTTCATCAGAATGATCCTTTTCCCAGCGGTAATCTTCTTTATCTTTCGGGCCCTGTGGCCGGGCTACAGCCTATCCGCGTTGCTCATCACCGGGATATCCACCGGCGTTGTGGCCCCATTTATTTCTGGCCTGCTCCAGGCCAACACGCCTCTGGTGCTTGTCGTGGTCGTCTGCTCCTCCCTCCTGGTTCCCTTCACCCTTCCGCCTATGGTGGATGTTCTTTGCGGTCAGTCGATGGAACTTTCCGTCTGGGCCATGATGCGCCTGCTGCTGATTGTCATCTTTGTCCCTGTCCTGCTCGCGCAACTGTTAAGGAAGCTCTCTTCGAGCGCGGTCGAATTGCTGAGGCGGCATCAGTTTCCCATTTCTCTGTTCATGTTCGCCGTCACGAACATGGGGATCTTCTCCAAATACTCCAATTTCTTTTACCAGGAGCCCATGACGATTGCGATGGCCACGGTGGTGGCATTTGTTCTAGCGGCTTTGTACCTTGCGGCAGGAATTCTTCTTTCCTGGGGAAGGCCGGTTGAAGATCAGGTGGCGGCGGTCATTTGCCTGGGGATCATGAACAACGTGCTGGTAATTGTCTTCAGCTCTCAGTTTTTCACGCCCATCGAGCCCACGGTCGCCGCGATGTATATGATTCCATTCTTTGCGCTGATTGTGCCGTTAAGGGCGTATCGAAGCTGGAGGACAAAGAGAAATGGAGAAATGGAATAATGGGGTGTTGGAATGAGGGATGAAAATGCCAAAAGGCAAGGCTCAAATGTCAAATGAATGCCAAAATCCAAACGCTAAAACTCTAGTTTGATTTCTAGCATTTACCCTAACCTTGTTGGGCGGACAGAACTTCAAGTTGAACAAGCTTTGTATTTTGGACATGTGTCATTCACCAAACATCTTCTTGGCCGCCTCCCTATAAGTGTTTAAGACTTTTTCGCCAAAGCAGACAAAGACGACCTTTGTGATAGTCTTGTCTGTGGCCAGGAATTTCTTGGTTTCCTTTAAGGCGATCTCCGTGGCCCGTTCCACAGGATAGCCGTAAGCGCCGGTGCTGATGGAGGGGAAAGCAAGAGTCTTTACCCCCTTTTCTTTTGCCGCTTTGAAGCAGTTCCTGTAACAGTTCGCGAGCAGGTTGTCCTCACTCTTGTTTCCTCCGCCCCAGATCGGTCCCACGGTGTGGATTACCCATTTGGCGGGAAGACGATAGCCTTTGCTCACCCTGGCCTCGCCGGTCGGGCACCGTCCGATTGTCCTCGTTTCCTGTAATAGTTCAGGCCCGGCAGCTCTGTGAATTGCGCCGTCCACGCCGCCCCCACCCAGCAGGGAGGTATTGGCTGCGTTCACGATGGCATCAAGGTTTTGTTTCGTAATGTCCCCCTCGATGATCTCGACCCTTGGTTCCATAAGGCACCTCCTAACTCCCCCCGTTAACAAAGCAGAAGATGTTTCTCTGGCAGAGTACGCAGAGCACGCAGAGAAAAAGCCTCTCTTTACCTTTCTTTCAAACCGTTAACTGCAGCATGTATGCGATCAAACGCTTCCTTAAGCAGCTCTCGCGAGGTGGCGAAGTTGATGCGTATGTAGTTGTCGCCCGGAGGGCCGAACTCAGCGCCGTCCATGACAATCACATTCGCTTTTTTCTTTAAGATCTCGCACAGCTCTTTGGCCTTCATGCCCAGACCCGAGATGTCCGGGAACAGGAAGGGGGTCGCCTGAGGCACCGGGCAAGATACTCCGGGGATCCTGTTGAGTCGCTCCATCCCGTAGTCTCGCATCTCCTTGAGATGAGCCATGAGCTTGGAAATCCATGGGCTCCCGGTCATGAGTGCGGCCTTTGCAGCAGCCTGAGCGAGCGTATCCGCATGAACAATCACGTCGTGGATGCGCTTTTTGAGAGCAGCCGCAAACTCCCCGCCCGTCACGATGTAGGCAATGCGATACCCCGGAATGCCAAAGGCCTTGCTGAAACCGAACACCGTGAGGGTCCGGCGGAACAGCTCGGCGCTGAGGGAGGCTATGCTCACGTGTTTGCCATCGAACAACATGTCCTCATAGAGTTCGTCGGTGAAAATCAGGAGGTCATGCTTTTCAGCAATCTCGGCGATTCCTTCGAGTTCTTTTTGTGTGAAGACCCTGCCCGTGGGATTATGAGGGTTTGACACCATGAGCATCCGGGTGCGGGGGGTGATGCGGCGCTTGAGATCATCCAGATCCAGCCTCAGGCCGTTGCGGAAGTCCAGGGGGCTGAAGACCGGTACGGCCTGAGCATTGAGGACATTATGGATGAACGGGGGATACACAGGTCCCGGGCACATCACCGCCTCATCGCCCGGCTTTAGAAAATAATAACAGGCCATGAAAATGGCGAACATCGTGCCGGGGATCATGTGAACATGGTCGGGAGTTGCCGGTATTTTGTTGATTCGACGCAGTTTATCGCAGACCACCTCCACCACGTCTGGATCGCCCCCATAAGACCCGTAGGGGGTCCGATCCTCCCTCGCAGCCTTGATGACCGCCTCTCTGATTTCCTCAGGAGCTTTGAAATCAAGATCCGCCACCGAAAGGGAAATCACATCGCCCTGCCAGCGCCCCCACTTGAGGGCTGCACGTTTCCGCAAAAACTCAAGATCGACAGTTTCGAAAATCGACATCGTGGACTCCATAGAAATAGACGCAAGGTGTCGAGAAAAGACCATGAACCGCAGACCGATATGGGAAATCCTGCGAAATTTAACTGCTTGAGTGAGAGAAAAAGCTCCCGGCCGTGAAACCCGCGCTGTTCTTATCCTTGCCCCCAGATCGCGAGGCCCATGGCGTGGCGGCTTTCTGGGTTTGGGTGATTGGGCGTGATCCGGACATTGACCCCGAAGTGCCCCGCTTCTTCGAACATGATTTCGCACCGGTATTTGTAAATGCGATCACCGATTGTCTCCAGGGGATTCATCACATGGGTGAACCGGTCGAGAAAACGGTTGGAGGGATCCACCCTCCCTGCATAGACCTCCACCATCACTTCTTCCGGGAGCAGGTCTCCTAGAAAGATGTCCGCCTCGACCGTGTACCCCTGACCCACAAACGCTTCAGAAAGTTCGGGGATCCGAATCGCCTTGATGGCCACATTGGTCCAATTGTACATCACCTTTTCTCGCCATTTGGCGAGTTTCTTGAGGTCCATCCATTCGTGCTCCATGAGCTGGGCCCCGCGTTCTGCGGCAGGGAGATAGAACCGGTCCCAGTATTCCGACACCATGCGGTGCGTGTTGAACATGGGGCATAGCTTGTGCATGGAGGCTTTCATTTTGGCGACCCAGCGCCTGGGGATCCCGTCAGGGCCCCTCTCATAGAAAATGGGAACAATATCCTTTTCGAGAATGTCATAGAGCGCGCGGCTTTCCAGGTCATCCTGGAACCCGTGATCCTCATACTCCTCGCCGTTTCCAATGGCCCAGCCGATTTCCCGGTCATACCCTTCGTCCCACCATCCGTCGAGCACACTGAAGTGCAGAGCGCCGTTGGCGACCGCTTTCATACCGCTCGTCCCGCAGGCTTCGTTTGGGCGCCTGGGCGTGTTGAGCCAGATGTCCACGCCCTGGACCATGGCACGGGCAATGTCCAGGTCATAGTCTTCCAGGAAGACCATGTGCCGCCTCAGCGTCTCCCGGTTCGTGGTCTGAATGAGCTGTTTGATCAGGTCCTTGCCCATCGTATCTTGAGGGTGGGCTTTGCCTGCAAAAATGATCTGCACGGGCCGCTCCGAGTTGGTCAGGATCTTTTCGAGCCTCGCAATATCCTTGAGCACAAGATAGACCCTCTTGTAGGGGGCGAATCTCCGGGCAAACCCGATGGTGAGGGTCTCGGTGTTAAGCACCTCGTCCGCAAGGGCGAGATCCCTGTCTGAAGCCCCCCGTCTGGCCAGTTGCTTCTTGAGCCTCATCCGGGTGAACCCGACGAGCCTTTCTCTGCCTCTTTCGTGGGTTCTCCACAGTTCCGAGTCGGGAATTCTGTCCACCCTCTCCCAGATCTTCACATTGTCCGGATCTTCAATCCACCGGGGGCTGAGATAGCGGTTGAAGTGCTCTGCCATACCTTTAGAGATGAAGGAGGGGATGTGAACGCCGTTGGTCACGTGTACAATGGGGAGGTCGGACTCGGGGGATTTGGGCCATATCTTCTGCCACATCCTGCGGCTCACGTGGCCGTGAAGACGGCTGACCGCGTTGTTCCAGTTGGAGAGCCGGAGAGCAAGAACCGCCATGGAGAACTCTTCATCTTTGTTCCTCGGATCCTGTCTTCCGAACCCCAGGAGCACGTGAATGGAAATTCCCATGCCCTTTGCCGGGTTTTCAAAGTAGATTCGCATCAGATCCGGGTGAAAGGCGTCGATGCCCGCAGGTACAGGGGTGTGGGTGGTGAACACGCTGGTGACCCTCACCAGCTCGACGGCTTCGTTGAAGCTCAGGCCCCGATCTTCTCTGAGTTCCCGGATCCGCTCAAAAGCCGTGAATGCAGAGTGCCCCTCATTCATGTGGTAAACGGCCGGCTGGAGGCCCATGGCTTTGAGCATCCTGACCCCGCCGATCCCCAGAATGATCTCCTGGCGGATTCTCATCTCCCGATCGCCCCCGTAAAGCTGGGAGGTGATGGTCCTGGCCCACTCGGAGTTCTCTTTCATGTTGGTGTCCAGAAGATAAAGGCAGGTTCTTCCGATGTTCACCTGCCACACCTGAACCTTGACCACCTCGCCCTTGAGGTCCACACAGACCGTGACGGGATTACCCTGCCCGTCCCTCACGAGGTGCATGGGCATGGTGCTGAACTGGTTGACCGGGTAGCTCTCCATCTGCCACCCGTCCTGGATGAGATATTGCCTGAAATATCCCTTCTGGTAGGCAAGGGAGATGCCGACCACAGGGAGCCTCAGGTCGCTCGCGGATTTCAAATGATCGCCTGAAAGGATGCCCAGACCTCCGGAATAGATGGGGAGAGAGTCTGCAACGCCGCACTCTGCCGTGAAATAGGCGACAAGGAAAGGCTGTTTTCCGCTCCCGAAGACCACGGGGTCAGGCTTTTCAGACATGTAGCGATCAAAGTCCTGCTTGACCCTTGCCAGGTGAGCGCAGAACCCCTCATCCCCGGCCAGGCTCTTGAGGTCGCTCTGCCTGAGGCGAACAAGGAGTTCCACAGGGTTTTCCCTTGTCTCCTCCCAAAGATCCGGGTTCATGCTCCGAAAAAGGGTTTCCGCATCGGAGTTCCAAACGAACCAGAGATTTCTGGAAAGCTCGTGAATGGTCTGAATGGCCTCGGGGATCAGGGGCTTCACGTCCAGGGTCCTGATGGGTGTTGTCATGGTGTTTCTTCCCTCCCAAGGAAGCAGGATTTAGGTTCCCGGCGTTTCATGGAACTTAAAGGTGATCTGAGACGGTTCGATGCTGACGATGTACACGCGCTCGTTGGGGAGCATGAAAAGATCCCTGGAAAGGGCAAAGGATCTTTTCCCTGTTGCCGCAGGAGAAAGATCGAGCTCCGCGTGCACGTTTTTTTCACTCAACACACTCGCATCCTTTCTGAGTCCTCTGACTTTGACACGGACTTTCGGGTCCAGGGGCTCCGCGATTTTCATCGTGGCAGGAACGTTGCGCACTTCCAGGGGCACGGTAAAAGCCGCTTCAAAGTCCTGCTGGCCTGCGAGAAGGAGCCAGAAAACCAGAACCAGGAGCAGCGTTCCATATTTCGCCTTCCACTGGTTGACAAAGAGGGGGCGAATCCTCTCCTTCCAGGGCGCGCGTTCACGGCTTGCGGGCCGCAGCGCATCCATGAGCATTTGACTCATGACTCCCGCCATAGCAGGATGAAACACTTTTCGTTCAACGATAAGAGTGACTTCGCCCCGCTCTTCGGAGACAACGACCATGAGCGCATCACACCGTTCGCTCAGGCCCATGGCCGCCCTGTGCCGCGTTCCCCATTCTTTGGGCAGTCCCTCCTCTGAGCTCAGAGGCAAATAGCAGGCCACGAGCTGGATGCGGCCCTCCTTAATCAGGATGGCTCCGTCGTGAAGGGGGGACTCTTTCTGAAAGATGCTCGTCAGGAGCTCGGAAGTGGGCTTGCCCTCAAGGGTTTGTCCTGAGGTCACGCACTCTTCGACCCTTTCACTTCGCTCGATCATGATGAGGGCGCCAACCTTGCGCTCGGCAAGCGTGAAGACCGCGTCCGAAAGACCCTGAGTCCACTGGCCGGGCTGGGCCGTTTTTCTGAGACCGAGGGTGCGCAAAGGGTCGAATTTTTCGAGGGCCTGACGGATCTCGGACTGGAAGAGGATGATCAGCAGGATCACGAGCACCTGCCAG
>Ga0209706_10001750_pt1 | contig 12335 bp, 13 predicted proteins | sample PPLLaktember2015_6_FD_187263 | JGI IMG/M metagenome (GOLD analysis project Ga0209706, IMG submission 187263) | Freshwater sediment microbial communities from Prairie Pothole Lake near Jamestown, North Dakota, USA - PPLs Lake P8 Core (1) Depth... | ecosystem: Environmental > Aquatic > Freshwater...
GATTTCAGACACCAACTCCGGCGTGGAAACCGACGAGAACTCCCCTTCCATGGCGAACTCCAGTAGGCTGTTGTTATATACAGTAGCCTACCATAAAAACTTTAAAAAGCAACGAGTTGAAGAGGTTTTTCTTACCGCCCACGATCCCGCAGCACCCCTGGGGAGGGTAATTCGCCTCGCCCGCACCTAGCATGTCGGATGGCCAGAAAACGCGGCCGCCCACCGCACGACGACCGCCTCGCCCCGGCCGAGTGGCGCGTGGTCAACGCCGTGCGCTTTAACGTTCGCAATGCACTCGGAAAACTCGGCCTCGCGAGCCGCAAGGAACTCCGCCACTGGAGCGGCGCGCCGGCAGACAGCCCAAGAGCGCGCCAGGAGAGCAACATGACCGCGGAACTCAGGCTCGGCCCCCTCGGCCAGATCTCACGCAGCGTGCGCGACATCACGGAGTCCGAGCGCTGGTATCGCGACACGCTCGGCCTTCCGCACCTCTACACTTTCGGCAAGCTCGCGTTCTTCGATTGCGGCGGCACGCGCCTCTATCTCAGCCAGGAATACGCGGCGCCGGGACCGGAATCCATCCTGTACCTGAAGGTCACGGACATCGAGTCCGTGTGCAAGGCGCTGAAGACGCGCGGTGTTGACCGCTCGCGCTGATGAAGCAGGTGCCCCCGCTCAGTTCTCCGGCGTGACCTCGCGCGCGAGCATCGACGCGACGACGTCCTTGAGCGGCACCTTGCGGTGCAGGACGTCGTACACGTAGTTGCAGATCGGCATGTCCACGCCGTGCTTCTCGGCGACGAAGTGCACGGCCTTCGCCGCGTAATAGCCCTCGACCACCTGGCCGATCTCGGCGATCGCCTGGTCCACGGGCTTGCCCGCCGCGAGCGCGCGGCCGAAGCGGCGGTTGCGCGACTGGTCATCGGTGCAGGTGAGGACGAGGTCGCCGAGGCCGGCAAGGCCCATCAGCGTCTCGCGCGTTGCGCCGAGCGCGACGCCGAGGCGCATGAGTTCAGCGAGGCCGCGCGTGATCAGGAACACGCGGGAATTCGAACCGAAGCCGAGGCCGTCGGAGCAGCCGGTCGCGATCGCGAGCACGTTCTTGACCGCGCCGCCGATCTCGACGCCGACGATGTCGGATTGGGTATAGGCGCGAAACCCCGCAAAGGAAATCCGCTCGGCGAGCGAACGCGCGAACTCGTCGTTGGGGGAGGCCACCGCGATCGCCGTCGGCAGGCCCTGCCCGACCTCCTTCGCGAAAGTCGGGCCGGAGAGCACGGCGATCGGGACGGCAGGCCCCAGCACCTCGCGCGCGACTTCGTGCGGGAGCTTGCCGGTCGAGAGCTCGAAGCCCTTGCTCGCCCAGGCGATGCGCGCCTTGTCGCCGAGCATGGGCTTGATCTCAGTCAACACCGAGCGCAGCGCGCTCGAGGGCACGACCAGCACGACGTCGTTGCCCGCGGCGAGCGCGCGCCGAAGGTCTGGCTCAACAACCAGCGAGGGCGGGAACTCCGCCCCCGGCAGGTAGCGGGTATTCACCCGCTCCCGGGCGAGCTTTTCCGGCTCGTCCTCGGCGCGGCCCCAGAGCACCGTCGGGCCGCCGCCGCGCGCGAACTGGATCGCGAGCGCCGTTCCCCAGGAACCGGCGCCGAGCACGACGATCGGCCGCATCGGCGCGGCTCAGTTCGCCTGTGGAGGCGCGACCTGGCCCTGCTGGCGGGCCGCCTGCTCCTGCAGCGAGCGCTCGAACAGCGCATCGAAATTGACGTGCGGCAGCAGGAACGGCGGGAAACCGCCCTTCATCACCACGTCCGACACGGTCTGTCGGATGTAGGGGAAGAGCAGGTTCGGCGCGAACGAACCGAGGATGCGCCGCGTCTCGTCGACGCCGAAGCCGCGCACGAGGAACAAGCCCGCCTGCTTGACCTCGGCGAGGTAGACGGCGACGTCGCCGTTCTTCGCCTCGAGCGTGACGGACAGGATGACTTCGTGCGCGTCCTGGCCGATGTTGCTCGACGTCGTGCTGAGGTTCAGGGAAATCTTCGGGTCCTGCTGGGTTCCCGACGGCATCAGCGGGCCCTTGGGTGCCTCGAAGGACAGGTCCTTGATGTAGACCGTCTGCAGGGCGACCGCCGGGCCCTGGCCGTTGGTAGCGCCGTCGCCCGCGCCGGCCGGCGTGGTGTTCTCATCAGCCATCGTCATTCCTCGCTTGGATAATTCCGGGTAATTCGCCGTTCCGGTCGAGGGCCGCGAGTTCCGCAGCTCCGCCAATGTATCGCTCGCCGACGTAAACCTGCGGCAGCGTGCGCCGTCCGCTCCGCGCCAGCAACTGTCCCGGCAAACCCGGGTGGTCCTCCACGCTCACTTCGGCGAACGGGATGCCGTGTCGCGTCAGGAGCGTCTTCACCTGCGTGCAATAGCCGCAGAAGCCCGTCGTGTAGACCGTCACCTCGGGCATCGCCCGCCCTCAGCCTTTGACGACCGGCAGATTCTCCTGCTTCCACGCCGCCAGTCCGCCGCGCAGGCTGAAAACGTTCTTCGCGCCGGCACTCGTCAGGGTCCGCTGGGCGGCCGCGGTCGTCATGCCGTTGTCGCAGTAGAGCACCACCGTCTTGTCGGCGAGTTTCTCGAGCGCCTTCGGGTCCGCCGCGATCTGGTCGCCCGGCAGGTTGCGCGCGCCGGCGATGTGGCCGTCCTTGAACTGGTTCGGCGAGCGCAGGTCCACCAGCACGGCCCCGGCATTAGTGAGGCGGATCGCTTCGTTGGGCGCAATCGTGAACGCCGCGGCGCCGCGCTGCCGGATCTCGTAGGCCAGGACCACGAGGATCATGAGCAGGAGCCCGCCCGCCAGGAACGGGTGATTGGTGGAATAATCGAGCAGTCGGTCCATGGGAGCCGCGCATTATATATGAGAGGGCACGCCTGATTAATCAATTACTTACGGGCGTGCTCATGGCGATGCTGGCTTCTGGGGCGCAGGCGCAGGACGACCCGGAGCGGGAACTCCGGGAAGTGCGCGACAAGATCGCCGAGCTGCAGAAGAACATGCGCCGCGACACGGACCGCCGCGACGCGCTTTCCGGACAGCTGCGCGACGCCGAGGAGAACGTGCAGGGCGCGCGCGGGCGCCTCGGCGACGTACGCAAGCGCCTGGCCGAGAGCGACGCGAAACTGAAGGCGCTCGCTGCGGATCGCGCGCGCAACGAAGCGGCGCTCGAGAAGCAGCGCGCCGTCCTGGCGGCGGAACTGCGCAGCGCTTACGTCGGCGGGCGGCAGGAGCAGTTCAAGCTCCTGCTCTCGCAGGAGGACCCCGCGACCCTGGGGCGAATGCTGGTTTATTACTCGTACTTCGGGCGCGCGCGGTCGGCGAAGATCGCCGAGATCCAGGGCATCGTCGCGCAGCTTGACGAGGACGCGAAGGCGGAGGCCGCGGAGCGCGAGCGCCTCGCGGCGCTCGAAGCGGAGAGCCGCCAGGAACTTTCCTCGGTGGACGCGGCCCGTAACCAGCGCAGCAAGGCGCTGAAGGCCATGAACGCCCAGATCAAGTCCCGCAACGACTCGATCGCGAAGCTGAAGCGCGAGGCGGCCGCGCTCGAGAAACTGATCGCGGACCTGCGCCGCGTCATGAGCGATCTGCCGCCGACCGGTGGACAGGCGTTCGAGAAGGTGCGGGGACGTCTCACCTGGCCGGTCGCGGGCAAGCTCACGGCGCGTTTCGGGCAGTCGCGCGGGGGTGGTCTCAAGTGGAACGGCGTCATGATCGAATCGCCGCGTGGCTCCGCGGTGAAGGCGCTCTACGACGGCCGCGTCGCCTATGCCGACTGGCTGCCGGGCATGGGCCTGCTGCTGATCGTCGACCATGGCGGCTACATGAGCCTTTACGCCCACAACGAGCAGCTCTACAAGGCCGTTGGGGACCGGGTGAAGGGGGGCGAGGCGATCGCGACGGTGGGGGATACCGGGGGCCGGAGCAAGCCCGGCCTGTACCTCGAAATTCGTCGTGGGGCCAAGCCCGTAGACCCGGTTCCCTGGTTTCGGCGCCCATCCCCCTAGTGGGGGTCGCCCCCCCCGACAAACTGCCGATTACGTCAAAGACGGGGGGTGGCCGGTAGGCGACCCTGTGCCGTGGCCTCACCTGCCCCCATGGACCTTCCCACGCACCTGGCAAGCGTCAAGCCGGATCTCGACCCGTACGGCCAGCTCCTCAGGATGCTGATGCCGCGCGCGTTCGGGATCGCGTTCTACGATGCGCGCGGCCGCGTCCTCTGGGCCGCCGAAGGCTATGACGGCCCGGACCCGGCTCCGCTGGTCGCGTCGGCCCTCGAGAAGGTGCCGCCGGCGACGACCGGGCGCATCGACGGCTTCAGCCAGGATCACGAAGGTGCCCCGGCCTATGTCTTCCGCCTGCGCGGCGCCGAAGGCGAAGTGATCGCCGTCGCGATCCTGCTGACCCGCGACGGAGAGAATCGCCCGTTCTCGTTCGTGCAGTCGCTGGTCGGGTCCGCGCTCGAGTGCCTGCAGCGCGAACTCGAGGCGCGCGCGAGCGTCGATGGCCTCACGCGCGACCTGCAGTCCCGCGACGACGACCTGGACCTGCTGCTCAAGATGGCCCCGGCCGACCCGGACAGCCCGCAGGCCGGCGACGAACTCGGCGTGCTCGTGCAGACCTGCGTGGACCACCTCGGCTGCCACCTCGGCGCGCTGGTCGTGCCCGAGCGCGGCATCGCCATCTGCAAGGCCCCGCGGGGCGAGTGCCCGCAGGTCGAGCTGCTGACCAAGATCCACAGGCACCTGCTCAACTGGGCGCAGCTGCAGCGCCGCAACCTGGTGATCAACAAGATCAAGGTGCGGCCGATCGAGCTGCCGCCCTACAAGATCCTGTGCACGCCGGTGCGCCACGCCTCGGGCCGCGTGTCCGGCTTCCTCGCCCTGTTCCGCGCCGAGGACGCGCCGAGCTTCGATGCCCGCACCGAGCGACTCGTCGAACTGCTGTCGCGCAAGTCGACGACGACGCTCGCGAACAACTTCGACCAGCTGACCTCGCTCCTCACCCGCCAGGCATTCGAGACCCAGGTGCGCGGCCATCTCGCGGCGCGGCGGCAAACGGCGGCGGAGTGCGTGCTGTACCTCGACATCGACCGCGTGCACGTCGTGAACGACAACTTCGGCATGCACGTCGGCGACGAGGTGATCGGCAAGATTGCCGAGGTTCTGCGCAAGAAACCGCGCCCGGGGGCGCTCGCGGCGCGCATCGCCGGCGACCGCTTCGCGGTGTTCCTGCCGGACTGCACGCTGGAGTTCGCGCAGCAGATCGGCGAGATGCTGCGTCGTCAGTGCGCGGACCTCACCTACGCCCGCCCCGACGGAACCGTGCAGGTGTCGGTGAGCTGCGGCGCGGCCGAGCTCCCGGACGGATCCCAGAACCGGCTCGCGCACGGCCTCGCCAACGCGGAGATCGCCTGCAAGGCGGCGAAGGACCGCGGCCGCAACCGCGTCGAGATCTTCCAGGATGCCGACCAGAGCATCATGCGCCGCAGCACCGACATCGTCGTGGTGCAGGCGCTGCACGAGGCGCTGGCCGCGGACCGCTTCGCGCTGTTCGCGCAGCCGATCCTGCCGCTCAGCGCGGAGCACACCGAGCCCCGCTTCGAGTTCCTGCTGCGCATGGTCAGCGAGAACAGCGAGCTCCTGCCGCCGGAGAAATTCCTGTCCGCGGCCGAGCGCTACCAGCTGCTGCCGGCGATCGACCGCTGGGTGATCAAGAACGCGATCGGCGCGCTCGCCGCCCAGGCGGCCCTGCTGCGCGGGCGCGCGATGAAGTTCTCGATCAACATCTCGGGCGCTTCGGTGGCGTCGGAGGAGTTCCTCGAGTTCCTCGTGGGCACGATCAAGGATTCGGGGTTGCCGCCGGAGATCCTCTGCTTCGAGCTGACGGAGACCTCCGCGGTCTCGAACCTCGCCCGCGCCGACCGGCTGATGCAGCAGCTGTGCGCGCTCGGCTGCACCTTCGCGCTCGACGACTTCGGCACAGGCCTGTCCTCGCTCGTCTACCTGAAGTCCCTGCCGGTCTCGGTGCTGAAGATCGACGGCGCCTTCGTGCGCGACGCCGGGGTGAACCCGCGGACCGAGTCGATGGTGCGGGCGATCGCCCAGCTGGCGCGCACCATGGGCATGGAGACCGTCGCCGAATATGTCGAGACGGACGACCTGCGTACCCGCATGGCGGGACTCGGGGTGGACTACGGCCAGGGTTTTGCGATCGGCCGCCCGGTGCCGATCGACCAGGTGCTCGGCGACCTCGCCCTCTACGAGGCGATGGCCGTACCATAAGGGGATGACACCGACCCGGCGCACCGTGCTCGCCGCCCTGCTCGGCTGCCTCGCGGGCGTAGTGCTGGCCGGGGTGACCGTGTGGGTCGTGCGCGAGGGGCGCGTGGCGCCGGACCTGCCCGCGAAGGACGCGCGCCTGATGGCCGAGGTCATCGGCCTGATCCGCGACGACTACGTCGAGTCCACCGACAGCCACCAGCTCATGTCGAACGCGATCCGCGGCATGGTCGGCGAGCTCGACCCGCATTCGTCCTTCATGGATGCGAAGGAGTTCGAGGACCTGCGGATCGCGACCGAGGGCAACTACTCCGGCATCGGCGTCGAGGTGACGATCGACGACGACGTGCTGACGGTGATCGCGCCGCTCGACGGCTCGCCCGCGGCGCGCGCCGGCATCCGGGCGGGCGACATGATCCTCTCGATCGACGGCCAGGCGGTGGGGGGCGGACCGCTCAGCGATGCGATCGCGAGCATTCGCGGCGCGGTGGGCACGGTCGTGAAGCTCGGCATCGGCCGGGAGCCGCTGCCGCAGCCGCTCGAGTTCGCGATCGTGCGGGCCATGGTCTCGGTGCATTCCGTGCGCCACGAGATGCTGGAACCCGGCATCGGCTACCTGCGCATCTCGCAGTTCAGCGAGACCACGGGCCAGGATACCGAGGCCGCGGTGCGTGCGCTCGAGGAGCAAGCGGGCGGGCGCCTGCGCGGGCTGGTGCTGGACCTGCGCAACAACCCCGGCGGCGTGCTCGACGCCGCGGTCGAGGTGTCGGATTTCTTCCTCGAGCGCGGCACGATCGTCTCGGCCGAGGGCCGCTCGGCGGAATCGCGCTTCCGCATGGAGGCGATGGACGGCGACCTCGCGCGCGGCACGCCGATCGCGGTGCTCGTGAACGAGGGCTCGGCCTCCGCGGCGGAGATCGTCGCCGGCGCGCTGCGCGACAACGACCGTGCGCGCCTGTTCGGCCAGAAGACCTTCGGCAAGGGCTCGGTGCAGACGGTGCTGCCGCTCGAGGACGGGCAGGCGCTCAAGCTCACCACGTCGCGCTACTTCACGCCTTCCGGCGTCTCGATCCACGAGCGCGGGATCGAGCCGGACGTCGCGCTTCCGTTGCCGGAGGCGGTCGCGACCGGCGTGGCGCCGCCGACGGGCGTGGCCGACCCGGAAATCCGCGCCGCCGTCGCCTGGCTCAAGACCGGCGGCACGCAGGTCGCCGCGGCGCAATGAAGCGCGTGCTGGTTCCGCTGGCGGAGGGCTTCGAGGAGCTCGAGGCCGTCACCATCATCGACATCCTGCGCCGCGCGGGCCTCGAGGTCGTCGTCGCCTCGCTCGCCGGTAGTCCCGTGACCGGGGCGCACGGCATCCGGCTCGCGGCCGATGAGCCGCTCGCCGCGCTCGCCGCGCAGGACTTCGACATGATCGCGCTGCCTGGCGGCATGCCGGGTGCGCAGCACCTGAAGGACGACCCGCGCATCGCGGCGCTCATCCGCCGTCTGCACGACGCGGGCCGTCCGGTCGCGGCGATCTGCGCCGCGCCGATGGTGCTGGCGGCCGCCGGGGTCCTGGCTGGCCGTCGCGCGACCAGCTATCCCGGGTTCCTCGCTGACGCGACGGCTACCACCGTGGTCGGCGACGCGGTGGTCGCGGACCGCGGCGTGATCACCTCGCGCGGGCCCGGCACCGCGCTCGATTTCGCGCTCGCGCTGGTCGAGGAACTCGAGGGCTGCGCTGCGCGCCATGCCATCGAGTCGAAACTCGAGCGCGGGAAGCCGGCCGCTGCATGACGGACGCGAAAGACAAGTCCGGCATCGCGCAGGCGCCGCGGCACATGCGCCGCGAGATCGTCCAGCAGGACGAGCACGCGAGCATCCTGAAGAGCCTCGCGCGCGTGGACCTCCTGGTGCTGCTGGCGGTCGCGCTCTATGCGCTCGCGCTTGGCGCGCCGCCGGCGTCGTCACGCGTGCTCTACGCCGCGCTCGCCGCCTATGGCCTGTTCGTCATCGCCTTCCGCTGGCGCGGCTTCCCGGTGCGCGGCACGGGCAGCCGCATCGCGCTCGGCGCCGCCGTGATGATCGCCTTCATCACCGTCGTGGCGAGCCGGACCGGCGGCACGGCGAGCGTGCTCGTGAACCTCTACCTGCTGCCGATCGTGGTGGTCGCGATGACGCTCGGCCGGCGCGGCGCGTTCGTGATTTTCGGCGCCGTCCTGCTTGCCTGGCTCTCGCTGCTCGCGGGCGGGGGCGCCCTGCCTCCGCCTGCCGAGCTGTTCACGCGCCTGTTCGGCCAGCTCGGCCCGTTGGCGCTCGTCGCCTACATCACGCAGGCGCTGGCCGGGTCGATCCTGACGGCTCGCCGCCGGATCGAGGAGATGGCCGAGCGCGACAGCCTGACCGGCATGCTGAACCTGCGCACTTTCAAGGCGACGCTCGGACGCGAGCACGGCCTGCGGGTCCGCGACGGGCGGGGCAGCTACGCGATCCTGCTGGTGGACATGGACGACCTGAAGGCGCTGAACGACCAGCACGGCCACCAGGCCGGAAACCACGCGATCACGGCGGTGGCGAGCGCCATCCAGCGGGCGATCCGCAACACCGACATGGCGGCCCGCGCGGGCGGCGACGAGTTCGTGATCTTCCTGCCCGAGGCGACCCCGGAAGTCGCCGAGACCGTCGCGCAGCGCATCCGCAACCACGTCTATCGCAGCCTGTTCCCGGTCGGGGAGCGGCTGCAGCGCATGACCGTGAGCGTCGGCACCGCGACCTGGCCGCGCGACGGCTCGCACCCGGAGGACGTGATTTCCGCCGCGGCGCTGCGCAGCCAGAAGGATCGCGAGCTGCGGCAGGCCGGAGAGCCCGTCGCGGAATGAAACGGCAGACGCGCGGCTACATGCAGGCCTTCGAGACGGCCGCGAGCGCGGCGACGCTGTGGCGCGCGCTGACCGAGCCGGCGGCGCTTCGCGCCTGGCTCGCGACGGAGGCCGTCGTCGAGCCGCACGTGGGCGGGCGCTATGCTACGGTCTCGCGGCTCTTCGGCCGGCGCGAGGCGCGGATCGAGCGCCTCGATCCCGGCGCGCGGCTGCAGCTGATGTACGAGCCGAACTCCGACTGGCCGCCGTTGCCTGACAGTGCCCTGGTGGAGGATTTCATCATCGACGAGCGCAAGGGACAGCGCATGGTGCGCGTGATCGGCGAGGGCCTGCCGGCAGACGAGGAGTACGCGAAGCCGCTGGTGCGCCTGCGCACCGGCTGGGCACTGGCCTTCGCGCAGCTGCAGTTGCGGCTCAGGGACGGCACGATCGACGAGGCCACGCCATGATGCTGCAGGCGATCGTCGCGGGCGCGACGCTCGTGCTCGCGGGTGGCACCGTCATCGACGGCTACGGCAATGACCCGATCCCGGACGGCATCGTCGTCATCGAGGGCGACCGCATCCTCGCCGTGGGCGGCGTGGGCCAGGTGGTGATCCCGGACGGCGCGGAGGTCGTCTCGACCGAGGGCATGACGGTGTTGCCGGGGCTGTGGGACATGCAGGCCGACCTGATGCACCTCGGCCACGGCGATGCGACGCGCTGGAAGGAGACCTACGGACCGCTCGCCGAGCGCGTGGTCATGCCCATCGCCGCGCGCCAGCTCCTGGCCGCCGGCGTGACGAGCGCGCGTGACGTCGCGGCGCCGCTCGAGGCGGCGATCCGCGTGCGCGGCCGGGTGCGCGAGAAAATCATCGACGGGCCGGACCTCTACGTCTCGGGACCTGCGCTCGGCAAGCTCGCGCCGGCAGGCACGGGCGCCTGGCACTGGGAAGTGGCCGGCGCGCCCGATGCGCGTGCCAAGGTACAGCGCCTCGCGGATGCCGGTGTCGACTATGTACTGCTCGCGGACGTCGAGCTGTGGACTGCCGAGGAAATCGAGGCCGTCGTCTCGGAGGCGCGCATCCGCGGGCTTCCCGTGCACGCCATCGCCGGGCAGCCGGCCGACGTCGTGCGCGGCGCGGCCGCGCAGTTCGACGGCTTTCTCGGCAGCCTCAAGGGCGAGGGGCCCTTCCCGGCCGAGATGATGCAGGCGATCACCGGCCGGCTCACGCAGGCGGGCTCGCGCCCGATCGCCTGGACGCCCGCGATCTCGGCGGCGCTCAACCTCGAATCGCTGAGGCAGAACGACGAGCCGCTCGACGACCCGCGCGCGCTCGAGCTGTTGCCGGAACTGGTCGCCGCGGACATCAAGGGATCGCTCGCGAGCCTGCCCGCCGTGAACACTTCGGGACTCTGCGACCGGCTGCGCCAGCTCGACGAGGCGAAGGTGCTCCTGCTGCTCGGTTCGGGTGGGGGTGCGCCGGGCCACCTGCATTCGCGATCGACCTGGCAGGAGATCGACTTCTGGACGCGGCACTGCGGATTGCCGGTGCTGCGCGCGATCCGGGCCGCGACGCACGACGCGGCGACTGCCATGGGCGTCGGCCACCAGTCGGGTGCGATTTCGCCCGGCAAGATCGCCGACGTCATCGCCGTGCGCGGCGACGTGCTGCGCCACCCCGGGCTTCTGCAGTCCGTGGATGTTGTCATCAAGCACGGCCGTCGCGTACGCTGAGGCATGGTCTTCTTCATCCTCCGGGTGCTGATAGCGGCGCTCGGCCTCTGGCTCGCCACGGAATGGGTCTCCGGAATCACGGTCTCGACCCCGACCACGCTGATCCTGGCGGCGCTCCTGCTCGGCGTGGTCAATGCGATCGTGCGGCCGATCGTCGTGCTGCTGACGCTGCCGGTGACGCTGATCACGCTGGGGCTGTTCCTGCTGGTCGTGAACGCGGCGATGCTCGGCCTGGTGGCGGCCTTCCTGCCCGGGTTCTCGATCGCCGGATTCTGGCCGGCTGTCTGGGCCGCCCTCCTCATCAGCCTCGTGAGCTGGCTCGGCTCATCAATCTTCAAGAAAGACTGATCCCGGAAAAAGCACCCGCTGCATGAGCATCCCGTTGCGCCTCACGGTGATGAACTTCATGCAGTTCTTCGTATGGGGCGCCTGGCTCATCTCGTTCGGCGCCTACATGAGCAAGGCGCTCGGCTTCACGGGCCTGCAGATCGGCAGCATCTACGGGACGATGGGCGTCGCCTCGCTGTTCATGCCGGGCGTCATGGGCATCATCGCCGACCGATGGGTGAACGCCGAGCGGCTGTACGGGATGCTGCACCTGACCGGAGCAGCGCTGATCGTCTGGGCTTCCACCGTCGACGACTACGCGACGCTGTACTGGATCATGCTGTTCAACGCGATGGTCTACATGCCGACGATCGCGCTCAACAACGCCATCTCCTATCGCGTGCTCGAGCAGCAGGGCATGAACTTCATCCAGAAGTTCCCGCCGATCCGCGTGTGGGGCACGGTCGGATTCATCCTGGCGATGTGGTGCACGGACCTGTCCGGCTCGGTGCTGACGACGGGGCAGCTCTACATCAGCGCGACGGCCGCGGCTTTCCTCGGCCTGTACGGGTTCAGCATGCCCGCCTGTGCGCCCGCGCGCGGCCAGGGCAAGCGCTCGGTCGCGGAGGCGCTCGGCCTCGACGCATTCGTCCTGTTCAGGCGCCCGCAGATGGTGGTGTTCTTCCTGTGCGCGATGATGCTCGGCGGTGCGCTGCAGATCACGAATGCCTTCGGCGGCGACTTCCTCACCGACTTCAACGACACGTACCCGGATTCCTTCGGCGTCCGGCACCCGATCCTGCTCTCCTCGATCTCGCAGATCTCGGAGACGCTGTTCATCCTGACGATCCCGTTCGTGCTGATGCGTTTCGGGATCAAGGTCGTCATGGTGGTCGCGATTCTCGCCTGGGTGCTGCGCTTCGGCCTGTTCGCCTTCGGCGACCCGGGCCCGGGCCTGTGGATGCTGGTGATGTCGATGATCGTCTACGGCATGGCCTTCGACTTCTTCAACATCTCCGGCTCGATGTACGTGAACCTCGAGGCGAACGCGCGCATCCGCGCGAGCGCGCAGGGGCTGTTCATGATCATGACCAACGGGC
>Ga0209706_10001752_pt1 | contig 12320 bp, 6 predicted proteins | sample PPLLaktember2015_6_FD_187263 | JGI IMG/M metagenome (GOLD analysis project Ga0209706, IMG submission 187263) | Freshwater sediment microbial communities from Prairie Pothole Lake near Jamestown, North Dakota, USA - PPLs Lake P8 Core (1) Depth... | ecosystem: Environmental > Aquatic > Freshwater...
CACCACCCGTCGGTGCTCCCTCGAGAGGTGCAGGCCGCGCTGCGCCCCCTGCTCTGGCTCGGGGCGCTCGGCACGACGGGCACGTTTCTCTTCGCGGAAACGGCAGTGACCCTGATCTACGGCGCCGGCTTCGCTCCGGCTGCGACGATCCTCCGGGTCTACGCCCCCGTGCTCTTCCTGGTCTTCATCGACATCCTGCTGGGAAACACGCTCTATGCGGCAGGGGCCGCGGTGGGCGTTGCCGTCGTGCTCGCCGTGAAGGTGCTCGTGTCGGCCGGCCTCAGTCTCGTCCTCGTCCCGATCCTGCAGGCGCAGACTGGCAACGGCGGGATTGGAATCGTGCTCTCTTTCGCAGCGAGTGAGCTGGTCGTCCTGTCGGGAGTGCTCGTGCTCCTGCCTCGAGGAACACTCACGGGCGCGGCGGCCGTGGACACGGCTCGCGCCGTGGGGGCGGCCGGATTGACGCTGCTCCTGTTCTGGGCCATCCCGCCGTTCAGTCCGTGGGTTGGCATCCCGCTCTGCGTCGGCACGTTTGCCGCCGCGTCCTGGCTGCTGGGGCTCATGCGCCGCCCGGACCTGGAGGCGCTGCTGGGCATTTTCCGCAAGTCGCGGAGACCCGCCGTCTCTCCCTTCGACCCGCTCGGCTGATGGGCCGCGCGAGGCGCCGGCTCAGCTCAGGTGCGTGAACGCGGGGCGGCTCAGCTCAGTTGCTTGACGCGGTCGGCCTCGGCACAACCCTCGGCAATGCGCGACACCCATCTCGCGAGGGTGCGGTCACGCAGCACCATCTCGCGCGCTCGGTCCGCCAGACGCGCGGATTCGTCAGGGCGCTCCATGAGCTGCAGCACGGCGCTCCGCAGCGCGGTGGGGTCGTCGCACGGGACGGCCACGACTGAGCCGGGCTCCAAGACGTCAACGATGCCAGCCGCGGCCGACACCACGACCGGTCGGCCGCAGGCCTGCGCCTCGAGCAGTGCGGTGATCCCCGCGGGAAAATCCACGTCCTGGAGTGGGAGCGCCACGACCGCGGCGTTGCGGTACAGCTCGCGGAGTTCCCGGCTGGACAGGTTCCGTCGGATCGTGACGTTCTCCGGGATTGCGCGGTTGGCCGTTCGATCCGCGCGCTGCGACCACGGGCTCGAGGCCACGACGGTGACCGGAACGCCGGTTCCGTCGAGAGCGGCAAACAGCGTCGGATAGTCGCGCATCTCGCGTCCGACGCTCACGACGCCGCCTCCGGTGGTCGGCTTGGCCGATGGCGTGAAGAACCGCTCGTCCACCTGAAATGGAATCCGTCGCACACGGTCCGCCGGAAGCCCGAGCTGGTCGATGATGTGCCGTTCCTGGAGCCGGCTGTAGCAGAACACCACGTCGGCGTGGCGAAGGAGGTTGAAGGCACGGATGAGCCGTGTCTTCAGCGGCGTGGTCATCCGATGGCCGATCAAGGCCAGAGTCGGCGCCCGGCGCATCTTGAGCAGCAAGGCCAGCGGAAGGGCGGTGTTCTCGGCGTTTGCGAAATAGAAGGTGCCGCGCCTGCGAAACGCCAGCCACGCCAGCGCCACGGGCTTGCCCGCCCATCGCGCCAGGGCCCGGGTGAACCACGACGCTCCCGGGAGGTCCGAGTAGGACAGCAGCTCGGCGTCCAGGGCCTGGGCCAGTTCGACGACGTCCTGTCGCGGCCACTCGGCCTCGGCGTGCAGGGCGTCGAGTATGGCCCGCTCGTCAGCGCTGACGAGCACGAACCGTGTGCGCTCGCCGCGACGCGGAGACATCGCTAGAGCTTACCCGCGTCGCCGCGGAGACGCCAACCCGACCTCCGGAGCGCCGCGCGGAACAGCGCGCACTGCGCGGAGTCCCGGCGCGGGTGGTCCGGTCGCGTACACTGGATGGCTGATGGTCCTGCCGCTCGTCTTGTTCGAGACCGTGCCCGACGGCCGCTGGAGACCGGGCATCGGCGACCCCTCGTGGGCGGGCTGGCTGACGGTGGCCGCCTACGCCCTGGCCGCGTGCCTCGCCTTGCTGGCGTACCGCTCGTGCCGGGCCGAGGCACACCGCCTCGGGCCAACTCACCGGCACGAGGCGGAACCCGAGCACCTGCTTGCGTGCTTCTGGCTTCTGGCTGGCATGACGCTGATGGTCCTGGGAATCAACAAGCAACTCGACCTGCAGTCGCTGTTCACCCAGGTGCTGCGCGACGCGGCGCACGCGCAGGGGTGGTACGACGACCGCCGTCGCTATCAGTTCGCCTTCGTCGTCGCCATCGCGGGAGCGGGCGCGGGTGTCGCCGGCGCGATGGCATGGGTGTTACGCCGCGTGCTGGACCGGGTGTGGCTGGCCCTGCTGGGGTGGGTGTGGGTCACGAGCTTCGTGGTGATCCGTGCCGCGTCGTTCCATCATGTCGAGACGTTCCTGCGAAGCACCACGCATGCGGGAACCGTGGCGTTCGAACTTTCGGGAATCGCGATGGTCGCCGCCGGCGCCGGGCGGGCCCTCCGGTCGAGACGCGGTGAGCGTCACAAGCGGAGGCCCCCTTCGGATGCGCCGCGGGCCGCGGAATGCCGCGAGCGGTGAGGTACACCGACGTTCACACTTCGATGAAGTACCGCCTGATCCGTTGGACAATCCGCTCGGCGGCATGTCCGTCCCCGTAGGGATTCTGCGCCGAGGCCATCTCGTCGTACGCGCGCTCATCGGTCAACAGGCGGGTGGCGTGCGCGATGATGTTGACGGCACTCGGTCCGGTCAGCAGAGCGGTGCCTGCCGCCACGCCCTCGGGGCGCTCGGTCGTGTCCCGCATCACGAGAACGGGCTTGCCGAGCGATGGCGCTTCTTCCTGAACGCCGCCCGAGTCGGTGAGGACCAGCCGGCATCGGGACATCAGGGCGACGAACTGCATGTAGCCCTGCGGGGGGACGAGCGTGACGTTCGGCAGGTCGCCGAGCAGCCGGCTGACGTGGTCCTTGACGTTCGGATTGAGGTGCACCGGGTAGACGAAGCGGTAATCGGGAAAGGCCCGCGCCAGTCCGGCGATCGCTTCGCAGATCTCGTCGAACCCCTTGCCGAAATGCTCGCGGCGGTGTCCCGTGATCAGCACGTACGGATGGTCCAGCCATCGCCATCCCAGCAGCGCGGACAGCTCCGTGTCGATCGCCTCCCGCATGGCGGCGTCGCCGGCCTGTGCGGCCACTTCCGTGAACAGCGCATCGATGACGGTATTTCCCGTCACTGCGATTGACGTGTCCGGAACGCTCTCCCGGAGCAGCGCCTCGCGCGCGGACTCGGTCGGAGCGAAGTGGAGCGTCACCAGGGGGGTCGCCAGTCGGCGGTTGGCTTCCTCAGGAAACGGCGACCAGATGTTGCCGGTCCTGAGTCCTGCTTCGACGTGCCCGATGGGCACGCGCCGGTAGAAGCACGCCAGTGCCGACACCAGGACCGTGGTCGTGTCTCCCTGCACGAGCGCCATGTCGGGTCGCGACGTGGCGAGCCAGCCGTCGATGCTGGTCATCAACCGCGCCGTCAACTCGGCCAGCGTCTGATTGGGCCGCATGACGTCGAGCCAGGCATCGACCTCGAGACCGAACCGATCGACGACCTGACGGAACATCTCCTTGTGCTGACCTGTCGCGACGACCGTACACGCGAAATCGTCGGTGTTGCGGAGCGCCGCGACCACCGGCGCCAGCTTGATGGCCTCGGGCCGCGTGCCCATGAAGACCAGGATGCTCTTCTTGCTCAAGACAAATGCTCCTCTATCCGGGCAGTGCTCAGCGGTCCGAGTGCGGCGCCCGCAAGCTTCCCGCACGGCCTCGCCACGCTTCGCGGAGGACGAGCCAGATGAACTCGGTGTTGGTGGTGAGGTATCGCTTCCAGAGCCTGCGCGGCTCCTTCATGAGTCGCCACGCCCATTCGAGCCCCACCGCCTGCACGGCCTTCGGCGCGCGCCTGATGAAGCCGGCCAGGACGTCGAAGCTGCCACCCACGCCCACGATCACGGGTACGTTCAGGCGGTCCCGATGTCGCTGGCAGAAGATGTCCTTGAACGGGCTCGGCATGCCCACGAACAGCATGTCCGGCTCGCTGGCCCGAATCTCTTCGACGATCGACAGGTGGTCGTCCTCCTCGAAGTAGCCGTTGCGCGACCCGACAACGACCACGCCCGGATAGCGTCGCGCGCATTCCGCAACCAGGGCGTCGAGCACGTCCTGCCGTGCCCCCAGCAGGTAGATGCGCAGGCGCTCGCTGCTGCCCGCCGCGAGCAGCGAGGTCAGCAGGTCGGTGCCGGCCACGCGTTCGGGCACCGGCCGGCCCAGCGCCCTGAGGGCCCACACCACGGACATGCCGTCGGCCACCGCCAGGTCGCCGGCCCGGCAGGCCTCACGCAGCGCCGGATCGCGTCGCATCATGCACAGGTGTGACGCGTTGGCGGTCACGACGATGTGCGAACGGCGGGGCTGCCTGATCCAGGCCAGACACCGTGCCACGATCCCCGCCATCCGCTCCCGCTCGAACTCGAGTCCAAGCAACTCTGCTCGATCACGCGTGAGAACCGCCTCCGGGGCGCGGCCGCTGGCCTCGTGCGGCCGACGCCAGACGGACTCCTGGCGGGCGTTCAGCCGTGCCGTGGCCGCCGCCTTGCCGCGCAGCAGGCACGCGTACTGATACCGGCGCAGGAACCGCCGGAACTCGCGATCCTCGTACCGAGGCAAACGCTGAAGGGCGCTCCGGGTGTAGCCCCAGAGCATCGCGACACTTCCGACGAGGATGGGGTGCTCGAACGCGCGATATGCCGCACTGGCGATGTAGTAGAGCGGCGCCGTGCCCATGAAGTACTGGCCGAACCCGGCCCTCACCCGACCCGTCCAGATGCCTCTCTGGCTGGCGCCCTGCGGCCGCAGATGGACGAAGCGCAGCGATTCGTCGTGGACGCTCTCGGCCATCCATCCGAGCATGCGCGCGCGATGGCAATCGATGCCGTCCCACATCACCTGCTCGACGAAGCCCCCGATCTCACTGAAGCAGGACCGGCGGTAGAACTTGGTCATGCCCACCGACATCTCGTCACCGCACACTTCCGGCACGAGGGCACCGGTGCGCGGATGCACGAACCAGGGCTTGCCGGAGGTGGAGCCGAGGCGTGGCTCGGCTTCCATGCGCCGGACGAGCCCCTCGAAGTATCCGGCCGGCAGCACCAGATCGAGATCCAGCTTGCAGATGTACTGGTAATCGGAAGGCGTGATGCTGGCGTAGCCGACGTTGAAGGCTTCGACAACGCCGCCCCCGACACGGCGATGCCCGCGATCGGCTCGCCGGATCAGCCGGATGTACGGCAGCCGTGCGGCGTACTCCTCGACGATCTCCGGCGTGCCGTCCGTTGAGCCATCGTCAACGATCACCCACAGGGTGGGGGGCAGCGTCTGCATCGCCACGCTGTCAATCGTCTGGCGGGCATACGCCGCTTCGTCACGGCACGGCGTGATCAGGCAGTACCGCCGCTCACGCCGATCGTGCTGGTCGGGCGTCGGTCCGCTCACACCAGGACCCCATGGCGATGACACCAGCGAATCAGGACGTACAGCACCCAGACCCGTGTCCAGTACAGTCCCGGCTCGCCGTTCTGAAATGCGGACCACAGCGCCGTGACGATGCGGCCGTCCAGCCCGACGGCGGCGGCCAGCGAAGGATCGCGCATGGTCTCGTCCATGGCGCTTCCGAGCGACTTCCGAATCCAACGGCCGAACGGCAGCTCGAAACCGCGTTTCGCCCGCTCGAACAGCGCCGGGTCGAGACGGTCGAGCCCGACGCGCCGCAGGAGCTGCTTGCGCCCGAGCGGCTCGAAACGTGTCGCGTCCGGCACCCGCGCCACCGCTTCGAGGACGACGCTGTCGACGAGTGGCAGACGTGTCTCGAGTGAGACGGCCATGCTGGCCGCATCGGTGTCGCGGAGCAGCCGCTCGCCGAGGAACAAGCGCTGTTCGAGCACCGCGATGGTGGAAACAGCCGACCTTCCGGCCGCCTCCGACCGCAGGCGTGCCGACAGCTCGGGCGTGAGGCCGTAGAGCATCCCGTCGGTACTCCGCGCATCCGCGAGCAGGCGCTCCTGGTAGTCCGGCAGGAACAACGCGTAGGCCAGCTGGTACAAGGCCGTGAGGTCCTCACCGGCGCGAACCATCTCGGGGAGCTTGGCCCAGCGCGTCTGCGGGGCCGTGGTTCGACCGGAGCCGGCCAGTATCCGGCTCACGAGCCGGGCGCCCTGCATCCGCAGCGATGAGGGAATCGCCCGGGTGCGGCGGTTCCATGCCTGCAGGGCCTGCGCCACGCGGAAGGTGGGGTACCCGCCGAACAGCTCGTCGCCACCCGTGCCGACCAGCGCCACGCTGAGGCCCGCATCGCGAACGGCCTTCGAGATACAGTACGAGTTCAACCCGTCGAACGTGGGCTGGTCGAGCGTATCGACGGCGGTGTCGAGCGCCGAGGTGAAATCGGCCTCCGTCAATCGAATCTCGTGATGCTCGCTTCCGATGGCGTGGGCAATCGTCCGTGCGATCTCGCCTTCGTTGAACTCCTGCTCGTCGAAGCTGAGCGTGAAGGTATGGACCGGCGTCGTGTGCGCGCGCTGAGCCAGGGCCGCAACCGCGCTGGAATCGATGCCGCCGGACAGGAAGATGCCGAGCGGAACGTCGGCAATCAAGTGGCGCGCGACGCTGTCCTCGATGACCTGCCTGAGCTCCACCTCGTCTATCGACCTCGCGTCCTCGGGGCGCGGGATGCTCCAGTAGGTCGTGCGCCGTACCTTCCCTGGAGGCTCGATCGTCCGCCATTCGCCGGCGCCCAGCAGCTCCACGCCCGCGACGGCGGTCGCCGGTCCCGCGACGAACCCGTTCCAGAGGATCGACCTGACGGCCCGGCGGTCCAGACGGGGATGCTGCAATAGCCCGGCTGCCAGGATCGACCGGACCTCAGACGCGAATAGCAACGACCACTCCCCGTCCGGGTCCGGGTTCTGGCAGATGTAAAGCGGCTTGATGCCGAGCGGATCGCGGGCCACCAGGAGCCGGCGCGAGTGGTCGTCCCACAGCGCGAACGCGAACATCCCGCGCAGCCTCACGACCGCGTCGGTCCCATGGAGCGCGAGCAGGCGCAGCATGACCGCTGTGTCGCCGCTCGACTGAAACGTCTCGCCGGACTCCTCGAGCTCGCGCCGCAGATCCTTGAAGTTGTAGATCTCGCCGTTGAAGACGATCGTCCGGTTGTGCCCGCCCGTGCGGTCGGTCATCGGCTGGTCGCCTGCGGACGTCAGGTCGATGATCGAGAGACGACGGTGCCCCAGCATGCACCCGCGGCCGTCCGGGGCTGGGACACTCTCCCACATACCCGCGCCATCCGGACCCCGATGCGCGAGCGCGTCGGTCATCCGCTGCAGTGCCGCGCGGTTCCGGCCGTCGATGTGTCCGAGAATGCCCGCTATTCCACACATATGGCGGGAGCCGTGCGAGATTCGCGTCGTGCGGTTCCGGGAGCGGGCCCAGCCATCTCAGCGCGGCGTGATCGGCAGGAACACCGACACTCCGGCCCGCAGGCTGTTGCGCGAGAATCGCTCGGGCACGGCGATCGCGGACGGGAGGCCTGGAGCGTTGGTGAAGTCGTAGGAATAGTAGAAATACTGGGCCATGATCGCCCAGTTTCGTGACAGGGCGTAGCGAACGCGTGCGCCAGCCGTGGTCGTGGTGAAGCGCCGTCCCACAATCGTCAACAGGCTCTCGCCCTCGGTGTGCGCCAGCGATGCCGTGATGTCGGTACGGGGATTGACGAACCCGGTCGCTGACGCGAACAGCTCGTCGGCGAAGACCGGCCCACCGTAGCCCTGGTTGAACTGCCCCCCGCGGTTGGCCGACGCCAGCAGCAGCCAGCTCCTCCCGGCCTGGTGTGCCAGCGCGGCATTGTATACGAAGCGCAGCCGGTCGCCGGTCTGGAGCAGGTCACCGAGGTTGGGCGCGCTGAAGACCGACACTCCCCCGTCGAACGTCACCATGGTTCGTTGCTCGTTCGAGAACGCGCGATCGACGGCGGCGCCGACGAAGACGTTGTGTTCGTCCGGCTGCGGCCCTTGCCCACCCGGCGCCTCGGGCACGGCATAGCTCGCCCGACGGTAGTTGTAGCCGGTGCGCAGGCTCCTCGTCTCGGTGACCCGGTACCGGTAGGCGACACCGCTGTCCAGCGTGGACCAGTCGCTGGTCGGGATGTCTTCCGCAAGATAGTTGGTGTACCGGTAACTGCCACGGGCGGTGAGCTGCGAGCGGACCGTGAACCCGTGTTCGACCGTGGCCACCGTCACCGCACTCAGGACCTTGTCGTTGGTCAACGCGAACCTGCTGTCAGGTGGCGGCTCCCCCAACTCCGGCGGGAGGGGATTGGCGAACAGGCCCGGCAGGGCAGCCGGAGAATGGAAGAGGGCTTCGGTGACGAGCACCGTCGTCTGAGGAGCGACCCGAGCCTCCACGCCCGCACCAGCGTGATAGTCGGCAGCCAGGAACTGCGACAGCCGGCTGTAGTATCGGAGGTTCGCTCCGCCGTTCGCCGCAATCCGCACGCGGGAACCGGACCGCCCGTAGTCCAAATCACCAATGAAGTTCGTGTAGAGCCCTCCAAGTTGAGGCTCTCCGTCGTCAACCTCGTCCCGATCGTACACCTCGGACACGGAACCGTTGAAACTCAGCGTCGTCTCGCGATTCGACCCGGTGTTGGCGCCCCCGAACAGTCCTCGGTACGGCCGCCTGGCGTTCCCCAACGGTTCAGGGGAATCCTCAGGGGGCGGCTGCTCCTCCTTCGGGTCGTCCTGGCGCGGTTGCGGCGTCTGGCCGAATGAGAGGCCGGTGACACACATAGAGAAAGCAATTGCCGCGAGCGTGGCAATGACCCGATTCATGTCGTGACTCTGGCGACGAGACGGCTGGCTCTTCCGCAACGTGGGCCCTTGGAAGCAAGAACAGCGCCACCGACGCCACCGCCGCGCCGCTTCGGTATTCTCGTGCAACGCCGGGGAAAAGAGAACCATGTTCGATGGCGGGTCAATACTCCGCCCGTTCATCCCGCCGGCGTCGCATGGCGTCCCGACGGCGTTGCGCCCGGTCACGGCTCTGCTCGAGCATCAGGACATCGGCGTCGGCGCTGGCGAGCGCCGCGGCCAGGGTCCGTGCGGTCGGGTGCCGGGACATCTCCGCGATGGGCACCGACCGGCCGAGGAGGTCCCCCAGACGCACGCTCGCCTGAAGCAAGAACAGCGAATGGGCGCCGGCATCGCAGAAGTTCTCGTCCGCGCCAACCTCGTGGCCGACCAGCCCCTGCATCACGGCGAGGATGGTGCGCTCCTTGTCGGTCTCCGGCAACGGGCGCCCGGCGGCGGCCGACCGAGCCGCGTTCGGCGACGCCAGGGCCCGGCGATCGATCTTTCCATTCGGCGTCAGCGGCATCGCGCCCAGCAGGACGATGACGCTCGGAACCATGGACGCCGGCAACCGTGTCTGCGCATGATGGCGCAGCACCTTCGCAAGGCCTCCGCTCGCCGCAAGGTCGGGCTCATCGCCAGGGGCCACCGCTGATCCGCGCGGCACGTCGTCCATCGCACGGGGCACGACATAGGCGACTAGACGGAGGTCCCCGGAGGCCGCAGGCTGAGCCACGGTGACGCACTCGCGCACGGAGGGGTGCGCGCCGATGACGGCATCGATTTCGCCCGGCTCGATTCGATGCCCGCGGATCTTCACCTGGTGGTCGAGACGCCCCAGGAACACGAGTTGCCCGTCGGGAAGCCAGGTCGCGAGGTCTCCCGTGCGGTACAGGCGCTCACCCGTCGCCGGGTCGTGCGCGAAACGCTGCGCGGTCAACGCCGGCTGGCCATGATATCCACGCGCCACGCCGGCGCCGCCGACGAGCAGCTCACCCGCGACGCCGATGGGCAGAGGCCGCAACGCCGAGCTGCGTATGTGAGCGGTCGTGTTCGCGATGGGCCGACCGATCGTAATCGGCTGCCCGGGCATGACGACGGCCGCCGTCGACCAGACCGTCGTTTCGGTCGGACCGTACATGTTGTGCAACGTGCCGGTCAGGTGCGGCCGGAGCTGCTCGACGACCGTCGCGGGCAGGGCCTCGCCGCCAACCAGCAGGTGATGCAGCGAAGCGAACGCCTCGAGTCCCTCGGTTTCGAGCGCAAGCTGCGCCACGTAGGACGGCGTCAATTGCAGGTGCGTCACTCCGTGGCGGCGGATCTGGGCCCGCAGGCCGAAATCGAGCGACCGGCCGATGTCGCCCGGCTCCGCGGCATCGCGGAGCGACTCCGCTTCGATCGGACGGCCTCCGCCGGGTGGCGGTGGGCTCAGGCGATCGACGCCCTCCTGGACGACGACCGTGAAGCCGCGTGCCAGAGTCCAGAACAGCTCGAGCACCGAAATGTCGAAGGAGATACCGGTAAGCGCCAGCCAGACGCCTGGCGTGGTGCCCAGCACCTCGTCCATACCTCGGAAGAAGTTGATGACGTTGCGATGTTCGACCTGAACGCCCTTTGGTCGGCCCGTTGACCCGGACGTGTAGATCACGTACGCCAGATGGCTTGAACGAACCGACGTGCGGATGCGCTCCAACTGCCGCTCGCGTTTGAACGCGTCGAGGACCACGACCTGTGCCGCAATCGGTGGAAGCGCAGCACGCAGCCGGTCGACCGTGACGACCATCCTCGGCCGCGCATCCTCGAGAATCATCGCGATTCGCTCGCGAGGATGGGACGGATCGAGGGGCACGTAGGCGCCCCCGGCCTTCAGGATTCCGAGCAGGCCAACGACCATGTCGAGTGAGCGGTCGACGAACACCCCGACGGCCTGGTCGGGCCCGATGCCGTGCGCCACGAGGTCGGCTGCCACGCGGTGGGCGCGTTCGTCCAGTTCGCGGTAGGTCAGCGACTGGTCGCGACAGACCACGGCTACCGCATCCGGTGAGCGGTCGACCTGAGCTTCGATGGCCTCGTGCACGCACGCCGGCGCCTGTAACTGAACCGCGGTCCGGTTGAACGACGTGAGTGCGCGCTCGTCCCGGGCCGGCAGGCGTGGCAGCTCCGCCAGCCTGGCCCCGGGACGCGCCGCCATCGCGTGGAGCAGTCGCTTGAACAGGCCCGCCAGACGCGTCGCAACGTGCGTGTCGAAACGGCTCTGGTCGAACGACAGCGTGAAAGTCATCCTCGGTTCGAGGACCACCCTCAAGGTGAGCGGGAAGCTCGTCCGCTCGTGCAGGATGAACCTCGGCGCGGCGAATGCACCGACGCCCCGTACACGAGTGTCGTCGTGCGTCTCGTCGATTGTGACGATGGTGTCGAAGAACCTGGTGCCGCGCGGGACCGCTGAACAGGCGGCCGACTCGACAAGTGGCGTCTGCTCGAACGTGCGAACCGCATCATGCGCTTCATCCAAATCGCGCAGCAGCGCGAGGAGGAGCCGGCCGCCTGGCACACGCGCGCGAACCGGGACGGTGTTCATCAGCAACCCGATGATCCTGTCGGCGTCGGGAACCGAAGAGTGCCGGCACGGTCGTACCTCGCCGAATACGACGTCGTCCTCGCCGGAGAATGCGCTGAGGACCATCGCCCAGGCGGCATGGACGAAGGCCGACGGGAGCAGGCCGTGTGCCTCGCGCATTCGGCGAAGGGCGGCGGAGGCCGAACGGCTGAGCCGGAAGCGCAGCGCCTCGTGTCCGATCGGCGGTCCCCCGCCGGAGGGGGCGCCCCGCTGGACGCCGTCGAGTGTGGACGGCTTGACGAATCCGCTCAGCTGCTGGCGCCAGAACCCGCGCGCAGTCTCCGCCCGCGATGACCAGTCCTGCTGCAGCCAGGCAATCTGATCGCGGTACGAAGGGCGATCGGCGAACCGGGGGGCGACACCGGTGCCGAGCGCGTCATACGCGTCGAAGACCTCGCTCACGACTTCGGTGTAGCAGCCGTCGAGGATCGCCTGGGAGTAGGTCCACACCATTCGGAGGCCGGTCTGGCCCAGACTGAAGAGGGTGACCCGCCAGAGGGGGGCCGCGTTCAGATCGAAGCCGCGGAGGCGGTCCTCGTCGAGGAATCGCTCGATCGCTGCGGTGCGATCAGCATCGGACAGGGCCGACAGGTCGTGCCGGAACACGGGCACGTCGACGGCGGCCATGACATCCTGCCGCGGCGTGTTCACGCCTTCCCAGCAGAAGCGGGTCCGCAGGGTGGGATGTCGCGCGGCAACGAGCTCCCACGAGCGCACCAGCCTCGGCACATCGACGGCCTCGCGGAACGTCACATCGAGTTG
>Ga0209706_10001757_pt1 | contig 12289 bp, 6 predicted proteins | sample PPLLaktember2015_6_FD_187263 | JGI IMG/M metagenome (GOLD analysis project Ga0209706, IMG submission 187263) | Freshwater sediment microbial communities from Prairie Pothole Lake near Jamestown, North Dakota, USA - PPLs Lake P8 Core (1) Depth... | ecosystem: Environmental > Aquatic > Freshwater...
ACAGTACAGAGTTGCAGAGTACAGAGTACAAAGTTGATTTTTTATGACTTTGTACTTTGAACTCTAAACTCGGAACTTGAGGGTACAGGGTTGCAAAGTACAGAGTACAGGGTTCGGTTTTTTTTTAACTTTGTACTTTGAACCCTAAACTCGGAACTCAAAGAGTACAGAGTTGCAGAGTACAGAGTTTGTTTTTTTTAACCCTGTACTTTGAACTCTAAACTCTGAACTTTTTTAAATGTGTCGGGGAGCCGCGAGGCGTTTGCACCCACAGGAGTTAAACAGTGGCAAAGAAAGTATCAGCGTACATCAAGTTGCAGGTGCCGGCCGGGTCGGCCAATCCGTCCCCGCCGGTGGGTCCGGCGCTCGGTCAGCATGGCCTGAACATCATGGAGTTCTGCAAGCAGTTCAATGCAGCGACCCAGAAGATGGAAAAGGGCATGCCCATCCCGGTCATCATCACGGCCTTCAGCGACAAGAGTTTCACCTTCATCACCAAGACGCCGCCGGCGTCGGTGCTGATCAAGAAGGCGCTCGGGCTCGAGTCCGGCAGCGGCAACGCGCTCAAGCAGAAGGTCGGCAAGCTCTCGCGCAAGCAGGTCGAGGAAATCGCCAAGATCAAGATGCCCGATCTCAATTGTTACGATCTCAATACCGCGGTGAAAATCATTGCGGGCAGCGCACGCCAGATGGGCGTGGAATGCGAGGGGGTGTGACATGGCCGGTAAACGCCTGAAAGCACAGCTCGCGAAAGTGGACCGGATGAAGAATTATCCGATCGACGAGGCCCTGAAGATCATCAAGGACACGGCCAGCGCCAAGTTCGACGAATCGGTCGACGTCGCCATCAATCTTGGTGTCGACGCCAAGAAGTCGGAACAGAACGTGCGCGGCACGGCGGTGATGCCGCGCGGCACCGGCAAGAAGGTGCGCGTGGCGGTATTCGCCGAAGGCGTTGCTGCCGAAGCCGCCAAGAAGGCCGGCGCCGACATCGTCGGTTTCCAGGACCTGGCGGACACCATCAAGCAGGGCAAGATCGATTTCGACCTCGCCATCGCCACGCCCGAGGCCATGCGCGTCGTCGGTCAGCTGGGCCAGATTCTCGGCCCGCGCGGCCTGATGCCGAACCCGAAGGTCGGCACGGTGACGCCCAACGTGGCCAAGGCGGTCGAGAACGCCAAGGCCGGTCAGGTCCAGTTCCGCACCGACAAGGCCGGCCTGGTGCACTGCGCCATCGGCAAGGCCTCGTTCGAGGCGGATGCGCTCAAGGAAAATTTCCTGTCGCTGATGGCGGCGCTGAACAAGGTCAAGCCCGCGACCGCCAAGGGCGTGTTCCTGAAGAAGGTGACGCTGTCCACCACGATGGGCCCGGGCATCCGCCTGGACACGTCGGGGCTGTAGAAACAGTTAAAAAAGTACAGGGTTCAAAGTACAAAGTGATTGCCTGATGGTCGCCGTGCGCGACCAACTTTGTACTCTAAACATTGAACCCTGTACTGATGTAAATGGCTTTGGGACCGTCGGATCAGTCATTCCGGCGGAAGTCAAAGACCGCAGGCGCCGAGGCGGGTGGTATGACGCCGAGGCTTAATGGAAACAGCCTGCGCAGACGGTGTGCCCGACACAGGATTTACCTCCTGATAAAGGTCGCCGTTGCCTTTTAGTGATGTAGCAATGGAGGTGACTCATATGAGTCTGACATTAGACGAGAAAAAGGCGGTGGTCGCCGAGGTGTCCGGGAAGCTGACGGACGCGCAGGCGGCAGTGCTGGCCGAGTACCGTGGGCTGTCCGTCGCCCAGATGACCACGCTGCGCCGCAAGGCGCACGACGGCAAGGTCTATCTGCGCGTCGTGAAGAACACGCTCGCCCGGCGCGCCGTGGAAGGGACGAGCTTTGAATGCCTCCAGGACCAGATGGTCGGTCCGCTGGCGTTCGCGGTGTCGTCCGATCCCGTGACGGTGGCCAAGATCCTGAGCGAGTTCGCCAAAGACAACGCGGCGCTCAAGATCAAGGCCGGCGCCATGGGCGGCAAGCTCATGTCCCTGGCGCAGATCCAGGCGTTGGCGGTTCTGCCCGGACGCGAGCAATTGCTGGCACAGCTCCTCGGCACCATGCAGGCGCCGGTCCAGAAGTTCGTCCAGACCTTGAACGAGGTCCCGGCGAAGTTCGTACGGGCCCTGGCCGCCGTGCGCGATGCCAAGGCCAGCGCCGCCTGACCGATCAATATATTTTCAAGACTTTATTCAGGAGATTTCATCATGGCCGTTTCGAAAGAAGAGATTCTTAATACCATTTCCAGCATGTCAGTGCTGGAGCTGTCCGAGTTGATCAAGGAAATGGAAACCAAGTTCGGCGTTTCCGCCGCCGCTGTCGCCGTGGCCGCACCGGCCGCCGCCGCTGCCGCGGCCCCGGCCGAGGTCAAGGACGCGTTCGACGTGATCCTGGCCGCCTCGGGCGACAACAAGGTTGCCGTGATCAAGGCCGTTCGTGCCGTGACCACCTTGGGCCTGAAGGAAGCCAAGGACCTGGTCGAGGGCGCACCGCAGACCGTGAAGGAAGCCGTGCCCAAGGCCGACGCCGAGAAGATGAAGAAGGAACTCGAGGCCGCCGGCGCCAAGGTTGAGCTCAAGTAACCTGGTGCAGGTTGGCGGTTCATCCGTTGTCGGCGGGTGAATCTGTGCGCAGTCCATGCGGGTTGCGCCGGCGGTGTAATGCCGCCGGCGCTGTCCCGTGTGTTGTTTTTTTATGTCATTGGTCGTACCGGTCCGTGACGCTGTTTCTCTTATAGGGTATCGAGGAAACATGACCTACTCATTCACCGAGAAGAAACTCATCCGCAAGAACTTTGGCAAACGCCCCGGCGTTCTGAAGGTTCCTTATCTGCTCGAAATCCAGAAGGAATCCTACCGCCAGTACCTGCAGGCGGAAACGCCGCCGGAGCAGCGGATCGATCAGGGTCTGCAGGCTGCCTTCAAGACGGTGTTTCCGATCGAGAGCTACAACGGCAACGCGGCGCTGGAGTTCGTCAGCTACCGCCTCGGCATACCGGCGTTCGACGTCAAGGAATGCCAGCAGCGCGGACTGATCTACGCGGCGCCGCTGCGCGCGCTGCTGCGCCTGGTGGTGTTCGAGAAGGACGAGGCCACCGGCACCAAGACCGTACGCGACATCAAGGAGCAGGAAGTGTACATGGGCGAAATTCCGCTCATGACCGACAACGGCACGTTCGTGATCAACGGCACCGAGCGCGTCATCGTGTCGCAGCTGCACCGCTCGCCGGGCGTGTTCTTCGAGCATGATTACGGCAAGACGCATTCGTCCGGCAAGCTGCTGTTCTCGGCGCGCGTGATTCCCTACCGCGGCTCGTGGCTCGATTTCGAGTTCGACCCCAAGGATTACCTGTACGTGCGCATTGACCGCCGCCGCAAGCTGGCGGCCACGATCCTGCTGCGCGCCATCGGCATGTCGACCCAGGAAATCCTGGCGACTTTTTTCGAGACCGACAGCTTCCATCTGGTGAAGAACGAAATCCGTCTCGACCTGATCCCCAACCGTCTGCGCGGCATGCAGTTCGAGTTCGACGTGAAGACCCCGAAGGGCGAGGTCATCATCGAGGCCAACCGGCGCATTTCCGGACGCCATGTGCGCGAGCTGGAGAAATCCAAGCTCAAGCAGCTGACCATTGAGCCGAGTTTCCTCATCGGCCGTTCGCTGGCCGAGGACGTGATCCACCCGCAGACCGGCGAACTGCTGGCGCAGGCCAACGACCTGGTGTCCAAGGACCTGATCGACAAGCTGTTTGAGGCCGGCATCGGCGAGGTCAAGACGATCTACACCAACGACCTCGACCAGGGTTCGTTCATCTCCGACACCCTGCGCCTGGACCCCACGCGCGACGCGCTCGAGGCCCAGATCGAAATCTATCGCATGATGCGCCCCGGCGAGCCGCCGACGCGCGACGCCGCCCAGACGCTGTTCAACAACCTGTTCTTCAGCCCCGACCGTTACGACCTGTCCGCGGTCGGCCGCATGAAGTTCAACCGCCGCGTCGGCCGCACCTCCGACGAAGGCCCGGGCATCCTGACCAAGGAAGACATCGTCGACGCGATGAAAATCCTGATCGAGCTCAAGAACGGCAAGGGCGAGATCGACGACATCGATCATCTCGGCAACCGCCGCGTGCGTTCCGTGGGCGAGCTGGCGGAAAACCAGTTCCGCGTCGGCCTGGTGCGCGTCGAGCGCGCCGTGAAGGAGCGCCTGTCGCTGGCGGAGTCAGAGGGCCTGATGCCGCAGGAGCTGATCAATGCCAAGCCGGTTTCGGCGGTGATCAAGGAGTTCTTCGGTTCCAGCCAGCTGTCGCAGTTCATGGACCAGACCAATCCGCTGTCCGAGATCACGCACAAGCGCCGCGTCTCGGCCCTCGGCCCCGGCGGCCTGACGCGCGAGCGCGCCGGCTTCGAAGTGCGCGACGTGCATCCGACCCATTACGGACGCGTGTGCCCGATCGAAACGCCGGAAGGCCCGAACATCGGTCTGATCAACTCGCTCGCGGTCTATGCCCGCACCAACGAATACGGCTTCCTCGAGACGCCGTATCGCAAGGTCAACAACGGCAAGGTGGCGGACGAGGTGAATTACCTCTCGGCCATCGAAGAAAGCAAATTCATGATCGCGCAGGCCAACGCCACGCTCGACAGCCGCGGTCACCTGATCGACGAACTGGTGTCGTGCCGCTTCAAGAACGAGTTCATGCTGTCCACGCCGGACAAGGTGGAGTACATCGACGTCGCGCCGTCGCAGATCGTGTCGGTGGCGGCCTCGCTGATTCCGTTCCTCGAGCACGACGACGCCAACCGCGCCCTCATGGGCTCGAACATGCAGCGCCAGGCCGTGCCCTGCCTGCAGACCGAAAAGCCGCTGGTCGGCACCGGCATCGAGCGCATCGTGGCGATCGACTCGGGCGCCACCGTGGTCGCCAAGCGTGGCGGTCTGGTGGATTCCGTAGACGCCTCGCGCATTGTTGTGCGAGTCAACGATGACGAGACGAAACCGGGCGAGGTCGGCGTCGACATTTATAACCTGACCAAATACACGCGCTCGAACCAGAACACCAACATCAACCAGAAGCCGCTGGTGCGGGTGGGCGACATCATCGCCAGCGGTGACGTGCTGGCCGACGGCCAGAGCACCGACATGGGCGAGCTCGCGCTGGGGCGCAACATCCTGGTCGCGTTCATGCCGTGGAACGGCTACAACTTCGAGGACTCGATCCTCATTTCCGAGCGAGTGGTGGAGAACGACTATTTCACCACCATCCATATCGAGGAACTGCAGACGGTGGCGCGCGACACCAAGCTCGGACCCGAGGAAATCACGCGTGACATCCCGAACGTGGGCGAAACCGCGCTGGCCAAGCTCGACGAGTCCGGCATCGTCTACATCGGCGCCGAGGTGGACGCCGGCGACATCCTGGTCGGCAAGGTCACGCCCAAGGGCGAGACCCAGCTGACCCCGGAAGAGAAACTGCTGCGCGCCATCTTCGGCGAGAAGGCCTCGGACGTGAAGGATACCTCGCTGCGCGTGCCCTCCGGCATCTCCGGCACGGTCATCGACGTGCAGGTGTTCACGCGCGAGGGCGTGGAGAAGGACGCGCGCGCCAAGAGCATCGAGGAGTCGGAGCTGGCGAGCATCCGCAAGGACCTCGACGACCAGTACCGCATCCTGGAAAACGACGCGTTCGCGCGCCTGGAACGCCAGCTGATCGGCAAGGTCGCCGACGGCGGCCCCGCTGGCCTGAAGAACGGCGACAAGATCACCAAGAGCTATCTCGACGAACTGACGCGCAACAAGTGGTTCGACATCCGCCTCAAGAACGAGGAGGCCTCGCAGGCCCTGGAACAGATCCGCGGCTATCTGACGAAGCAGAAGGACCTGTTCGACCAGAAATTCACCGAGAAGAAGGTCAAGCTGACCTCGGGCGACGATCTGGCGCCGGGCGTGCTCAAGATGGTCAAGGTCTATGTCGCCGTGAAGCGCCGCCTGCAGCCCGGCGACAAGATGGCCGGACGCCACGGCAACAAGGGCGTGATCTCGCGCATCGTCGCAGTCGAGGACATGCCCTATGTCGCCGACGGCACCCCGGCGGATATCGTGCTGAACCCGCTCGGCGTGCCCTCGCGCATGAACGTGGGCCAGGTGCTGGAAACCCATCTCGGCTGGGCGGCGCACGAACTGGGCGCCCAGATCGGCAAGATGCTGGAAGAACAGCGCAAGGCCGAGGAAATCCGCCGCTTCATCGACCGGATCTACAACCACATCGGCAAGAGCGGGCGCAAGGAAGACATCAAGTCGTTGACCGACGACGAGATCTTCGAGCTCGCGCGCAACCTGCGCAAGGGCGTGCCGGTGGCGACGCCGGTATTCGACGGCGCGGCCGAAGAAGAGATCAAGGAGATGCTGGTCATGGCGGGCCTGCCGCCTTCCGGTCAGACCACGCTGTGGGACGGGCGTACCGGCGAGGCGTTCGACCGGCCGGTGACGGTGGGCTACATGTACATGCTCAAGCTCAATCACCTGGTCGACGACAAGATGCACGCGCGCTCGACCGGTCCGTACTCGCTGGTCACGCAGCAGCCGCTCGGCGGCAAGGCCCAGTTCGGCGGCCAGCGCTTCGGCGAAATGGAAGTGTGGGCGCTCGAGGCCTACGGCGCCTCGTACACATTGCAGGAAATGCTCACGGTCAAGTCCGACGACGTCATGGGCCGCACCAAGATGTTCGAGAACATCGTCAAGGGCGACCATCGCATGGAACCGGGCATGCCCGAATCCTTCAACGTGCTGGTGAAGGAAATCCGTGCGCTCGGCATCGATATGGAGCTGGAGCTGGATAAAGAGTAAGCCCCGGGCTCGATCAGGCCGGAACCGGAATTTTACGAATACTTAGCGCAACAGTTTGCAGGAGAAGATACCTTGAAAGACCTGTTTAATCTTTTCAAGCAGCCGGGCAAGTCGGAAGACTTCGATGCCATCCGCATCGGACTTGCCTCCCCGGAGAAAATCCGCTCGTGGTCCTACGGCGAGGTCAAGAAGCCGGAGACCATCAACTACCGCACGTTCAAGCCGGAACGCGACGGGCTTTTCTGCGCCAAGATTTTCGGGCCGGTCAAGGATTACGAATGCCTGTGCGGCAAGTACAAGCGCCTCAAGCACCGCGGTGTGATCTGCGAAAAGTGCGGCGTCGAGGTGACGCTCTCGAAGGTGCGCCGCGAGCGCATGGGTCACATCGACCTGGCCTCGCCGGTGGCGCATATCTGGTTCCTCAAGAGCCTGCCCTCCCGCATGGGCCTGATGCTGGACATGACCCTGCGCGACATCGAGCGCGTGCTGTATTTCGAGGCCTATGTCGTGATCGACCCGGGCATGACGCCGCTCGAGCGCGCCTCGCTGCTGTCGGAAGACGCCTACCTCAACGCCATCGAACAGTACGGTGACGAGTTCGACGCGCGCATGGGCGCCGAGGCTGTCCGCGCCCTGCTCAAGGCCATCAACCTCGAGGAAGAGGTCGCCAAGCTGCGTACCGATCTCGCCGATACCACCTCCGAGACCAAGATCAAGAAAATCACCAAGCGCCTGAAGGTGCTCGAGGCCTTCCTGTATTCCGGCAACAAGCCGGAGTGGATGGTGCTGGAAATCCTGCCGGTGCTGCCGCCGGAACTGCGTCCGCTGGTGCCGCTCGACGGCGGCCGCTTCGCGACCTCGGACCTGAACGATCTCTACCGGCGCGTCATCAACCGCAACAACCGCCTGAAGCGCCTGCTCGACCTCAATGCGCCGGACATCATCGTGCGCAACGAGAAGCGCATGCTGCAGGAGGCGGTGGACGCGCTGCTCGACAACGGTCGCCGCGGCCGCGCCATCACCGGCGCCAACAAGCGCCAGCTGAAGTCGCTGGCCGACATGATCAAGGGCAAGCAGGGCCGTTTCCGCCAGAACCTGCTCGGCAAGCGCGTGGACTATTCCGGCCGTTCCGTGATCGTGGTCGGCCCGACGCTGAAGCTGCACCAGTGCGGCCTGCCGAAGAAGATGGCGCTGGAACTGTTCAAGCCGTTTATTTTCAGCAAGCTCGAATCCAAGGGCTTGGCCACCACCATCAAGGCGGCGAAGAAGATGGTCGAACAGGCCGGCCCCGAGGTTTGGGACATCCTGGAAGAGGTCATCCGCGAGCATCCGGTGCTGCTGAACCGCGCGCCGACGCTGCACCGCCTGGGCATCCAGGCCTTCGAGCCGCAACTGGTCGAAGGCAAGGCCATCCAGCTGCATCCGCTGGTGTGCGCGCCGTACAACGCCGACTTCGACGGCGACCAGATGGCGGTGCACATCCCGCTGTCGGTGGAGGCGCAGCTCGAGGCGCGCGCGCTGATGATGTCCACCAACAACATTCTTTCGCCGGCCAACGGCGACCCGATCATCGTGCCGTCGCAGGACATCGTGCTCGGTCTCTATTACATGACCCGCGAGCGCATCAACGCCCCGGGCGAGGGCAAGGCCTTCGCCGACGTGGCCGAGGTGCATCGCGCCTACAACAGCCGCCAGGTGGACCTGCAGGCGAAGGTCAAGGTGCGCATCCGTGAAGTGCAGTTCGACGACAAGCGCAAGCCGGTCGAGAGCCGCAAGCTCTATGACACTACCGTGGGCCGGGCGCTGCTGTCGGAAATCCTGCCCGACGGGTTGCCGTTCGAGATCATCAACCGCGTGCTCAAGAAGAAGACGATCTCCGAGCTCATCAACGCCTGTTACCGGCGCGTGGGTCTGAAGGAGTCGGTGATTTTTGCCGACCAGCTGATGTACACCGGTTTCGCCTACGCCACGCGCGCGGCGGTCTCTTTCGGCATGGACGACATGATCATTCCGGAAGTGAAGGCCGAGATCATCGGCCAGGCCGAGGGCGAAGTGAAGGCGATCCAGAACCAGTACGCCTCCGGCCTGCTGACCGACGGCGAGCGCTACAACAAGGTCGTCGACATCTGGACCCATACCTCGGAACGCGTCGCCAAGACCATGATGGATCAGCTCGGCAGCGAGGAAGTGACCGACGCCCAGGGCAAGAAGACCCGGCAGGAGTCGTTCAACTCCATCTTCATGATGGCGGATTCCGGCGCGCGCGGCAGCGCGGCGCAGATCCGTCAGCTCGCCGGCATGCGTGGCCTGATGGCCAAGCCGGACGGGTCGATCATCGAGACCCCGATCACCGCGAACTTCCGCGAAGGCCTGAACGTGCTGCAGTACTTCATCTCCACGCACGGCGCGCGCAAGGGCCTGGCCGATACCGCGCTCAAGACCGCGAACTCGGGTTACCTCACGCGCCGCCTGGTGGACGTGTGCCAGGACCTGGTCGTGACCGAGGACGACTGCGGCACCGCCGAAGGCGTGGCCAAGTCGGCGCTGGTCGAAGGCGGCGAGATCGTGATCCCGTTGCGGGATCGCATTCTCGGGCGCGTGGTGATCGGCGACATCCGTGATCCGTCCAACGAAAAGAAGGTGCTGATCGCGGACGGCTCGGTGCTGGACGAAAAGGCCGTGGCCCTGCTGGAGGACCGCAACATCGATCAGGTACTGGTGCGTTCGCCGGTGACCTGCCATACCCGTTATGGCGTGTGCCGCAAGTGCTACGGGCGCGATCTCGGCCGCGGTCACCTGGTCAATCTGGGCGAATCCGTCGGTGTCATTGCCGCGCAGTCGATCGGCGAGCCGGGCACCCAGCTCACCATGCGCACGTTCCATATCGGCGGCGCCGCCTCGCGCGCCGCGGCGGTGTCGCGCATCGAAATCAAGACCACCGGTGTGGTCCGACTCAAGAACCTCAAGGTGGTGAAGCACACGAGCGGCAATTACGTGGCGGTGTCGCGCTCGGGCGAACTCATCGTGCAGGACGATCAGGGTCGCAACCGCGAGCGTTACAAGCTGCCGTTCGGCGCCGTGCTGTCGGTGCATGACGGATCCAAGGTGAAGAGCGGCGCCGTGGTCGCCAACTGGGATCCGCATACGCATCCGATCATCACCGAGGTGGCGGGCAAGGTCACCTTCAGCGATCTCTTCGAAGGCGTCACCGTCAACAAGCAGACCGACGAAATCACCGGCCTGTCCACGTACGTGGTGCTCGACGCGAAGCATCGCGCCGGCACCAAGGACATCCGCCCGGTGATCACGCTGGTGGACGGCAAGGGCAAGCCGGTCAATATTCCGGGAACGGAAATTCCGGCCAAGTACATGCTGCCGCCGGGCGCGATCATCACCGCGGAAGACGGTGCCAAGCTGGGCGTGGGCGACGTGCTCGCGCGCATCCCGCAGGAGTCGCTGAAGACCCGCGACATCACCGGCGGTCTGCCGCGCGTGGCCGAGCTGTTCGAGGCGCGCAAGCCCAAGGATCACGCGATCCTGGCCGAGACCAGCGGCGTGATCTCCTTCGGTAAGGACACCAAGGGCAAGCAGCGTCTCATCATCAATGACAAGGAAGGCGTGGAACACGAGTACCTGATCCCGAAGGGTCGTCACATCACGGTGTTCGAAGGCGAAACGGTGGAGCAGGGCGACACCATTGTCGAAGGCGCGCCGGTTGCGGCCGATATCCTGCGCCTGCTCGGCGTGGAGCCGCTCACGAATTACATCGTGAACGAAATCCAGGACGTGTACCGCCTGCAGGGCGTGAAGATCAACGACAAGCACATCGAGGTGATCGTGCGCCAGATGCTGCGCAAGGTGCGCATACTCAAGTCCGGCGATACGCGTTTCCTGCCGGGCGAACAGGCCGAGCGCGCGCGCGTGGTCGAGGACAACGAAACGATGGAGGGCCAGAAGAAGGAACCGGCCACCTTCGAACCGTTGCTGCTCGGCATCACCAAGGCATCGCTGTCGACCGAGTCGTTCATCTCCGCGGCCTCGTTCCAGGAGACCACGCGCGTTCTGACGGAGGCCGCCATCACCGGCAAGAAAGACCTGTTGCGCGGTCTCAAGGAGAACGTGATTGTCGGCCGTCTGATTCCGGCCGGCACCGGGCTGGCCTACCACCTGGAACGCCGGCGCACGCGCGGCGAGGCCAGGCAGGAGGCCAAGGAACTGAAGCAATCCCTGAGCGGCACGCTTTCGGGCAAGCCCTCGGCGCGCAGCGGCGAAGAGGCGGTGGGGACGTAAACCCTGCCGGGCCGGCATGGCCGGGATTTTATGGGGGCCAAAGGCGTGGGGATGCGTCAGAATGTCCCGGAAAATGGCCACAAAAGACCGGTAATGGCTTGACACATAAGGGGTGACTCCCTAGAATCGCGCACCTCAAGAACAGGCCGGTTTTCCGCCGGCCTGTCTTTGTTGAAGCCCCCGGGGAATTTCTGTAAGCGCCGTCGCGAGTACGCCGACCGGGCGACTCCGCGGCTTCGGCGCCGCCCGCGCAAGTATTTAGGTGGCGAATTAATCCACGAATTTCCGCAATGGCGGAGGTTCGTGTTTTTTGAATCGACAGAGCACGGATAAATGCCGACGATTAATCAATTAGTGGCCAAGGGGCGCAGGCGCCTCAAGAGCAAGAGCAAGGTGCCGGCCCTCGAGGCCTGTCCGCAGCGTCGCGGTGTGTGCACGCGCGTGTACACCACCACGCCGAAGAAGCCGAACTCGGCACTCCGCAAGGTGGCCAAGGTGCGGCTCACCAACGGATACGAGGTCATCACCTATATCGGCGGCGAAGGACACAACCTGCAGGAACATTCCGTGGTGCTGATCCGCGGCGGGCGCGTGAAGGACCTGCCCGGCGTGCGTTACCACACGGTGCGCGGCTCACTCGACACCGCCGGGGTGGCCGATCGCAAGCAGGGTCGTTCCAAGTACGGCGCCAAGCGCCCGAAGACGTAAGAGGAATTTATGCCGAGACGCAGAGAGGTCCCCAAGCGCGAAATCACGCCGGACCCGAAATACCGCAGCGAGACCGTCGCGAAATTCATCAGCGTGGTGATGAAGAGCGGCAAGAAATCCGCGGCCGAGAAAATCGTCTATGGCGCTCTGAACACCATGGCCGAGCGCAGCAAGAAGGACCCGATCGAGATGTTCAATCAGGCCCTCAGCAATGTACGCCCGCTGGTCGAGGTCAAGAGCCGGCGCGTCGGCGGTGCCACGTACCAAGTGCCGGTGGAAGTGCGCTCGGGACGCCAGACGGCCCTGGCGATGCGCTGGGTGGTGGAAGCCGCCCGTACCCGCAGTGGCAAGTCCATGGCGGCGCGCATGGCGGATGAATTGATGGATGCCGCC
>Ga0209706_10001759_pt1 | contig 12286 bp, 6 predicted proteins | sample PPLLaktember2015_6_FD_187263 | JGI IMG/M metagenome (GOLD analysis project Ga0209706, IMG submission 187263) | Freshwater sediment microbial communities from Prairie Pothole Lake near Jamestown, North Dakota, USA - PPLs Lake P8 Core (1) Depth... | ecosystem: Environmental > Aquatic > Freshwater...
CGGGCAATACTCGCGGTTCAAGGCCATCACCGACCCGAAGGCCCGGGTCTGGGCGGACCGCTACCACGTGTTCGACGAGACCGAGATCTCCTACGACGAGGCGGGCGGCCTCTGGAGCGTCGACGAGGACGCCGACGGAGCGGCCGATTTCAGCTTCGGCACGCCCGATTTCAACTTCCTGCAGTTCCGCTCGAACCTCGTCGTCCGCTGGGAGTACCGGCCGGGCTCGGCCCTGTTCCTGGTCTGGTCCCAGGGCCGGACGGGCTATGACACGACGGGGGATTTCCGGTTCGGCCGGGATCTCGGCAACCTCTTCGACGTCCGCCCCGACAACGTCTTCCTGATCAAGTTCTCCTACGGCTTCCAGCTCTAGCCGCCGGGGCTACTTCTTCCGGCCGATGTGCCGGTCGATGAACTCGAACGTCCGCTCGTAGGCCTCCATCCTGTTCGCATGAAGCAGGAACTCGTGGGGCTCGTCCGGGGCGATCATCAGCTCGATCTCGACGCCGCCCTTGGCCCGCAGCCGCTGGACGAGGTCGGTCGTCTGTTGGAAGGCGACATTGCGGTCGTCGTCGCCGTGGATGAAGAGGACGGGCGATCTCCAGGCGTCCACGGAGGCGACGGGTGAGGAGGCGCGGGCCGTCTTGCGCCCGGCCTCGTCGAGGCGCCCCCAGCGCATCTGCGACCAGTCATGGACCCCAGCCATGTCCACCCCGACCTTGAAGATGTCGGAATTGCGGGCCAGCGACAGGGCCGTGAGCAGGCCGCCGTAGGACAGCCCCCAGGCGCCGACGCGCTCGGCGTCGACCTCCGGGCGCTTCCGGAGATAATCGACCCCGGCCAGAACGTCTTGGTATTCGGCGGCGCCCTCCAGGCCGCAGTTCGGCGCCTCCCGGAACGACCGGCCGTAGCCGATGCCGCTGCGGTAGTTGATGGAGATGACGACGTAGCCTTGGCCGGCGAAATGCTGGTTGATGCCGTAAGCCTCCGAGTAGAACTCCATGTAATGCCAGCCGAGGAGCATCTGCCTGATGGGCCCGCCGTGGGTGAAGACCACGGCCGGCCGCCGGTCGCCGGCCTTGGCCCCCTTGGGCAGGAAGAGCTGGCAGGGGACCTCGAGCCCGTCGGCGGCTTTCACGACGACGAGCTGGGGCGTCACGAGCTCGCGCGCCGGGAACTCGGCCGGGAGCTCGCGCGGTGCGACGACCTCGACTTTGCCCCCGCCGGCCGGGACCGTCGCGACCGAGGTCGGGTGCGTGGCCGTGGCGTAGAGGAAGGCCGTCCTCTTGCCCGACGGCAGGGCGACGGGCAGCGTCCCGATGGAATCCTTCGGCGTGATCGCTTCGGGCTTGCCGCCGGCCGTCGCGACCCTCCAGATCCGCCGGCCGTGAAGGTCGCCTTGGTTGCTCGAGACAAAGAGGGTCTTTCCGTCGGGCGAGAGGCCGAGATGCTCGATGAAGCCGTCGCCGGGTGTGATGTCCTCCGGCGCGCCGCCCGCCAGCGGCATCGAGAAGACATGGTTCCACTCCTCGCGCTCGGCGGTGAAGAGGATCCGATCGTTGGCGGCCAAATCGAAGCTCCTGAAGGTGTGGAAGCGCGGCGCCTCCTGGGGCGTCCGCCAGATCTCGTGGGCCTCTCCCGTCGCGGCGTCGGCCACCCGGATGGCGAGGTCGACCGGACCGCGGGAGCGGAACTCGCTCGCGGCTTCGGCTGCGAACATCAGGCCCGCGCGCCGCAGAAAGGCGATCTTCGTCCCGTCGGCCGACCAGCGCGCGTCGCTATCCCGGTCGACGCTCGGGGCCATCCAGGTGATCTTGCGCCGGGCCAGATCGAAGACGCCGACGAAGCTGTGGTCCTCCCGGACGCTGACGAAAGAGACGCGGGCGCCGTCGGGGGAGAAGCGGGGAGAGCCGTTGCGGCCGGCGGCCCGGAAGAGGAGCTCCGGAGCGGGGGCCTGGGCCGCGTCCGAACGGGGCATGAGCGGCGCCCGGTAGATCAGGCCGTCCTTGACGAGGAGCAGGGACAGGCCATCCGGCGCGAGGACAGGCGCGCTGCCCTCGGCGACCCTCCAGGGCCTCCCCCCGTCGGTCCGGACCGCCCAGACGGCCTGCTCGCGGCCGTCCGGGTCGCTGTCGGGATTGGTGACCCAGCCGGACGCGTTGGGCCGGCCGCCCTTGACGAAGACGGCGGTCGTGCCGTCGTCCGTGAGCTGCACCGAGTCGATCTCGAAGACCTCGTCCCGGGTGAATCCGGTCAGGTTGACCGGCCGGAAGTCCGGGGCCGCGGCCGTCCAGACGTTCCGCGCTCCCCGGTCGTTCATGATCCAGGCGACGCGGTCGGCCCGTCGAGCGGCGACGAGGTCCGAAGGATAGGCCGGGGAGAGGACGCCGGCCAGCGAGAATGGCCGGTCGGGGGCGGCCGCGACCACGAGCGAGGCTGCGAAGGTGACGATCGCGATAATGACGGGGCGGGACTTCATGGCTCCTCCTCGCCTCGTCACCTGGCCGGGACGAGGACGATCTTCTCCAGGTTCATGGCGTGGTTGTTCGTGACCGACGTGATCCGGACCCGGAGCGTGTGCTCGCCGGCTTTTAGGGCTGCCATGCCAACGGAGAAGTCGGCCGGGACGTAGACGCTCGGGGATGAGCCCGTGCGCGCGGCGATCTTGGCCCCGTCGATCTCGACTTCATAGGTCGCCGGCCCGCCCCACATGCTGGCATAGGAGGCGCGGATCTCGTAGGCCCCGGGCTTGTCCGTCGTGAAGGTCCACTCGGGGTAGTCGTTGACGTTCTGCCAGTTGGCGATCATGGTCGTCCGGTAAAAATAGTCGAGGTAGGCGCGTTGGCCCATGCCCGACTGGATATCGGCGAGATAGACCGGGAGATCGATCCGGCCGTCCGCGGCGGGGCCGATCGCCCACGGCTCGACGGCCGGCGGGCCTTCGAGCTCGAGGGCGACGACGGTGGCGTCCGGGTCGAGGGCCCGGGCCGGGAGCGTCACGACGACGTCCTTCCCGGCGCGCCGCGTAGCCAGACTCCTGCCTTTGTCGGCCAGGAGGGTGGCCTTCCTGACGCCGGTCTTGAGGCCGGGCAGCACGATCTTCCCGTCCGCCGGCCAGCCCATGACGTGGACATAGAGGGTCGAGCCCTTGACCGTGCAGCGGCCGAAGAACGGCAGGCGCTCGAACGGGCTGGCCGTCGTGCCGTAGATGGCCTCGCCGTTCACTCCGAGCCACTCGCCGATGCGGCGCAGCCGGGCCGCGAAATCGGCCTGGATGCGGCCGTCGGGCTGGGGACCGACGTTGAGAAGCAGGTTCCCGCCCTTGCTGACGATCTCGATGAGCTGGCGGATGAGCTGGCTGGCGCTGTGGAACTCCGTCTCATAGCGGTTGTAGCCCCAGCCGTTCCAGTTCATGGTGTAACAGGCCTCCCAGAGGCGGGGCGTTCCGTCAGGGTTGCGGATGCCCGTCGCCGGGACGTAGTTCTCGGGCGTCCCGAAATCGCCGAAGCCGGGCTCGCGCCGGTAGAGGCGGTCGTTGATGAGGAGCGTCGGCTTCATCTCCATCAGCATCTGGCCGATGGCGAAGGCCCGCTGCTCCTCGTTCGAGTGCTCCCATTCCCCGTCGAACCAGAGGACCGCGGGGTCGTATTTCGTCACCAGCTCCTTGAGCTGGGCCGCGGCGAAATCCATGTAGCGGCCGAGATCGGCGCCCTTCGCCGTTCTGTTCTTCTCCCAGTCGCGGCGGGGCAGGTAGTCGGGATGGTGCCAGTCCATGATCGAGTAGTAGAAGCCGAGCGGGATGCCGGCTCTCTTCATCGAGGCGGAGAGCGGGCCGAGGATATCTTTTCCGTACTTGGCGTGCATGACGTCGTAGTCGCTCACGGCGCTGTCGTAGATGGCGAAGCCGTCGTGGTGCTTGGAGGTGATGATGACGTACTTCACGCCGGCCTCCCTGGCCAGCGCGGCCCATTCGTCGGGGTCGAACTCGACCGGGTTGAAATTGTCGGCGTAATACTGGTACTCATCGAGCGGGATCCGGAGGATCTGCCGGGCCCATTCCTCGCGGCCGATCATCGAATAGACCCCCCAGTGGATGAACAGGCCGAACTTGGCCTCGCGGAACCACTGCAGGCGGTCGGGCGAGGCGGTCTGAGGCGGCGCGGAAGCCGGGGCGGACGGCGGGGCGGCCATGGCGATGAGGCTCGAAGCGAGAAGACAGAAGACGATGAGGGCGGGCGTTCGGCTGTTCATGGCGGGGCGTCTCCTTCTCGGCGGATGGGCCCAGATTATCCCCGCCGCCGGAGAGTGTCAACCGCGGGCTTCGGGTTATCGGCGACAAGATATGCAGGCCGACAAGACCGCCGGATGCATTTTATCTCGGTCTGTAATATAAGCAATCCGGGAGGCCAGTATGAAGATACGAACCATCCCGCACGCTCGCCTGGTCTCGGCTCTGACCGTCCTTGCCGGGGCTTATATCCTGGCGGGCGGCGAAGCCCTTGCTCCCGGCGCCGCGATCGGGCAGGCCGGCGCCAACCCCGAGAGACCGGGGCGTGAATTCGTCACCGTCTGCCAGGACGGCGGGGCCGGCGCCTATGAGGCCTTCCCCGACGTCTGCCGCCTCTCCGACGGGCGCCTCATGGCCGTCTTCTATGCCGGCTACGACCATGTCAGCCTGCCGACGGCGAAATGGCCCAAGGGCGGGCGGATCGACTGTGCCTTCTCGAGCGACGAGGGTCGGACCTGGACGAAGCCGCGGATGCTCTATGACGGGCCCGACGACGACCGCGACCCCTCGATCGTCGAGCTCGCGTCGGGAAAGCTCCTCTGTAATTTCTTTTCCCTCCGGCGCAAGCCGGGCCAGGCCGGGGCGGCCTCCGGCGCCTGGGACGGGCTCGGGACCTGGCTCGTCGAGTCGGCCGACCGGGGAAGGACCTGGTCCGCGCCGCGCCTCGTCTCGTCCGATTACTACTGCAGCTCGCCCGTCCGCGTCCTGCCGGACGGCCGCCTCATGCTCGGGCTCTATCGCCAGGACGGCGAGAAGGCCTGGGGCGCCGTGACGGCGAGCGAAGACGAGGGCCGGACCTGGGGCCCGGTCGTCGACATCCCCAACGGCGGCTGGAAGCTCGACGCCGAGACCGACGTCGTCGCCCTCGAGGACGGCCGCCTCCTGGCCGTCGAGCGCGAGCCGGCGACCTCGATGTGCTCGTCGATCTCGGCCGACGGCGGACGGACCTGGAGCGTCTCGAAGCCGCTCGGCTTCCCCGGGCATTGCCCCTATCTCCTGCGGACCTCCGGCGGCGTCCTCGTCCTGGCCCATCGCCTGCCCCAGACCTCGCTCCACTATAGCTTCGACGACGGCGAGACCTGGAGCGAGAACGTCCTCGTCGACGACCGCATCGGCGCCTATCCGTCCTTGGTCGAGCGCAAGGACGGATCGATCCTGATCGTCTATTACGAGGAAGGGGCGGGTTCGAACGTCCGGGCCCGCCGGTTCCGGGTCGGGCCGGGCGGGGTCGAGTGGCTGACCTTCGACGGCGGCGCGATATACCGCCGCGACGACGCGCCGCAGGAAAGCGGCGCGCCGGCGGTCCGTGTCTCCCGGGAAGGGACGACTTGGCGGCTCGAAGGCCGCCGGACACGGGTCGGATTCGACCTCGAGTCCCTCGGCTTTACGGCCACGACCGAGGCGGGGACCTGGACGACGCGCCCGTCCTTCGACGGCGATCTCACTCTCGGCGACGCCGCGGGCCGGGAGCTCGGCCAGGTCCGGCTCGCCTCCGCCGCGGAGAAGCGCGCGGCCCCCTATCGCAACGGCTTCCGGTCGGGGATCAAGGTCTCGCTTGAGGACTTCCCCCTGACGGACGGCCGGACCGCCGGGGCCCGGATCGATCTCTTCGTCGGGATTGACGGCCCGGACGAAGACCTCGTCTGCCGCGTCCTGGCCAGGGACGGGGACGTGCGCGTCCGCGAGCTCCTCTGGCCGGCTTCCTTCGAGCCCGCCTCCTTCGATGCCGCCGTGGTGCCGTTCATGCAGGGGATGCTCCTCCCGAAGGACTGGCCGAAGGCCGTCCGTCTCTACGATTCCATGAGCTATGGGCGCGGCCTCTACATGCCCTGGTGGGGCTTCTCGAGCGGGGCGGCCTCGGTCATCGTCCTCCTCGAGACGCCCGACGACGCCGGCTGCCGGTTCGACCATCCGGCCGGGGGGCCGACCGCGATCGACGTCCGCTGGGTCCACTCGCTCGGCCGCTTTTCCTATCCGCGGGTCGTCCGCTTCGCCTTTCTCGACGCGGGCGGCCACGTCGGCCTGGCCAAGCGCTACCGCCGGCACGTCGTCGAGGCGGGGCGTTTCGTCTCTCTCCGCGAGAAGATCGCCCGCAACCCGCTCGTCGGGAAGCTCGTCGGGGCGCCTGTCGTCCACACCTCGATCCTCTACCACGTCCAACCCGAGTCGAGCTATTTCGACAAGAAGGACCCGGCCAAGAACCACCAGCTGGTGACTTTCGATAAACGGGCCGCCGAGCTCCAAGCGCTGGCCGCGACGGGGGTCGGACGGGCCTACATCCACCTCGACGGCTGGGGGCTGCGCGGCTACGACAACCTCCACCCGGACGTCCTGCCTCCGAGCCCCGAAGCCGGCGGCTGGGAGGGCATGAAGCGACTGGCCGAAGCCTGCGACCGTCTCGGCTTCGTCTTCGCCATCCACGACCAGTACCGCGATTATTACCTGGACGCCGCGACCTACAACGCCCGCAGCGCCCAGACCGGCGAGAACGGCCGGCGGGAGTTCCATGCCACCTGGTACGGCGGGACACAGACGTATCTCTGTCCCTCGCTCGCGCCGGGCTATGTGGCCCGGAACCACGGGGCCCTCCTCGATCACGGCATCAAGCTGCGGGGCGCCTACCTCGACGTCTTCGCCGTCGTCCCCCCCGACGAGTGCTACCATCCCGAGCATCCGGTGACCCGCTCCGAGTGCCTGAGGTTCCGCGGCGCCGCGTTCGACTTCGTCCGCTCCTACGGCGGGGTCGCAAGTTCCGAGGAGCCGGCCGACTGGGCCGTCCCCAAGCTCGACCTCGTCCATCACGGGCCTTTCGCGCTCGATCCCAATCCGGGCTCGGGACCGGCCATGGGCATCCCCGTGCCGCTCTTCGACCTCGTCTATCACGATTCGATCCTGCTTCCCTGGTCCCTGGGTAAGGGAGCTTGGGGCATCCCGGAGACGGACCTGGGCTTCCTCCACGGCCTCGGCCACGCCGGGCTGCCGTATCTTTCGATCGCGCCTTCCGCCGAAGAGCTGGAGAAGGTCCGGACGATGTGTGCCCTGAACGCGCGCGTCGGGCTCCTGGAGCTCGTCGGGCACCAGTTCCTGGATGCGTCCTATCGCCGCCAGCGCTTCACCTACGCCGACGGCACGGCCGTGACCATCGACCTCGACGCTGGGACTTGGGCCGTGACGCCCGCTCTGGCAACGCCGCGCGACATCCGCTGAGCGCCGGCGGATCCTCCTCGGCGCAAAAAATGGGGACGTTTCCATTTTTTCCGAGATACGGATCCGAGGCCTGGCGAGAAAAATAGAAACGTCCCCATTTATCGGGTCAGGGCCAGGAAGACGATCCCGGCCAGGCCCGAGAGGATCCCGAGGTAGCCGAGCGGCTTGATCTTCTCCCTGAAGTAGAGAAGCGAGATCAGTACCGCCGCGATGACCGGGCCGGCCAGCGAGACCGGGAATACGACAGGCTCCGGGAGCCTGGCCAGCGCCCGGAGCGTGAAGAAGTTCCCGGCGACGCTCCCGACAGCCGCGAGCGTGCCGTACAGGAACAGGCCGCGGGCCGGCTTCTCGCCCTTGATCCCGAGAAATAGCCAGAGGGCCACGGCCCCGGCGAGGAACGTCAGGAAGAGGAAGAACCAGAGATTGATGGCCCCGAGCCGGGCCGCCGCGGCCTGCGAGATCTGCGGGATCGAAGTTAGGACAAAGGCCGCTCCCAGGAGCAGGAGCCAGGTCAGCCAGGCGGCCTTGGCCTCGCCCTTCGGGGCCGCGGCCGACATCGAGATGAGGATAATGCCGGCCACGATGAAGCCGATCCCCGCGGCCGTGGCCGGGCCGAGCGGCCGGGACCAGACGACGATCGAGAAAGCCACGGGGATGAGGAAGGACATCGTGTAGATGGAGATGGTCAGGGCGTACGGCCCGGCTTGGAGGGCGCTCAGGAAGAAGAAGTAGGCCACGGCCCCGCCGACCCCGCCGCCGACGGCGAGGAGCACGACGGGTGTCGATACATGGAGAGGCCCGCCCGCGAGGATGAGCATCGCCAGGCAGAGGACGGCCGCGGCCGCGAAGAGCGCCGCGGTCAGGGCCGGCGAGGAATGGCCTTTGAGGCTGCCGAGCTTCATGATGAAGTTCATGGCCGCGAACCCGGCCACGACGAGACCCAGATAGATCCAGCCCACGGGCGTCTCCTCTCTCCGTCAGATCGACCGCAGGGTCCGGCGCGCGGCCGTCAGGAAGGCGCGCTCGACCCCGGCCTCGAACGGGAACAGCTGATAGAACATGGGGGCGCAGTAGCAGGCGTAATCGGCCGTGTCGCGGAAGTCCCGGCCGGCGGGCACGTAGCCGATGTTTCCGTTGGCGTACCCGACGGGCATGAGCGGGTCGTCGGTCCGGCGGAGCTTCAGGCCGATGCCGCCGAAGAACTCCCCGGGCAGGGCGATGATCTTCAGCCCGCCCACGGCCAGCGCCTGGACCGGGACGTCGCGGACGAAGGGGGCCTTGCGCAGGGCCGGCGCCTCGGCCAGGGCCCGCTCCCGCCAGTCCTCGGCGAAGCGGGCCGCGCCCGGGAACTGGGAGTAGGTCTTGGCGAACGAGGCGGCCTCGCGCTCGATCGTCCGCTTGTCGTAGACGGTGAGCGGGATGGCGACGCGGCTCTCCGCCGCGGCCAGGCGCGGCGCGGGCTCGGCCAGCGCGAACCGCTCGGCCCGGGCCAGCCGCCGGCGGACGAGATCGGCGATGTCGAGGAGATCGTCCGGCGTCCCCTCGCCCCAGCGGTTCATCTGGATGACCGGGTCGATGTCGCCGCAGAAGCCCTGGAGGAAGACGGCCCGGTCGCCCTTCTCCTCGACAGCCCGGACGACCGCGCCCGGCCAGTCGCCCGAGACATGGCACTTGCGGCCGAAGACGACGGCGTGGCAGGCATAGCTCAGGAGGTAGGTCTTGCGGCCCCCGGACTTGAAGACGGCCGCCTTGAGGACGGGATCGACCCCCGAAAAGTCGTTCTTGCGGCGGTTGTAGCCGAGCGGCTCGATGGCCTCCAGGGCGAAGGAGAACTCGGCCGGGTGCGGGTCGGCGGCGGCCTCGGCGGCCGCCTCGAGGATGAGCGCGCGCAACCTGCCGATATACTCCGGGTCGAGCTCGCCCAGCCCCGGCATGTACTGGGTGACCGGCCCGCAGTGGGTGTGCGTGGCCGCGAGCAGGACGGCCTCGCGGGGCAGCCCGTGGGCCCCGGCGATCGCGGTCCGGATCGAGTCGGCGTCCTCGACGGTGAAGCCGATGATGTCCGAGCTCACGATCATCAGGGACCGGTCGCCGGTCGCCAACGCGAGGGCGCGGCACTTGATCTCGTCGAGGACCGAGGTGGCCTTGCGGTCGAGGTAGAAGCCGTAGCCGGCGAGATCGACGCCGAGCCGCGGCGTGATGACCCTCTCGCCGTAGCCGATGGTCAGTCCGTTCATCGGGCCCCCCTTTCGGGCGAACGGGCCGGGCCCTTCGCCCCGATCATGTCCACGGCCTCGGCGATATGCCGGGCCAGCGTCTTCTTCGTTTCGGCGTAACGGTCCGGGAATTCGCGGTCGAGCCGCGCCGCCGCGTCCTCGACGAGCCGAAGGAACGCGCCCGCAAGATCCCGGCCCCGGGGCGCCGTGAGGAGCTCTTTCGCCTTTTCGAGGACGCAGTTGTAGCCGGTTGACGAGCTGCCGTTGAGGAGGTTCCCCGGATAGAGCTCGACCAGGTCCTCGAGGACCGCCCGCTCTGCGGGCGTCACGGCCAGGTGCAGGATGGCCTGGCCGATCGAGCGGCCCGGGTCGTAGGCCCGCGGGTTATAGGCGTAGTCGGCGCACGTCAGCAGGGGGATGCGGTTGATCTCGTTCTGCGGCGCGTGGGGGTTGCCCATGTAGCCGTAGGCGACCTCGTCAAGGTCCGGGTCGCGCCCGCTGACCGGCCCGAGGTGGAGCGCCCCCGACCGGTCGTTGACCGGGTAGTTGTCCCAGATGACGATGCGGTGCCCGCCGGCCGCCCGGCGGAAGGACTCGGCCGCGGCCCGGGTGATGCGCGGCGTCACGATCGCGTCCCCCGTCCAGAAGACGAGGACGTCCTTGTCGAGGGTCCGCCCGAGGGCTTCGGTGTAGAGCCGCGCGTCGCCCTCGTCCCCCGGGCCCCAGTAATAGACCGGGCAGAAGATGAGCTCGGCCAGAGGATCTCCTTCGCGCAGGCGCCTGACGAGGCGGTTGGCCAGCCCGGCATGGTCCGCGCCGAGCGTCGCGGCGGCCTTGCCCTTGACGTCGATGTCGTCGTAGCTCAGGCTGAACCAGCGCACGCCCAGGGCCTGGACGGCGGCGTAGCTCCTCCACATCGCCTCGAAGTCGTCCTCGCTGTCGGTGCGGAGCGGCCGGTCGCTGAAAAGGGCGGGGTGGAAGGAGAAGCAGAAGTCGATGCCGGCGTCGCGGCAGGCCCGGGCGGTCCGGCCGATCCCGTCCAGGGTCGCGGCCGGCAGCGGCTCCCACCAGTTGTTGACGAACTCGACCGGATCGGTGAAGACGCTGGTGTAGCAGCTCATCAGGAAGTTCATTCCGTACCGGGCGAGATAGGGAACCTCGGCCAAGTACTGGTCCCACGTCCAGGCCCAGCCCTTGGTGCCGCGGAGGGCGAACCCGGGCTCCCGGCCGGCCGGGAGCGGCGTCGGGTAGGGAAGCTTCTCCGCGGGAAGGCTCACCTTGAAGGCCGGTTCGAGAGGGTCCGGGGCGGGGCGGCGGGCGCATGCAACCGTCAGGATAGCCAGGCCTGTCACGAAGGCCAGGGCCAGAGCTCTCCTGCCCAATTTCCGGCTCCACTCGTCGGGTTTCATCGGCTCTTGCTCAGTGCTTGAGATAGGTCTTGGGGTCGAGACCGGCGTCCGGCGGCAGGCGCCACATGAAGTCCGGGTCGATGCGAGGCTCGTCGTTCCGGTGCGCTTCCATCAGGGCGACCTTCCTGACGATGAGGGATGCCAGATTCGGGCCATACATGTTGAACGTCTCGCCCGTGGGGTCGACGGGCATGAACCGCGTCGTCGAGGACTCGAAGAGGGCCGCCAGGGCCTTGGCGTTCGCGATCTCGTCGTCGACCATGGCCCGTACGGCGGCCCGGCGCCGGTCCTTCTCGGCCGGGTCCTTCGCTTCGATATAGCCGTGAACGCCGGCCACCCAGGCGGCCGTGTTGCGGAGCGTCCGGAAATAGCAGCGCAGCGCCCGGAGCCGGTCGAGCTGGTCGACGAGGACCGCGCGCGCCCCGCCCTCCGCCTTAACGACGGCCGCGCTCAGCACGGCGATCGCCTCATCCAAAGGCTTCCAGGTCGCCCGGTCGGCCTGGGCCACGGCCGCGCCGGCCTGCTCGCTCGTCATCAGGGTCCAGAGGATGTCCGTGCCGAGATCGACGAGGTTGGGGTTGTTGAAGGTCACGGTCATGTACTTCTCGTAATAGGCCCGCTCGGCCTCGGGGATCCTCCCGATGTCCGGGGCGAATGGCCGGACGAGAAGACGATACCAGGGAAAGCCCCAGTTGTTGTCGCCGTAGAGCATGATCGAGGGGAAGCCGCGGACGGCCGTGTCACAGAGGCGCCAGGCCTCGAGGAGGGCCGGCGCGGCGTCCTTTCCGACCAGGCGGCCGGCCGCCGTGGCGATGACCGCGTCAACGTCCGCCGCCGGATCGAAATTCAAGGACCGCAGGACGTCCCGGTTGACATCGTAGGGCGCGAGCGGGGCCGGGTCGACCGTGACCTGGGCCTTGTCGAATCCGGCCGCTTGGAGCCCGCGGACCTCGTCGGCCGCGAGCCAGGGCGAGGGGATGCCCAGGAGATAGTTGTTCTGGAGGCGCGTCGTGGTGAAGATCTCGCTCCCGCGCTGCGGCAGCGCCTTCAGCCGCCGTCCCCGCGGCGAATCGTCGAGCTCCTTCGGCGCGACCCAGAGATCGAGCCCCTCGGTCAGGCCGTCGAGGATGAACGATTCCTCGTTCGAGAAGGAGAAGAGATTGAAG
>Ga0209706_10001763_pt1 | contig 12256 bp, 14 predicted proteins | sample PPLLaktember2015_6_FD_187263 | JGI IMG/M metagenome (GOLD analysis project Ga0209706, IMG submission 187263) | Freshwater sediment microbial communities from Prairie Pothole Lake near Jamestown, North Dakota, USA - PPLs Lake P8 Core (1) Depth... | ecosystem: Environmental > Aquatic > Freshwater...
CGGCGCACCACCTGCGGCGGCGGCGGGCGCAGTGGCAGCGCCCGGCTGCTCGAAGCGGCGCATGCGCTGGTCGAGGTCTACGTACATATCACGCTGCCGCTTGGACACACCCTCGATGTTGTGGCCCAGCACCTCGATCTGACCGCGCAGACCGCGGACTTCGTCGCGCAGCTTCTCGATCTCGGACATCAGCGCCAGCACCGGTTGTGATTTCGCGTTTTCCTCGATTTTCGTGATCCGCGCGGTCATGCTGTCGGCCTGCTGGCGCAGTTCATCGACGCGCTTCTGTTGCTCCGCGACCTGCTTGCGCGCAAGTTCGTCGTCAAACAGGCCGGCAGCGACCGGCCCCGCCGCCAGCGTACCGGCGCCGAAGACGAGCGCGCACAGCGCCGTGCGCAATCCCTGATACCCCATGATGTACAGCGTCAGTCGTTGGGATAAACGAGGTCGGCGCGGCGGTTCTCGGCCCAGCTTTTCTCGTCATGGCCGGTCGCCTTCGGCTTTTCTTCGCCGAAACTGATGGTCTCGACCTGCTCGCTTTGCGCGCCCAGCAACTGCATCATCTGCTTGACGGCATCAGCGCGGCGCTGGCCCAGCGCCAGATTGTATTCGCGGCTGCCGCGTTCGTCGGCGTGCCCCTGCACCGTCATTTTGACGCCGCGGTTCTGCTGCAGATAGCGGGCATGCGCCGATACCATCGGCTTGAATTCTTCCTTGACGATGTTGCTGTCGAGTTCGAAGTAGACGCTGCGCTTGGAGAGAATGTTGGCGGGATCTTTCAGCGGATTGCCCGAAACCCCTTTCGGCTCCAGCGGCGTGGTCGTCGGGCCGGTCGTCCGGGGCGGTTGCTGCTGTTGCGAAGCCGCTGCGCCGCCGCGGTCTTCCACGGCCGCGGCATCCTGCTCCTTGGTGGGCGTGCTGCTGCAGGCGGCCAGAAAGGCGGTCGTGATTACAGCGATCAGGTATCGTTTCATGGGTCAGCTCCTTGTCGAATGGGGTGGTTTGCTGAGAGTTCTGCGTCTTATTTATTGACCACGGGACTCCATGCGGGTTCACGCGCATCCCCGACATCGGCAGTTAAACGCTGCTTGATGCGGCCATCGCTGGAAACGGCGGACAATATACCACGGCCTCCAACCTCGGTTGCGTAGAGGATGATCTTGCTGTTGGGTGCAAAACTCGGTGATTCGTCGACGCCACCGTCGGTCAGCACCTGTACCTGGCGCGATGCAAAATCCTGCACTGCGACGTTGAAGCGGCCGTTGTTGCGCTGGATGAACGTAAAGCCTTTGCCGTCGGGGCTGTGCCGCGGCGACACGTTGTAGCTGCCCTCGAAAGTCACGCGTTGGGCCGCACCGCCGCTGACCGGTATGCGGTAGATCTGCGGACCGCCGCCGCGGTCCGAAGTAAACAGAATCGATTGGCCATCGGGCGAAAAATTGGCCTCGGTGTCGATCGCCGTACTCTGCATCAGCCGCACCGGCGCACCCGAGCCGTCGGCATTGATCAGGAACAGCTGCGAACCGCCGTCACGGGTCAGGGTTACCGCCAGCCGCCGTCCGTCCGGCGACCATGCCGGCGCGCTGTTGCTGCCGCGGAACGCGGCGACCGCCCGGCGACTGCCGGTGGTCAGCGACTGCACGTAAACGATGGGTTTCTTCTGCTCGAACGAAACATAGGCGAGGCGCGCGCCATCCGGCGACCACGCCGGGGAAATAATGGGTTCGTTGGAACTCAGCACAGTCTGCGCACCAAAACCGTCGGCGTCCGCAACATGCAGCTCGTAGCGCGGGCCGCGCTTGACGACGTAGGTGATGCGGGTCGCGAACACGCCGGTGTCGCCAGTCAGCTTTTCGTAAATGACGTCGGCAATCTTGTGCGCGGTCAGCCGCAACTGGCTCTCGGTGGCGAAATACACGAAACCGGCAATCTGGGTCTGCTTGACGGCATCCATGACCCGGAAACGGATGTCATAGCGGCCGTCCCGTGTCTTGGTCACCGCGCCGATCACCACGGCGTCGGCCCCGCGCGCGCGCCACTGCGGGTAATTCAGTTGCTCGGGCTCATGCGGCACCGGATTCATGCCGCCCGGGTCGACGATCTTGAACAGGCCGCTGCGCGCGAGATCGGCAGCGACCACCGGTGTCAGGCGCTGGGCCAGTCCCTCTTCGGCGCGAAATGGCACGATCGCCACCGGTATCTGGGTCGCGCCGCCACCGATCACCTCGATCCGGAGCTGGGCCCACGACGCCTCGACCAGGAAAAACAACCCGCAGAAAAATATCAGTATTTTCGGAATTTTCATTTTTTTGTCTATGTCGATGCTGACCTGTGTGACCACCAACCGGCGTCCGGGTTCCTCGTCAGTGTCAGGCCGCATCACTGAACCGGTCTGAACGCCATGGTGAAACGACGAAAATACTGCTGAAACTGGTCTCCGGCAGGAACGCTGAACGGCTGCGCCTTGCGGATGGCGCTTTCTATGGCGGCGTCATAGGCCGCGTTGCCGCTGCTCTTGCCAAGGCGCACGTCCAGCACCTCCCCGCCGGGCAACAGCGTCACGACAAACTCGGCTTCGGGGTTGCCGCGCAGGCTCGGCGGCACCAGCACGAACCGTTTGACCTTGGTGCGGATGCCGTCCATGTATCTGTCGATCTCCCGCTGCGCAGCCGCGGCCTGCTGGGCGGCAAGTGCTTCGCGCGCTTTCTGCTGCTGGGCCGCGAGGCTTTTGGCTGCCGCATCGGCGGCCTGCTGCTGTTTCAGCGCTTCGGCTTCGGCGCGCTTTTTCCTGGCGGCCTCCTCTTCGCGCGCCTTTTCCACTGCACGTTTCTTGGCCTCGGCTGCCGCCTGTTCTTTCAGCTTGCGCTCTTTCTCCAGCTTTTCCTTCAATGCGATGTCGGGCTTGGGCGTGGGCGCAGGCTCCGCCTTCGGTGGCGGCGGCGGTTTAATCTCGACTTTCGGCACCGGAGGCGGCGGTTCAGGCTTTACTGCCGGCGGAGGCGGCGCCTCGGCCTTGGGCGGCGTCACCGCCGGCAGGTCGCGCCACAGGTCGACGACCACTGCGGTATCGATCTGTTTATGCTGCCAGCTGACACTGAATACCAGCAACGCCAGGAACAGCACGTGCATCGCGAAGGCCAGCCCGCCGGCGAGGGCCTGTTCGCGGGAGCTGATCGCGGCGGCAGCCATTTAATTCCTCGGGCGCGCGAGCAGGCCCACTTTTTGCACATTGTTCCGCTGCAGCATGTCCATCACCTCGAGCACGGATTCGTAACGCACGTCCTTGTCGGCGGCGATGACGACAGCCTGGTCCGGATTGCGTTTCTGCTTTTCCCTGACCGCCGCGACCAGTTGATCGCGCGTCACCTTGCGCTCGGCCGCGCCCTGGTCGCGATCACGCAGCGAAAAATTGCCATTCTTGTCCACCGAAACTTCGAGCGGCGCTACCGGCGGCGCCGAGGTCTTGCCGATCGACGGCAGCTCGACCTGGCCGGGATTGATCAGCGGCGCGGTAACCATGAAAATCACCAGCAGCACCAGCATCACGTCGATGTACGGCACGACATTGATCTGGTTCATCAATCGCCGGCCGCCGCGCTTTTCGATCAGCATGGGATCAATGCACCTGGCGCTGCAGAATGTTGGAGAACTCTTCGGTGAACGAATCGAAGCGGATCGCGAGCTGGTTCACGTCGCCGGCAAAACGGTTGTAGGCAACCACCGCCGGGATCGCCGCAAAGAGGCCGATGGCGGTGGCGATCAGCGCTTCGGCAATGCCCGGCGCAACATGGCCCAGCGTTGCCTGGGCGACGTTGGCCAGCCCGCGGAATGCATTCATGATGCCCCACACCGTGCCGAGAAGGCCGACGTAGGGACTGACTGAACCGACCGTGGCGAGGAATGACAGGGAGGATTCGAGCTTGTCCATTTCCCGCTGGTAAGTGGCGCGCATCGCGCGCCGCGTGCTGTCCATCAGTGCACCGACGTCGGTGCCGGGTTCACGCCGGTGCTTGGTGAATTCGCGGAAACCGGCTTCGAAAATGCGCTCCAGGCTGCCCGCCGATTCGCGCGCATTGACCGCGCGCTGGAACAATTCCTTGAGATCGGCACCGCTCCAGAACTGGCGCTCGAATTCTGCGGTTTGCTTTGAAGTGCGGCGCAGCGTGAACACCTTGAGGAATATGTAGTACCAGGAAAACAGCGATGCCAGCAGCAGCATTGCCATCACCAGCTGCACCGGCACGCTCGCGCCGGTGATCAGGCTGAGCACGGACATGTCATGCGTAAGCGTTGCGTTCAATTTCCCGTCCCTATTGTTGTGCGCATCTCCCGGGGCACGCGGGCCGGCCTGAAGGTATCGGTACTGACGCACACGACATCGACCTGTGCCCGCACGATCTCCTCGTTCCCGCGCAGCACTTGCTGCAAAAACCGGATGCGGCTGCCGCCGACGTTAACGACTTCCACCGTGACCTGCAAGCTGTCGTTGAATCGCGACGGTTTCAGGTAATCGATGTGCACTGCGCGCACCACGAACAGCACGCCACGCGTCGCCGCCATCGCCGGCTGTTCGAAGCCCAGCGCGCGCAACCATTCGGTGCGCGCACGTTCCATGAAACTCAGGTAGTTGGCGTAGTAGACGACGCCGCCCGCATCGGTGTCTTCGTAATAAACGCGCACCGGCCACGAAAAGGGTTGCGCAGCGCGCAGCGCAATGTCCGGCTTGTCCGCCCGCACCGCCGTGCGGCGCGGTGGTCTTGATAATTTATTCAATTAAATCAATATATTATGTGTTTACTCAGGGCGCGGACGCGCCGTTGTCCCACAAGTCGCGTGGCCCCTCACCACGCGGCTCCGCCAGCCCGAAATGACGATACGCCAGCACCGTGGCCACGCGCCCGCGCGGCGTGCGCTGCAGGTAACCCTGCTGGATCAGGTACGGCTCAAGCACGTCCTCGATGGTGTCACGCTCCTCGCCAATCGCCGCGGCGAGGTTGTCGACGCCGACCGGCCCGCCGCCGAACTTGTCGATCACCGCGCGCAGCAGCTTGCGGTCCATCACATCGAGACCGACGGCGTCGACGTCGAGCATTTTCAGCGCGTCGTCAGCGACTGCGCGCGTGACGCTGCCGTCGGCACGCACCTCGGCATAGTCGCGGACGCGGCGCAGCAGGCGGTTCGAAATCCGCGGCGTGCCGCGCGAGCGACCGGCCACCTCGCGCGCGCCCTGCCGGTCGATCTCGACCGCAAGCAGGCGCGCCGAACGCTCGACGATGCGGGTCAGTTCGTCCGTGCTGTAGAACTCCAGCCGCGCGACGATGCCGAAGCGGTCGCGCAGCGGATTGGTCAGCATGCCGGCGCGCGTGGTCGCACCGACCAGCGTGAACGGCGGCAGGTCGAGCTTGACCGAGCGTGCCGCCGGACCTTCGCCGATCATGATGTCGATCTGAAAATCTTCCAGCGCCGGGTAGAGTATTTCCTCCACCACCGGCGACAGGCGGTGGATTTCGTCGATGAACAGCACGTCGTTCGGTTCGAGGTTGGTCAGTATCGCCGCGAGGTCGCCGGCGCGCTCCAGTACCGGACCGGAGGTATGGCGCAGGTTCACCCCCATCTCGCGGGCGATGATGTGCGCGAGCGTGGTCTTGCCAAGGCCCGGCGGGCCGAACAGCAGCACGTGATCGAGCACTTCCTTGCGCTTGCGTGCGGCCTCGATGAAGATCGACAGCTGGCCGCGAATTTTTTCCTGCCCCACGTACTCATCGAGCGCCTTGGGCCGCAGCGCACGCTCGAACACTTCCTCCTGCGGGGAAGCGGGCGCGGCGGCAATCAGTCGATCAGTCTCTATCATTTCGGTAGTGTTGCACGGGTTCAGGATTTGGACAGCAGTTTAAGCGCCTGACGGATACCCTCGGTCACCGACGCCCCGGCCGGCAGTTGCGCCACCGCCCAGGTCACCTCGCGGTCATTGTAGCCAAGCGAAATCAGCGCATTTGCGACATCCCCGCTGCCCGGCACGCCGGCGGTGCCGGCGGATGGTTCGCCGGCACCGGGACCAAGGCGATCGCGCAACTCCAGCAGCAGGCGCTCCGCGGTTTTTTTGCCGATGCCCGGAATCCGGGTCAGGCGCGCGACATCCTGGGCACGCACGGCAGCGCGCAGTTCCGCCACCGACAGGCCCGACAGCACCGACAACGCGGTGCGCGCGCCGACCCCGGATATCTTGATCAACTGCCGGAACAGCGCGCGTTCGGCTTCGGTGGCAAAGCCATACAGCAGGTGCGCATCCTCGCGGACGATCAGCTGGGTGTAGAGCGTCACTTCGGCACCGGTCGCCGGCAACTGGTAGAGCGTGCTCATCGGTACATCGATTTCATAGCCGATGCCGTTCACGTCCACCGTGATTTGAGGCGGTTGTTTGGCCAGCAGTTTTCCGGCAATGCGTCCGATCATGCGCGCCCTTCTTGGTGGCCGGCGGTCAGCGCCTCGATGCGGGCGACGACTTGTTCAGCAATTGTACCAACAGTCGTATCCGGATAACGCTCGGCAAAAGCGCGCGCGCCAGCGGCATATTTGTCGCCGGCCAGCAGATCCGCCAGTGCACCGGCAAAATCGGGACTCGCCTGGTCCGGGTGGATCACGGCTCCGACGCCCTTGCGCCGCAATGCCAGTGCGAACAGGAAATTCTCGAGTTGCGTCGGCAACATCAGTACCGGTACGCCGGCCTGCAGCGCTGCAAGCGCTGTTCCCGGCCCATTGGCCACGCAAATGTCCGCCTGCCGCAACAGGCGAACCATGTCGACGGGTTCTGCGGCGACTGCCACGCCCAGTGTCGTCATCAGCTGCACGAGTTTCTGGTCGGCGCCCGGCACATAGGCGATGACACGCGCGCCGCGGGCAGCAAGTGCGTTCTTGCCTCGGCATGCCGGTAGTCGCCACGCAGATAGACGAGAACGCGCTTGCCCGGGCCATCGGGCCATGCCGGCAGCGCAGTCCCGGTGCCGCGATTGCTCGGCCCGACGTATATCGCAGCGTCCCGCGGGCCGTAGGGATCGGTTTCCGGGACACCGAGGAAAAACTGCGCCGCGCCGGAAAAAATTGCCCGAATCGCCGTAACCGGCTCCGCGCCGGCCGGCAGCGCCGTGTTGACGACCGCAAGCACACGCGCATCGCTGTCGGCGAGCCGCGCGGCCGGCACCTCCACCCAGGGACGCATGTTTGGCGTCGGATGCAGGTCGGGCGGGACCGAGAACGGCGTGCCGATCACCGCCGTCGGCATTCCGGACAACCGCGCTGCGAGCAGTGCCGTCGGCGCATGGTCGGCAATCAGCAATTCCGCGCGCGTCATGTCCAGCAAGGTCCGCCATGCGGTGATCATCGCACGCAGCATCGGTGGATCGAGGTAGCCGTAGCGCATCAGGATCTCGGCAAAATTCAGCGGTGGTTCCTGCAGCCCGCTATAGGTACTCAGGCACAGTGGCGCCTGGTGCAGGGTGATCGGCAGATCGCCAACCGCCCTGCAGGCGCCGGCAATCTCCCGCGCAGCGATGTGCAGCGTGTGCCCGCGCGCCAACAACCGCGGTGCGAGGCTCAGAAAAGGCGCAAGGTGGCCGAATCCGCCGCCGAGTTCCCACGCCAGCAGGATGCGGCTCATCGCAGGCGACCTGCGCGGCGGCGGCGGCCGATGCCGACACCGCCGTAACCCTGGCCGCCGTGGGCATGGCAGATCGCGCAGGCCAGCGCATCCGCCGCGTCAGGGCTGGGGTCTCCGGGCAGTTTGAGCAGCCGTCGCACCATGGCCTGCACCTGCTCCTTGCTCGCCTTGCCGGCACCGACCACGGCCTGCTTGACCTGCAGCGCGGTGTACTCGGCCACCGGCAGCGCGCTGCCGACGGCGGCGCAGATCGCCGCACCGCGGGCCTGACCGAGCAGCAGCGTGGATTGCGGATTGATATTGACAAAAACCTGCTCGATGGCAGCGCACTGCGGACGGTACCCAGCGATGACTTCCTGCAGGCCTTCCAGCAGGACCCTGAGGCGTTGCGGCAACTCGCCGTCGCCGCTGCGGATGCAGCCGCTGGCGACATACACCAGATGCGGGCCGGTCTGTTCGATGATCCCGAAACCGGTAACACGCAGCCCGGGATCGATCCCTAGGATACGGAGCGTGTTTGCCGCGCTCAAGCGGTCTCGTCGAGGACGGCGGTGGTATACACCTCCTGCACGTCGTCGACGGCTTCAAGCGCGTCCAGGAGTTTCTGCATGCGCACGGCATCGTCGCCGGTCAGCGCGTTTTCCGTAGTCGGCTTCATCGTCACTTCCGCCAGCTCCGGCCTGAATCCGGCTTTGCCGAGTGCCGCACGCACGTTGGAGAATTCAGCGGGGCCGGTAATGACTTCGATGCTGCCGTCTTCCTGCGTCTCCACGTCTTCGGCGCCCGCCTCGATCGCCGCGTCCATCAGCTTGCCCTCGTCAGTGCCGGGCGCAAACACCAGCTGCCCGCAATGCCTGAACAGGAAGGCCACCGAACCGTCGGTGCCGAGATTGCCGCCATATTTGGTGAAGGCATGGCGCACGTCGGCCACGGTGCGGGTGCGGTTGTCGGTCATGCAGTCGACCATTACCGCGGCGCCGCCGATGCCGTAACCCTCGTAGCGGATTTCCTCGTAGTTCACGCCCTCAAGGTCGCCGGTACCGCGCTTGATGGCGCGCTCGACGTTGTCCTTGGGCATGTTGTTGTCGTAGGCCTTGTCCATCGCCAGCCGCAGCCGCGGGTTACTGCCGGGATCACCCCCGCCCATGCGCGCAGCGACGGTGATTTCCTTGATCAGACGGGTGAAGATCTTGCCGCGCTTGGCGTCCTGCCGGCCCTTGCGGTGCTGGATGTTCGCCCATTTTGAATGTCCGGCCATGAATTTCTGATAACCCGTTAGAATTACTCGAATTTTATCATAGCGAAAATCAGGAACCCCGCCATGGTTACACCGCTACTGGTCGCCAAATCTGGCCACGACCTGTACCTGCTTCCGGGCCTCGCCAACCGCCACGGGCTGATTGCTGGCGCCACCGGCACCGGCAAGACCGTGACTCTGCAACGGATTGCCGAGGGTTTCTCGAAAATCGGCGTGCCGGTGTTCATGGCCGACGTCAAAGGCGATCTCGCCGGTTTGTCGCAAAAAGGCGAGCCCAGGCCGAAAATCGCGGAACGCATCAAGCAACTTGGCGTCACCGATTTCGTCTATGAGGCGGCCCCGGTGGTGTTCTGGGATGCCTTCGGTACCCAGGGCCACCCGGTTCGCGCAACGATCTCCGAGATGGGGCCGCTGCTGCTGGCGCGGCTGCTCAACCTCAACGACACCCAGCAGGGCGTGCTGACGCTGGTGTTCAAGATTGCCGACGACAACGGGCTGCTGCTGCTGGATCTGAAGGATCTGCGTGCCATGCTGCAGTTCGTCGGCGACAACGCCAAACAATTCACCACGCAGTACGGCAACGTCTCGGCGGCTTCGATCGGTGCCATCCAGCGCGGACTGCTCGAAATCGAGCAGCAGGGCGGCGACAAGTTCTTCGCCGAACCCGCGCTCAACATCGAGGACCTGATGCAGACCGACGCCAAGGGGCGCGGCATTATCAACATCCTCGCGGCCGACAAGCTGATGAATTCACCGAAGCTGTACGGCACTTTCCTGCTGTGGATGCTGTCGGAATTGTTCGAGCAATTGCCCGAGGTCGGCGATCCCGAAAAGCCCAAGCTGGTGTTCTTCTTCGATGAGGCCCACCTGCTGTTCAGCGACGCGCCGCCGGCGCTGCTCGAAAAAATCGAGCAGGTGGTGCGGCTGATCCGCTCCAAGGGCGTCGGCGTGTTTTTCGTCACCCAGAACCCGCTCGACATCCCGGAAACCGTGCTCGGCCAGCTCGGCAACCGCGTGCAGCACGCGCTGCGCGCATTCACGCCGCGCGACCAGAAAGCCGTCAAAAGCGCGGCAACGACGCTGCGCGCCAACCCCAAGCTCGATGTCGAGGCGGCAATCACCGAACTCGGCGTCGGCGAGGCGCTGGTGTCATTCCTCGACGAAAAGGGCAGGCCAGCCGTCGTCGAGCGTGCACTGGTACTGCCGCCCGGGAGCCGCCTCGGCGCGGTGACCCCCGAGGAACGCGCGGCGATCATCAAGGCATCCCTGCTCGCCGGGGTTTACGACAAGGTCGTCGACCGGGAATCGGCGCACGAGAAGCTGGCGCAACGCGTGCAGGAACAGGTGGCCGCCCAGCCTGCCGCGGAGACGCAACGAGGAGGCACCGGCATGTTCGGCGCGCTGGGCGACCTGCTCGGCGGCTCCACCGGCCCGCGCGGCGGGCGCCGCGACGGCGTCGTCGAGATGGCGGCCAAGAGTGCGGCACGCGCGATCGGATCGCAGGTCGGGCGCGAGATCATCCGCGGCGTGCTGGGCTCGATACTGGGCGGCGGGCGCCGCCGCTAGTGTCGCTGCGGCTCCAGAGCCCGCGCGGCGCCTACATCGGCATCGCCTGTGCGCTGGCGGGCTCCATCGCGTTTTCCGCCAAACCGGTGCTGGTCAAGGCAGTCTATCAATACGGCGTCGACACCACGACCCTGCTCGCGCTGCGCATGTTGTTTGCGGCACCGCTGTTCGCGCTGATGGCGTGGTGGGCGGGGCGCCCGGCGGTTGCCTTTACCGGCCGCGAGATCGCCGGTATCACCGCGCTCGGCTTCCTCGGCTATTACCTCGGCAGCTTGCTCGACCTCGCCGGCTTGCAGCATATCTCGGCGGGATTCGGCCGGCTGATCCTCTACCTGTACCCGACACTGGTACTGTTGATGTCCGCGATGTTCCTGAAACAGCCGCTGCGCGCACCGCAACTCGTATCGCTGGGATTGTCGTACGCGGGCATCGCACTGGTGTTCAGCGCAGAGACTCGGTTGGGCGACGATCCCGGAGTCACTGTCTGGGGCGCGGCGCTGGTGTTCGGCAGTGCCGTCACCTACGCCACTTACCTGGTGGCCGGCAGCCGGCTGGTGCACAAATTCGGCTCGATGCGCTTCTCCGCTTACGCCTCGCTGATCGCCACCGGCTTCGTCATCGCCCATTTCCTGGCGCTGCGGCCGGTGCATGCACTGGTCGTTGCGGGCGAAGTCTATGCGCTGGTGGCCGTGCTCGCGGTATTCGCCACGGTACTGCCGCTGTGGCTGATGGCCGAGGGCCTGAAACGCATCGGCGCCAACCAGGTATCGCTGGTCGGCTGCATCGGCCCGCTGGCGACGCTGGCCTTTGCCTGGGCATTTCTGGGAGAGGCCGTGACGCTGACCCAGCTGGCCGGCGCGACGCTGGTACTCGCCGGCGTGCTGCTCATCAGCCTGAAACCGCAGGCGGCCTGAGCCGCCTGGCACTTTCTATTGCGAAGTTGCGACGCTGGGGCCTTCGCAGCGCTGCGCGTAGCGCATGCCCGGCGGCACCGCCTCGGCGCAGGCGAGCAGCGGCTCGACATGCGAATGGCGATACTTCAGCGCAAACTCGCGGGCGGTATTGCCGCCGTGCACACGAATCAGCGGGTCGGCCCCGGCACGCAGCAGCATGCGCACTGCGTCGCGGTGGCCCTGGATCGCCGCCATCATCAGCGGGGTATTGACATACACCGTGCGCCCACTGGCGTCGGCATCGACCCGCGCGCCGCGCTCGAGCAGATAACGCAGCGCACGCTGCCGGTTTTGGTACGCGGCGTAAGCGAGCGCGGTGTAGTTGTGCTGGACGTTCTCGAGGCTCGCACCCGCTTCCACCAGCAGGCGCATGGCCGCGTCGTGCCGGTCCGACGAGTTGCTGCCATCGTCGCCGAAATACGCCGCCAGCATCAGCGGGGTTTCATTGACCGGAGTGCGTGCATTGAGGTCTGCACCGGCAGCGATCAGGTAACGCAGCACTTGCAGCGAACCATCCCGCGCCGCCAGCGCAATCAGCGGCGCCCCGGCGGAATAGCCCGGCGCCGGCAGCTTTTGATTGACCGTGATGGCACCACGGTTCACCGCGGCCTGAACATGGGATGCGTCATCCTGGGAAATGGCGTTGAGCATGCCATCGACATCCACGCCGGCACGATGATCGCCGCCGATCCCTGCGCACCCACCGATGACCAGCACCGCGACCAGGCCGCCCAGCACGCGCATTGTCTGCGCCAAAAATCGATTACGCATTCCTCACCTCCTTAACCCGCCATCCGATGTCCGGCAGTATAGCCTCCGGCCGCT
>Ga0209706_10001765_pt1 | contig 12235 bp, 10 predicted proteins | sample PPLLaktember2015_6_FD_187263 | JGI IMG/M metagenome (GOLD analysis project Ga0209706, IMG submission 187263) | Freshwater sediment microbial communities from Prairie Pothole Lake near Jamestown, North Dakota, USA - PPLs Lake P8 Core (1) Depth... | ecosystem: Environmental > Aquatic > Freshwater...
TCGGCCGCGTAACGGTGTCGCTGCGAAGGTCGATCATTTCCTGTTTCATCGCGCCGCTAGTATACAGTCGGCCGCTTCGCGAAAGCCGGCGCCGCAGGCGCGCGCCGTCACGTACGCAGGCAGATGCTCGACGCGCGAGCCGAATTCGCTCAGGTTCGCCACGCCGATCGCGTGCGGAAAGTATTCGAACATCGGGGCATCGTTGGGCGAATCGCCGACGAATACGTAACGCTCGCGCTCGACATCGAGATCGGTGGAGAAGCACTCCCGCATCATTGTGCGCGTCATCGTGAGCTTGTCGTACGTGCCGAACCAGCCGTTCACGTGGATCGAGCTCGCTTTGGCGGTGAGGCCGCGCGCCCGCATGAGCCCGGCGATGCGCTCGACCTCGGTATCCTCAAGGCGCGGCACGTCCTCGCAGAAATCGATCGCGAGGTCGGTCTCTCGGTAATGCTGGTCGGCGGCGATCGCGGCCCCGGGCACCTGCGCAAGGATTTCCACTGCAATCGCGCGCAGGCGCCGCCGATACTGCTCGCGCTTCGCTTCGGCATCGACGAAGCGCCGCCGCATACGCTTTTCGGCGCGCACGTAACGGTAATAGAAAGCGCCGTTCTCGCCGACGACGGCGTCCACCGGCCACATGCGCGCGAAATGGTCGCACCAGCCCGCCGGTCTGCCGGTGACGGGAACGACGAGGAGCCCGGCTTCCTGCAATCTCTCCATCGCCGCGTAGGCTTCCGCCGTGAGCCTGCCTTCAGTCGTCAGCGTGTCGTCGATGTCGCAGAAGACGCCGCGAACCTGCCGCCGCGCATCGAGCGCGAACTCAGCGAGCGGCCGCAACCGCTTTCTCGTCCGGAAGCTCCGCGGGATGCGCGACGTAGCCGAAGCGCTTCGGCACCTCTGTCGAGCGCATCGGCTCGACTCTGACGTTCGACGCGCCCAGCCTGATCCACGCGGGCGCGGCATGTCCCTCCTGCATGAGCGTCATGGCGTTTTCGAGCGCGTCCTCGCCGAGCGCATTCCCGTCGGCGTCGACGAGCGCCGGCAGCGTCGCTTCCAGGTCGCGGTCGTGCACCACGCCCACGCCGTGCTCGGTCTCGACGAGGAGCGCCCCGCGCTCGTCGATCCATGCGCCGCAGAGTGCCGCCGCGTGCGTCCCGGTGTGAGTCTCGATCCTGAGGGGCTCCCCTCCCGCATTGAGCGCGCGGTAGACGAAAGGGGTGTATTCGAGGTCCACGTAGACGCGCTGCGGGCCGTTCTGAAAAAACCAGCGCCCCGCGCCGTCGCGCTCGTAGTTGCGGCCGATATAGGCGGTGACGGTCGGGTTCGCGATGGGCTCGCCCTGCAGGAGCCAGTTGCCGCGGCGGTCGAGGCCCAGCCAGCCGAAGACCGCGGGCACGTCCGGCCAGCGCGCCATGCCGCGCAGTACGTGCTCATCCATGAGAGGGTCCCGCTCGACTCACCTTGCGGCTACTGTTCCTCGGCCTGCGCGGTCTTGCTGTGCAGCGTCGCGAGGTCTTTCTGCACCGTCGGCGGAACCGGCTCGTAATGGGACAGCTCGATCGAGTACGTGCCCTGGCCGGCGGTCACCGATTTCAGCCGCGCCTGGTAATTGGTGAGCTCCGACAGCGGCACCTGCGCCTTGATCGCGAGGGTCCCCGGGGCGATCGCATCGGTGCCGCTGATCTGACCGCGCTTCGCGGAAATGTCGCCGGCGATATCGCCCATTTTGGGCTCGGGCGCGGTGATCTCGAGCTTCACGATCGGCTCGAGCACGATCGGGCGCGCCTTGGCGATCGCGTCCATGAAGGCACGCTTGCCGGCCGACATGAACGCCACTTCCTTCGAATCGACCGGGTGGTGCTTGCCGTCGTAGACGATCACGCGCACGTCGTGCACCGGATAGCCGGCAATCGGACCCGCCTCGAGCACCTGCCGCACGCCTTTCTCTACCGCGGGTATGTATTGCGTCGGTATGACGCCCCCTTTGACTGCGTCGACGAATTCGAATCCGGCGCCGCGCTTGAGCGGCTCGACGCGCAAGTAGACTTCGCCGAACTGGCCGGCGCCGCCGGTCTGCTTCTTGTGGCGGTGATGGCCTTCGGCTTTTGCGGTGATGGTCTCGCGGTACGGTATGCGCGGCGGCTTCGACGTGACTTCGACGTGATACTGCGACTGCAGGCGATCGAGGATGTAGCGCATGTGCAGGTCGCCGAGGCCGCTCACCACAGTCTCGTTCGAGGCCGCGCTGTGCGTCACTTTGAATGTGGGATCTTCTGCCGCGAGCTTGTGCAGGGCCTCCGATATGCGCTGCTCGTCGCCCCGGCGCTTGGGCTCCACCGCCAGGCTGTGCATCGGCGTCGGGAACTCGAGCGGCGCGAGATGGATGTGGTCTTCGTCGTGCGAATCGTGCAGCACCGCGTCGAAATGGACATCGTCCACTTTCGCGACCGCGCCGATGTCCCCGGGGACGAGGGCATCGGTCTCGACGAACTCCTTACCCTGCAGGAGCAACGGGTGGCCGACCCTGAAAGGCTTGCGGGCTTCACCGATGTAAAGCTGGGTGTCGCGGGTGATGGTCCCCTGGTGAACGCGGAAGACACCGACTTTGCCTACGAAGGGGTCGATCATGACTTTGAACACGTGGGCGAGCACGTGTTTGGACGGATCGGGGTGACACGTGACCGGCTGGGCGTCGGCGCCTTCGCCTCTCAGAAACTGCGGCGGGTTGCCTTCGGTCGGGTTCGGCATGAGCTTCACGAAGATGTCGAGGAGCTCCGCCACCCCTGCGCCGTTGCGCGCGCTCACGAAACAGATCGGAATCAGGTGGCCTTCGCGCAGCGCCTGCTCGAAAGGCGCGTGCAGCTCGGCCGGGCTCACGTCCCCCTGCTCGAGGTACTTCGACATGAGCGCTTCGTCGACTTCGACGACCTGGTCGATCAGCGCCTGGTGCGCCTCCCCGACCGACGAGAAGTCGGACTCGCCGGCCGGATTGAAGAAGCAGTCGACGACCCGCTTCGCCCCGCCCGCCGGAAGGTTGATGGGCAGGCACTCCTTGCCGAAAGTCGCCTGGATCTGCGACACGAGCGCGGGAAGGTCCACGTTCTCGGCGTCGATCTTGTTGATCACGATCATGCGGCACAGGTTGCGCTTCGCCGCCCACAGCATCATGCGGCTCGTGATCATCTCGATGCCGTTCTGCGCGTTGACGACGACAGCGGCCGTCTCGACGGCCGGCAGAGCGCCGATCGCGCGCCCCACGAAATCGGGCAGGCCGGGCGTGTCTATCAGGTGGACGCGGGTGTCCCCGGCGTCGAGGTGCACGATCGCGGCATTGAGAGAGTGCTGGTAGCTTTTTTCGAGCGCATCGAAGTCGCAGACGGTCGAGCCTTTTTCGACGCTGCCCATGGATTGAATCGCCCCGGCGCGGTGGAGCAGGGCTTCGACGAGTGTGGTCTTGCCTGCCGCGCCGTGTCCGACTAGAGCCACGGTGCGGATCATCTCAGGAGAGAACTTGGGCATGCTGCTCCTCCTCTGGCTGGATCGGGGTCCCGGGCGTACTTCAGCGGCTCGAAAAAAGCCGAGATGCGAAGCGAGGGATGAATTTCGAAGGGGTCGACCCAGTATAAACGCGCCGCTGGCGCGCTTACAACAACGCTGCCCGGGAGCGCCTAACCCTGCGGCGCGCGCGCGTGCGTTGTAGAGTGATGGCGATCACGCTCACGCTCTCGGGCTGCCGTTTACCTGGATTCCCCGGGCGGGCATACTGCGAGCCCGTGATGCCCAGGGACGAACCCCTACGCGACGAAGCCCTCATGCTCGCCTACCGCGACGGAGCAGGGTCGGCGTTCGACGAGCTCTACCGCAGGCACAAAGGCCCCCTCTATCGATATCTGCTGCGGCAATGCCGCGACGCGGCCGCCGCCGAAGAGCTTTTCCAGGACGTCTGGATGAACCTCGTGCGCGCCCGCGCGAGCTATACCGTGACCGCACGCTTCGCCACCTATCTCTACCGCCTTGCGCACAACCGCCTCATCGATCATTACCGCAGGCGCGTCCCCGGCGCGCTCGTGTCTTTCGACGACGGAGGCGAGAGCACCGAGCTTCCGGCGCCACGCCCGTCCGAGCCGCACGTCGCGTACGCTGCCAGGGAGGAGGCCACCCGCCTGCTCGAGTTGCTGGGGGAGCTGCCCGCTGCCCAGCGCGAGGCTTTCGTGCTCCAGCACGAAGCCGGTCTTTCAATAGAAGAGATCGCGCAAGCGACGGGCGTCGCGCCTGAAACCGCGAAGAGCAGACTGCGCTACGCGATGACGAGACTGCGTGCAGGCATGAGCGAATGGCTGTAAACGAACACGACGGGCGACCCGACGCGGCGGACGCGCGCATCGCGCGCATTTACCGGGAAGCCGCTCGCGAGGAGCCTCCGCCGCACCTCGACCTCGCGATCAGAGGCGCGGCGCAGATGCCGCTGCAAACGGCTGAGCCGCCGCGGCGTAAGTGGTGGGTCTCATGGCAACTGCCGTTCGCGGTCGCAGCAGTCGGGGTTCTCAGCGTGAGCCTCGTCGTGCTCATGCTGGAAGAAGGCGGCGAGCGGCTGACTTATGTGCCGCCGGCAGCGCCGGCCGCAGAAATGGAGCCGGATGCCGCTCCTACCCCAACCGCGCCGTCGACCGCGACGAGCCCGGCGAAGGAGAAGCGGCGGGACGATGCGCGGCGAGCGCCCGCGCAGCGTCCCGCGGATCCGGCACCGCGTGTCGAGGCGCCGCCGGCCGGGATCGTGCAGGAGCCTTCGGCAAAGACCGCAGACGAGGCGCTCGCCGAGCGGCAGGTGCGTGCAAGCGATGCCGCCGCAGCACGACCCGGCCGACAGGAACGGCCAGGCGAGGCCGGGGAAGCGCAGGCCGAGCGCTCGCGCGCCGTCGAGGCGCCGCCGGCGCCGTTCCCAGAGATCGCCGGCGCCGCGCCGATCGAGCAATCACCGGGCGCAGCACCTCCCGGCGAGCGCGGAGCCGCCGCCGCACCTCCCCCGCCTGCGGCAAAACCGGCTCCGCGTTCCGCACCGAAACCCGCACAGGCCGCGAAGCCTGCTCCGGCTCCGGCGGCCAAGCCGGCCGCGCCGAGCCGGCGCTTTGCCCGCGAAGCGGCCCCCGCGGCGCAGCCTGCGCCTGACGTGGCGTTGCACATTTCCCAGCTCGACGGCGAGCCGCCCTCGAAGTGGATAGAGCGGGTGCTCGAGCTGCGCCGCGAAGGCCGCAGTGCCGAGGCCGACGCCGTCCTCACCGAAATGAAGAAGCGCTTTCCCGGCATCGCTCTGCCACCCGAGCTCCGCTGAAACGCCGTGGCCGCAGCCGAACATCAAGGCAACAACGATCCGCGGCCCCAGCCGCCGGTAGAGCCTGAATCCTGGGAGTGTTGCCAGAGCGGCTGCGACCCCTGCGTTTTCGACCGCTACTGGGAAGCGCTCCTGCGCTACGAGCAGGCGCTCGCCGAATGGACCGCGCGCACGCAGCGGCGGGACGCGGTGTGACTTCCCGCACAAAGTCTTTGCACACGGCCGATGTGCGGTTACAATGCGGCTACTCAACGCCTTGCCTACGATTTAACTAACGGCAAGCTTTTGTTTTTCAAGTAGTTTCAAGTAAAACCCCCGCGCCGGTCGCAATTCGTCCGCCGCTTGAAGGGGGTGACAGCAGCGCCAGCAAAATCGGGGCATGGTGCATTGCACCAAGATTGGCTGTACGCCCTTGACTTTTAACCAGTGTTACCGCTTTCGGTAACAGGCTGACCCGGGTCGCGGCTGCGCAACCCGGCTCTCGTAACGAAGGAGGTTTTGCATGTCCGCAAAATCAGCCCCGCAGCTCGTATCCCCCCTCAATCACGCGCGCGGCACGGCACTGCACCCGCTCGGCATTTTCGTCGTGCTGGCGCTCGCGCTCGTCATGGGAGGCGCCGCGTGGCAGCTCGACCGCGCCGATGCGGCCGACGTCGCTGTCGCAGCGACCGAACCCCCCCTGCTGAGCGCCGCTACCGCGGCGCAGGCCACGCCGGCACCGGCTGTGGTCCCGGCGGCGATGCCCGGAGCGGGTCCGGAGGCCAGCCGTCACCGTGCGCTCTCCGAGTTCCTGGCCAAGCGCTACAAAGTCTCGCAGGCGGTCACGCATGATCTCGTCACCATCGCGCATGCCGCGGGGCAGCAGATCGGCGTCGACCCGCTGTTGATCATCGCGGTAATGGCCGTCGAGTCGCGCTTCAATCCGATCGCCGAAAGCGTCGCGGGCGCAAAAGGGCTGATGCAGATCATTCCGCGGTACCACACCGACAAGTTCCGCGACTTCGGCGGCGTGAAAGCCGTATTCGACCCGCAGACCAACATTCTGGTCGGCTCGCAGATCATCAAGGAATATCTCTCCCGCACGGGCGATCTCAATTCGGCGCTCCAGCTCTACGGCGGCGCTACGAGCGACGAGAACGACGTGTATTTCGGAAAAGTCATGACCGAGAAGCAGCGGCTCCTGCACGTGCTGCGCCGGTCCTCGACGAGCTGAAGCGCGATGGCCGAAACCGGACTGCCGAAAGACCTCTTCGAGTTCATGCAGAAGATGTGGAACCCGATGTCCTTTCCGCTGCCCGGAATGTTGACCCCGACCGCTGACGTCGAGGAGATCCAGAACAAGATCCGGGAGCTGAAAAGCGTCGAGAACTGGCTCACGATGAACGTGGGCCTGGTTCAGATGACGATCAAGACCCTGGAAATGCAGAAAGCCGCCCTCGACGCGCTCGGGGCGGGCAAGGACGCTAAGAGCCCCTCCAAGAAAGCGCCTTGAAGCGCTCGGTCGCGCGCACCAGTTCCGCGCAGATACCGGGCTCCCACGCCGAATGACCGGCGTCCGGCACGACGATGTATTCCGCTTCGGGCCACGCGCGGTGCAGATCGTCCGCGGTGACGATCGGACACACCGCGTCGTAGCGCCCCTGCACTATGATCCCTCGCACGTTCCTGATTCGATCCACATTGCTGAGCAGCGCGTCGTCCGGCATGAAAATGCCGTGCTTGAAGTAATGGGCTTCGATGCGCGCGAGGCCCAGCGCCACGGCGTCGCTTGCGAAGTAAGCGACGGTCTCGGGGCTCGGCAGGAGCGTCGAGCACGATCCTTCGTAAATGCTCCAGGCGCGCGCGGCGGGAACGTGAACGGCGGGATCGGGATCGGTGAGCCGCCGGTAATACGCAGTCAGTAAGTCCTCACGTTCGTCCCCAGGTATCACTGCGGCGAACTCGGCCCACACTTCGGGGAAGAGATTTCGCAGGCCGTAGAGAAACCAGTCGATCTCGCTTTTGCGGCACAGGAACACGCCGCGCAGAATGAGCCCCGCGCAGCGGTCCGGATGCTCGATCGCGTAAGCGAGCGCAAGCGTGCTCCCCCACGAGCCGCCGAAAACGAGCCAGCGCTCCACGCCGAGGTGCCGCCGCAGCCGCTCGATGTCCTCGACCAGCAGCGGTGTGGTGTTCTGCCGCAGCTCGCCGAGCGGCCGCGAGCGTCCGGCGCCGCGCTGATCGAATACGACGATGCGGTAATGCGCCGGGTCGAAAAAGCGCCTGTGCGCCGGCGCCGATCCGGCTCCCGGTCCTCCGTGCAGGAAGACCACCGCGGGCCCGCGCGGATTGCCGCACACCTCCCAGTACATGCGGTGCACCGCGTCGAGCTCGAGCACCCCGCTGTCGTAAGGTTCGGTCTCGGGATAGAGCTCCGTGCGCAGCGGATGGGGCAGGTCGGGCATGAGTGTTCAGCGGGTGGATTCGCTGATGATACCTGCAGCAGCGAAATTATCGCTGCTGCTGAAAAGGAAAGGAGGTAACGGAGGGAAACCTGGGTTTCCCTCTGTTGCGTTCACCGGCGAGCCGAGCGTAGCGAGGGAAACCTGGGTTTCCCTCTGTTGCGTTCACCGCCCATCGGGATTGACGCGTCCGAGCAGGACGCGTCAATCCCAGCTGTACCGATAGAAGATACCCACGGAGCTGGCGGTCCCGGTTTGGGCGCGCAGCGCGATGCGCTGCGTCAAGGTGAACTCGAGGCGGAGCAGATTTTCGGTGCCGCCCAGGCTTTGCTCGAAAGCGAGGTACAGGCGCTCGGTGATGCGTTTGCCGACCGTCAGGAACTGCTGCGCCGCGGCCCCGCCCCGGACGCCGACGTCGTCGAGCTGGAGCGCCCGCGCGAGCGGCGCGCCTGCCTTGTCGATGATCGCGCTGGTGGCGAGTGGCAGCGCCGAAAGCTGCGCCGCCCCGGCCTGGTCCGGTCCGCGCCCGAGGACGAGCCACGAGAGTGCCTCGCCTTCCGGCACCGACGGGTTCGACACGATGCGAACCAGCGGACGGCTCAGGGTCCCGGTCACCGCGACACCCGCTTCCACCGCGAGCCTCTTGCGCAGCGCCAGGATGTCGAGACCGGGACTCGAGATCGGACCGTTGAAATAAAAGCGCGCGTGCTCGATTTCGAGGCGCTGACCGTACGCAGCGAAAGTGCCGCGTTGCGCATTGACGGTGCCGGAGGCGCGCAGCTCACCCTGCGCATCGGTGCTCACTCTCAGATCCCCCGTGAGCCACACGTCCAGACCGCGGCCGCGCAACTGCACGTTCTCCCCGAGAGCGATGCTCATGTCCACGGCGGTCCCCCTGGCTTTCCGGGGCGCGGCCGGCGGCGCGGTGGCTGCGACCGCGCCGGTGCCGTGCGGTCGCCCCACGACGACGACGTCGTCCCCGAGCGTGGGCAGCTCGGTCGTCGCGAGCTCGAACAGACCTTCGTTCGCGCGGAGCTCACCGGTGAAAGCGAGCTTGCCGCCGCGCAGCGCCGCGTTGCCCTTGCCGCTCACGATGAGACGCCGGTCCGGGCGGCCGAGCACCCTGAAGCGTTCGGCGGTCCAGTCGACCGAAGCCTCGTCGAAACCGGTGCGGGCGAGCGTGCCTCGCGCGCTGAACACGCCTTCGCCGCCGCGTATCGAGAACGAATCGACGCGTACTTCCCGCTGCGCGAGCACCGCGCGCAAAGTGCCGCCTTTGAGATCGATCCCTTCGGCAGGAAGCGCGATCGCGATCCGGTCGGCGATGATCGGACCGGTCACGAGCGGATCTCCCAGCGTCCCCGCGCCTTGCACTTTGGCGTGCGCTTCGCCCTCCAGCAGCATCGCGGTGTCTATGAAGGCGGCGAAAGGCGCGAGCCGCGCGATATCGACGTTCGCAGTGAAAGCGATCGGCGAGGCGGCGGTGTAGCGCGCAGCCGCGCCCGCGCCGACCGGCGTCACCCGCCCTTCGGCGCTCGCGGCCGCGAGGGCCGAGCGCAGCTCGGCTTTCAACTCTGCGCCCTGCGCGGTGAAGCGCGCGTTTACCGAAAGCGCCTGCAGTCCGAGGCTTACCGTGCGCTCGGCGCCGACGGCGATATCGCCCGATTCGCGCGCGATGTTGATCGACCCCGTGAGCTGCGGAGAGCTCTCGATCGCCCAATCCCCGGAGAGCCGCACAGTGCCTGCTATCGCTGCGGGAAGGCCTGCGATCGCCAGGAAAGGCCGCACCGGCAAGTCGCTGAAGCGGCCCGACGTCGCCAGCCGCCGGCCCTCGTAATCGATTCCATTCACATGCAGTCGCCCGCCGACCACGCGCAGCTCGAAAGGCTCCGCCTTGACGCGCTTCGGCCCGACCGCGACCGCGACGGGGCCTACGAGCCTGACCGCGGCCTCACCGCTGTTGACGAGCTCCTGCAAAGTGCCCGTCCAGCCCGCGCCGGGACGCCAGCCCCCACTTGCGCGTGCGCGAAAATCCACGCCCTCGCCTTGTGCCTGCAGTACGCCCGTGTGGGCCGTGCGCGTGCCCTCGATGCGCAGCGTGGCGGTGCGCAACCGGCCTTCGGGTGCGACGATGCCGCGCAAAGTCGCGTCGACTTCCGCGCGTCCGTCCGGATTCGCGCTGACGTGGCCACGAGCGCTCAGCGCATCGACGCGGCCGTACCCTGAATGCGCGAGACTGCTGCCCGTAAGATCGAAGCGCAAACCGGGCGTGCTCCAGGTTCCGCTGACGAGCGCCGTCCCTCGTATCGAACCTTGCAGCCGCTCGTCGAACATCGCGAGGCGGGTCGCGTCCACTTTCAGCGCGAGCTCGTCTTTCGGCGTGCCGAAAGACCCTTGCGCCGAAACCTTGTTGCCGCCGAGCGCGATATCGACATCGGCGCGCCGCAGCCGCTCGCCCGCGAGGCTCAGTGTGCCGCGTGCGGCAAGCGGTGCATCCAGCCATCGCGAATCGGCGATCGCCAGCTTGATCTCGGCCTCGCGCTGCGCGATCGCACCGCTCGCGGCGATCGTGCCGTTGATCGAGCCCGGCGGGAAATCCCCCCACGCGGCGGGGTCGAAGCGCGAAAACGCCGCCTGCACCGAAAAAGGCTGGCGTCCCGCGAGCTCGACGCGGCCCGCGCCGCTTGCACGCCCGCCGCGCGCGAGCGCGGTGAACTGCGGCACGTCGATGCGCTCGCCCTCGCGGTGCGCGACGAGATCGAGGCGCAAGTCCTTCTCTGCGATCGCCGCGGTCACCGATTGGCGGGCTTTCGACAGCGTCACGTCGGCGCGCCCGGCGAGCTGCGTTTTGCGCATGCGCGTGTGCAGCCCGGCGAGGTTCAGGTTCTTCGTGACGAGCGCGAGCCTGGCGCGATCGGCTTCGAGATTGCCGGAGCCGCCGACGGTGCCGCCCGCGCCGAAGTCCGCGGTGAGCTCGGCGAGCCGCGTCGAGCTCCCCCCCGCGCGCACGTTCATGCGCAAGGCCGCGAGCGGGAGGCGCCCCTTATCGTAGGGCCCGTGGAGCGAATTCGTCAGCTGCACCGGGCCCGCGAGCAGCACGCCGGTGCGAGCCAGGGCGAACTTGCCTTCGATCGCGGTGCGCGGAAGATTCTTCGCAAGCGCCTGCAGATCGAGCTTCTCGACGTGCGCTTTGACTTCCGCGAGCGGAAGCTCGGCGTAAGGCTCGACTCGCGCCACGGCATCGATCCGAGCCTCGCCGCTGGAGGCAGCGGCTTTCACACCCAATTCGCTCAGATTGCCGGTGAAGGACGCTTTGAGGGTCGCCTCCGGAGCCGCCGAGCGCGCCGCAGACAGCGTAGCGTCGAGCGCGAAAGGCGCCTGCGCATCGATCGTGCCCTGGAGCGTGAGCGCGTGATCGAAAGCGCTCAGGGCGAGCTCGTGAATGGTGTGGCGCGACCGGCCTCCCGAATAGGCGAGCTGCACGTCGCTGATCTCGAGCGGGCCTTTCCCGAGATCGACGACCAGACGCGACAGCCCTACATCGGGTAGCTGCACGTTGACCGGCAGCTCGAGTGTGTCGGGCGGACGCCCGCGCGGCTCCCCCGGTTTCATCGTGACGAGAAGCTCGGCGGCGCGCAGCTCGCTCAGGCGCGGCGTCAATATCAGGAGCGAGAGCGGAGAAACACGCAGGTATGCGCCGCTCACGCGCACTTCGATGTCCTCGCCCGCGTAGCGTATGTGGCGTGCGCTCGTTCCGCCGGCGAGCGTGCCCGCGACGCCCTCCAGCGTGAGCCCTACACCCGCGGCAGCGCTCGCCCGCGCTGCGATCCACGCGAGTCCCGCTTCGGTATAGAGCAGCCACGCGCCGGCCGCAGCGAATGCGCTCACGGCGGCGACGAGCGCGAAAACCGCGAGCAGGAGAGCGACGCGCCGCCTGGTCATGTCGATCTAGAAGCTGAATCCGACCGAGAAGTGCAGCCGCACTTTCTGGCTGCGCTCGCCGTAGGCCACGTCCGCGCGCAAGGGCCCCACCGGAGAACGCCACCGCACGCCGCCGCCGAAACCCACCGCGAGATCGAACGCATCGGATTCGTCGAAAGCGTCGCCGCCATCGACAAACACTGCCGCCCCCAGTGTTTCGGTGATCCAGCGCGTGTACTCGACGCTCACGAGCGCGAGATAGCGCCCCCCCACGGTCGCCTGGCCCAGCGGGACGCCGATCGACTGGTACGCGTAGCCGCGTATCGACTGGTCGCCGCCGGTGCGAAACAGAAAGGACGAGACCACGCCTTCGCGCGAGTCGGCGAGGACCGCCCCCGCTTCACCCCGCACCAGCAGGTCGTTCTTCAGCCCGAGCGGGATGAGCCAGCTCACTTTGCCTCGCACGCGCACGAACTCCTGTGTCGCCAGACCCGGAATGCTCGTGCCGATTTCCGCGGTGCCGATCACGCCGCGGCGCGGC
>Ga0209706_10001774_pt1 | contig 12205 bp, 8 predicted proteins | sample PPLLaktember2015_6_FD_187263 | JGI IMG/M metagenome (GOLD analysis project Ga0209706, IMG submission 187263) | Freshwater sediment microbial communities from Prairie Pothole Lake near Jamestown, North Dakota, USA - PPLs Lake P8 Core (1) Depth... | ecosystem: Environmental > Aquatic > Freshwater...
ATCGTTGTATTCGGCAGCAGGTTTCTTCCTCGGTTCAGTCGTGCTCGCGATCACGCTCGCGGTGCTCGAGATATGGCGCATGCGTGCCGCGGGCGCATCGGCGTCTCCCGCCAAGCCGGCGTGATAGCCACCGCCGCCCCCTCCTGCTGCGAGTCTCGCGCGAAGGTGAACCACCTGTCCAGGTCGATGCGAGTGCTCATTGGCTCCGCTCCCGCGGGGGCTGCGCTCGATACCCCGATGCAATTCGCAATGGGGCGGCGCTTCGGGCCTGACCTGATCGCCCTGGACTGGCGCGGCACGGCACTTTCGCGCGGCTTCTCGCCGGAAGCGTTTCCGCGGCGCGTCGCCGCAAGGGCCAGGTGCTCGGTCCTGATCGTGCGCGCCGGCCAGCACGTGCACGGTGTAACAGGCCAGACTCCGCTTCGACCGCGACCTGCTCGCGTACGTCACTTGCTGCCATACCTCGAGAGGACTATCAGAGCGATACGCTTCGAGCCGTGTACATTGTTTGGCTCGAGCGGGCGGTCTACCTGCTTCACCGCTTCAAGAAGAAGTCGAGCCGAGGTGCGCAGACGCCAAAGCCAGACATGGTTCTGATTCGCGCTCGGCTCAAGGTCGCCGAGAAGATTAAGTAGAAACGCGATCGATCTAATACCGCGTTCCCAAGGGCCGGATCCGACCCGTTTCTGCCTGTCGTACTCGAGACACGCAGACCTTCGCGGATCTCGCTGTCGAACTCCCCTGGTCGCATAAAGAGACAACGACCTCTCCGCAACAAGGCACGCTAGGGGCACGAGATAGAAGACGCGCTTGCGGCCATTCTGCGAGGATAGGATGCTGCGGCGGCCGCGGCGCTTGGTTTCCCGACGCGCGACCTCGCCGTGCCGTGACGTCCCGACAATTGCGGCCGTTGCGTTCCCGGAGACACAGTTCGAGGCTTCACGCCGCGATTTTTCGGAGCGACAGGGCATGAGCTGGCTGAAGACCATCGTCAAGCATGTTGACTATCTGCGCGGTCGCTACGAAGCGTGCGCCGTGCGTGACGAGGTGACGCGGGCGGGCGTCCTGCACGTCCTGGACGAAGTGCGCCGCAAGGAGCTGAAGCGGGTGCACGGGCGGAGCGCACTCGAAACGGCGGCGTTCGTCGATGCTGACGTCCGGTACGAGCTGTACGCCGTGAAGGACAAGCAAAAAGACCAGGTGGTCGGCTGCGTCCGCGTTACGAAGGCGCACGAGCTCGCCGCGATCCCTGAGAGCCGAGAGGAGTACCACCTGGACAGGATTCCGCCCGCGCTGCTCGCGCGCACTCAGGTATTCACCCGGTTGGCGATCCTCCAGGCATACCGGAAGACGGCAGCGTCCCTAGTTTTGCTCCGGCAGCTCTGGGACGACGCAATGGCCGGGCAGACATTGGCCGCCCTGCTTTCATGCGAACCAGGACTGTATGCGGGGTACCTCCGACTGGGTTTCCGGCCGTTGGGCGGCGTGCACCAGGGCGCTTCGGGCGGGTTCCGGATTCCAATGGTCGCCATCCTCCATGACCGCGAGCACGTTCGCCGGATCCGGTCACCCATGCTCCCGCAGCTTGCTCGGCTCGAAGATCCGCTGCCGCAGGAGGCGGTGCAGTGGTATCGGATGCTCGAGGCCCGCGAGGGACCGATCGATCCCGGCGTGGCCTTCTATGCCGACGATTCCCCCCACGAAGTGCACGCCGCGCTGACCCAGGGACTGAGCAACGCGGGTCGCACCCAGCTGCTGCGCAACGCGATGGCGGTCAAGTGCCGCCCCGGCGACGTGGTGCTGAGGGCGGGGGACGGCGGCCGGCAAATGGGTTTCGTGGAGCGGGGCGCGGTCCAGGTGGAGGTCGGGGGACGCGTGGTCGCCCTGCTGGGAGAGGGCGAGCTGTTTGGCGAAATGGCCGTCGCGCTAAATGCGACCCGGACGGCGGACGTCGTGGCCGTGGGCGATGACACGCGAGTGCTGCTCTTGAGCCAGACCTGCCTCGACCGCCTCAAGGATCCCGCGGACGTGACCCAGATCTGGCGGAACCTCGCGCGAGTTCTGGCTATGAAGCTGCCCCGTGAGCGCGAATGAAATCCAGCAGCGCCGCAGCCAGCTCGTCCGGCCGCTCGAACTGCACTGCGTGTCCGGCGTCGATCTCCATGAAGCGGTTGCCGGGCGCACCAAGCAAGGGCTCGAGGTAGGCCCGGACCTTTTGATTGTCGACGATGCGGTCCCCGCTGGCCGTTATCATGAAGAGGGGCAGCCGGACGCCGAGTATCGCTTCCCAGGAGCGTTCCTGGACCTCGTCCATCACGATCACCGACTTTAGGGTGACTTCGGTCGTCTTCAGCGCGTCGGCATCGATGAAGTCCAGCCCGTCGGCCGCTTGCGTGAAATCGGTGGCCTGCAGCGGAATGGGGGCGAAGGCATCCTCGCGGCCCGGGGCCAGATCGAAGTGGGTGATTAGAGCCTGCACCACGCGCTCGGTCATGTCGATCACCGAGCGAAAACGCGCGTTCCAGAACAGGCCCGGAGTGATAAGTAGCAGCGTCGCCAGGCTCCCCTCGTCCTGCAAGCGCTGCGCGGCCACCGCGGCATACTGGCCGCCCTGGCACCAACCGGCGAGGTGGATGCGCTCGAAGCGACCGGCGAGCATCCGCAGGTGCTCGACGACGTCCTCGATACTGCGCTCGGCGCTCGCCAGATCGCCGCGCCCGCCGTTGAGGCCGCAGCCGCGCCGGTCAGGCGCGAAGACGGACAACGTCGAGTGCGCACGCACGGCGTTGGCGAGCGGCCGCTGCCAGGCAGAGTGACTCATGCCGCCGTGGAGCACTACGAGCACCTCAGACCCTTTGTCCGGTCCCCAGAGGCGGTAGTGGATGTCATACCCGTCGGACATGGCCTGGGTGGTCACCGTCTCCGACTCGGCCCAGGCGCGGCGGGCCATGCGGCAGGCGAGTCCCCAGCCCGCCGTCCACGCATCCGGCGGGGTGAGTTGCAGCCCCTCGGTCGTGACCTCGGCGTAAGTGCGGCGGAGGTCGAGCAGACCACCGCGACCCCACTTCAAGCTCGGGCTGGCCGGCTCACGCTCGACAAGTCGGGAGCCGAAGGCGCCCTCCTGAGCCACAAGCCGGTCGCCCGCCGCGGCGCCCACGAGCATCGCTGCACGGGTGAGCACCGATGTCTCACCCACGTGGGCACCGATGATGATCGGCCAGCCCCGCGCGCGCAGCGCTTTGACGAGACGCAGTCCGCGGAGCACCCCGCCCACGCGCGAGACCTTGAGGTTAGCCATAAAACGCCCGGGCACGCCGTCGTAGCGCTCGAGGTCGGCCGGCGTACACAGGCTCTCGTCGAGGATAACGGGGACCCCCAGCTCCACGCTGAGCCGGCTGTGGAACTCGACGTCGCGGGGTTTCACCGGCTCCTCGACGCCGAAGAGGTCGCAATCGAGCGCGCGCAGGTAGTCCAGCGCGCGATCCGGTGTGTCGGCCCAGAGGTTGTTGGCATCGACTCGCACCCGGTGACCGGTCATGCCGTGCCACGTGGTCAGCTCGGCGATGCTGCGAAGCTTCTGCCGGTCGACCTCGAGATCGCCTTCCAGCTTAACCTTGAAGTCCGTCAGCCCGAGGATGCAGTACTGATCGATTAGGAAGCGGGTCTTCCACGGCTCGTCGTTGCCGAGCACCGCCGAGTACACGTGGGGGCCGCCCGGCGGCGCCAGACCGAGCAGTGCCTCGACGCTCTGCCCGCGTTCACGGGCGAAGAGGTCGAGCAACGCGCACTCGACGGCGCACCACACCGAAGGCGATGCGTCGACGGTGGTCGCGTGCTCCGCGAGCCAGACCTGGAGCGCATCGAGGCTGATGCAATGGGACTGGATGGCCTCCTGCCATGTGGTCAACCATTGCCTGCACGACGCCCGCGTCTCCCCAGTCACGTACAACCGGGGACAGCCCTCGCCGTAACCCCGGTGTGCGCCGCGCGACGCCTCCACCCACAGGCTCTCACCGTGCGTCCGCGCGGCGGACGCGTGACGGAAGGTCATTTTGAGCGGGACCCTGAGCTCGGAGAAGTGCAGGCGAACGCGCTCGTTCATCGAATCCTCCTCGGATACGGCTAGAAATGGGCTTCCACCGCGGCTTTCGCACCGGGCCGCGCGGTCGCCGTCGCGAGCTGCGCTCCCTCTGATAGTCTTTTGGGCGCCAGTGTCAAGGGTGTCAGGAGGCGGGCATGACCGGTACGCTTACTCGCGATAGACCCGCGGCCTTCGCTGAGAAGGCCTGCCTCCCCGCTGGATGGTCCGTCATTTTGCTCCCCTGCATTGCGAGCGCTCGCTCGATGTTCACAGCGACGAGCCGCCGATGAACCCGACCCCGGAGCGCACGCCATGAACCGCACCCGCCGTGAGCGCGGGGGACCCCTCGGCGCCGGCCTCGACTGTTCGAGTCTTTCGTGACGCCACGGAAGCCGTTCGTTCTCGTCCTTCTGGCCCTGGCGGCCGGCGCGCTCGCTGCCGGCGCCTGGTGGTACACCCGCGGAAACCAGTCTGCCGCCGACGTCCTGGTGCTGCACGGAAACGTCGATATCCGCCAGGTCGAGCTGGCGTTCAATGCCAACGGGCGCGTCGCCCAGGTGCTGGTCCACGAAGGCGATCGGGTCCGCAAGGGTCAGCTGCTGGCCGCGATCGACACCGAGCGGCTCGCGAGCGCAGTGGCGGAAGCGCGAGCTCGCGTCGCCGCCCAGCGCGAGGTCGTAGCGCGCCTGGAAGCCGGGTCGCGACCGGAAGAGATCCGCAAGGCCCGTGCCGATGTGGAGGCTGCGCGGGTCGACGTTAAGAACGCCGAACTCCAATACCAGCGCCAACAGGAGCTGGCGGCCAAGCACTACGTCTCCCAACAGTCGGTGGACAACGCGCGTTTCGGGCTGGATGCGGCGCAGGCGCGGCTCAAGGCGATCGAGGAAACGCTGCGGCTGACCGAACTCGGTCCCCGGGCGGAGGACAAGCGGGGGGCGAAGGCGACGCTCGCGGCCAACGAGGCGGCGCTCGCGATCGCCCAACGGGACCTCGCGGAGGGTGCGCTCATGGCACCTTCGGATGGCGTAATCGAGAATCGCATCCTGGAGCCGGGCGACATGGCCTCACCTGCCAAGCCGGTGATCACTCTAGCGCTCACCGATCCGCTGTGGGTGCGGACCTACGTGCCCGAGGCGGACCTCGGCAAGCTCCGGCTCGGCGGCAGCGCCGAGATCGCGACCGACAGCTATCCCGACGCACGCTACGGAGGCTGGGTCGGATTCATTTCCCCCACTGCCGAGTTCACGCCCAAGTCCGTCGAAACGCAGGAGGTGCGCACGACGCTGGTGTACCAGGTGCGCGTATTCGTCTGTAACTCGCGAAACGAGCTGCGACTGGGCATGCCCGCGACCGTACGCATTCGCCTGAACCAGCCAGCGGCGCCGGCCGGCGCCAATCGGTGCCCGGAGGAACGCTGAACACTTTCGCGAGGGGCGAGTTTGCGCTTGAAGCGCGGGGCGTCTCCAAGCGGTTTCTCGCTCCCGGACGGGAGATCGAGGCGCTGCGCGACGTCAGCCTGCGGGTGCGTCACGGCAACGTGACCGGCCTGATCGGACCCGATGGCGCCGGCAAGACCACGCTGATGCGGGTCGCCGCCGGGCTACTGGCACAGGACTCGGGCAGCCTCCGAGTTCTCGGGCTGGACGCGACCCGCGATGCGTTGGCGGTTCAGGCCAGCCTCGGCTACATGCCCCAGCGATTCGGGCTGTATGAGGATCTCAGCGTCCAGGAAAACCTTGACCTGTACGCCGACCTCCAGGGTGTGCTGGCTGCGACACGCCCCGAGCGCTACCGCGAACTGCTGCACATGACCGGGCTCGGTCCGTTCACCCGTCGGCTTGCCGGGCGCCTTTCGGGCGGCATGAAGCAAAAGCTCGGGCTGGCCTGCACCCTGGTGCGGGCACCGCGCCTGCTGCTCCTCGACGAGCCGACCGTGGGCGTCGATCCAGTGTCGCGGCGCGAGCTGTGGGCGATCGTCTATCGCCTGGTGGAGAAGGACGGCATGAGCGTGGTCCTTTCGACCGCGTATCTCGACGAGGCCGAGCGCTGCGCGGAGGTGATCCTGCTGCACGACGGCCGCGTGCTGGACCAGGGCACGCCCCGCGCGTTGAGCGCGCGAGTGAAGGGGCGCAGCTACCTCCTCGCCGCGCCGGGGTGGCGCAGCCGCGACCTCCAGGCGGTGCTCGCCGACCGGCCCGGGGTCGTCGACGCGGTGGTGCAAGGCGATCGCGTCCGGCTCGTCATGGCGGAGGCGACTGGGCCCGACCTCGATGCGCTGCTCCCGGGCGTGCCGCAGGCCTCGCTCACGCCGGTGGAGCCGCGCTTCGAGGACGAGTTTGTCAGCCTGCTGCGCCTGCGCCGCGCCGCGGCGCAAGCGCCGAATCAAACCGCGGTCGCGCCCACGCGAAGCGCCACCGCCACCGGCGAAACGGTCATCGAAACGCACGGGCTCAAGCGCCGCTTCGGCGACTTCTACGCCGTCGACGGCATCAGCTTCGAGGTCCACCGGGGCGAGATCTTCGGCCTGCTGGGCGCCAACGGCGCCGGCAAATCGACCACGTTCCGCATGCTGTGCGGGCTGCTGCCGGCCAGCGAGGGCACGCTGCGGGTCGCCGGCCTCGATCTGCGACGCGCGGCTGCCGCCGCCCGCGCGCGGATCGGCTACATGTCGCAAAAGTTCTCCCTCTACGGCACCCTGAGCGTGCGCCAGAACCTCGAGTTCTTTTCCAGCATCTACGGCCTGACCGGCACCGCGCGCAACGCGAGGATGGCGTGGGCCCTCGGCGAATTCGAGCTCGCCCCCTTCGCAGACCAGATGAGCGGTGAGCTGCCGCTCGGCTACAAGCAGCGCCTGGCCCTCGCCTGCGCGTTGATGCACCAACCCGACATCCTGTTCCTCGACGAGCCCACTTCCGGCGTTGACCCCTTGGCCCGCCGTGAGTTCTGGCGGCGCATCAACACGCTGGCGGGCAGCGGGGTGACCGTCATGGTCACGACCCATTTCATGGAAGAAGCCGAGTACTGCGATCGGCTGGCAATCATGGCCGCCGGGCGCATCCTGGCAATCGGTCAGCCGACCGAGATCAAGACCCGGGTCCGCGAGCGCGAGGCGCCCGAGCCAACCATGGAAGACGCGTTCATTCGCCTCACCGAGCAGGCAGCCGCGGCCGGAGCCGCGGCATGAGCAACCTCCACGTCACGCCTTTCGCCCGTGGCGGGCGCGGGATGCGACTGCGCGGTCTGGTGCACAAGGAGTTTCTGCAGATCGTGCGCGATCCGAGCAGCATCGCCATCGCCTTCGTGATGCCGGTGTTCCTGCTGCTCCTGTTCGGCTACGGCGTGTCGCTGGACGCCGACCACGTGGCGGTGGCGCTGGTGGTCGAGCAGCCCAGCGCCGACACCGCCGACTTCGTGGCTTCGCTGCAGGGCTCCAAGTCCTTCGCCGCGCGTCCGATGCCCTCCATGGCGCGGGCGGTGGACGCTCTCGTGGCCGCGGACGTGGACGCCATCGTCCATATGCGCGCCAATTTCGGCGAGCGCTTGCGGCGCGCCGACGGCGCGCCGATCCAGCTGATCGTCAACGGCGTCAACGCCAACAACGCGCGCATCGTCGTGGGCTACGTCGAGGGCGCCTGGTCCAACTGGCTCGGCCGGCGCGCCCGGGCCCAAGGCTTGCACCTCGACCCGCCGGTCGTGGTGGAGCAGCGGGTGTGGTTCAACAGCGAGCTGCGCAGCCGCAACTACCTGGTGCCCGGACTGGTCGTGGTCATCATGACGCTGATCGGCGCGTTGCTCACGGCGATGGTCATGGCGCGCGAGCACGAGCGGGGGACCCTGGAGGCGCTGCTGGTCACCCCGGCCACGGTCGGTGAGTTGCTGCTCGGCAAGCTGATTCCCTATTTTCTGCTCGGCACCTGCGGCATGCTGCTGTCGGTGGCGATGGCGGTCGGCCTGTTCGGCGTGCCGCTGCGAGGCTCGTTCTGGCTGCTGTTCGCCACCTCGTCGCTGTTTCTGCTGGTGGCGCTGGGAATGGGGCTTGCGATCTCCACGGTCGCCAGGAGCCAGTTCGTCGCCGGCCAGCTGGCGATCACCACCACCTTCCTGCCGGCGTTCCTGCTGTCCGGGTTCATCTTCGACATCGGCAGCATGCCGAACGTGGTGCAGGCGATCACCTACCTCGTCGCCGCGCGCTATTTCGTTTCGATCGTCGACAGTCTGTTCCTGGCGGGGAACGTGTGGTCGGTGATCGTGCCCAACGCGCTCGCGCTGGCGGTAATGGCCGCGGTGTTCCTGGGGATCACCTGGCGCAAGACCCGCAAGCGGCTCGACTGAGACCCCCATGTGGCACCGCATTCGCGCCCTCGTGCGCAAGGAATTCATCGCCATATTGAAGGACCCCAGGAGCCGCTTCGTGCTGATCGTGCCGCCCATGATCCAGCTGCTGGTGTTCGGTTATGCGGCCACCTTCGATCTCGACCGGATTCCTTATGCGGTATACAACGAAGACGGCGGCGCCGCCTCGCGCCAGTTGCTGGCAGCGTTTGAGGGGTCGCCTCACTTTCGCCGGATAGCGACGCTGTCGGCACTGCACGAGATCGCACCGCTGGTCGACGCGCGGGACGTCGTGCTGGTGATTCACGTCCAGCCCCAGTTCAGCCGCCGGGTGCTGTCCGGGCAGTCCGCCCCGCTGCAGGTGATCGTGGACGGGCGCAACTCGAATACCGCCCTGATCGCACTGAACTACGTGCGCACCGTCGTCACGACCTACAACGAAGGTTGGATGGCCGCGCGCGGATCGCCCGCTCTGCCGGCTCGGCTCGAGACGCGCGCCTGGTTCAATCCCAACCTTGAGAGTCGCTGGTTCTTCATTCCCGGGATCATCGGCGTCATCACGCTGCTGGTGACCATGCTCACCACTGCGCTCTCGGTGGCGCGCGAGCGCGAGCAGGGCACCTTCGACCAGCTGCTGGTCACGCCGTTGCGGCCGGTCGAGATACTGGTAGGCAAGGCGCTGCCAGGATTCCTGATCGGCATCGCGGAGGCGACGCTGATCCTGCTCGTGGCCACCCTGTGGTTCGGTGTCCCGCTGGTGGGTAGCCTCGCGGTGCTCTACGCCGGTCTGGCCCTGTTCCTGCTGTCGGCGGTGGGCATGGGCCTCCTGATCTCGTCGCTGGCGGTCACCCAGCAGCAAGGGCTGCTTGGGGCGTTCCTGTTCATGGTGCCGGCCGTGATCCTCTCAGGCTTCGCCACGCCCATCGCCAACATGCCGGAGCTCGTCCAGCGCATCACCCTGCTCAATCCGCTGCGCTATTTCCTGGTGATCCTGCGCAAGACCTTCCTCGAGGGCGCGCCGTTGCCGGTGCTGATCCACGAGTTCTGGCCGATGGCGCTGATCGGCCTCGTCAGCCTGTCGCTCGCCGGCTGGCTTTTCCGACACCGAATGTCTTGACACGGGTCGGGGCGCCGGTCGCTGGCCTGCAGGCGAAACAGGAAGCTTGCGTCACGGGCGCTCTCGCCGATGTCCGCAGAGACTTAGATCGCAACTGTCCCGAATACTTCCGCGGATCAGCCCGTTTAGCGCCAAGTAGTTGCGTGTTTCGGTCAGTAGGTTTGGGACAAGCGATTTTAGACAGGCCTCGAGTCCGGCGCGCTAGCGCCATCTGGCGGGTGGGCGTCTCAGCGGCCCGAAAGAGGCTCGCCCGGACTCCAAGACGGATGGATGCTCTCGCCCCATTTCCCTCCGTATATAACCACCGATGCCGTCCCCGATGTGGCCGCGAAGCACCTGCGCGCGGGTCCGCTTTGCGCTCAACTACCGCGACAGCGCGACTCACCTGCCTCCCCTCCCCCGGACAAAAACGCTCAATCGCGTCCGATGGGACGAGTGCAACGTAGATTTGTCGCCGCGCAAGCGGGCGCGCGACCCCGCTCAAATCGCAGGTGATAACCTCCGCATCCGAGTACCGCCCGTGCGGCTCGGCGCCCGAGGATGGCGGGCGACTTGTCGGTGCCGGCGCGTATCGACGTCGATGTGAATCAGGAGGCCGGTCGCGATGGCGCAGATCGTTCGACACAACGAAACCATCTCGAAATGGAAGCTCGGTGTCGAGTATGGGCTTGCAGTCATCCTCGAGCGCGTCGAGGACGTCGACGCGCTGCTCGCCTTGTGCCGGTTCGTGCCGACACCGCAAGTGCCGCTCTCGGGCGTCTACGACGCCCTGCGCGACCGCGACGTGAACCTCGAGCGGTGGGCCGACCATCTGCGTGACTTCGAAGATTTGGACCGTGCCGGCGAGCGCCGCGGCTCCGATCCATGGACCGCCGAACGCTTCGGCGATCGGCGAACCGCCACCGCCACCCTGGTCGATGCGCTCACGCTCGCCAGGATCCTCTGGCAGGAGAGCGCCCGCGAGGCGGATAGCCTCAGTCTCGTGCTTGTCCTGGCCGATCCCCGGGCGACCGGAGGAAAGCAACTGTGTCGCGTCAGGGGCGAGGCGGTCGGCATGTGCTTCCAGTACGGGAGCCTCTCCTCAGCGCTCTTCAGGGCATGGGCGTCGATCAGGCGCTTCAGCTCCGCGTAGGCAGGCAGGAAGCGTCGGTTGTGGCCCAGCGCGAGGAGGATGCCGGCCGATTTACAGGACCTCACCGCACGCGCCGCATCAGCCCGCGTCAGCGCCAGCGGCTTCTCACAGAACACCGGGCGGCGGGCCGCGACGGCCAATGCGATTTCGTGCGGGTGGCCGCTGTGCGGGGTTGCGAGCACGACGGCATCGATCGCCGGGTCGTTGAGCAGTGCCTCGTACGTCGGGACCTCCTGAAGCCCGACGCCCGCCATATACTCGGCCGCTCTTGCGGGCGTACGCGTATGCGCCTTGGTAAACCGCATGACCGTGCTTGGCTCGACGCCGCGCCCTTGCACCGAGTCGACGAGCCGCCTGCCCCAACGGCCGAGTCCTACGATTCCGACGCGAAGCATGAACGTGCCTCGGTCCTGCGGGCGGCCTAGAGCAAGATCTCGCGCGCCGCGGCTCGGACATCCATCTCGTAATCGAGCTCCTGCACCGGTGGACGCGCGAAGTGCCAGGTGAGACCGGCCGGCGTCGCCCCGCGCCTCACGAGCTCCTCGGCGAAGAACGGATGGATGTCGTAGACCGTATAGAGTTGCGTCGCAGTCGCATTCGCCCAGTTGAAACCGAGCGCCGCCATGCGCCGCTCCATTTCCCCCAACACCCAGCGCGCTTTTTCGCGGAGTCCCTCGGTCGACCGGTCGCCGCGGCGGATGGCCCGGTCAGCGTAGTGGCCCGGGCCCTCGGGGGCTTCCCCACTCCCTGCCACCACAAAAGTGCCGCGTCCACCGGGACGCGCCGGAACCGTGTACGAGAACGCGTACAGGCTCGGCACCGCAGGCGCGTCGACCTCCGGGCAGACATTGCTGCGGGCGACTGGATTTCGTCCTTCCCGATAGATTCCCCAACGCTCCAGCGTCGTGACGTACCCGCGGTTGAACTCGGTGAAGCCGGCGTCCGTGAACGGCGCCGGGGAGCGCAGCTCACTCGCGCAAAACGCTGTCGTCGGACGACCGAGGGCCGCGAGATGGGCCTCGACTGCAACGAATCCGTCTGCGAGCGGCAGCGGTCGCACGAGCCGGGCGTGTTCGATCTCGAAGCCCGTGTCGGCGGCGACACCCGCCGAATACTGAAAAACTCCCGCAAGGTACCGGTACCCGCCTGCCGGGAATGCGATCACGTCCGCCATCGGTCATCTCCGTCCGATTCGATGCTGTTCGATGCCGCCAGACCCCACGCCGGCGACACGCCGCCGACCACGCGGCCGGTCAGTTCACGCCCACCTGCGCCGCCCCCGGGTACGTGCTGCTGTCTCGGGGGCGGCCCGCGCTCAGCTCTTCTGAATTGCCTTGATCATCTCCGCCGCACCCGGCACGCTCTTTCCGAACTCCGCCCAAACGGGCCGGACCGCATCCACCCACTTCTCCCGGTCGCTGAGCGTGAGGAAGGTCATGCCGGCCTTTTTCGCCTCGGCCTCGCCGGCGGCGAGCCGGTCTTCGAACACCTTGCGCTCGAATACCGCCGCTTCGCGCGCCGTGTCCACCAGCAGGCGCTGCAC
>Ga0209706_10001775_pt1 | contig 12204 bp, 11 predicted proteins | sample PPLLaktember2015_6_FD_187263 | JGI IMG/M metagenome (GOLD analysis project Ga0209706, IMG submission 187263) | Freshwater sediment microbial communities from Prairie Pothole Lake near Jamestown, North Dakota, USA - PPLs Lake P8 Core (1) Depth... | ecosystem: Environmental > Aquatic > Freshwater...
GGCAATCGTCCCAGGCGACAATCGGTACAGTTGGCTGGCGCGCGCGCTCGACGCCCATTGGATTGTCGCGTTTGCCGGCGATCGGCCGGCATACAAGAGCTGGCCAGTGGATCGTTTGCTGCCTTATCCGAACGAGCCCGCTGCTTGGGGCGATATGGTGGCGGGCTTGGTGCCCGGGCCTCCGCCGCCCGTGTACGAGACCAAGCAATGGCCGGATCCCGAGTTCAGGCCATTCGAATTACCGGTTAAGCCTTACTGCGTGCTGCACGTCGGAGCGAGCACGCCGCTCAAACTGTGGGAACCGGCCAAGTGGCGTGCGCTTGCCACAAAGCTGACCGAGCTCGAGTATCGTGTCGTCTGGAGCGGTGGTCCCGGCGAACAAAAATATGTGGACGAGATCGACCCCGAGCATCGGTTTCCGTCCTTCGCCGGCCGGCTCGAGCTGGCGCAGATGTGGCATCTCGTAAAGAACGCGCGTTTGCTCGTGAGTCCGGACACTGGCGTCGCGCATCTCGGCCGGGTCACCGGCACCCTCACGGCAGTCTTGTTCGGCCCCGGTTCGCACATCATTTGCGGCAACGGCGAATTCTGGCGGCACGCGCCTGCGCACGGCGTTACCATCGATCCGTTTCCATGCCGCGACCAGCGCGTGCTTTTCAAGCGCGAGATTCAATGGGTCCGGCGCTGTCAGCGCCGTCCCGGAGAGTGTAACGATAATCGTTGCATGCGCTCCATCGACGTTGAGCACGTCATGTCGGCGGTTAGCACCCCTTGAACCCCGTCGCGGCGCGGCGCCTGGACGATAGATAGATCCCGATCAGCGCCATCGCCAGTATCGCGTGCTCGTTAAAGAAGGCACCGTTGAACAAGCCCGCGATGCAGGGAACCAGCAACGCGCCGAAGGCCGCGATCCACCTCCAGTGCTGCCAATCGCCCGCGCGCCAATCGCGATACAAGGCGGTCGCGACCAACGCCAGAAAAAAGAGAAACGCACCAAGTCCGACCACCCCTTCTTCCACCAAACGGTTGAGATACAGATGGTGAGCGTGCGACAGCTTGAATCCCTGGTTCTGCAACGGTTCGGGTAACTCAATCGCGTTGATGTCGATTGAGCTAAAGTTCCTTGGCCCGACTCCGAACACCAAGTGCTCGCCACGCTTCACGTGAGCCAGCGCGAGGCGCCATATGTGCAGCCGTTCCCGATCGGCTGCGGCCAGGCCCTCTGCTGTGAGGGACTCCTTCAGCTTGGTGAACGCGCGCTGCGCCTGAAAGTTGGACGGAAGCGAGACTGCCAGCACGACAGCCGCGACGATCGCCAGCGCCGCTGCATACCACAGGCGCCAGTCCTTCAGGATGATCAGCAACACAAGCAGGACCGTGGCAAACCCTATCAGCGCATTCCTACTTCCCATCGCGAACAGCCCGCACACCATCACCAGCACACTCGAGCTCCAAAACCATCGTGCCGTGCGCTTCCAGCGGGAGCGGTACGCCTCCCACGCCGACCCGACCGCGGCCATTGCCGCGATAGCGAGATACACCGATGATTGCGTCACGAGCCCAGCGGAATGAAACTCGAGATACTGCCGGTAGCCTTTCAGGAGCTCGAACACCCCGTAGGCAAGCCCAACCAGCACGCCGGACGCGATCACATAGGCGAGGATTCGCAGTTGCCGCTCGTCATACCCGGCCCGATAGATGCACCAGAACAGAATCGTATAGTTCAAAGTATCGGCAAGACCCTTGATGCCGTCGGGAAGCGGCCAATTGATCACGGTGCTGGCGACGCTCGCGGCAATGACCGCGACCAGCGACATCTCGATGAGATCGGGTCGGTAACGCGATAGCGCATGCAACGAAAAGCGCCGGCTCGCCCAGACCAGCACGTAGAGTACAGCGGCGAGCTGCTTCGGCACTTCCTTCGTCGGCAAGGCGAACAACAGCAGGCACAGCAGGGCGAACTCCACGCCCGCCGCGATGCTCGGCTTCATTGGTATGGCTGCACTCTCAGATTGCGGGTGCATACGGTCCCTTGCCAATCATCGGGGCGACTACAGCCTCCATGGGTCAACTACTGCGGTTTCGCCCTGATCAGGGAATCAAACTGCTGTATAGCTTGAGCAACTCGGCGCTCATGGCTTCGAGCGTTAGCGGCTCCGCAGTCCTGCGCGCGGCGGCAGCCATAGCCGCGCGGCGCTGCGGATCGAGCAGCGCGCGCATGGCGTCGGCCGCGGCATCGATATCGAGGGCGTCGCAGACATAGCCGTTTCGACCGCTCTCTATCTGCTCGGCTGCGCCGCATTTCAGGCTGGTGACCACCGGCAGCCCTGCCGCCATCGCTTCCAGCACCGCATTCGGAAACGGATCATACAGAGTCGGCATCACGAAAGCGTCGGCGGCACCGTAGAATGGTGTGACGTCCGGCTGCCCACCGACGAATCGCGCGCGGTCGGATAGTCCGAGGCGATTTGCGTGGTGTACGAATCTCGGCGCGTGCCGATCCTTTCCGACGATCAGCAGGAACGCGGCCTCCGGCAACCGCGCCAGCGCTTCGATCGCCTGGCGCAGACCCTTGCGCTCGAACCCGGCGCCGACGAATAGGAACAGCATCGCGTCTTGCGGTATCCCGTACCGCTCGCGTACGTCGGTGCGGTGGCGGCACAGATCGGGGTTGAATCTTACGGTGTCGACGCCGTTGTAGATGACATGCAGCTTCTGCTCGGGTACGCCGAACCATTGCCGGACTTCATCCCGAACCATGCGTGAGTTGCAAATGACCGCACGCAGCTTTTCGCTCGTGAACAATCGGCGCTCCGCTCGGAGCAGATAGCGGTGGTAGGGGCTCGCGAGCATTGCCAGCTGCGACACCTTCCCCCGACTGCGCGCACGCTGAGCCAGCCACTCGGCGTGGACGCCGTCGCCGGCGCGGTAGACGTCGCAGCAGGGAATGCGCTCGTGCGACTGCACGAGATCCACGTCGAGCGTGGGCAGCAAACGGCAGACCGAGCGCGCGAAGGACCAATCGCGCCACAGCCGTCCGACGTAGAACGGATCGCAGATGTATGCGCGGCGGATCTGTTCCTGACCCGTGGGCTCCCAGCGGCGCGTGACGACGCAGACCTGCGCGCCGTCTCTCTGCAGCGCCGCCATTGTGCGCGCCAAGATCTGTTCCGCCCCGCCGTGATAGACGTAGCGCTGGCGCACGAACGCGATGCTCGGCGGTTTCATGCCGCTCGCCATGACCTGCTGCATAGGCGGTCAGTGTCGGGCTACCTTCCCCGCTCCTGCAACAGCATCAGCTTGAGGTACTTGTAGTAGGTGGTCTCCGCGTTATAGACGGCGATCATTAACCCGGCTCTGCCGTCCAGAAACCCCGCGCGCATGACATACGTGCGGACAAACGCCCACAGACCATGCCCGATGGCCGTGCCCAACCCTGCCCGCTTGCCGCTTCCGTGCAGCGTCTGTGCACCCCAGGTGGAATAGCTGTTCACTTTGCCCAGCACGTCCTCCAGATCCACGAGAGACTCGTGCATGAGATGGGCGCGCAGCGTTCCGACGGACCCTTCCGCGACCAGGTGGTCATGCACCATCCCGCCCGCGTAACGGGCGGCCCCGCGCTTCAGCAGCCGCGAGATGTAGTCGGGCCACCATCCGCTATGGTGGACAAAGCGACCGCAAAAGCTCGACAGCCGCGGCATCCGATAAGCCGCATGCGGCGTCGGCCCTGAGACGATGGATCGGATCTCGTCCCGCAGATCAGGCGTGACCCACTCGTCCGCGTCGAGCATGAGTACCCACTCTCCGGCCGCAAGGTCGATCCCTCTGTTGCGTTGCGTCGCGTGCCCTGGCCAGTCAGGCGTTACATGCACCGCCGCACCCAGGCTGTGGGCGATCTCCACGGTACGGTCCGTGCTGCCGGAATCCATCAGGATCAGCTCGTCGGCCCATTGAACCGACTCGAGGCACCGTCCGATTACTGCCTCCTCGTCCATAGCAATGACTACCACCGAAAGGCGCGGCGGTGCAGCGCTGGAGCTCACGGGCCGCCTCTGTCAAGGAGACTGGAGATCACCTGGCAAGGCGCGTCGCCGCCCAGCGGCTGGCGCTCGATGCGATATTGTCGAGATCGGAGTGCCTCGGCTGCCACCGGAGAGTCTGTTTCAGGCGCGTGCTGTCCGCGACGAGCCGGGGAGGATCTCCTTCACGACGCGGCTGCGTGCGGTACTTCACCGCTCGGCCCGTCACACGCTCGACGCTGCGGATCACGTCCAGTATCGAAAAACCCTCGCCGGTTCCAACATTGAAGCAGAGATTGACCTCCCCGCGCTCCAAAGCCTTCAGCGCAAGCACGTGTGCATCGGCAAGATCGGTGACATGCACGAAGTCGCGGATGCAGGTCCCGTCCGGCGTGTCGTAGTCCGTCCCGTAGACAACCAACTCGGCACCCTCCACGAGGGCAGCATTAACGGTGTTCGGGATCAAGTGTGTCTCAGGGTCGTGCGCCTCCCCGATCTCGCCGTGCGGATCTGCGCCGGCCGCATTGAAGTACCGCAGCACGACGTATTCCAATCCGTACGCGCGAGCGCTCGCCTTGATCACCTGTTCGGCCGCGAGCTTCGACCAGCCATAGGGGGAAACGGGCTGCTGCGGAGCGTCCTCGGCTATCGGCAACCGCTCGGGTAGGCCATAGGTGGCGCAGGAACTGGAGAATACGATCCTGCGGACATTCTCGGCGCGCATCGCCGTCAACAGGGCAGCGGTGCCCTGTACGTTGGTGTCGAAGTAAGGGAGGGGATCGAGCACTGACTCGTGCACGTACGCGAGGCCGGCGAAGTGAAGCACTGCGTCGGGCCGGTGGCGTGCGAGCACGGCCCGCAGGCGGGTGACGTCCCCCACGTGCCCGCGTTCGAGCGGGCCCCACTTGACGGCCCACGCGTGGCCACGAGAGAGGTCGTCGTAAGCAACGGGAGTGATCCCGGCCTGCGAGAGCGCTTTGCAGGCATGGCTGCCGATGTATCCGGCGCCACCAGTGACGAGTGCTGTCTTCATCGGCTTGCGCCTGTTCGCATCGGAACCTCAGCCATGCTGCTTTTCGAAGTATGCGATCGTCTCGCGCAAGCCGTCGGCCAGTTCGACTTTCGGCGCCCAGCCCAATACCTCGCGAGCCAGCGTGATGTCGGGGCAACGTTGCACCGGGTCGTCGGCGGGAAGGGGGTGGAACACGAGCTTCGATTTCGAACCGGTCAGCTTGAGCACCAACTCCGCCAGCTCCAGCATGGAGAACTCGCCCGGATTGCCGAGGTTGATCGGGCCGGTGATCTCCGGTGCCGTCTGCATCAGACCTATGAGCGCGCCGATCAGATCGTCGACGTAGCAGAACGATCGCGTTTGCGACCCGTCGCCGTAGATCGTAATGTCCTGGCCGCGCAAGGCTTGAACGATGAAATTGCTGACGACACGGCCGTCATTGGGCTGCATGCGAGGGCCATAGGTGTTGAAGATGCGGGCGACCTTGATCTCCAGCCGATGCTGCCGGTAATAGTCGAAGAACAAGGTCTCCGCACAGCGCTTGCCTTCGTCGTAGCACGAGCGCGGACCCAGGGGGTTGACGTTGCCCCAATAGGTCTCCGGCTGCGGATGGACTCGAGGGTCCCCGTAGACCTCGCTGGTGGAGGCCTGCAGAATTCGTGCCTTGGTGCGCTTGGCCAAGCCAAGCATGTTGATTGCCCCGTGCACGCTGGTCTTGGTCGTCTGCACGGGGTCTCGCTGGTAATGGATCGGCGAAGCCGGGCACGCGAGATTGTAGATCTGCTGCACCTCCACATACAGCGGAAACGTCACGTCGTGGCGGAGCATCTCGAACCGTGGATGCGAGAGCAGATGCAGGATATTGGGGCGGGATCCGGTGTAGAAGTTGTCGACGCAAAGAACATCGTCCCCCTGCTCGATCAACCGATCGCAGAGATGAGACCCGAGGAATCCCGCGCCGCCGGTAACCAGCACCATCATTGTCGTTCACCTCGAGTCGAGGGACTACTCACCAATCGGATAGAGGGGGTTGATGAAGCGTTGGTACGCAGACGGCCTCTTCTCACGCGTAGGTCTCGGCCTGAGCGAAGGGGGTGCCCTTCGCGTCCTTCGCAGACACCACGGGCGCACCCTGCAACGGCCAGTCGATCGCCAGGTCGGGGTCGTTCCAGGCGACGGTGCGCTCGTGCTCTGGCATCCAGTAGTCCGTGGTCTTGTACAGGAAGTCGGCGTGCTCCGAGACCACCAGAAACCCGTGCGCAAAGCCGGGCGGGATCCACAGCATGCGCTTGTTCTCTGCGGACAGCCGCACGCCCTCCCACTTGCCGAAAGTCGGTGACGAGCGCCGCAGATCCACTACGACGTCGAAGACTTCGCCGAGGGTGACTCGCACCAGCTTGCCCTGCGGCTGCTTGATCTGGTAGTGCATCCCCCGCAACACGTTCTTCGCCGAGCGCGAGTTATTGTCCTGCACAAAGCTCGCGTGTATGCCCGCAGCCTCGAAGGCTCGTGCATTCCAGCTCTCGTAGAAGAAACCACGACTGTCGCCGAACACCTTGGGCTCGATGATCAACACGCCCGGCAGGCTTGTCTCCAGCACGTTCATTTCAGTCTGACGCAAGCCTCGACAGACACGTCTGCGCACTCCCCGTTCACTTGTTCCAAGTCCTCCTTGTCCACCGCGGTGAAGACATGCTCTTCGCTAGAACACCTTTTCGGACAGCACCCGCAGCAGGTACTGGCCATAGCCGCTGTTCGATAGCGGGGCGGCCAATGCCTCCAACTCGGCAGCGCTGATGTATCCCATCCGGAAGGCAATCTCCTCCGGACACGCAACCTTCAACCCCTGCCGCTCCTCGATAGTCTGGATGAAGCTGGACGCTTCCAACAGGGATCCGTGCGTGCCCGTATCGAGCCAGGCGTACCCGCGCCCGAGGGTGGTCACTTCCAGCGTTCCCATCTCCAGGTAGCGCCGGTTCACGTCAGTGATCTCCAGTTCCCCGCGTGCCGACGGCTTGAGCGAAGCCGCGATATCCGCCACTTGGCTGTCATAGAAATACAGGCCGGTGACGGCGTAGTTGGATTTGGGCTGCTTCGGCTTCTCCTCGATGGATGTCGCTCGCCCATCGACATCGAAGGCCACGACGCCGTAACGCTCCGGGTCGTTCACCCGATATGCGAAAACCGTAGCGCCCGCGGTCTTTGCGACAGCCCGCTGCAGGAGTGGGGCCAGATCGTGCCCATAGAAGATGTTGTCTCCGAGTACCAGGCAGCATGCACTCGAACCGATGAAGCTGCGGCCGATGAGGAATGCCTGTGCAAGACCCTCGGGGGCGGGCTGCACGGCATAGGAAAGGCTGATGCCCCAGCGCGCGCCATCGCCCAGCAGTTGCTCGAAGCGCGGGGTGTCCTGAGGTGTGGAGATGACGAGGATGTCGCGGATGCCGGCGAGCATCAAGACGCTCAGCGGGTAGTACACCATGGGCTTGTCGTAGATCGGCAGCAGCTGCTTCGATACGACGTGGGTGACCGGATACAGCCGAGTGCCGGACCCGCCGGCGAGGATGATGCCTTTCATGCTGTGCGTCAGTTCGACACGATCCTAGTTTTGCCAGGATCTCGTGTCAATCGCCGTTCCCTCGAGCTCACGAGCGCATAAGGAGGCCTGGTCGCCCGCAGCGCCATCACCGTTCAGTCCCGGTACGGCTATGCGCCGGCGCTACGCCATCGCTCCGGTACTCCGGCACCCACACCGCAAGCCCCGCTCTCACTTCGTCGTCGGTGCGCACGCCACCGCGCTGGAGCCACTCCAGTAGCCGAGGCAACCAGCCGGGCGCAATGTTCCGCGCGCGTGCCACACGCAGCTTCGGGTGCGGCGTGGCGAGCGTCTGCTCGTCGTCGGCCAGCACTTCCTCGTACAGTTTCTCGCCTGGGCGCAGACCGGTGAACGCAATCCTGATCTCGCTCTCGGCGTACCCGGACAGTCGGATCATATCGCGCGCGAGGTCGACGATGCGCACCGGTTCGCCCATGTCCAGCACGAAGATCTCGCCGCCCCGGCCCATCGCGCCAGCCTGCAGCACCAGTTGGGCCGCCTCGGGAATGGACATGAAGTAGCGCGTGATCTCCGGGTGTGTCACCGTCACCGGCCCACCGGCAGCGATCTGCTCCCGGAACTTCGGGATCACACTGCCGGCGCTGCCCAGCACGTTGCCGAAGCGGACCATCACGTAGCGGGTGCCGGACTCCTTCTGCAGAGCCTGGCAGATCATCTCGGCCAGACGCTTGCTCGCGCCCATGACGTTGACCGGGTTGACCGCCTTGTCGGTGGAGATGAGCACGAACTCCTCCACTCCGCCCTTGGCGGCCGCAGCAGCGAGGACATACGTACCGAGCACGTTGTTCTGCAGTGCTTCCCAGCTGTTCACCTCCTCCATCAGGGGCACGTGCTTGTATGCAGCCGCGTGGAACACCACCTTCGGCTGATAGTCCCGCAGGATCTGCTCGACTCGAGCACCGTTGCGGACATCGCCAACCGCGCACACGATGTGCACGTCAGGGTAGCTGGCACGGAACTCCTGCTCCATACGATACAGCGCGAACTCCGACAGCTCGAACAGGATCAGGCGCGATGGACCGAATCGGGCGATCTGCCGGCACAGTTCGGAGCCGATCGAGCCCCCCGCACCCGTGACTATCACCGGTCTGCCCGAGAGCAGGCTCGAAAGCCCGGCGTTGTCGAGCACCACGGGATCGCGGCCGAGCAGATCGTCGAGCTCCACCTCACGCAGCTGCGAGACGGTCACCTTGCCGGACACGATGTCGTCGAACGAGGGAACCGTCATGACCTTGAGGCCGGCCTCCGACGCCAGGTGCAGGGCGTGCCGACGCACCGAGTGGGACGCCGAGGGCATGGCAATGATGGCGTGCTCCACTTGCAGATCGGCGGCCACGCGCGCCAGATCTGCAAGCTTCCCGCGTACTGGGACGCCGTGGATTTGACGGCCCTGCTTGCGCTCGGCGTCATCCAGCAGCCCCACCACGCGCCAGGTGCGCTTGGCGGATAAGTCTCGAATCAACGCATCGGCGGCATCACCCGCGCCGAGCACCAGGACGGGCATCGTCTCGATCTTCGCCAGGCTGGCGATCCGTCCCTCTTTCGAGGCCCTGTACAGGAGGCGACTGCCACCCATCATGACCAGCAGCAACAGTGGATCGAGCAGAAACACCGAGCGGGGAACCGGGCCCGCCATGCGCAGCAGAACCAGCAGTGCCGGCACTGTGAGCGTGCCGATTGCCACTGCCACGACGATCTGGCGCAGGTCATGCAAGCTGGCATAGCGCCAGATCCCGCGATACAGCCCGAAGCCCCAGAAAACGAGTGCTTGGACGAATACCACCGCGGGCAGTGTCTGGACCATCACTGCGGCGTACTCGGTTGGCAGTTCGAGGTTCAGCCGTAGCCAGAACGCCGCCGTCCACGCCACTGCCGAGGCGAGCATATCGTGCAGCATTGCCAGTGCTGTGCGGGGATTGACGCGTAGCACCTTAGGCCTCCTGGCGGGCGCGCCAGCGCCGGTCGATCGCAACCATGGCCGCGGCATACACGACAGCCAGCGCACCCAGTACCGCGGGCTGCCCCGCAACGCTGAGGCGAAGCGTGAGCAACGCCGCAGCGGCACCGACGAGCATCAGGGCGTACTCGAACAGCACCGTGCGCCGGTGGCTCCACCCCATCAGGACCAGCCGCTGATAGTAGTGGCTGCGGTGCGCCTGCCAGAGCCTCTCTCGCCGCAAGGCGCGCCGGAACAGCGTCACACTCGCATCGACGATGAAGGGGGCGAAGACCACAAGCGGAAACCACAGCGGCCACAGCCCCCGGCCCCACCCCAGCACGCCGACAGCCGCAGCGAGAAAGCCGAGTGGGATGGAGCCCGCATCGCCCATGAATACCCGCGCCGGCGGGAAGTTGAACAGCAGGAAGCCCAAGACACTGCCGGCTACCGCCAGGCTGGAGGCCGCGACCATGGTGTCGCCGCCCTGCCAAGCCCCCAGGCCATAGGCTGCGAAGCCGATGACCCCCATCCCGCCCGCCAAGCCGTCCATGCCGTCCATGAAGTTATACAGGTTGGTGATCCAGCCGGTAGCCAATGTGAGCAGGACCAGCCCCATCGGCGGCAAGCCCGGCACGGCAAGAACCAGAAACGCGGCCGCGACGATCAGATGAGCCAAAAGCCGCAACCAGGCAGGCAGACTGCGCCAGTCATCCACAAGAGAGACTGCGGCAAGCCCCAGTGTACCGAGCAAGAGCGTTGCCGTGCCCGGAACGAGCAACCCGAGCGCGACACAGATACCTGCCACAATCCCTAAGCCGCCAGTGCGAGGCACAGGCCGGTCGTGCAGCGACCGCTCGTTAGGATGATCCAGAAAGAGTTTTCCGACGGCTGTCGTGAGGAGCAGACCGACCACCAGCGCACTCACCCCGAACGCAAGCAAACCGGACGCTATCACCCGCTGCCTCGCATCACGGCGCGGGCTGGGGGAACCGGCCGGCAGAGGTCGAGATTCGGCGCAGGGACGATTGCCTCCACAGTGCGAAGATCCGAAAGGAGCGCGCTCATTCTACGCGCGTCCCCTCGCCCCGACCAAACCGCTGTCGGCCTGAGAACGGAACCACAGCGCCGTTTCCGCCAAACCCTGGTCGACGGTGAAGGGCGGCGTCCAGCCAAGCTCGCGCCGGATGAGTGCGCTGTCGATCTGCAGTGAGTCCGTCAGGCGTGCAAGCGCGTCCCTTCTGCGCAGTATCCCGCCAGCAAGCTTGAGCCACCCGACCGGTATGGACATCAGCCGCGGCCGAGTACCGAGCGCGCGCCCGAGCCTGCGCACCAAGTCGGGCGTCGACAGATCTTCCCCATCGCTGACCAGGAAGGTCCGGTTTGCTGCTGCCGGATGCCCCAAACAAAGACGGATCGCATCGACCAGGTTGCCGAGGTGGAGGAGGCTGCGGCGGTTATCGATCGCACCCAGGGGCAGCGGCACGCCGCGGGCGATAGCCTGCATCAACGCCCGGAAGTTGGCCTTCACCCCGGGGCCATAGATCAGCGGCGGGCGCAGGATAACCCACTGCAGTCCTGTTTGCTGCCCGACCTCGGCGAGGGCCCGCTCCGCCTCCCATTTCGAGATGGCATAGGCGTCCTCCGGATGCGGCGTATCGGCTTCGGCGAAAGGGCGCACGCTGCGCTCGCCGTTCACTTTCACGGACGACAGGAACACCAGCCGCTTCACCCCGGCGCCCGCGGCCGCGACCGCTAGTTGGCGCGTACCGTGAACGTTGACCCCGCGATACTCGGCCAGTGGGTTGGCCACCGCCTGCCGCATCATGTGAACCCGAGCGGCGAGGTGCACCACGACGTCGACCCCTTCGAGCGCTTCGCGCCAATCGGTGCGAGGGCCGATGTCACCGACGGTGACGTCGTCGGCAACGGGCAGTACTGGCGCGCCATGCAGTACGCGCCGGACGGCCAACCCTTGCTGCCCCAGGTGTTCGCACAACGCGCTGCCGACGAAACCGGTAGCACCGGTGACCAGGACCTTCACCCGCCTCCCCGCCCGCTTGGGTCGAGGGGTAAGGAGTCCGGCGCTTGCTCACCGAGGCACGCCCGGTACAGTGCCAGCGTTTCGGCAACCACATGCTCGACGGAAAACTCCGCCACGGCGCGTTCCCGACTGCGCCGCCCCATACGGCCCCGCAGCTGCCTATCCTGGATCAACCGGCGCAAAGCCGCAGCCAGCGCTTCGCTGTCGCGCGCCGGCACGAGCAGGCCATTGTCGTTGTCATCCACCACCTCGCGACACCCGGGAACGTCGCAGGTGACGATCGCTCGCGCGCTGGCAGCGGCCTCGATCTGGGCGCTGTTCGACGTGAGCGCCACGCAGGCGCCGATGTTGCTGGTCGATGCCGGCCATACCGCTGCCGCGCCGGTTGGAGCGCCAAGCGATATCGCCTTCTGGCTGCTGGCCGCCATCGCCACCCTCATCACGCTGTCCCTCGGCCGCTTCGTGTTCTTCGGCCTGCCGTCGATGGTCGGCGGCTGGTACCAGGAGCACAAGAATTGGATCTACACGCTGGTCGGCGGAGGGCTGCTCTACGCGGTGTTCTATTTGATGTAGGCG
>Ga0209706_10001778_pt1 | contig 12191 bp, 10 predicted proteins | sample PPLLaktember2015_6_FD_187263 | JGI IMG/M metagenome (GOLD analysis project Ga0209706, IMG submission 187263) | Freshwater sediment microbial communities from Prairie Pothole Lake near Jamestown, North Dakota, USA - PPLs Lake P8 Core (1) Depth... | ecosystem: Environmental > Aquatic > Freshwater...
AATTCCAGGAAGAGTGGAGAATAGCTGAAATGAGAATCAGGATGATGCTAAAAGGGGTCAAGGTTTTTCCAATCCTTCTGGGTTTCTAAGAAAATAATGGGTAAATGCCGTGATGACCATGGCGTGGTCAATTGTTCCTTTTAAAATTAATCTTGGAATTTTCGCCAAGGGGACAAGGACCACCTCAATATCTTCTGTCTGATCGGGCTTAGGATCCGTGACCCTATTGATATTTCGAGCCAGAAAAGTATGGCAGCGATTATTGAAGAGAGCCGGATTGGGATTGACGACCCCGATCTTTGACCATTGCTCAGCATCATATCCTGTCTCCTCCAATAATTCTCGGGCCGCCGCTTTTTTAGGAGTTTCCCCAGGGTCCACCAGACCTCCGGGTATTTCGAGGGTCACTTCTCTAGAGCCATGGCGGTATTGCTTGATCATTACCACCTGATGATCATCCGTGAGGGGGATGACGTTGATCCAGTCCCTTGTTTCAATGACATAGAAGTTATGTTTGCTCCCCGTTCGGGGAGAGAGGGTGGTATCCGTCCGGATGGAGAAGACACGAAAGGATTGGGAGGGGCCAGATCGAATGCATTTCCAAGGTTTGATCATAATAGGACTCCTTTTCTGTGGGAAAATCCATTCTATTTGGGCATATAGAGTTTGTCAAATATATCTATAAATTCCTACATGTTAAGCTTGTGAAAATTTTCTTCTTGACAAAGAATCATTAAATTGGTAGTAGGGCAGTTGTCATACCAATTTTATGGGAACCTTTCATTCTGTAAAAAGTGGCAAGATTTCAGTGCTCGTCGCCCAGCAGATAAAAGATGCTATTCTGAAAGGGACGATGAAGCCAGGGTATAAACTTCCCCCCGAACGAGAATTGGTCAAGCATTTTCAGGCTAGTCGAGTCTCCATTCGAGAAGCCCTTAAAAGTATAGAAGCCTCCGGACTGTTAAAGATCAAACCTGGTTCAGGAGTTTTTGTGTCCGAAATAAGTTCAAAGCCAATAAGTGATTCTCTTTCCTCGATACTACGCATGCAAAGGATCTCAATCAATGAGATAACAGAAGCAAGGATTATATTAGAGCCTTATATCGCAAAATTAGCCACTGAAAAAATTACGGGTGAAGACCTTGAAAAACTGGACAAAAATATTCATGAAACATCAAGGATTGTCAAATCTAATGCTCCATCCCCAGCACAGAACATTGAGTTTCACTCTCTCATCGCTGCGGCTACCAAAAATCAGGTGATTGCCTTAACGATGAAAACCTTGCTTGATGTCGTAAAAGAAATGACTCTCGAAATAACGAATAATTTGCAAAAGAGAATCGAAATTTCTAAACAGGCGGTTGTCTACCACAAGAAGATATTGAAGGCTCTTAGAGAAAAAAACTCCCAAAAAGTTTATGAATTGATGTTGAAAGACATTATCCAAGTACAAAGTGGTTTAAAGATAGTCACATCCAAATCCAAATAGGGAGGATCCAATATGGCTTTTAAAGATCACAGGGATTTCTTCGAAGTTCTTGAGAGAGAAAGTGAGCTTGCAAGAGTAAAAAAAGAAGTAGATTGGGATGGAGAAGCAGGGGCTATCAGCAGAAAAACGTTTGAAAAGGAAGGTCCGGCCTTGCTTTTCGAAAAGATCAAAGATTATCCCGAGGGATACAGGATTTCCAACGGAACCTCTGGGACGTGGGGCCGAGTTGCGTTATCGATGATGCTGCCCAAGAAAACACCGGTAAGAAAGATATACAAGGAGTATGAGGAACGCATAGACATAAAAATTCCTCCCAAGATTGTCAAAAAGGCCGATGCGCCTTGCAAGGAAAACATAATGCTGGGGGATAAAGTTGACCTGAATGAGTTCCCTGCCCCGATGGTGCACGAGGGTGATGGGGGCAGATATATCGGCACATGGGATGTGGTGGTCAATAAAGACCCCGAAACAAACTGGACAAACTGGGGCATGTACAGGTTCATGGTGCATACCAAAAACTGGTTGACAGGATGGCCTCAGAGCACGAGCCAGCTTGCCTTCATAATGAAGAAGAGCTACTTGCCCTACAATAAACCGATGCCCATAGCGGTTGTCCTTGGAACCGACCCCCTGTCGCACATTGTCGCAACCGCAGGGATCAAGACTTTCGAAGACGAGGCGGATTATGTGGGCGGATTGAGAGGCGAACCAGTAGAGCTTGTCAAGTGTGAAACATCAGACCTCCTGGTTCCGGCCCATGCGGAGATTATTATTGAGGGCGAGTTAATGCCGGACCAGATTGCACCGGATGGGCCCTTTGGTGAGTATCCCGGTTACAGGAGCGGAACCATGTGTGCCGGTGTCGCGGTAAAGGTAAAGGCAGTTACTTATCGGAGTGAACCTATCGTCACCATGATAGCCCTCGGCACGCCGCCTGATGACAGTTCTATAGCGGCTTCTCTGACTGCAGCCGTAGCCATGAAAAAGGGTTTATTGAGGCATGGTATCCCCATAACCGATGTTTACGTCCCTCCCGAGGGGGTAACCCATCTGATCGTGATCGGTGTAACAAAAGGCGGGACAGAGACAGCACGGAAGGTCCTTGACTATTTTACCTTGAGAAGAATCATGACAAACAAGCATATCATCGTGGATGCAGATGTGGATGTGTTCAATATGGCTGAGGTATTGCACTGCTTTGCCACAAGATGCCATCCCGGAAGAGGTATTTTGTATGAGTGGTACGAGGGCAGATCAAACTCATTAACACCGTTCTACAGCCCCGAGGAAAGGAAGAAGTTAAAAGGGGTTTCAGTCGCCTTTGACAGCACATGGCCTCCTGAGTGGGAGAAGGAGATTGTCCCCATCAAAGCATCGTTCAAAACGATATACACCAAAGAAACGATTGATAAAGTAAACAAGAATTGGGAAAGCTACGGAATTAAAATATAGATGCCTAAAAACCAAATAAAAAAACAGGGAGGATACACGCTATGAACGAATGGCAGACTTTCGTGAGAAGGTTTTCAGATATGAAAGAAGGGAAGAGGGAGATCTTCATCAAAGACCTATCTCCCGGTAAGGCCAAGTATAATACGAAGCATGTTTTAGCGACCGTTTCTAAATCGCAAAAAAACTTGAAGAACTCTGATGTCCTCTGGATCAGGGGGGAATCCGGTGAAAAAGCCCCGGACCCTTGGTACTTAACGATTGAGCAGGAGCTGGAGGAATTTGTTCCTGGTAAACCATGGGAGGACGTACTCGAAGCAGTGAAAAAGAGGGAAAGTTACAGGGGGTGAGGAAGGGTCTATCAAGAGCGGGCATCCGCACTGATTGATATTAGGAATCAATAGTTAGCCGAAAATATTTTTGAGTTTTTAAATTTGGGAGCCAATGATGAGAGAGGTCGAATATTTTGATCAAAAAGTGGAGACGGCAAGCCGGGACGAGCTGGCAGCGCTTCAATTTAAAAAACTGGATGCCCTGCTGAAAAAAGTCTTCGCCTCCAACCGATTTTATCAAAACAAGTTTAATAAAACCGGCATAGCCCTCTCCGGAATTCGATCTGTGGACGACCTTCACAGGTTACCTTTTACCGTCAAGAAAGAATTTGAAGAGGATCAGGAGAAACACCCCATTTTTGGGACCAATCTCACGGAACCTTTAGAAAACTATGTACAATATCATCAAACCTCCGGGACAACCGGAAAGCCCTTAAAATTTCTAGATACCCAAGAGAGCTGGCAGTGGCGAGGGAGGGTCGCCTGCCACATTTTGAAAGGGGCGGGGGTAAAAAAAGGGGACCGGGTTCTCTTTCCCTTTAATTTCGGCCCTTACACTGCTTTCTGGATCATGTATGAGGGGGCTTACCAATTGGGAAACCTTATCATCCCTACTGGAGGATGGAATTCCCTACAGCGTTTGCAATGCATTATTGAGAATCAGGCAACGGTCATTCCTACCACGCCGAGCCACGCCCTTCGCTTGGTGGATACTGCAGGCGAATACAATATCAATATTGCCGCTTCCAGTGTGCGAATCCTGATGCTTTCCGGTGAACCCGGTGCGCTGGTCCCCGGGATCAGGCAAAAGTTAGAGAGCCTTTGGAATGCAAAATGTTTCGATTATATTGGGCTCACAGAGGTAGGGACATGGGGATTTCAATGCACAGAAGACCCCAATGGTGTCCATATCATCGAAAGCGAATTTATTGCTGAGGTCGTGGATCCTGAGACCGGGCTTCCGGTCCAGGAAGGTGAGATTGGGGAGTTGGTTATTACGAATCTGGGAAGGTCATGCATGCCTGCCATCCGATATCGAACAGGAGATTTGGTGAAAGTTAAGAAAGGAATTTGTCCCTGCGACAGGACTTTTCAAGTCCTCCGAGGTGGGGTTTTAGGCAGGAAAGACGAGATGATCATAATTCGTGGAGTGAATGTTTTTCCTAATGTGCTTGCCAGTATTGTGGAAAGCCATATTCAACCCGGGGACGATTATCAAATTGAAGCGTATAAGGAAGCGGGAGTCGATGAAGTAGCCATCAAACTTGAAACAAAAGAAGAAGGAAGGGGGGGTGTAATTCAAAAGGCTATTCAGGACGAAATAAAAAGTAGGCTCAACCTTCGAGTTGAAGTCAAGGTTGTTCCCAAAGGGAGCCTTCCTAAGTCCGACTACAAGGCAAAACGATTTATTGATAGGAGGAAGGATAGTCACGTTTAAACATTTAAGAAACACCATTTTAGCAAAAATGATTAGAAAGGAGGGGTCTATTATGAAGAAAATTTTAGCTTTAGTCTTAATCTTGGGTACCTTATTGGTTTGGAACATTAAACTAACTCTTGCGCAACAACTCCCGTCCATCCTGAATGTTGGAACTCACCCTGTAGGTTCCTTCTTCAATATGGTTGGTACCGCTGTGGCAACGGTAGTTGGGAAGCATAGCCCTATGAAAACAACGGTGAAACCTATGGCAGGGCCTGCTGCCTGGTATCCAATGGTGGAGACTAAGGAAATTGATCTCGGGGTGCTAAACAATTGGGATGCTGAGAAAGGATACCTCGGTGAATCCACTTATAGTAAATTGTCCAAAGGGAAGGGATTCCCTGTCCGTCTCATCGCTATTAGCGTTAATAATGCAATAGGGTTAGTGGTAGCTGCGGACTCCGGAATTCATAAGTATTCGGACCTTAAAGGAAAGAGAGTGGCAGGGAATATCCCTACACCATCTCTTCAACTGCAGACAGAGGCATTGGTAGCCAATGGCGGAGTGAGTTGGTCAGAAATTATTCCTATTCCTGTCAGCTCGGTAGCAGAAGGTGTAAAGGTTGTCATTGAAGGTCGATCTGATGCCTCTGCTACATGTGCCATAGGGATGCCTATTACTGAAGAGCTTCATGCTAAAAAAGGCGCCAGAATTCTTCCGCTCGATCCATCTCCGGAGGCAGTGAGGAGGGTGAAGGCAAAATTCCCAGGGTATCTAATCAAAGTGACTCCAGGACCCGGGCGAACCGGGGTGGAGAAAGAACAGTATCTGTGGGCTTACGATATCTACCTCATTGGTCGAGAGGACCTTCCTGATGAGGCAGCCTACCGAGTGGTAAAGGCCCTTTGGGAGAATTATAAAGATTTGGGTTCTATCCATGTACTTCTAAAGGATTGGACTCCGGAGCTTTTCGTCACCAAGGAGGCTCTCATCCCTTACCATCCAGGAGCCATTAAATTTTATAAAGAGAAAGGAGTATGGAATGATGAGTTGGCGAAGCTTCAGGATACCCTATTAGCCAAAAAGAAATAGAATTCTTAAGGAAGGTTTAAAATGGCAGAACTCAAAGAGGGATCGAGATTTAGGAAACCCAGGGGGATATTCGGCTTTTGGGAGGATTTTCTACTCATCTTAGTGCCTGTCCTTGGAGTTATCTGCATTTTAAACCTTCCTATATATTTTGGCCTTACTTTTTTTATTCAACAATACTTCGCCATCTTTTTCGGGTTGCTCATGGGTCTCGTTTTTATCCTTGTTCCCTTCAGAAAAGGGTGTCCACTGGAACGACTACCATGGTATGATTTAATATTATCTACGCTCGGCCTCATGGTGGGGATATACCTCGCCCTTTATTATAAAGAGATTGTTGTTGAGCTTGGGCTTCTTATTCCTCACAGGATCATTCTCGGAACGATAGCCATTATTCTTATCTTGGAGGCATCTCGGCGCGTCTTGGGCTGGCCCTTCTTAACGATCGTTCTTCTTTTTATGTTTTACGCTTTATTTTCCTACCTCTTCCCCGGAGGATTATACGGTAAAGGAGTATCGTGGTCCCGTCTCGCCACCTTTTTATACCTTGACCCTCAGGGAATTCTTGGCATTGCTATAGAGGTTTCAGCGACCATCGTTTTTGCCTTCGTTTTCTTCGGACAGGCACTCTTCAGGACAGGCGGTGGTGATTTCTTCACCGATTCAGCGATGGCCCTAATGGGTCGATATAGGGGAGGCCCTGCAAAGGTAGCGGTTTTGGCAAGCTCTCTCTTTGGAACAATCTCTGGCAGTGCAGTAGCTAACGTTGTAACAACCGGGTCTGTAACAATCCCACTAATGAAAAAAACAGGGTATCCTCCTTTCTTTGCTGGAGCGGTTGAAGCTACAGCCTCCAGTGGAGGACAAATCATGCCACCCGTTATGGGAGCTGCGGCGTTTCTGATGGCTACCTTTCTGGGTATCTCATATGCCCAAGTAGCTATTTCAGCAATTATCCCTGCGATACTCTATTACCTGGCTGTTTTTATTCAAGTGGATTTAGAAGCGGCGAAAAATGGATTGAGGGGATTATCTTCTGATGAACTTCCTAAGCTATTGGTTGTGTTCCGGAAAGGATGGTCTTTCTTCATCCCCCTTTTCATCCTCATCTGGGCACTTTTTATTTCGATGATAGAGCCCGATAAAGCAGGATTATATACAACAGCCTCTGTCCTTTTTATTGCTTTTCTGCGTAAAGAAAATCGCCTCAATGCTAAAAAACTATTAAAAATTCTTAAGGAAACGGGAGAAGGGATGTTGGAGATCGGAGTCGTCGCCACTGCAGCAGGGCTGATTATTGGAGTTGTATCCCTAACCGGTTTAGGGTTTACATTTTCGCAAACACTCGTTAACCTCGCTGGGGGTAGCACCATCATTCTCCTAATTCTGGGAGCTGTCGGAGCTATTATTTTGGGCATGGGGATGACAGTCACGGCAGCTTACATCCTGATGGTCATCTTGATTGCCCCTGCCCTCATTCAATTAGGGATGGCACCTTTAAATGCACATATGTTTGTCTTCTATTTTGCTGTGATGTCATTTCTCACTCCTCCTATCTGTTTGGCCGTTTACGCTGCGGCCTCTTTGGCTGGGGCGGATATGATGAAAACTGCGTTTCAGGCAATCAAATTGGCCATTGGTGCTTATATTGTTCCGTTTTTATTTGCTTATCATCCTGCATTGTTGCTACAAGGAAAATATTTTGAAATTATTCATGCTGTTTTGACTGCAATGATTGGAATCAGTTTGATGGCGATCGGAGTCGAAGGATTCTTATTCCGTAAATTGCATTGGGTTAAAAGGATTTTTCTCATACTCGGGGGGCTCGGATGTATGATTCCAGGCTGGAGGAGTGATCTGGTTGGTTTGGTTATGGGTGTCCCCATTATTATTTGGGAATGGAAAGCATATAGAGCGACGAAAGAATCAAAGATATCGCCTTATTGAATTAACAATGCCTTATAGAGATTTAAGAGAATTTATCGATCGGCTTCAATTAGAGGGAGAACTCGCGGAAATTTCCGCGGAGGTGGATTGGCAATATGAGATCGGAGGTATCGTGAGAAAAAACCTCGATCTCAAGGGACCTGCTCTCCTTTTCAAAAAGATAAAAGATTCCCCTACTCCACTTTTCACCTGTGGTGTTTCAACGTATCCCCGATTTTCGTTAGCGTTAGGGCTCTCTGCACATAAGACTTTGGATGAAATAGTTTCCGAATTCAGGAAGAGGATCAAAAAACCCGTCAAAGCAAACAGCGTAAAGATGGGTCCTTGCAAGGAGAATATCCTTAAAGGGGACGAAGTTAATCTCTTCAAGTTTCCTGTCCCGTTATGGCAGGAAAGGGATGGAGGCCGTTATCTCGGAACATGGCATGGCGTGATTACCAAAGACCCTGAAACGGGATGGACGAATGCTGGAATGTATCGAACGATGGTCCACGATCGAAAGACCCTTGGAATACTCCTCGCTCGTGACCAACATATTGGCCTCCATTATGAGAGATATCGCAGGATGAATAGACCCATGCCTGTTGCAATTGTGATCGGTATGGACCCCGTACTGCCACTGACTTTTCTATCACCCCTTCCGGCTGAAATGAGTGAGTATGATTTTGCCGGGGGTTTGAGAGGTGAGCCCGTAGATCTAGTCAAATGTGAGACAGTAGATTTGGAAGTGCCTGCCTCGGCTGAGATCGTGATAGAAGGCGAGATTCCCCCTGATGAGAGGAGGATGGAAGGGCCTTTTGGTGAATGGATGGGCCACTATGGAGGAAAACCTGGACCAAGGCCAGTTATCCATACCCATTGTATAACCCATCGGAATAATCCCATCTTCAGGGGCGCTCTTGAGGGAAAACCCATCAATGAAGATCACATCTGTACTTCTGTTGCACTAAGTGCTTTAGCCCATAATTTCTTAACAGAGACGTTGGGTATTCCTGGGATAAGAGGAATCCATTTCCCGGCAGCTTCAGGAGGATGGGGAATGGCGATCGTTTCTCTTAATCAACGCTATCCTGCTCATTCCAGAATGACTGCCCATGCACTTCTGGGAAGTAAAATGGGAGCTTTTCTGAAAAACGTTATCATCGTGGATGACGATATCGATCCATTTAATCTCGATGAGGTCTGGTGGGCGATGGTTTCGCGGCTTCAAGCCTCAAGAGGCATTACTATTTTAGAGAGGGGCAAAGGAGCCTTTATGGATCCTTCACAACTTCCAGAATTCCAAGGATTTACCGATACCCTAATGATGGAGGCTGTCAAACCTTATGAATGGCAGCCAAGATCGGAGTGGGGAAACAAAAGATTCCCACCTATTGCTTACCCCTCGAAAGAGATCATGGAAACTGTTGAGAAGAGATGGAATGGACTGGGAATCTTTCCAAAAAAGAAAAAGGGCTAACGCATATCGAATTTTAGAATTTTGGAATGCGATGAAATTCTCAAGACAAAGACCACAAGATAATTTGAATAGAATCGGAATAATCGAAAATAAAGGAGGCTTGATATGAAAATCGATATCTTTGCCCACATTTTCCCCAAAAAATACTTTGACAAGATGATCGAAGTTGCACCTAATGGCAAAGACATGCACAAACGGGTTAGAAACGTACCTTGTATTGTCGACCTAAACGAACGGTTCAGAATCATGGACATGTTCAGTGACTATGCCCAGGTCATCTGTCTGGGCTCGCCACCCATCGAGGTGTTTGGTTCCTCTCCTGTCTCTACGGACATGGCTAAGTTAGCCAATGACGGAATGGCCGAATTGGTCCAGAAATACCCGGATCGCTTCCCTGGGTTCATCGCCTCCTTACCGATGAACGATCCCAAGGGGCTTCTGACCGAGGCAGAACGGGCCGTCAAAGATCTTGGAGCAGTAGGGGTTCAAGTATTTACTAATGTTTTGGGCCGGCCACTTACCCAACCTGAGACCATGCCGCTCTTCGACTTGATGGCAGAATTGGATCGACCCATCTGGATGCACCCGGCCCGTGGGGCCAATTTTCCTGACTATAAAAGCGAACCTAAGAGCCACTATGAGATCTGGTGGACCTTTGGCTGGCCATATGAGACCAGTGTAGCGATGGCCCATCTCGTATTCTCGGGCCTCTATGACCGGCATCCCGACATTAAAATCATTACCCACCACCTTGGGGGCATGATCCCTTACTTTGAGGGCCGGGTCGGTCCTGGATGGGATCAGTTAGGAACGAGAACTTCTGATGAAGATTATACGCTTTTGCTAAAGAAGCTGAAGAGAAGGCCCCTGGACTACTTCCGCCTCTTCTATGCAGATACTGCCCTTTTTGGAGCAAGGGAAGCAACCATTTGCGGTTTAAAATTCTTCGGATCAGATAGGATCCTTTTCGGCTCAGATACGCCATTCGATCCAGAAAAAGGATCTGCCTATATCCGGTGGACGATAGAAATCATAGACAGTTTAGATATGAGTACAAGAGAGCGTCAGGCAATCTATGAAGGTAATGCAAAGCGACTTCTGAAATTGAAATAATGAAGAGGCGACCCATATCTGATGATCCATCAACTTTTGGTCTATCATTCTGATTCCATAGTTTATGAGAAGATCCTCTCTAAAGAATTGCCTCAGCTAAAAATCCGTTCTGCTGTTCAACCTGAAGAGGCATTCGGTTTCGTTGAAGAAGCAGAAATCATACTATCGTGGAAAATTCCAGATGACTTATTGATGAGGGCAAAAAACCTCCGTTGGTTCGCTTCGTTGGCAGCAGGGAATGAAGACCTGGTCCAGAACCTTCATCTTCCAGAATCCGTGACTTTTACCAAGACTACGGTCTATGGTGAGATGATGGCTGAATATGTCTTTGCCTATCTTCTCTATTTTAACCGAAATGTCGCCAAACATTTAAAGGATCAAAGAAAGAAGGTTTGGGATCGGGTAAGGCCAGGGCGTTTAAGAGGGAAGGTGCTGGGGATTTTGGGTTTGGGATCCGTCGGAAAGGAAATCGCAAAAAGAGGGAAGCAGTTCGGGATGGGGATCCTGGGTATAAAAAGAGTTCCCGGACCGGTGGAGAATGTAGATCAAGTTTTTAAACCAAATGATCTCAGGAAGATGATTCCACAGGTGGATTACCTCGTCAATGTCCTTCCACTTACGCCAGAGACTTACCATCTTCTGGGAGAAAGGGAACTCAGATTGATGAAGGAAGGAGCTGTTTTCTTCAGTATGGGAAGAGGAAAGACAACCAACGAGAAGGCCCTCAAAAAAGTCCTTCAAATGAAAAGAATCCAGGCGGTGCTCGATGTCTTTGAAACGGAGCCCCTGCCTTCTAAGAGCAAGCTCTGGGGCATGGAAAATGTTATACTTACTCCCCATGTTTCGGGCATCAGCCTTCCGGAGGAAATCTGTGAAGAATTCGTTAAGAATTACAGAAGGTGGGTGAAGGGGAAAACACTGATCGGTCTGGTCGATCGAAAAAAAGGTTATTGAGAATTACGCTATGCGCTCTGCCCCATGCGCTATGCGTTTTGTAAGGAGGATGGTATGGGACATCTTGCAGGGAAAGAAGAAATACTTAGGCAATTGCGAAAAAGAATTGATAAAAATCCCATTGGGCTTCCAGAGCACGCTTCGATATATGAGATCTTGTCGATCCTGTTTACAGAGCAAGAGGCCGAAGTGGGAGCTGAATTCCCTTTGGGAGTAGTAAACATCGAGGAACTCCAGAAGGCAGTGGGAAAAGATAAAGATGAGTTGGAGGGAATCTTAAAAGGGATGATGAAGAAGGGATTGGTCGTAACCACCACAAAAGATGGACAGACAAGGTACCTTCTTTCTGCCGCTTTTGTCGGTTTCTTCGAGTTCACCTTCATGCGAGCCAGTGAATCCCTTCCAATGAAGCGGTTGGCCGAACTGATGCATGCGTATAAGAACACACCTGAATTTATTAAAGAATTCTTTTCGCCCGGGACAAGCCGGGGCCGGACCTATGTCTATAGTGACAATCTTCCCAAAGTGAAAAGCGAGATTCTTCGATTTGATGAGGCGGCCGAACAAATCAAAATGGCTGGACGAGGGAGTTTAACCAAATGTTATTGCAGGCATGAGGCATGGCATCTGGGAAAAAATTGTTCTGCTCCCATTGATGATATCTGCATGACTCTGGGGAAGGCCTCTGACTTTGTGGTAGAGCAAGAATTTGCGAGAAGGGCCTCTGTAAGTGAACTGCTGGATGTCCTGAAGAAAGCAGAGGATTACGGGTTGGTTCATATCGGAGATAATGTCCTCAACGAAACAACTTTCATCTGCAACTGTTGTGGTTGCTGTTGCGGGTTTCTTCAAGGGATTACCCAGCAGCATCTAAAACACGCCGTGACGACCACCAATTATATTGCAAGGCTGGAGCACGAAAATTGTAATGGTTGCGA
>Ga0209706_10001781_pt1 | contig 12176 bp, 12 predicted proteins | sample PPLLaktember2015_6_FD_187263 | JGI IMG/M metagenome (GOLD analysis project Ga0209706, IMG submission 187263) | Freshwater sediment microbial communities from Prairie Pothole Lake near Jamestown, North Dakota, USA - PPLs Lake P8 Core (1) Depth... | ecosystem: Environmental > Aquatic > Freshwater...
GGTGAAGACCACGGCTACAGCTGCGCGGTCGTTGCTGGCGCGCCGCATGCCGAGGATGACGCCCTTCACCATCTCGGTCGTGTAGGAGTTGAGCTGGCCGGGGTTGTCGAGCGTGATGCGGACGACGTGCAGGCCAGGCACGTCCGCTCCCGACGGGTCGCGCAGCGGGACTTCTTCGTACAGCGTGCCCGGCACCGCCTGGGGCGCCGTGAGGTCGTGGTCCTTGAAGGTCATGATCGGCCCTCTGGAATGAGGATGAAGCGGCGGGTCACGCCTCCCGCGTGCAGCTCGGCGAAGACGTCATTGATGGTGGCCAGCGGCCGGTGCTCGATGAACGGCGCGAGCGCGATGCGGCCCTGCAGCACCAAGTCGACGATCGCCGGGTAGTGCTCGGGGAGGCAGCCCCAGTTGCCCTGCGCGGTGGCGTCGAAGGCCATCAGGTTCGAGAAGCGCAGCTCGACCGTCTGCGGCGTGTAGCCCACCACCGACAGGTAGCCGCCATAGCCGAGCAGCGCGAAAGCCGTGGACTGGCCCACCGGCGTGCCCGAGGTCTCGAACACCTTCGTGCGCCAGGTGGGAATGCCGCGCGATTCGGCGAAGGCCTTCACCTGCTTGCGCAGCTCCTTGAAATCGATGGCCGACGGGTCGATGGTGAGCGACGCGCCGTGCGCGGCGATCTGCTCGAGGCGCGCGTGACTCACGTCGATCGCGATCACCACGGCGCCCATCGCGGCCGCCACCTGGATGCCGAAGCCGCCAACTCCGCCAGCCCCGACGAACACGGCCAGGTCGCCTGGGGCGAGACCACTGCGGACGATCGCCTGATACGGGGTGGAGATGGCGTCGGCGACGACGGAGAGGTCCGCGAGCGCGATACCGCCCCGGTTGTGCGTGGGGTCGGCGAGATCCGGCACCGCGCACAGGCCCCTGGCCGGCAGGCGCACGTGGGTGGCAAAGCCCCCGTGGACGTCGTTGCCAGGGAAGATCTGCTTCGGGCAGACCTGGCCGCGGCCGGCCTGGCAGGCGGCGCACTCGCCGCACGGGAGCACGGCGGGCACCACGACGGGCTTGCCCAGCCATGCCTCCGCGCCCGGGCCGGCCTCGACGACGACGCCGCTGATCTCGTGTCCGAGCGTGAGGGGGAGGGGATGGCGGGTGGGGATGCCGTCGTAGAAGAAGCCGAGGTCGGTGTGGCAGACCCCGCACCCGGCCACCTGGACGATCACCTCGCCGGGGCCGGCGGATTCCTCGCGCGCCTCGCGCGCCATCGGGCTGTCGGGCGCCTGGACGACCCACGACGAGACCTGCATGGGGCAGCCTCTCGGGTCCGCGCGGGGACGGGTGCGGGCCTAAATAGGTATTACGGTTCCTATTTGCCTGTTTACACCCGCGGCCGGGCCGCCGTCAAGCCCGGCGCATCTGGCGACGTGGCACAGGGAAGGTTACGGCCGCACGAAGAGCCACTGCCACGCGACGGCCACCGTCCGGAAGTCGGTTCCCGTACGCACGGCGACGCCGGAGCTGTACGAGGCCTTGAACGAGTGTCGTTGTCCGACCGGCAGCGAGAGCGTGGCGCCGAGCCTCGAGTTGTTGAAGGCGCCGCTGGGCGGGCCGTCCTCGACCTGCGCGTCTCCGCCGGAATACCAGGTGCTGTCCACCGCCAGCCAGAGCCGGGGCTTGAAGGTGTAGCTCACATGCGCCTGGAACGCCACGACCGGGTCCTGCGAGCGCGTCAGCCCGCCCGGGTAGAAGTCGGGATTCCGTGTGAACAGCCAGGCGCCCACGTAGGCGTCGAGGTCCCACCGGCCGAGTGGCACCGACACGCCCGCCTCGGGTTTGAACGCCCACCGGTTCGTGCCCAGGTTGATCAGCTTGGTCTGGTCGTACTGGCCGCTCGGCGCCGTCACCGTCACGCTGGCGCCCACGATGGTCCGGCGCGGAGCTTTCGCGAATTCCCGGGCCCGCATGGCGGGGTTGCCCACGAGGTTGACCGACAGCTTGACGCGGGCGTCCGCCAGGCCAGACCGCGTGATGGTGCGCGCGTCTTCGGACACCAGGCCGCTGACCTCGCCCCAGGCGTAGGGGAGGGCGGCCGATACCAGCGCCAGCTTCCCGAAGAGGCCAAAGGTGGTGCCCGCGCCGAGCACGAGGCCGTTGATTCCGGCTTCAACGTCCTGGACGGGGAGTGTCGGATCGGTGACCACGGCCCCCGTGGACCGCGTGCCGCTGGCGACGAGGAACGTCGCGCCCACCGGGCTTGCGGAGTAGGCCTTTGGCTCCATGTCCTGGGCCGAGGCTGGCGTCCCCCAGGCCAGCACGAGGACGAGGACCGCGAGTTCGAATGCGAACGCTCTGGCCACGACGTCGCCCGGAGGTCAGGAACCGGCCTTCTTCAACCCCGCGCGCTCCTCCGCCTGCTCGAGCACCAGCTTGTAGGCGATGTAGTACTTGAAGATGTTGCTGACGTACTGCACGGTCTCTCGCCCAATCCGTTCGGAGGCGATGCGCTCGACGTTGCCGAACCAGACGTTCCGGTTCAGCCCCCGCTCCCCGGCCAGATCGCGCAGCTGCCGCAGGCGTCCGGGCCCGGCGTTGTAGGCGGCGAAGGCCAGCAGCGTCCTGTTCAGGGGATCGAGGCCCTCCTCCTTCAGGTAGGTGTCCATCAGCGTCCGGACGTACTTCACGCCCGCGTGGATGTTCGGCTCGAGTTGGGTGACGTCGCCCACCTTCAGCTCGGCCCCGGTCCGGGGCATCACCTGCATGATGCCGATGGCGCCGACCCGGCTGCGGGCGTTGTGATCGAGGCGAGACTCCTGATAGCCCTGGGCCGCCATCAGGACGAAGTCGAGGTCGTACTGCCCGGCGTACTTCCGGAACAACGCCACGAGCTCCTGGAACTTCCGGCGCTCCGCCTCCGAGGTTGCGCTCCTGGCAAACGCCGTGTTCTGGAGGTACCGCTTGTCCATGACGTTGCCGAAGGCGGTTCGCGGCCCGTGCTGCCTGATCCAGGCGTCACCGGCGGCCTTCAGCTTCGGGTTGTCTTTCCTGACGGCAACGGCAATGGCGCCGCCAGTGCTGAGGGCCAGGTTCCCGTGGACGGTCGCGGCCGGGAACAGCTGCTGCCAGAACTCCGCGAGGTAGTCGTCCACCACGGTGATCGGCACCAGACCGGCGTTGACCATCTCCAGGATGTCGTCGTCCTCGAGGGCCTCGGGGGCCACCTTGATGGCCACCGGTGCCTTGCCGCCGGCTTCGAGGCGACGGTTCAGCGCCACGAGACTGTCGTGGTAGCTGCTGCTCGCCCGCACGAAGACCGACTGGCCCGAGAGATCCTCGAGGGTGGAGAGCGCCGGTGCACCCGGGCCGGTGACCACGACCTCGCTGACCCCGGTGCGCACTGGAATCGTGAAGTCGACCACGCGCTGGCGGTCGGGTGTCACCGTCAGCTGCGCGGCGACCAGGTCCACGCGTCCGTCGGCGAGCGCGGCCAGCAACTGGTCGCGAGCCACGGGCACGAACGCGACGTGTACCTTCAGGTTGCCGGTCTTGAAGGTCGTGTTGATTTGCTCCTCGAACGACCGGAGCGACTCGTACGCCATGCCCCGCTGCTGGCCCTTGTCGATGAAGTAGTGGGTCCGGTTGAAGGTGACGCCGGCGCGAATCAGCCGGCCTTTCACCATCTGGTCCAGATCGCCGGTGAAGGGCTGGTCGAGCCGCGCCCGGGCCTCCGGGGGCAGGGCGTCGTACGGTGAGCGTACCTCGGGCAGCGGCGCCTCGGCGGCCGGCGGGGCGGCTTCGGCCTGCGGCGCAGGGGCCGGCTTGTCGCCGCCCGTCGAGCATCCGGCCGCGATGACGGCCGCCAGCCACAGCACGGCCCGCGCTCGCGTTCCGGTGGGCAACCGATGATGAATGGTCATGATGTGATGGTCCCGTGACGCCTGAACAGTTTAGTACAGCGAATGGCTGGCGGGCGCGGCCCCCGGGCCTAAGATAGGTGATTGGGCCGATGGAGCCTCGCTCGAAGACATGACAGTCATCGACATCGCGCTGCCGATCATCACGTTCATGGCTCTCACCGCTGTGGGCCTCGACCTGACGCCGGCGCACTTCCACCAGGTGCGCCGCCAGACGCTGACGCTGGTGGCCGGCCTCGCCGCGCCGGTCTTCCTCCTGCCGATCCTCGCGCTGGGGCTGCTGCGCGTCTTCGAGCCGGCCCCGCACGTGGCGGCGGGACTGCTCCTGGTGGCCGCGTCCCCCATCGGCGGGATCTCCAACACCTACAGCTACCTGGCGCGTGCGTCCACGGCGCTGTCGGTGACGCTCACCACACTCTCGGCCGCGCTCGCGTTCGTGACGATCCCGGCCGTGTCCTGGGGCTTCGAGCGCGCGCTGGGGCAGCCCATGGGCTTCGCGGCGCCAGCCATGCTGCCCGTGCAGCTGCTGTTGATGGTGCTGCTGCCGGTGATGACGGGCATGTGGATCCGGCGCCGCTGGCCAGGTGTCGCGGAAGAACGGCGGCCAGCGATCCAGCGCGCCGCCTTCGTCGTCCTGGCCCTGCTGCTCGCGCTCATCATCGGTAGCGATGTGGACCAGTTCGCGTCCGGGCTATCGGGCACGGTTCCCCTCGCCGTGGCCTTCGTCGTCCTGTCGTTCGGAGTGGGCTGGCTGGTGGCCGCCACGGTGCGGGCACCGCTCCCCGACCGGTTCACGCTGGCCGCGGAGTTCGCCACCCGCAACGTGGCCATCGCCACGGCCATTGCCGTGACGCTGCTCGGCCAGGCCTCGTTCGCGTTCTTCGGCGCGACGTACTTCCTGACCGAGCTGCCCCTCATGCTGGTGGCGATCGTGATCTACCGCTGGCGGGTGCCCGCAGCCGCGGCGGGCAGGCCCACGCGGGTCGGGGTGTCCCGCAACACGCGCGCTGCGGACTAGAAGCGGGCGCGCACGCCGAAGATGAACGGCATCGTCCAGCGACTGCTGTTGTCGTTGATGGTTTCGAGGCCCGTGCCTTCCAGGTTGTCGATCTCGGACATGCCGCTCATCCACCGCAGTCCGACCTGCCCGAAGAACCCCACTCGCGGCGTCGTCTGCCACAGCAGGCCCGCGTTGGCGCCCAGCGCCAAGGCGGCCGTGCGGTCGTAGAAGTCAGTCGCATTTCCCGACAGGTTGGCTGTCGGCGCCGAGAGCACGACGTCGGTCTCGTCGATGAAGGCGAGGCCGGCGGTGCCTTCCGCGTAGCCGCGCAGGTCGGTGCCGACATCCGCATACCGGCGGAACCCGACGTCGAGGCCGAAGCTCTGGTAGTCGTCGTACTGCCCGTACAGTCGCGAGACCCCGAGGTCGCCCATGGGCACCAGGTCGGCGTCGAGCGACTGGAGGGTGAACGTCGCGCGCACCTCCGAGACCTCGTCGATCATGTACCCGCCGCCAAAGCGCAGGTGCAGCCCGGTGCCGTACACATCCTCGTACGAGTTCTTGAGGATGACGGTCTCCCGGCCGTTCAGGACACCGATGGCGCCGGAGTTGATGTTGCCGCTGATGCTGTTGTCCCACCCGAGGCCGAACTCGAAGCTCCAGGGGTAGTCGGTGGCCGACTGGGCCGAGGCCGTTCCGGCCCCGGACAGCAGGATGACGGCCAGCAGCACGCGAAGATGTGTGGTGGTTCTCATTGAAGTCCCGTCTTGCCTGTGCCGAGCACTATTTCCCCGGAGGCGTGACGCTGATCGCCAGCGCCTGCGTGTAGGTGATCTCCACCTTGTCGCCTGCCTTCACGCCCTCAAGGTTCTTCGGTTCATCCACCTTGAACGACATCTTCTCGCCTTCGGCGGTGGTGATGGTTACCGAGGGCACCTTCATGTCCACGGCGTTGACGGTGACCGTGGCGGTCATCTGCTGCGAGATGGTCCCGCCCGGCTGCTGTCCGGGCGTACGAACGATACCGGCACCCGCGGACGGCGCCGCCGGCGCGGACCCTGGTTTCCTGATCTGGTAAACCACCGACTCGTAGTACCGGAAGGTCACTTTGTCGCCCACCTTGAGCGCGTCGAAGCGCTGCACTTCGGGGCCGCAGTAGATGGTTTCGGTCTCGCCCTTCGAGTCACGGAGCGTCACGAGGCGTTCCGTATGGTCGATGGCGTCGATGACGAAGGTCTCCGTGACCGCGGCACCCTGCGTCACCGGCTTCTGCGCGGCAGCCGGCGCGGGAGTCCACACAAGAGCCGTCACGGCGATGGCGGCCAGCACCTGAGAGATATTGAACCGGTTCATGATAGGCACTCCTAGAAGCGGAACGTGACGCCGCCGTTGAACTGGAACTGGTTGGCATACTGTGCGTCGCCCACCACGTAGCAGCCCCAGTACGGATCGCACCACCAGCCCTCCGAGTCGGTCTTGATGTAGGTGGGGGTCCACTGCAGGCCGAACCGGACGCCGACGTTCGGGGCCGGGAACACCTTCACGCCCGCGCCCAAGGTCCCCGAGAACTGGGTCTCGCTGCCCGTTTCCCGCTGCTGGCCACCCAGACCGGTGAAGCTCACGCTGCCGTAGTTCGTGGCACCGAAGCCAACCAGGAAGTACGGGCGCACCCTGGCGTCGATGTCGCCGCCGTTGTAGGCGACGTAGGGGTGATAGGTGTTGACTTTGAGATCGCCGAGTTCGGCCGTGTTGGTGCCAGTCACCTCGAGCGTGCTCATCTGCTGGCCGAACAGGAAGCCCACTTCGACGTTGTCGGTGGCGTTGACGCCCACGGCAAAGCCCCAGGACGCCGAATCCGTGATGTCCACCGCGTCATAGATGTTGCCGTCGCCAGCCAGCACCGGGTCCCCGCTCACGCCGTCCGACAGCGTCCAGCCGAAGAGGCCGCTCACTTCCACGCGCTGCGCGAACGCCGAGGGCGCGCCAACCATGAGCATCAGCGCCGCCATCGCGATCACTCGATTCCACATTCCAGACCTCCGTTGAAGAGTAGCTTTCATGACTTCGGGATATTGCATGAGCGGGGCCAACCGGGTCATTTGCGTCCCCAGCTTGTTAACTACTGCGAACAAATGACTTAGACGATTGTGACGCGCCAACGTGACGGCCCGGGCCCCCGGGCGCCTCCCCATTCGATGGAGTTGCTCCGAAATAGTGGAGGCGTGCATCATCAGCAACAACACCCCGACGAACCACGCCGAGCGCCCGCCGTTGGTCATGAACGTCTTACTGCTTCTTCCTGAACGCGTCCTCCACCTGCTTGCTGATGTCCTTGTAGTTCTTCGACAGGGTTCGCTCTTCCTCCTCGGTGAGGATTCTGAACGGCACGCGGATGACGCTCTGGGCGAACTTCACGTTCAGCCAATGCTGCCCATACTTGATGCCGCCCGGGATCTTGAAGAACAGCCGGCCCACGCAGGCGCGCTGGTCACTGAGCTCGACCTCATCACGCGGCAACGCGCGAGAGGTCAGGTCGGGGAAGAAGACGAGCCCGCACGCCTGGCTCGCATTCGGCGGGAAGTAGTTGATCGAGTCGCGCTGGACCCTGGCCCGCATGTCGAGGGCGGTGGTGTTGGCTTCCCGGTGCTCCATGATCGACGGCAGCGGCAGCGTCTTGCCGTCGGGTGTCTCGAGCGACAGCGCCTCGCGCTTGAACGTGTAGTTGGGCACCCCGTCGCGAAGCGTGACGCCGGTGTCGAGCATCATCCACTCCTCGCCGATCGACCGGTTGGCGACCTGGTAGCCGATGATGACGTAGCCCTCGTTGTTGTACGCGGCCCGGACGAACTTGCCCTCCATCGTCATGATTTCCGGCACCCCGGGTTGAGGGATCTGCACCTGCACCTTGGGCTTTTCCTGGGCCCGCGCATCACCGGGGACGACGGGTGCCCATGCGGCCACCAGTCCGACGACGACGAGTGAGGCTATCTTCCTGGTTCTCATAGGTTCTCCTCCGCGGGCTTCGCCCGTGTGGGTGGTGCACGAGGCGGGCCAAGTGGGCTGCTCCGCGACATTCCCTCGTCAACCGAATGACTGGCTGGGACTTAGCGGAACGGGGAGGGGACGGCGCAGGCCGCGCCGCCCCGGACCGGCCCCGACTGGGTGGGGATCCTCCGGAATGACGGAGGGCGGACCTGTGGGCGGCGAACTCCGTGGCAGCGCCGGAAGCCTCTGTTCCACGAGCATTTGAACGCCGGCGGCTTCTCGCCTCGCCGTTGGCAGCCCCTGTGCTTGCACTGACATCAGGAGGATCTCGTGAGACGACATATCGCCCTGTGGGCAACGGTCGCGGTGATGGGGCTGGGAACGGGCACGCCGGTGGCGGCACAGACAGGCAGCGACGGATGGGACGTGTACGTGGCGCCTTACCTGATGGGCGCCGCAATGAGCGGAACCACGACCGTCCGTGGCGCCGAGGTGGACGTGGACCTGTCGGCATCCGACATCTTCTCGAACCTCCAGTTCGGCGCCATGGGCCTCGTGGTCGCCCGCAAGGGCGACTGGGGCTTTGGCTCCGATCTCATCTGGATGGCGCTCGGGACCACCGTGCGCAACACCAACGTGGATTTCAACCAGGGCGCGTTCGCCTTCTATGGGCTGCGCGAGGTGGGTCCGGCAGCCGATGTCACCTTCGGCGCGCGCATCAACACCCTGCAGGGCACCCTCGGGTTCAAGGGACCTGACATCGAGGTCAGCCAGGACAAGACCTGGGTGGACCCGATTGCCGGACTCACGCTGCGGACCGCCGCGGGCCGGCCGGTGCAGCTACGGGTCTACACCGAGATCGGCGGATTCGGCCTGGGATCGGACTTCGCGTGGCAGATATTTCCGAACGTCGGGATCCGGCTGACACGCCGCGCCTCGCTGGAACTCGGGTACCGCTGGCTCGATCTGGATTACGCGACCGGTGAGGGAAACAGCGAATTCCGATACGACGTGCTGACGCAGGGGCCGGTCGTCGGGTTCGGGTTCAGGTTCTGAGAGAGGGTCGTCCGACGCATGCGGCCTCTGCTGGCGACCGATCGGGTGGTGCGCGTGGCCGCGTTGACCGCCATGCTCCTCTTGTCCACGCACGTGGCGCACGCGCAAGCGACGACGCAACTGTGGGGCAACCTGACCTTCGACTGGGTGAAGAGCGAGCGGCTGGTGTACGAGCTCGACCTGGAGCCCAAGGGGCTGCTGAGTGTTCCGGACGGCGAACCGGACTGGCGGAATCTGGACGTGACGCCGAACGTGGAGTACTCGCCGAAAGGCTGGCTCGATTTCGTGGTGGACACGACCATTGGCAGGACGAAGCAGACCGACGACGTGGATACGACTGAGGTGACGCCCCGTCTGGGCGTGCGTTTCCACCTCTTCTCGCGTGCCCAGCGCTTCCACCCGCGGGAGCGCGCGCCTCGGCGGCGCATCGTCGTGCGCGACCTGGTGCGGGTCGAGTCGCGCAACTTTTTCTATTCCGGCGCGGAGACGGGGTCGGACTCGACGGTCCGCTTCCGGAACCGCCTCGAGTTCCTCGTGCCGCTCAACAAGGAGCGGATCACGGACGACGGCGCGCGCTACCTCCTGGCCGACTGGGAGTCGTTCATCCCTCTCGACGACGCCGAGGAGCGCTTCGCCAACCGGCAGCGGATCCGCACGGGCCTCGGCTATCGCCGCAACTTCAACTGGCGCTATGAGGTGCTCTACATCTGGACGCGGTCGCGCAACACCATCGAGAAAGGCTTCAGCACCACGGAGAACATCATCGACATCCGGGTCAAGCGGCTGTTTTGAGCGTCTCGTCAGCGGACATGGATCGTCGTCATCGGCTAGAATCCGAAGGGCAGATTCGTGGCCACCCAGACCTCCCAGCCCGACCGACTAACGGCGGACCGTCTCGCGTTCGAGACGCTCATCTCGGACACGTCGGCCCTGCTCATGGGCGCGTCCCCGCAGGAGGTCAATCCCGCCATCGAGGCGGCGCTGGAACGCGTGCGCGTGTTCTTCGGGGCCGATCGATGCGGAATCCTGAAGGTGAACGTGAGCCCCGAGTCAGCCGTGGTGACTCACGCGGCCTACGGTCCAGGAATCCCCCGAGTGCCCCCCTCGTTCGAGGTGGCGAAGATGTTCCCGTGGACGCATCACCGTGTGACCGTGGAGCAAACGCCAGCGATTGTCTCCCGCATGTCCGACCTGCCTGCGGAGGCTGCGGTGGACCGGGCCACCTGGGAGACCCTCGGCGCGCGATCCACTCTGGTCGTGCCGGTCCTCGCCGGCGCCGCCGTCACGCATCTCATCCTCATCGCCATGGTCCGCGGCGAGCGCGAGTGGCCGGTCGACTACGTGCCGCGGCTCCGCGTGCTGGGCGAGTTGATGGCCAACGCGGTGCTCCGCGCCCAGGCGTTCGAGTCACTCCAGTCGGCTCTCGAGGAGGTGAAGCGCCTGCGTGACCGCCTCGAGCGCGAGAACGTGTACCTGCGGAAGGAGGTGGCGTCCCGCGAAGGCCCCGATCTGGTCTCGGGTCGCAGCCCCGCCCTCCGTCATGCGCTGGAGCTCGCCCGGCAGGTGGCCGCCACCACCTCCACGGTCCTCCTCGTCGGGGAGACGGGCACGGGCAAGGAACGGTTTGCGACCTACATCCACCAGCACAGCCCGCGGCGGGACCGCCACATGGTGCGCGTCAACTGTTCGGCCATTCCGAGCGCGCTCATCGAAAGCGAGCTGTTCGGCCGTGAGAAGGGCGCGTATACCGGCGCGCTGTCGAAGCAGATCGGCCGGTTCGAGCTGGCCCAGGGGTCGACGCTGTTCCTCGACGAGATCGGCGACCTGCCGCTGGACGTGCAGGTCAAGCTGCTGCGCGTGCTCCAGGAACGCACCATCGAGCGGCTGGGCAGTCCGGTGCCCATCGCCGTGGACGTCCGGATCATCGCCGCCACGAACCGCGATCTCGACGCCGCCGTCCGCGAGGGCACGTTCCGAAGCGATCTCTACTATCGGCTCAACGTGTTCCCCATCGTCGTCCCTCCACTGCGTAAGCGGCGCGCAGACATTCCCGTCCTGGTGGAGATGCTCGTGGACGAGCTCGGTGCCAGCATGCGCAAGCGCATCGACTCCGTCGATCGGGCCAGCCTCGAGGCGCTGGCGCGGTACGACTGGCCCGGCAACGTCCGCGAGCTGCGCAACGTCCTCGAGCGGGCCATGATCATCGCACCCGGGCCGACCCTGGTGGTGGCCCCGCCGGTCACCCACGTCGCGGCCGTGCCGGGCGCGACCCGGGTAGCAGGCCGCGACCTCCGCAACCTCGAGCGCGAGCACATCCTGCAGGTTCTCGAGGAGACGGGCTGGCGGATCCGGGGCAAGGGGGGCGCCGCCGAGGTCCTCGGCCTCAAGCCCACCACGCTTGAAGGTCGCATGGAGCGGCTCGGCATTCGCCGCCCCGGTTCGCACGTGGAGGAGTAGCCAGCCCCGCAGGGTCGGAGAATCTCCGTCTGAGCGGAGGCCGCCCTCAGCAGACCGGTGCTCGTGACCCTGCCTTCAATCCCGCAAGTCCTACCACGGTAAGCAGTTAGCTCACGGTTCGCTGCCAGACCCCTGCTGGCACTGTCCGTGCTCCTGGGTATCCCCATGGGCACGTATCCATGGTGCAACTGACTGTCCGACTGACGGCAGCGTCGGGCCGTGCGCACCAGCTCGTTCAGGCACTGCACGCGCTGATGCGGCAAGCGCGGCAGAACGAGGGCTGTTCCGCTGCGCACATCGCCGCAGACGCGACTGCCGGCGACGAGTTCTGGTACAGCGAGGACTGGGAGGATGTCGAAGCCCTGAAAGGGGACATGCGATCGGACCGGTTCTCACAGCTGCTCGCCCTGATGGAGACCAGCGCGCAACCGCCGCTCCTCGAGTTCCGGGTGATCGCGGAAACGCGAGGGCTGGAGTACGTCACCGCCGTGCGCGAGGCAGCGGATGCGCGGAGATAAAGACGAAGAGGGGGCATGGACATGAAGCGGCGCCTGATCATGCTGGTGGTTGTGGGTTTCACAGGATTTGGCTGTCGCGGGACCGCACCCGAAGCGGGCTTCACGGCCGAACCGCCCCCTCCCCTCATCGAGGCCGAGCTCGCGCCGGGATCGCGGCTCGTCGATCCCCGGGCAGACGAGCTCGTGCGGCAGATGAGCGACCGGCTGGCCCGGGCCCCCTCGCTCGCCCTCGAGGCCGAAGAGGTG
>Ga0209706_10001782_pt1 | contig 12171 bp, 12 predicted proteins | sample PPLLaktember2015_6_FD_187263 | JGI IMG/M metagenome (GOLD analysis project Ga0209706, IMG submission 187263) | Freshwater sediment microbial communities from Prairie Pothole Lake near Jamestown, North Dakota, USA - PPLs Lake P8 Core (1) Depth... | ecosystem: Environmental > Aquatic > Freshwater...
CCAACAGCACGTACATGAATACCGCAACCGCGAGGATGACCGTCCAGATCGGCACCAGATCGAGCGTCATCGGCGTCCTCCCGTCGGGACGTCGGTCGCGGCGGACAGCGGACGGGCGGGCCGCTCGTCTAGGCGCGGCTCGTGGCCGTCGACCGTCTCGGGCAGGCCGCGCCGGACCATCTGCACGAGGTAGTACGCGCCGGCCCCGAACACGACCGCATACACGAGCACGTACACGATGAGCGACACCAGCACGTCACCGCCAGTGAGCGATGGCGTCACCGCATCGGCGGTGCGCAGGAGACCGTAGACCACGTACGGCTGTCGGCCGACCTCGGTGGTGACCCAGCCCGCGGTGACGGCGACGTACCCGGCCGGGATGCACCAGGTCGCCACGCGCAGATACGTGCGCGAGTCGAACAGCCGTCGGCGCCAGGCGAGCCACAGCGCCCACGCAGTGAGCGCGAACATGATTCCCCACATCCCGACCATCAGCCGGAACGCGAAGAACACCGGCGCGACCGGCGGCCGCTCGTCGCGCGGGAAATCCTTGAGCCCGCGCACGACCCCGTCCCAGTCGTGGGTGAGGTAGAGGCTCGCCAGGCCGGGGATCGCCACCTCCATCCGGTTGGCCTCGGCCGCTTCGTCCGGAAGCGCGAACAGCACCGCCGGCTGCCGCGCGCCCGTCTCCCAGATCCCCTCCATCGCGGCGAGCTTCTGCGGCTGGTGTTCCAGCGTGTTCAGTCCGTGCGCGTCGCCGATCAGCGCCTGCGCGGGGACGAGCACCGCGGCAAGGCCGACGCCCATCGCGATCATCGTCCGCGCCTCGGGCACGAAGCGCCTGTGCCGCAGGTACCACGCCGCGATGCCGACGACGGTAAACGCGGTCGTCAGATAGACGGCGACCACGGTGTGCAGGAAGCGGTACGGGAACGATGGGTTCCAGAGGATCGCGAGCCAATCGGTCGGAACGAACCGGCCGTCGACCAGCTCGTAGCCGACCGGCGTCTGCATCCAGCTGTTGAGCACGAGGATCCAGAACGAGCTGAAGAGTGTGCCGAGCGCTACCATGAGCGCCGCGGCGAAGAACACCCACTGCGGCACGCGCTTGCGGCCGAACAGAAGCACGCCGAGGAACGCCGCCTCGAGGAAGAACGCCGTGAGGCCCTCGTAGCCCATGAGCGGCGCGACGATGTTGGCGGTGGCGTCCGAGTAGCGGCTCCAGTTCGTGCCGAACTGGAACGGCATCACGATGCCCGAGACCACGCCCATCCCGAACGAGACGGCGAAGATCCTGATCCAGAAGGCCGAGATGCGCACGAAGACCGCCTTGCCCGTCGCGAGGTGCAAGCCCTCGAGCACCGCGATGTAGGAGGCGAGGCCGATCGTGAAGGCCGGCAGCAGGAAGTGGAACGCGATGACGAACGCGAACTGCAGCCGCGACAGCAGCACCGGATCGAGCATGGTTCGGCGTCTCCTGGTTCGCAACGCCGCTTCGGTGGCGGCGCTCGCACAGCGGCGCCCAGTTTAGCTCGGTACAATCCCGCCGGCTTGTTCACGCAGAAGAATCGCCAGGGATGCCTCGAACCGCGCGGTCGGACGCCCGTGTGCTGATCGCCGGCGCCGGCCCGGTCGGTATGGCGGTCGCGCTCGAGCTCGCGCACGCCGGTATCCCGGCGACGGTGCTCGAGCGTGCCGATGACCTCACCGAGGACCTGCGCGCCTCGACCTGGCATCCGCCGACGCTCGACATGCTCGACGCGATCGACCCGTCGCTCACCCCCGCGCTGAAGGCGCAGGGGCTCATCGCACGCCACACGTCCTTTCGCGACCGCCGCACCGGGCTCTTCGCCGAGTTCGACATGGCGTGCCTCCGCGGTGAGACCGCCCACCCTTACCGCGTGCAGGCCGAGCAGTACAAGTTCACCCGCCTGGTCGCGGAGCGGTTGAAGGCGTTCCCGCACGTCACGGTGCGCTTCGGCTGCAAGGTGGATGCGGTCGAGCAGAGCGCCGATCGCGTGACCGTCGAGTGCGAGACCGGCGCGGGACGCGAGACGTTCTCCGGTACCTACCTCGTTGGCGCGGACGGCGCCTGGAGTGCGGTGCGCCAGGCGATCGGCGTCGAGTTCGAGGGCTTCACCTATCCCGAGCGCTTCTACGTCGCGAGCACGGCATTTGACTTCGCGCAGGAGCTCGCGCGGCTTTCGTACGTCAACTACGTGTCTGACCCGGACGAGTGGTGCGTGCTGCTGCGCACGCCCGACCTGTGGCGCGTGCTCTTCCCGACGCGCGTGGACGAGCGCGACGAGGACGTCGTTTCCGACGCCTCGACCGAGGCGCGGCTCCAGGGCGTTTGCGCGCGGTCGGAGACCTACGCGACCGCCCACCGCACGATCTACCGCGTTCACCAGCGCGTCGCCAAGCGCTACCGCGTCGGCCGGGTGTTCCTCGCCGGCGATACCGCGCACATCAACAATCCACTCGGTGGAATGGGCATGAACGGCGGCCTGCACGACGGCGGCAACCTCGCCGACAAGCTCGTGAAGGTGTTGCGGGGCGAGGCGGGGGAGGAGATCCTCGATCTCTACGAGCGGCAGCGGCGTCCGATCGCGATCGACTACATCAACGCCAACACGGCGCGCAACAAGAAGCTGCTGGAGGAGCGCGATCCGGCGGTGCGCACGGCGAGCCATGACGAGATGCGTCGCACCGCCGAGGACCCCGCCAGGGCGCGCGCGTTCCTGCTTAAGACCTCGATGATCGAGGCGCTGCGGGCGGCGGAGAAGGTGCAGTAGTTCGGGACGAGGCAAGCGTGGCGCGGCGGTGCCGCGCCCTACACCGGGAGATCGCAATGCTCAGAACCATCGTCGCACTAGGGGTTGCAGCGGTGATCGCGACGCCCGCCGCAGCGCAGGTCGTCGGCATGGGCACGACGCAGGCCGGCGCCACCGCCCAGCTGTCAACGGTGATCGCGAAAGTCGTTTCCGACAAAGGCGGTGTGCAGATGCGGCCGCAGCCGATGGCGGGCGTCGCGCAGTACGGGCCGCTCGTCAACGCGGGCGAGATCGACTTCGGGGTCGCGAACCTGGTCGAGGCGCGCTATCTCGTGCAGGGCAAGGAGATCGTCGAGCGGCCCAACCCGGAGCTGCGCCTCGTCGCGCGCCTGGTGCCCTGGTACAACGGGCTGGTGGTGAAAGCCGATAGCCCGATCAAGTCGATCCGGGATCTCAAGGGCCAGCCGACGCCGGCCGGCTTCTCCGGCAACCCGCTCGGCCGCGTGCTCATGGAGGGTTATCTTGCCAACGCGGGACTCAAGCCGGCCGACACCAAGCAGGTGCTGGTCCCCGCGTTCCCGCGCATGTTCGACATGTTCAAGCAGGGCCAGCTCGCGACCAGCATCGCCACCATTGGCTCGCCGGTGCTGAAGGAGTGGGAGGCCGTGGTCGGCCCGCTGCGCTTTCTCGGGTTCGACGACTCGCCGGCGGCCGTGGCCGCGCTGCAGCAGTACATCCCGGGCTCGTACGTCGTGGAAGTGAAGCCCGAGCCGGGCATGCTCGCGGTCCCGGCGCCGACGAAGATGCTGGTCTACGACTACGTCATCTTCGCCGGAGCCAAGGTGTCCGACGACGTCGTGGCTAAGGTCGTGGCGGCGATGTACGACAACCCGGGCGACATGAAGTCCGGCGCGCCGCTGTTCAAGGAGTTCGACCCCAGGCTCATGTCGAAGGACCTCGGCATCGCCTATCACCCGGGCGCGATCAAGTTCTTCCAGGCGAAGGGCATCTGGCCCGGAGCGAAATAGGCGCGTGGACGCAAGCCAAGCCGCGCCGCGCTGGCCCGACCGCACGACCGCGGTCGCAGGCGCGCTCATCACGCTCGCCTGCGTCCTCTGGAGCTTCGACGTCCCGCTCAAGCTCGGCTGGCAGATCTACGCCGAGCAGTTCATCGCGGCGGTGCTCGGGCTCGCGCTCGCGGTGAGCTTCCTCCGCTGGCAGCAGGACGCGACGCCGCGCTGGTACCGGATCGCGCTCGCGCTCGTCGCGCTGGGCGCCGGCGCCTGGCTGACGATCCGCTATCCGACGCTCCAGGCGGACGTGCTCTCGCGGCGCGGCGAGGCGATCACGCTCGCGGTCGTGATCCTCGTGCTGCTGCTCGATGCGTGCCGGCGCTCGGCGGGCATCGCGCTCGTGTTCGTCTTCGCGTTCTTCCTCGCCTACGCGCTCTTCGGACACTATTTCTCGGGGATGTTCCAGACCAAGCAGGTGTCGGTTTTCCGGCTCCTCACCTACCTGGCGCTGGACACCTCCAGCATGCTCGGGATCGCGCTAATCATCGCCTGCACGACGGTGATCGCGTTCATGTTCTTCGGCAAGCTCTTGCAAGTGTGCGGCGGCGGGGAGTTCTTCACCGACATCTCGAGCGCCGCGTTCGGGCGCTACCGCGGCGGATCGGGCAAGGTGGAGGTGGTCGCCTCCGCGCTCTTCGGCACCATCTCCGGCAGCGCGGTCGCGAACGTCATGTCGACCGGCATCATCACGATCCCGAACATGAAGCGGGCCGGTTACACGCCGACCACGGCGGGCGCGATCGAGGCGGTGTCCTCCACCGGCGGGCAGATCATGCCGCCGGTGATGGGCGCCGCCGCGTTCCTCATGGCCGAGAACCTGCAGGTGCGCTATGCGGAGGTCGCGCTCGCGGCGCTCGTGCCGGCCATCCTCTTCTACGTGTCGATCTTCGCGCAGATCGACTACGAGGCGGCGCGCCGCAAGATCGGCGGGCTCGATCCGGCCACGCTGCCGCGCGTCGGAAAAGTCGTGCGGGAGGGCTGGTTCTTCCTCGTCCCCTTCGTGGTGCTCTTCTACCTCATGTTCAACACGAACATGCAGGCCGAGGAGGCGGTCCTGTGGGGCGCGGCGGCGATGCTGCCGTTCGCCGCGGTCCGGGGCTACAAGGGCCAGCGCCTGAGCCTCCGCGGCATCGTGCACGCGTTTGCGCAGACCGGCCGCGACTCGGTCGAGATCCTCGTGATCTGCGCGGTGGCGGGTTGCGTCATCGGCCTGCTGAACATCACCGGTCTTGCGCTCGGCCTCGGGCTCTCGCTGGTGAAGCTAGGCGAGAACAGCGTTCCGCTGCTGCTCGTCGCGGTGGCGGTGATCAGCATCGTCCTCGGCATGGGGCTGCCGACGACCGGCGTCTACCTCCTGGTCGCGCTGCTCGCGGCGCCGCCGCTCGTGAAGCTCGGCGTGCCGCCGATGGCGGCGCACATGTTCGTGTTCTTCTTCGGCTGCCTGTCGATGATCACGCCGCCGGTCGCCATGGCCGCTTATGCCGCCGGACACATCGCGCAGGCGCCGCCGATGAAGGTGGGTTGGCGCGCCTGCCAGCTCGGCTGGCCGGCGTTCGCGCTGCCGTTCATGTTCGCGTGGTCGCCGACGCTGCTTCTCATCGGGACGCCCCTCGACATCGCAATCGGGGTCGCAAGCGCGACCGTAGGGGTCTGGCTCGGTTCGGCGGCGATCGGCGGGTACTTCTTCCGCGAGCTCGGCGTACTCCAACGGTGCATTTTCGCGGCAGCCGCGATCATGCTGATTCTGCCCGGGCGCGGGTTCCCGGGCGCAGGCTGGATCGATCTGGCGGGCGCAGTGCTGGCGGCCGTGCTGATTGCGACCGAGTGGCGTGCGCGGCATGCGCGCCCACTGCCCGCGTAATGGAGGACGACGAATGACCGCAGCCAAGCGCAAGCGCTTCGCGGAACGGATCCGGCGCCGGGAGCTCGTGTCCGCGCCCGGCGTCTACGACCTCATCTCGGCGAAGCTCGCCGACCGGATGGGCTTCGACGCGCTCTACATGACCGGCTACGGCGTCGTCGCTTCGCACCTCGGGCTGCCGGACGCGGGGCTCGCGACCTACTCGGACATGGTCGGCCGGGTCGGCCAGATCGCGGCGATGACCGGGACGCCGCTCGTCGCGGACGGCGACACGGGCTACGGCGGGTTGCTGAACGTCCAGCACACCGTGCGCGGGTACGAGTCGGTCGGCGCGGTCGCGATCCAGCTCGAGGACCAGGAGTTCCCGAAGAAGTGCGGCCACATGCTCGGCCGGCGCGTGGTTCCCGCCGCCGACATGGCGGCGAAGATCCGCGTCGCGGTCGAGTCGCGCTCGGATCCGAACTTCCTGGTCATCGCGCGCACCGACTCGCGCACGACGCTCGGCCTGGACGAGGCGCTGAGGCGCGCGGAGGCGTACCTGAAGGCGGGCGCCGACCTGCTCTTCATCGAGTCGCCCGAATCGGTCGAGGAGATGGCGCGCATCGGCCGCACGTTCGAGGTCCCGCTCGTCGCCAACATGGTCGAAGGCGGCCGCACGCCGATCCTCGACGCGGCGACGCTGCAGCAGCTCGGCTATCGGCTCGCGATCTTTCCGGCGCTCGGGTTCCTCGCGGCGGGCGCGGTGCTCGAGAAGGCGTACGCCGGACTGAAGGCCACGGGCTCGAGCGTCGGGATCGACGTGCCGTTGTACCCCTTCAAGGACTTCAGCGCGCTGATGGGGTTCGACTGGGTCGCCGAGTTCGATCGGAAGCACCGTGACGGTTGAGCCGCATTACCGTCCCTATGGCCGGCGGGCAAAGATCGGACTGATCGTCCCGCCGACCAACACCGTGAACGAGGCCGAGTGGATGCGCATGGCGCCCGAGGGCGTGACGATCCACGTGACCCGCATGCGGTTGCACGCGGACACGCAATCGCCCGAGGGCGAGCGGCAGCTCTACGCCGACATCGAGCGCGCGACGTGCGACCTCGCGGCGGCGAGCCTCGACGCGATCGCATATGGCTGCACCGCAGGGTCGATGGTCACGCCGCTCGAAAAGCTTACCGACTACATGGCCGGTATCGCAGGAGTCCCGTGCGTCGCGACGGCGCCGGCGCTTGTGCTGGCTTGCCGCGCGCTCGGCGTCACGCGTGTTGCGCTCGCCACGCCGTATCATGACGCGCTGAATGAGCACGAGCGGCACTTCCTCGCGCAGAACGGCATCGAGGCGGTCGCGCTGAAAGGCCTCGGCATCGGCGCCGGCGGGCCGCACGAGTACGTGCGCATCGCCCGCGTGCCCAAGGAGGAGGTGCTCGCGCACGCGCGCTCGGTCGACCGGCCGGAGGCGCAGGCGCTGATGATCAGCTGTACGGACTTCGCCACGCTCGAGGCCGTCGCGGAGCTCGAGCGCGCGCTCGGCAAGCCGGTGGTCACGAGCAACCAGGCGACCTTCTGGGCGGCGCTCCGCGCCGCGCGCGTCGACGACCGGTTCCCGTCCTTCGGCCGGCTCTTGCAGGAGCACTGATGTACCGCACATCCTCTCTCACCGCGCCCGACGGCGTGGGTCTCGCCGTCTACGAATGGGGCGATCCCAGCGGCAGGGAGGTCCTGTTCATCCACGGGCTCGCGCAGTGTGCCCTGGCGTGGCGCCGGCAGATGGAGGGCCCGGCGCTCGCAGGCTTCCGGTGCGTCGCCTGGGACCTGCGCGGCCACGGCGCATCGGACACGCCGGCCGACCGCGCGTTCTATGCCGAGGGCCACCGCTGGGCGGAGGAGCTGCGGGCGGTGATCGAGGGCACCGGTCTGCGGCGCCCGACCGTCGTCGCGTGGTCGTACGCCGGGACCATTCTCGGCGAGTACCTCGTGCGCCATGGCCACACCGGACTTGCGGCGATCAACTTCGTTGAAGCAACCACGCTGCCCGGGTTGGACCCGTTCGGACCGGTGCTGCGCACCCATGCGGCGGACCTCGTTTCCACCGATCTCGCGGCGCGCATCGCGGCGACCAGGTCCTTCGTCTATGGCTGCTTCGCGCAGCTCCCGTCGCGCGATGAGCTGGAAACGATCATCGCGTACAACATGATCGTGCCGCCGCACGTCCGCGCGGCGATGTCGGGACGGACGTTCGACTTCGACCCGGCGTTCGCCGCGCTCGACATCCCGGTGCTCGTGACGCACGGCGCGGAGGACAAGGTGATCGCGCCCGAGACGGCGCGCTCGACCGCGACCCGCATTCCGGGTGCGCAGCTGTCGCTCTACGCCGGTGTCGGCCACACCCCGTTCCGCGAGGCCGCGGAGCGCTTCGACCGCGAGCTCGCGGCGCTCGTCGCAAGCGCGCCCTGACTCGCGCCGCACAACGGAGGATCCCGATGTCCGAGACGCCCGTCATCCGCGCGCTCCGTGCGCGCGCCGTCAACGTTCCGATCAAGCGGCCGCTCGCGACCGCCACCGGGGCGGTGACTCATGCGCCGCTCGTGCTGATCGACCTCGAGACCGATCGGGGCGTCACCGGCGTCGGCTATGTCTTCACCCCGGCGGGATACGCGATCAAGCCGCTCGCGGCGGTCATCGAGGGGCTCGGCGAGTTCATCTCGGGCGACCCGGTCGCCCCGTTCGCGATCGAGCAGAAGCTGCGCAAGCGCATGACCCTCGTTGGGGTGCAGGGGATGGCGATGCTCGCGCTATCGGGCATCGACACGGCGTGCTGGGACGCCGCGGCGAAGGCGGTGGGGTTGCCGCTCGCGCGGTTACTGGGCGGCGTCCCGCGGCCGGTTCCCGCGTACAACTCGAACGGCCTCGGCATCATGGCGCCCGACCGCCTCGCGGCGCAGGCAATCGAGCTTCTCGAAGGCGGGTTCAAGGCCATGAAGGTCCGCCTCGGCTACCCAACCGTGAACGACGACGTCGCGGCAGTGCGCGCGGTCCGGCGCGCGATCGGCCCGTCGATCGCACTGATGTCCGACTACAACCAGGCGCTGCTGCCACCGGAGGCGGAGCAGCGCGCCCGCGTGCTCGACGGCGAGGGTCTCGCGTGGATCGAGGAGCCGGTGCGCTTCGACGACTATGCGGGTTGCGCGCGTGTGGCCGCGGCGGCCGCGACGCCGATCCAGATCGGCGAGAACTGCTGGGGGCCGCACGACATGCAGAAGGCGCTCGACGCGCGCGCGTGCGACTACTTCATGCCCGACCTCGCGAAGATCGGCGGCGTGAGCGGCTGGCTGCGCGCGGCGGCGCTGGCGGAGCCGATCGGGCTGCCGATCTCGACGCATCTCTTCGCCGAGGTGTCGGCGCACCTGATGTGTGTCACGCCAACCGCGCACTGGCTCGAGTACATGGACTGGGCAAGCGGCATTCTTGCCGAGCCACTCGAGATCCGCGACGGCAACGCAATCGTCCCGGAGCGGCCTGGCAACGGCATGCGCTGGAACGAGGACGCCGTCGCGCGGTTCCTAGCGAAGTGATCGCTCAGCTTTAGTGCAGATCGACTGCGTGCCGCTTGAGCGCCTCGAGCGACACGAACTCAAGCGCTTTCTCGTGCGTGGCGGCGAGCACCACCGGCGGGGCCACGCCGGCGTCGAAAGCCTCCTTCCAGCGCAGCGCGCACAGGCACCACTTGTCACCCGGTTTGAGACCGGGGAAGTGGAACTGCGGGACGGGCGTGACGAGGTCGTTGCCGCGCGCAACGCTGAAATCGAGGAACTCCCGCGAGACCTGTGCGCACACCACGTGGGTGCCGACGTCCTGCGGTCCGGTGTGGCAGCTGCCGTCCCGATAGAAGCCGGTCAGCGGGGCGGTACAGCAGGTCGCGAGCGGCCCGCCGAGGACGTTGCGGGCGCCGCCGCCGGGGGTGTCGCGGGGCATGGCAGTGAGCTTTAAATGCGACTGGCCGGCGAGATTACCTCAACCTGCGCCGCCCCTCATGCAGCACCGGACAGCGAGTCAGTGCCGGTCCTTGCGGAACGGCTCGTACAGCCACTCCGCCTCGACCTTGCCTTCCTTGCTTTCCACCCGGACCCGCGCCGGCCGGTTCGCCTCGGCCCAGCTCCGGGCGTAAGTGATCGCGACCTTCTTGTCGGAGAAGAAGTGGCTCTGCGTGCCGCCCCTGCACGCTACGGCCCACCCGAAGACTGGCCCCGGATAGACGATGAACACCGGTATCTCGCGCATCGCTCTTTCGGTCCGTCGCTGCCCGTGGCCTCCCCCCGGGCGCGGCGGCTTCCAGCGGTACTTTGCCGCAGGCGCACGCCCAAAGCCCCCGCGACGCGGTCGCGGGTGTGAAGTTCTACCTATCCCGGGGTGGCCCGAGGTTCGATGGGGCGTCGATGGCCGGCGCGTGTCGAATCCGTTTACAACCGGCCGAGGACGCGGTCGCCGACAAGGGGGTTGTTGCGGCGCTCGGCGCCGAAGGTGGAGAGCGGTCCGTGACCGGGCACGAAGGTGACGTCGTCGCCAAGGGGCCAGAGCTCCGTCGTGATTGACCGGACGAGCGTGTCGAAGTCGCCGCGCGGGAAGTCGGTGCGGCCGATCGAGCCCTGGAACAGCACGTCGCCCACGAACGCGACGCGCTCGCCGCGATGGAAGAACACGACGTGCCCGGGCGTGTGCCCCGGGCAGAAGCGCACCTCCATCTCGAGGTTCCCGAAGCGGACCGTGTCGCCCCCGACGAGCCACCGATCGGGGGTGAACGACTCGAGCGGCGGAAAGCCGAACATGCGGCTTTGCGACGGCAGCTGGTCGATCCAGAAGCGGTCCTCGGCGTGCGGGCCCTCCACCGGCAGCCCGAGACGTTTCTGCAATTCCGCCGTGCCGCCGCAGTGGTCGATGTGCCCGTGCGTGAGCAGGATTTTCTCGAGCGTCACCCCCTGCTTCCGAGCCTCCGCGAGCAGCACCTCGACGTCGCCGCCCGGATCGATCAATGCCGCCTTGCCGGTCGCGTCGCAGATGGCGAGCGAGCAGTTCTGCTGAAACGGCGTGACCGGAACGATGACCACGCGCATCGTCACGCCGGCACCGCAGCGAGGGCGCGCGCGAAACGCGCGACGCCTTCAGCCAGCCGCTCCTCGGACGACGCGAAGCACCAGCGGACGAAGCCCTCGCCTTCGGGTCCGAACGCGACGCCCGGCGCGAGCCCGACCTTCGCCTCGCGCACCAGGCGCTTGCAGAACGAGAGGCTGTCGGTCATTCCGGCGACGCGGAAGAAGGCGTACATCGCCCCGGGCGGGGGTGCGACCTCGACGCCTGGAAGCTCGTCAAGCCGTGCGACGAGGAAGTCGCGCGCGCCGTGTAGCCGCGCGCGGAACCGCGCGACGACCGGCTCGCCCTGCGTCACGGCGGCAAGGCCCGCGCGCTGGACGAAGCCTTGTGCGCACGAGGTGTTGTACTCGATCAGCTTCCCGATGTCGGCGACGAGCGGCTCGGGCGCGACCAGCCAGCCCAGCCGCCAGCCGGTCATCAGCCAGGACTTGGAGAACGTGTTGGTGCTGACGACGCGATCGTCGGGCCCGGCGAGATCGAGGAACGACGGTGCGGTGCCGTCATGGAAGTACAACCGCTCGTACGCGTCGTCGGCGACGATCCAGATGCCGTGCCGGCGACAGTGGTCGAGTACCGCACGTTGCGCCGCGCGGTCGATGGTCCACCCGGTCGGGTTGTTGGGCGAGTTGATGTAGACCGCGCGCGTACCCGGCGTCAGGGCCGCGAGGAGGCGATCGACATCCAGCGTCCAGCCGTGCGCGCCGAAGTCGAGGCGCACGCACTCGACGGCTGCGCCGAGGATCTTCGGGATCTCGACGAGGTTCGGCCAGAGCGGCGTGACCGCCACCACGCGATCGCCCGGGCCGACGAGCGCTTGCGTCGCGAGCATCAGCGCCGACATGCCCGAATTGGTGACCGCGATGCGTCCGGCGTCGGTCGGCAGGTGCAGCCGTGACACGTATGCTGCGAGCGCTTCGCGCAGCGGCGGAATGCCGAGGTTGTGCGTATAGAAGGTGTCGCCGGCGTTCAGCGCATCGATCGCGGCCGTGCGGATGAACTCGGGGGTGACCTCGTCGGGCTCGCCGAACCAGAACGGCAGCACCGACGGGTCGCCCATCGCGGCGTTCGCAACCTCGCGGATCTTCGAGGCGCGGAGCGACCGGACGGCGGGACGGGCGAGGGGAGCGACGACGGACATCGCGGCGGGCGTGCGTAACGTGGCCGCGATTCTCTCACGGCCCACCGCGGCGACGGAACCCGGGCGATCAGTGACGAACGATCCGGGTGCCGGTGTCGCCGGCGAGTGCGCGCCCGAGGTTCTGCGGATTCGTCACGAGGCCTTCGGCGCCGCCGCCTTCGAGGAATTCGATCAGCGCGCAGATCTTCGGC
>Ga0209706_10001787_pt1 | contig 12153 bp, 12 predicted proteins | sample PPLLaktember2015_6_FD_187263 | JGI IMG/M metagenome (GOLD analysis project Ga0209706, IMG submission 187263) | Freshwater sediment microbial communities from Prairie Pothole Lake near Jamestown, North Dakota, USA - PPLs Lake P8 Core (1) Depth... | ecosystem: Environmental > Aquatic > Freshwater...
GAGTTGAGCTCGGATCTGAAGACCTTTGCGGACATCCTGTCGTCAGCGCGGGCCGGCATCGCCGAGGTGGTGATCCCGCCCGGCTCCCGCCTGGTTGGCAAGAGTGCGCGTGAAATCTGGATGCGCAAGACCTACGGCATCGCCATGCTCGCGCTGCACCGCGGCGGCAAGACGCTGCTGGAAGGCGACGCCATCCGCGACATTCCGCTGCAGGCCGGCGATGCCCTGGTGGTGCACACTGCATGGGACGCCCTGGCCCGGCTCGAGCAGGACAACAATTTCGTGGTCGTCACAAGCGACTACCCCCACGAGGAACTCCGCCCTCACAAGGAAAAGTCTGCCCTGCTCTTCTTCGGGATCGCCCTCTTCCTGCTGATGTTCACCGATCTGCGCCTGTCGCTCGCGCTCATGGCCGGCGCCATCGGCATGGTGCTGTCCGGGGTGTTGCGAATCGACGAGGCCTACCAGGCAGTGAGCTGGAAAACCGTATTCCTGCTCGCAGGCCTGATCCCGCTCGGGATGGCGGTCGAAACCAGTGGAACAGCCGCCTGGATTGCCTCGCACATCCTGTCGATACTCGGCGAGCTACCGCACTGGGTGCTGATGCTGGCCCTGGCACTGCTGGCGACCTTCTTCTCGCTGGTGATGTCGAACGTGGGCGCCACCGTGCTGCTGGTGCCACTGGCGGTGAATATCGCCCTGGGTATCGGCGCCAATCCGGCGGTGTTTGCCCTGAGCGTAGCGCTCGCCACGTCCAATGCATTCATCCTTCCCACGCATCAGGTCAATGCCCTGATCATGGGCCCGGCCGGCTACCGCGTCATTGACTTCATCCGGGCCGGCGGGATCATGACCCTGCTGTTCATCGTTGTCATGATGTTGATGCTGGGGTTTTTCTACACATGAGCCCAGGATCCGCCTCGGAGAGCGGATCCTGACATTCATGGCCAAGCCTGTGCAGAGGGGTGGCTGTTTGCGCTATCGTTTCGACTCCTCATCAGAAGCGCTTCGGCTCCAACCCGACCATGACCCGTCCGATCCTCTACCACATGCCCGCCTGCCCGTTCTGCCAGCGCATCGACATCCTGCTGGCGCTGAAGGGCCGCAGCGACGACGTCGACATCCAGACGATCGACGTCACCCGGCCGCGGCCCGAGCGGCTCCTGCAAAAGACCCGCGGCGCGACCGCACTGCCGGTACTGGAAACTGCCGACGGCCACATCATCAAGGAAAGCCTGGTGATCCTGCAGTACCTCGAGGACATCTATCCCGAGCACCCGGTCGCCCAGCGCGACCCCTGGCGGCGCGCGGTAGAAAACATGCTGACCAGGATGGACGGCGAGTTCTTCATGCAGGGCTATTCGTGGATGATGAATCAGGATCCTTCCCGCCGCGACGCGCTGCGGGAAGGCATGCTGAAGCAATATGCCCAGCTGGATGAGTTCCTGCTGCTGCACTCGCCCGAGGGTCCGTTCCTGTTCGAGGATTTCGGCTGGACGGAGACCGTCTTCGCGCCCTTCTTCCAGCGCTTCTGGTTTCTCGAATACTACGAGGGCTTCGAATTGCCCGACGAGCCGCGCTTCGCACGAGTGCGCCAATGGGTGGAAGCCTGTCTGGCGCATCCTGACGCGCAGCAGGTGACACGCGAGCAGGTGATCAAGCTCTACTACGACTATTCGAAAGGAGCGGGCAACGGCACGCTGCTGCCGGGCCGCGGCAAGTCGTCGTTTGTCTTCGAACCCGATTGGCGGGTCCGTCCCTGGCCGCCGAAAAACAAGTACGAGTGCAGCGCGACCGACGCCGAACTCGGCTTGTGAAACGCGGCAAACGGCCTGGCCCGATCGGATGTCGCGCAGCCTGACCTTGTCCCTGACCCTGCTGGCGATGATCGCCTTCGCCGGCAATTCCCTGCTCTGCCGGCTGGCGCTGCAGCAGACCGCGATCGACCCGGCCAGCTTCACCACCCTGCGCATCCTCTCCGGCGCGCTCACGCTGTGGCTGATCGTGCGACTGCGCAGCAGCAGCCACAGCGCGGCCGGTAGCTGGCCGTCAGCGTTGGCCCTGTTCGCCTACGCCGCCGCCTTCTCCTACGCCTACGTCAGCCTGTCGGCCGCGACTGGCGCGCTGCTGCTGTTCGGTGCGGTGCAGGCAACCATGATCGGCTATGGGCTATGGACGGGCGAGCGCATGCGCCCGCGCCAAACGATGGGACTGGCCCTGGCGCTGGGCGGACTCGTCGGCCTGCTGCTGCCCGGGCTGTCCGCGCCACCTTTGTCGGGTGCCCTGCTGATGCTCGGCGCGGGTGTCGCCTGGGGTGTCTATTCCCTGCGTGGAAAGAGAGCGGGCGATGCGACCTGCGTGACCGCCGGGAACTTCCTGCGTGCTGTTCCCATGGCGCTGCTGCTCGGTCTGGCCGCGCTGCCGTGGAGTTCGCTTGATATCGCCGGATTCTGGTACGCGGTGTCTTCCGGCGCCCTGGCGTCGGGGGTCGGCTATGCAATCTGGTACACGGCTCTGCGCGGCCTGAAGGCGACGAGCGCAGCGACGGTTCAGCTCAGCGTGCCTGTCATCACTGCGGTCGGCGGCATCGTTTTCCTCGGCGAGACGATCAGCTTGCGCCTGCTGATCACTTCCGCAGCCATCCTCGGCGGCATCGCACTGGTCGTAATCGACAATCAGCCTGCGAGGCCGGCATCTGCCGGTTGAAACTGGAACGGAACACCCATGAATATCGAATACCGCGATAACGCCCGCCTCAGCGCCGAGGAAGCCATCGATCTCTTCAGGCGATCGACTCTGGGCGAGCGCCGGCCGGTCGATCGGCCTGACATATTCGAAGGCATGCTGAAAAACGCCAGTCTCGTGATCACCGCCTGGGACGGCAGCCGTCTGGTCGGCATTGCGCGCACCCTGACCGATTTCAGCTATGTTGCCTACCTGGCTGATCTCGCAGTAGATGCCGAATACCAGAAGCGGGGCATCGGCAAGCGGCTCATCGAGGAGACCCGGCGTCGTCTCGCGCCGGAATGCATGATCGTGCTGCTGGCGGCGCCGAAAGCGAATGACTATTACGCGAGGCTCGGCTTCGAGCACAATCCGCGCGCCTGGATGCTGCGCGGAGAAGCCTAGGGCCTGTTCACGCTATTTTTGTACCTGCGGCGAGGCCGATTCGGGATGCAGCACGCGAAGCAGGACGCGCCGCTGTGCGAGCACATCAAGCGGACTGCGACAAAGGGATGCGCCCGAATCGACCCGCCCCTTCGGGTTGCCGCGAGAAAACGCGTCTGCGGCGTTGCGCCCCTTGGCAAGGGATGGCCCTTGCCTGCGCGACGCGCCTTGCATCCATCGCTTTCTCGCGGCAACGCAGGGGCAAAAATAGCGTGAACAGGCCCTAGGCAAAGCTGTACTTGACCCCGATGGCGCTCCAGTGGACCGCTTCCTCCTCCAGCGCACGCTGGGTCAGCGGACGGCGCTGCAGCCAGCCTTCGGGCAGGGTCAGCCGGAAGCGCTTGCCGTTGGCTTCGACCTTCAGTTCAGGCATGCGCGGTTCGGCGCGGCTGCGGCAGAGGATGACCGCCTGGCGCAGCAGCCACACCAGGCGGCGGTCGCTTTCAGATACCGCGCCAGCGGAAAACGCCGGCAATTTCAGCAACGCGCCGCGCTGGGCGCGCGCCAGCAGGGCCAGGCGTGCCTGCTCGGTTCGTGAAAAGCCGGGCATGTCTGCGTTCTCGAGGATGTAGCCGGAATGGCGGTGGTAGCCGCTGTGCGACACGGACAGTCCGATTTCGTGCAGTCTTGCCGCCCAGTCGAGAAAGCGCATGGCGATCGCGTCCTTGCTGCCGCTGGCCGCCAGCAATTTGTGCGCGACGCGCTTGACCCGCGCGGCCTGCTGGATGTCGATATGGTAGCGGCGCACGAACTCCTCCACCGTCGCCTCGCGCATGTCCTGCTTGTGGAAGCGTCCCAGCAGGTCGTAGAGGATGCCCTCGCGCATGGCGGTCTCGGCGACGTCCATCTGTTCGATGCCGAGTTCAGCGAACAGGCCCGCCATGATGGCGAAGCCACCGGCGATAACCGGGCGGCGGTCGCTCGACAGTCCTGCCAGATCGAGCGTGTCGACGTGGCCGGCCTTGACTAGCTGGGTGCGCAATTTCGCCAGGCCGTCGGCGGTGATGCCACGTGCCGACCAGCCGTTCTGCTCGAGTATCTCGCGCAAGGCCCGCGCCGTTCCGCTCGATCCGATCGCCTGCTGCCAGTTGTTGCGGGAAAACTCCCGGGCGATGCGTTCGACCTCGACCCGTGCCGCCATCTCGGCCACCTTGAGGGTGCCCTTGTCGACGGCGCCGTCGGCAAAAAAGCGCTTGGAGAAATTGACGCAGCCCATGTGCAGGCTCTCGCGCTCGTGCGGCTTCAAGCCGGTGCCGATGATGAATTCGGTAGAGCCGCCGCCGATGTCGACCACCAGCCGGCGGTCGGGCGAGGCGGTCAGCGAATGGGCGACGCCGAGATAGATGAGACGCGCCTCCTCGCGGCCGGCGACGATCTCGATCGGATGACCGAGCGCGATCTCGGCCTTCTGCAGGAACTCTTCGGCGTTTCGGGCGACGCGCAGCGCCGAGGTGCCAACGCAGCGGATGGCCTCCGGCGAGATGCCGCGCAGACGTTCTCCAAAGCGATGCAGACAGGCCAGCGCGCGCGCCTGGGTGGCCTCGTCGAGAAGCTTGTCCTCGGTCAGGCCACCGGCGAGACGCACGGTTTCCTTGAGCGAGTCGAGCGGATAGAGCTGGTCGCCGGTGACGCGCGCGACTTCGAGGCGGAACGAGTTGGAGCCGAGGTCGACGGCGGCGAGGGTATCGTAGGTTTTCATGTGATGCTGCCAAAAAACAGGTAAGCCATGGCGATCGCGGCGAGGATGCCGGCGACGTCGGCGATCAGCCCGCAGGCCACGGCGTGGCGCACGCGCTTGATGCCGACTGCGCCGAAGTAGACCGCCAGGACATAGAACGTGGTCTCGGTACTGCCCTGGACGATCGAGGCGAGTCGCCCGGCGAAGGAGTCCGCACCTTGCGCCTGCATGGTGTCGATCATCATAGCCCGTGCCCCGCTTCCGGAAAATGGCTTCATCAGTGCGGTCGGCAGAGCGTCGACCCAGCGCGCATCGAAGCCCAATCCGAGCACCAGGTTCCTGATCGCGCCCATCGCCAGATCCAGAGCGCCACTGGCGCGAAACACGCCGATGGCGACCAGCATCGCGACAAGATAGGGAATGATTGTTACAGCCGTGTTAAACCCCTCCTTGGCGCCCTCGACGAAAGCCTCGTAGGCGTTGATCCGCCGGCTGGCGGCCATCAGCAGGAACGTCGCGACGATGCCGAACAACAGGACGTTGCTGAGTATCGTCGATTGCCGCGTCATCTCGGCGGCGTCGAGGCTGGAGAAATACCCCACCATGCCGCCGACCAGCGCGGTCGCGCCGCCGAGGTAGGCCAGGGTGACGCGGTTCCACAGGTGCAGTTTCTGAAACAAGCCGGTGACGAAGAGACCGATCAGGGTACCGATATAGGTGGTGATCAGCAGCGGCACGAAGACGTCGGTCGGATCGGCGGCGCCGAGCTGGGCGCGGTAGGTGAAGATGGTCACCGGCAGCAGGGTCACCGACGCGGTGTTGATGACGAGGAACAGCACCTGCGCATCGCTGGCGGTGTCCTTCGAGGGATTGAGCGTCTGCAGTTCCTGCATCGCCTTGATGCCGAGGGGGGTGGCAGCGTTATCGAGCCCCAGCATGTTGGCGCCCATGTTCATGGTCATCGCGCCGAGCGCAGGGTGGTTGGCCGGCACCTCGGGAAACAGGCGGCGGAACAGCGGCGCCAGGCCGCGGGTCAGCAGCTCCAGCATCCCGGCACGCTCGCCGATCTTCATCACCCCCAGCCACAGCGCCATCACCCCGGTCAGGCCGAGGGCGATCTCGAACGCGGTCTTGCTGCTGTCGAACAGCGACCTGACCAGCGCCGCAAAAATGTCGGCGTCACCGAGGACCAGCAGCTTGAACAGCGCGATCAGGAACGCGATCAGGATGAAGCCGACCCAGAGGGCGTTGAGCATCTTCCAGCCTGGGCCTCAGGCGACCCAGCCAGCGACCACCAGCAACAGTCCGACGAACAGCCAGATCACTAGGCCGCGCCAGATCATGCTGACGGCGCTGTCGATCTGGTCGATCTCGGCCTCATGCCCGCTGCCGAGTTCGGGACGGTCGACCAGTTCGCCGGCGACATTCAGCGATTGCCCGAGCTTCACCCCCATGGCGCCAGCGCCGGCCGCGATCACCACCCCCTCCTCCGGCTCGGGCCAGGACGGGGCCTGGGTACGCCAACAGAAAATGGCATCCTCGAAATTGCCGGCGATCGCATAGGTCAGGGCAGTCAGGCGAACGGGCAGCCAGTTGATGGCGTGAAACGCCCGCTGCGCGAAAGCGCCGAACAGTCCACGGCTGTCGGCCCAGCGTCGCGACAGGATCGAGGCGCAGCGATACAGCACTGCTCCGAGCGGGCCCAGCGGCGAAAGCAGCACGAACCAGAACAGCACGCCGAACATCTGCCGGTGGCTGGCGGAGATCACCTGCTCGATGGTCAGGCGGGTCACCTGTTCCGCCGACAGCGACGCGACATCGCCATTGCGCCAGGTCGCCAGTTGCGAGCGGGCCGCCTCGACATCCCCGGCACGCAGCAGACGGGCGATCGACTCGGCATCGTTGCTGAAATACTTGAAGCCGAGGGTGAAATACAGCACCGCCACGTTGAAGGCCCAGCCGAACAGCGGACTGAGCCCGTGCAACAGCGAATAGACCAGCCAGATCGCCAGCAACAGCGGCAGCACCGCCAGCCCCCAGGCAATCGCGCCATGATTGAACTCACCGGCATTGAACTTCTGCTCCAGCCACTGCGTCAGCTGGGCATACATCTGATAGTGCCGCAGCGGCTGGTGCAACGGCCTGACATGTTCGATTGCAAGTGCGGCGAGGATAGAAAAGAAGGCCATCAGCGATCCATTTCCAGGGTGAAGGTGCCGATCCGGGCGACACTGTCGGCCGGGCGGTAGATTTCCACGGTCGGCATGACGATCTCGCGTCCGCTCGACTGCAGGCTGTCATGCAGCGCCTGATAGGCCTTGGATGGGGCCAGCAGGATCGCCGCCTGGATGCTCGCAGCATAGACGGCGCGCCGTGGAACATGGCCCTCCTGTAGGCCCTCGGGCACGTCGGCCGAGCCTTCGAGGACATATCCCACGCGCGCCCGCACCTTGCCGCCACTGCTGCGCGGATCGCTCATGATCAGGTTGATGCTGTCGCCGGTCTCGGCGCCAGCCTCGACAAAGCGCTTGTAGACGCCACGCTGGGTCTTGCGCATGTTGCTGATCGGCCCTTCGTAGTCGAGATAGGCATAACGGTAGGGTCCGGCCTCGGTTTCCGTGATCTCCACCTGGTTGAAGCCGCCCCACCACCAGAAGACCAGGACAATGGGCAACACGAACGCCAGCAGGAATGCCGGCCACTGTTTTTTGATCACCTGAAGTGCTCCCTGTTTGCGTCTGAAGATACCACAGCACGGCGAGCAGGCAAGCCGTGCCGAGCCAGGCTGCTCGCCTATAATTTGACGCTTGAGACAGAAAAGGAGATGTCACGATGTTTCGCCTGCTCCCTGCCCTGCTGATGGTTTTCCTGCTGCCTCTGGCCCATGCCGCCGACGACGAGGTGACGTTACCGATGAAGGCGGTTCGCCTCGGCCAGCACAGCTATTTCGTCCAGGGTCTGTCGGGCGCTGCCTCGAGCGAGAACCAAGGGTTCATGTCCAATGCCGGCTTCGTCGTCACCCGCGAGGGGGTGGTGGTGTTCGACGCGCTGGCTTCACCGCCGCTGGCGAAGAAACTGATCAGCCTGATCCGTGAAATCACCGACCAGCCGATCTCGCACGTCATTGTCAGCCATTACCACGCCGACCATTTCTATGGCCTGCAGGAATTCAAGGCGCTGGGGGCGACGATCTGGGCGCATGGCCTGGCCGAAGGACAGACCCGCAGCGAAGACGCGGCTCTGCGGCTGCAGCAGCGCAAGGAAGCCCTGTTCCCATGGGTCGACGAAAAGACCCGGTTGCTGGAAGCGGACCATTTCATCGGGGGCGATATCGATTTCGTGGTGGGCGGCGTCCATTTCGCCCTGCGCCATGTCGGACCGGCCCACTCTGCCGAGGACCTGGCGATGATGGTGAAGGAAGACGGGGTGCTGTATGCGGGCGACCTGGTGTTCCGCGGCCGCGTGCCCTTCGTCGGCGACGCCGACAGCCGCAGCTGGATCGCGGCGCTCGACAAGCTGATCGCGCTCGAGCCGAAGGTGCTGGTGCCGGGTCATGGCCCGGCCTCGCGCGATGCGCGTGCCGACCTGGTGTTCACACGCGACTACCTGGTCTTCCTGCGCGAGCAGATGGGCCGTGCGGTACGTGATTTCGTGCCTTTCGACGAAGCCTACGAAAAAACCGACTGGTCGAAGTACCGCGCCATGCCAGCCTTCAACGAAGCCAACCGGGTGAATGCCTACAACCAGTACCTGCGTCTCGAGCAGGAGATGGTGGAGTAAGGTGGGACGTTTCCTTTGCTGATTTCCTGCTGCCGATACAACACCGATAACTTTCCCGACCGAATATTCGTACCTGCAACTCTTGAATTATCCCGACCGATATATTAGCATTCTTTAAAATTCTAAATTTGGAGCCTGAACATGCTGAAACGTGCTGTTTTAATTACCCTTTCTTCCGCCTCCCTGGTTGCCTTGCTGGCCGGTTGCGGCGACAAGCCCCTGACCTACCAGGCCGACATCAAGCCGATCATCGACGCCAACTGCGTGTCCTGCCACGTCCCCGGCGGCACCGGCTACGAAAAGACCGGCCTGCAACTCGACAGCTACGACGCGCTGATGAAGGGCACCAAGCTCGGACCCGTGGTGGTTGCCGGCTCCAGCGTCAGCAGCACCCTGTATCGCCTGATATCCGGCCAGGCTGATCCTTCGATCCGCATGCCGCACGGCCAGGGCGCACTGCCTGATGCCGAAGTCTCCAAAATCGCCGCCTGGATCGACCAGGGCGCCAAGAACTAAACCTGACAAAGATTTTCAACAATGGCCAATCGTCAATTTCTTCATTTCAGCGCCCTGCCCCTGTCCACCCGCATGGTCTACACCATGACGTTGCTGGTGCTGGGAACGGGCTACCTGTTCGCCATGCTGCAGGTCTTTTTCAGCCACGCAGGACTGGACGGCAACCCGAAAAACATTTCAGCCGAGGACATCCGCGTCGCCTATCACGGCAGCGAGAACGACACCCGCCTGGTCACCGCGCTGAAAGGCCCGATGGCCGGAATGCTGCCGGAAGACGAACGGGCGAAGATCTTCAAGTGGGTGGATTCCGGCGCAAGCCAGGAGGTGTTCGAGAGCGATATCAAGCCGATCATCGATGAGCGCTGCCTGGCCTGCCACGACGGCAGCAACCCGCACCAGCCCACCTTCACCAGCTATGAAGAAGTGATGAAGATGGTGGCGAAGGACACCGGCGCCACCATCCCGACGCTGGTACGCGTGTCGCATATCCACCTGTTCGGCATCACCTTCATCTTCTTCATCGTCAGCAGCATCTTCACCCATGCCTACATGCGCCCGCTGTGGATGAAGTGCGTGGTGATCGTGCTGCCCTTCCTGACCATCCTCACCGACATCTTCTCCTGGTACCTGACCAAGTGGATCCCCGGCTTCGCCTGGTTCATCATCGGCAGCGGCGCCCTGATGGGGATTTCGTTCACGGTGCAGTGGGTCGTTTCGATGTGGCAGATGTGGTTCTACAAGCTGCCCGCGGAAATCGAGGAATGCGGCGGCGTGTTGCCTGTGTTTGGAGGCAGCCAGGATTAATCAAACCCACGCATCTGCAGGACATGCTGGCCGGGTTTACCCGGCCAGTTTTCTGTAAAGGGTACGTTCGCTGATGCCGAGCTGCGCAGCCAGCGCCCTGCGGTCGCCGTCGTGGTGCACCAGCGCCCATTGCAGATAGCGCCGCTCGGCAAGCTCCAGCGGCACGATCGTGTCCACCCCCGGCATGCCCTCCGTTCCGTCATCGGCCAGTTCCGGCGGCAGGTGCTCCGGCAGCAAGTTGTCGCCGTCCGCCATCAGGATGGCGCGCTCGATGATGTTGCGCAGTTCGCGGATATTGCCCGGGTAGTCGTAGGTCTGCAGCCGCGCGCGCACGGCATCGCTGAGCGCGTAAGCGCGTCCCGGCGCCAGTCGGGTCAGCAGGGTTTCGGCCAGCAGGCCGATATCCTCGCGCCGTTCGCGCAGGGCCGGCAGATGGATCGGGAACACGCTAAGCCGGTAATACAGGTCGCGGCGGAAGTCGCCGCTCTCGACCATGCCCTTGAGATCGCGGTGGGTGGCGGCGATCAGGCGAAAGTCCGCACGCAGCGTTTCCACCCCGCCGACCCGGCGAAAGGTGCCGGTTTCCAGCAGGCGCAGCAGCTTGACCTGCAGGCCCAGCGGAATATCGCCGACCTCGTCGAGGAACAGCGTGCCGCCCGAGGCCGACTCGATGAGACCGATCTTGCGCTGGTTGGCACCGGTGAACGCACCCTTTTCGTAGCCGAACAGTTCGCTCTCGAACAGGGTTTCGGTCAGCCCCGAGCATTCCACCACCACGAACGGTTCGTGCTCGCGCCCGCTTTGCTGGTGGATGGCCTGCGCCACGAGTTCCTTGCCGGTGCCCGATTCACCGAGCAACAAGGCCGTGGTAGTGGATGGTGCCACCCGCCGCACTAGCTCGAGCATGCGGTTGAACGCCGGCGACTTTCCGACCAGACCGCTTTCGGCAGGAAAACTGCTGGCCTCGCGCACGGTCGTCATGCGCTCGACGAAATACTCGACGCGGCCCGACGCGCCGTGGATCGGCGTCAGTTCGACATCGACATGTTCCTCGCCGCGCGGCGTGTGATGCAGGTGCAGCACCCGGTTCGGCTCGCCGCTGGCCCGGCTGGCGGCCAGCGGACAGGATTCGCCGCACTCGTCGCAGGGACGGCTGTAGTCGTGCGACACCGCGTAGCAGGTCTGGCCGACCACGTCGCGGCCGCCGGCATAGATTCGGCGGTAGGCGGCATTGGCCGCCAGAATGCGATAGTTTGCGTCCATCACGATCTGGGCGTCGGGATGGGTTTCGAGAAAGCTGATGAGTTCGTTAGTCGGCGACATCACGCTGCACCCTGTCTGTCTTGATTGTCATCGATTCTAACCGAGCATGTCATAAATGGCAGAGCGCCACGCCGTCCCTTCATGCGACATACAGACAAGCCATTGTTTTACTGAGCTATTTAACTGCAATCGCTGCACGCTCGCCCTGGCACGACCATTGCACTACTCAGTCAACTATGACTCCCTGACAGGCGGATTGCGATCCGCAACTGAAAGGTAATGAACCGGAGAGAACAGATGCTGAATGCCTGCTACTACGCCTTGCCCCTGATGCTGTGCCTGAACGGCGCGGAGGCCGCCACGCTCACGGTCACCCTCGATGGCGCAAAAGCCGGGGGCGGACCGCTCACCGTCCTGCTGTTCGACCGTGCCGAGGGATTTCCCAGGGAGTCGCGCGCCAGCAGCCGCCACGTCCTGCCGAAAGGCCAGACCACGCTTGCCCTCGACGGGCTCAAGCCCGGGCAATACGCCGTGCTGGCCTATCACGACGAAGACGGCAACGGCGAACTGAACCGCTTTCTCGGCATGATCCCCAGGGAGGGCTGGGGGCTGTCGAACAATCCCGCGGTCAGCGGCAAGCCCGCGTTCAGGGATGCCGCCGTCAACGTCCCGGAAAACGGCACCGAGGTGACCCTGCGCCTGAAGTACTGAATCGCAGCCACGCGATGCACCGATTCGCGTCGCACCTGTTTTTTAACCCCTCCCCGCATCGACTGAATATGGAGCCTGCACCATGAAACGATCCCTTCTCCTTCCCGCCATGTTGCTCAGCCTCGGCCTTGCCGCGAACAGCCTGCCCGCCCATGCGGACGACATCGCGGCCTCTCCCCGCATGATCGTCACCGAGAACGTCTCTCCCGCCGGTTTCGCCGCCACGCTGGCCG
>Ga0209706_10001789_pt1 | contig 12151 bp, 4 predicted proteins | sample PPLLaktember2015_6_FD_187263 | JGI IMG/M metagenome (GOLD analysis project Ga0209706, IMG submission 187263) | Freshwater sediment microbial communities from Prairie Pothole Lake near Jamestown, North Dakota, USA - PPLs Lake P8 Core (1) Depth... | ecosystem: Environmental > Aquatic > Freshwater...
CGCGTCGCTGGAGTTCGTCGGCTACACGCTCGAGGAGCCGAAGTACGACGTCCAGGAGTGCCTGCAGCGGGGCATGACCTACGCGGCGCCGTTCAAGGTGACGATCCGGCTGGTCGCCTGGGACGATTCCGAGGGCTCGCAGACGATCCGCGACGTGAAGGAGCAGGAGGTCTACTTCGGGGAGATCCCGATCATGACCGACAACGGCACCTTCATCATCAACGGCACCGAGCGCGTGATCGTCTCCCAGCTCCACCGCTCGCCGGGCATCTTCTTCGACACCAGCACGTCCTCGACGGTCAGCGCCGCGGGCAAGAAGATCTACTCCTGCCGCATCATCCCCTACCGCGGCTCCTGGCTCGACCTCGAGTTCGACCACAAGGACCTGCTGTACGCGCGCATCGACCGGCGCCGGAAGATCCTCGTCACGGTGCTGCTGAAGGCCCTCGGCTACACCGCCGAGGACCTGCTGACCTACTTCTACACGCCGGAGACGATCCGCTCCGACGGCAAGAAGTTCATGAAGAAGGTGCTGCCCGAGAACCTGATCGGGCAGCGCTGCACGCGCGAGGTGAAGGACGACGCCGGCAACGTGCTGGTGCGCAAGGACCGCAAGTTCACCAGCGCGGCGGTGCGCAAGCTGCGCGAGGCCGGCATGGAGTGGATCCAGGTCGGGCTCGAGGACATCATCCGCGACGACAGCGTGCGCCGGGTGGTGCCCGTCGACATCGTCGACGAGCGCACCGGCGAAGTGATCGTCGAGTGCAACGAGGAGCTCACCGAGCGCCATCTCGAGGAGCTGAAGGCGCGCGGGATCGAGGAGTTCCCGCTGCTCTACCTCGACCCGCTCATCACGGGCACCTCGCTGCGCGACACGCTGCTCGCCGACAAGACCGTGACGCGCGAGGAGGCGATCATCGACATCTACCGGCGCCTGCGGCCGGGCGATCCGCCGACCCTCGACACGGCGACCAACCTGTTCCACAACCTGTTCTTCAACCCCGAGCGCTACGACCTCTCGCGCGTCGGCCGGCTGAAGCTCGACCACAAGCTCAGCTTCAACCCCGAGGAGCGCATCACCCACCGGCCCTCCGGCCCCAACGCGACGGCCGAGGAGGTGGCGCTGGGCGAGCTCACCACGCTGCGGCCCGAGGACATCCGCGCCGCGGTCAAGTACCTGGTCGACCTGAAGAACGGCTCGGACCCCGACAAGCGGGTGGACGACATCGACCACCTCGGAAACCGCCGCGTACGCGTGGTGGGGGAGCTGCTCGAGAACCAGTACCGGATCGGGCTGGTGCGCATGGAGCGCGCGATCAAGGAGCGCATGTCGCTCCAGGAGATCGAGACGCTGATGCCCCACGACCTGATCAACTCCAAGCCGGTCTCCGCCGTGATCAAGGAGTTCTTCGGCTCGAGCCAGCTCTCGCAGTTCATGGACCAGACCAACCCGCTGTCGGCGGTCACGCACAAGCGGCGGCTGTCGGCGCTCGGGCCGGGCGGCCTCACCCGCGAGCGCGCGGGCTTCGAGGTGCGCGACGTGCACCCGACCCACTACGGGCGCATCTGCCCGATCGAGACGCCCGAAGGCCCGAACATCGGGCTGATCGCGTCGCTCTCGACCTACGCGCGGGTGAACGACTTCGGCTTCATCGAGACGCCCTACCGGGTGGTGCGCGACGGGCACGTGAGCAACGAGGTCAAGTACCTCTCCGCCCTCGAGGAGGAGCGCCTGGCGATCGCTCAGGCGAACGCGCCGATCGACGAGCAGGGCCGCTTCCGTCTGGACAGCGTCTCCGCCCGCAAGGCCGGCGAGTTCAAGGTGGTGGGCCCCGAAGAGGTCGAGATGATGGACGTCTCGCCCAACCAGCTCGTGTCCGTGGCCGCCTCGCTGATCCCGTTCCTCGAGAACGACGACGCGAACCGCGCGCTGATGGGCTCGAACATGCAGCGCCAGGCGGTGCCGCTGCTGCGCACCCAGGCGCCGCTGGTGGGCACCGGCATGGAGGCGGTGGTCGCGCGCGACTCCGGCGTCACCGTCGTCGCCAAGCGCGACGGCAAGGTGGTCTCCGTCGACGCGGGCCGCATCGTGATCCGCCCCGACGAGGAGGACGGCACCGGCTCCAACGTCGACATCATCAACCTGATCAAGTACCAGCGCTCCAACCAGAACACCTGCATCAACCAGAAGCCGATCGTGAAGATCGGCGACCGCGTGCGGCGCGGGCAGGTGATCGCGGACGGGCCGGCCACCGAGCGCGGCGAGCTCGCGCTGGGCCGCAACGTGCTGGTCGCCTTCATGCCCTGGGGCGGGTACAACTTCGAGGACTCGATCCTGATCTCGGAGCGGCTCGTCAAGGACGACCTGTTCACCTCGGTGCACATCGAGGAGTTCGAGTGCGTCGCCCGGGACACCAAGCTCGGCAAGGAAGAGATCACCCGGGACATCCCGAACGTCGGCGAGGAAGCCCTCAAGGACCTCGACGAGTCGGGCATCGTCCGCATCGGCGCCGAGGTGAAGCCCGACGACATCCTGGTCGGCAAGATCACCCCGAAGGGCGAGACGCAGCTCTCCCCCGAGGAGCGGCTGCTGCGCGCGATCTTCGGCGAGAAGGCGGGCGACGTGCGCGACACGTCGCTGCGCGTGCCGCCGGGCGTGTCCGGCACGGTGATCGGGGCGCAGGTGTTCTCGCGGCGCGGCGTCGAGAAGGACGAGCGGGCGCGGGCCATCGAGGAGGCCGAGGTCGAGCGGCTGCGCAAGGACCAGGAAGACGAGATCCGCATCATCCGCGACAACGCGATGGCGAAGGTGCGGGAGATCCTGGTGGGCAAGCGCACCGCCAACCGCGTGGCCGACGACCGCCGCAAGGAGACCTGGTTCGAGGCCGGGGACGAGGTGACCGCCGAGGGCCTGCTGCGCATCCCGATGCGCCGCTGGCGCGAGGTGCAGGTGTCCGACGCCCACGCCCAGGAGCAGGTCGACCGCATCTTCGCGAGCGTCGACGAGCAGTCGAACGTGATCAAGACCGTGTTCGACGACAAGATCGCGCGGCTGAAGAAGGGCGACGAGCTGCCGCCGGGCGTGTTCAAGATGGTCAAGGTCTACGTGGCCATCAAGCGCAAGCTCTCGGTGGGCGACAAGATGGCCGGCCGCCACGGCAACAAGGGCGTGATCTCGCGGATCCTGCCCGACGAGGACATGCCCTACCTGGCCGACGGCTCGCCCGTCGACCTGGTGCTGAACCCGCTGGGCGTGCCTTCGCGCATGAACATCGGGCAGGTGCTGGAGACGCACCTCGGCTGGGCGGCGCGCGGCCTGGGCGACCAGGTGAACCAGCTGCTCGAGCAGCAGGGCGGGGTGGAAGCGCTGCGCGCCAAGCTGAAGGAGGTGTACGGAGACCCGGACATCTCCCGGGTGCTGGACGGCGCCTCGGAGCACGCGCTGCGCTCGCTGGCGGGCAACGTGCGCGAGGGCATCCACGTGGCGACCGCCGTGTTCGACGGAGCCAAGGAGCAGGAGATCAAGACCGAGCTGGAGCGCGCCGGCCTGCCGCTGCGCGGCCAGACGGTGCTGTTCGACGGCCGCACCGGCGACCCGTTCGACCACGACGTCACGGTGGGCATCCTCTACATGCTGAAGCTGCACCACCTGGCCGACGACAAGATCCACGCGCGGAGCATCGGGCCCTACAGCCTGGTGACCCAGCAGCCGCTGGGCGGCAAGGCCCAGTTCGGCGGCCAGCGCCTCGGCGAGATGGAGGTGTGGGCGATGGAGGCCTACGGGGCCGCCTACTCCCTCCAGGAGTTCCTGACCGTCAAGTCCGACGACGTGCTGGGCCGCACCCGCATGTACGAGTCCATCGTGAAGGGCGAGTGCACGCTGGAGCCGGGTCTGCCGGAGGCCTTCAACGTGATCGTGAAGGAGCTCATGGCCCTCGGCCTGAACGTCGAGCTCATCGAAGACAAGAGCGCCTAGGAGGATCGACCGTTGCGCGACCTCTACAACCTGTTCGAGAAGCCCAAGGATCCGCTCGCGTTCAACGCGATCCGGATCTCGCTCGCCTCGCCGGAGAAGATCCGCGAGTGGTCCTACGGCGAGGTCAAGAAGCCGGAGACCATCAACTACCGGACGTTCAAGCCCGAACGCGACGGCCTGTTCTGCGCCAAGATCTTCGGCCCGGTCAAGGACTACGAGTGCAACTGCGGCAAGTACAAGCGCATGAAGCACCGCGGCGTGGTCTGCGAGAAGTGCGGCGTCGAGGTGATCCAGTCGAAGGTGCGCCGGGAGCGGATGGGCCACATCACGCTCGCCACGCCGGTGGCGCACATCTGGTTCCTGAAGTCGCTGCCCTCGCGCATCGGCAACATCCTCGAGATCACCCTGCGCGACCTCGAGAAGGTGCTGTACTTCGAGGCCTACGTCGTCGTCGATCCGGGCGAGACGGACCTGCGCGTGCGCGAGATGCTGACGGAGGAGCAGCTCCACGAGGCGAGGCAGCGCTACGGGCGGGACGCCTTCGAGTACGGCATCGGCGCCGAGGCGATCCGCGACATGCTCTCGCGCATCGACGTCGAGGAGGAGTCGCGCGTCCTCCGCGAGGACATGAAGGAGGCGACCAGCGAGGCGAAGCGCAAGAAGCTCGCCAAGCGCCTGAAGGTGCTCGAGGCCTTCCGCGAGTCGGGCAACCGCCCCGAGCACATGATCATGGAGGTCGTGCCGGTGATCCCGCCGGACCTGCGGCCCCTGGTGCCGCTCGACGGCGGTCGCTTCGCGACCAGCGACCTGAACGACCTCTACCGGCGCGTGATCAACCGCAACAACCGCCTGAAGCGGCTGATGGAGCTGAACGCGCCCGAGGTCATCATCCGCAACGAGAAGCGCATGCTCCAGGAGGCGGTGGACGCGCTGTTCGACAACGGCCGCCGCGGCCGGGTGATCACCGGCCCCAGCAAGCGCCCGCTGAAGTCCCTCTCCGACATGCTGAAGGGCAAGTCGGGGCGCTTCCGCCAGAACCTGCTGGGCAAGCGCGTCGACTACTCGGGCCGCTCGGTGATCGTCGCGGGCCCCGAGCTGCGCCTGCACCAGTGCGGGCTGCCGAGCCGCATGGCGCTGGAGCTGTTCAAGCCGTTCATCTACTCGAAGCTCGAGCAGCGCGGCTACGTCACCACCATCAAGGCCGCGAAGAAGATGGTGGAGCGCGAGCGGCCCGAGGTGTGGGACATCCTCGCCGAGGTGATCCAGGAGCACCCGATCATCCTGAACCGCGCGCCGACGCTGCACCGCCTGGGCATGCAGGCCTTCGAGCCGGTGCTGATCGACGGCAAGGCGATCCAGCTCCACCCGCTGGTCTGCAAGGCGTTCAACGCCGACTTCGACGGCGACCAGATGGCGGTGCACGTGCCGCTCTCGGTGGAAGCGCAGATCGAGGCGCGGGTGCTCATGATGTCGACCAACAACATCCTGAGCCCGGCGACCGGTCACCCGATCATCGATCCCAGCCAGGACATCGTGCTCGGCTGCTACTACATGACCCGCGAGCGCCCGGGCGCGCGCGGCGAGGGCAAGCGCTTCTCGAGCCCCGAGGAAGTGCGCGTCGCCTACGACTCCGGCGAGATCGACATCCACGCCGGCATCAAGGTGCGCATCGACGGCCGCGTGGCCGACACCACGACCGGGCGCATCCTGCTCTCGGAGATCGTGCCGGCCGAGATCGGCTTCGACGTGATCAACCGGGTGATGGACAAGAAGGCGCTCGGCAAGCTGATCGACGCCGCCTACCGCCGCCTCGGCAACAAGGCGACGGTGATCCTGGCGGATCGGCTGCGGACGCTCGGCTACCAGCACGCCACGCGCGCGGGCATCTCCATCTGCGTGGACGACATGCACATCCCCGCGGACAAGGAGCGCTACATCAGCGCCGCCAACGAGCAGGTGGCCGAGGTGTACTCCCAGTACCAGGAGGGCCTGATCAGCGACGGCGAGCGCTACAACAAGGTGATCGACATCTGGGCCGACGCCACCGAGCGGATCGCCGGGCAGCTGCTCGACAACCTGGGCACCGACGTGACGGAAGGGCCGAACGGCCCCGAGCGCGTGCCGAGCTTCAACTCCATCTTCATGATGGCCGACTCGGGCGCCCGCGGCTCCGCGCAGCAGATCCGCCAGCTCGCCGGCATGCGCGGCCTGATGGCGAAGCCTTCGGGCGAGATCATCGAGACGCCGATCACCTCGAACTTCCGCGAGGGGCTCTCGGTGCTCCAGTACTTCATCTCCACCCACGGCGCGCGCAAGGGTCTGGCGGACACCGCGCTCAAGACGGCCAACTCGGGCTACCTGACCCGGCGGCTGGTCGACGTGGCCCAGGACGTGATCGTGCGCGAGAAGGACTGCGGCACCACCGAGGGCATCGAGATCGGCCCGCTCGTCGAGGGCGGCGAGATCATCGAGTCGATCGGCGAGCGCATCCTCGGCCGGGTGCCCCTGCTGGACGTGACCGACCCGATCACCGGAGAGGTGCTGGTGCCGAGGGGCGCCCAGATCGACGAGCACCTCGTCCAGGTGATCGAGGACGCCGGCATCGAGAAGGTGGGCATCCGCTCCGGCCTCACCTGCGAGACCGAGCGCGGGGTGTGCGTGGCCTGCTACGGCCGCGACCTGGCCCGCGGCGAGCTCGTGAACCTCGGCGAGGCGGTGGGCGTGATCGCCGCCCAGTCGATCGGCGAGCCCGGCACCCAGCTCACGATGCGGACCTTCCACATCGGCGGCACGGCCACACGGCGGGCGGAGCAGTCCCACCACGAGGCGCGCACCGAAGGCGAGATCCGCTTCGGGAACGTGCGCGTGGTGCGCGACCGGCAGGGTCGCGCGATCGCGATGAACCGGAACGGCGAGATCGGCATCTACGACGTCTCCGGGCGCGAGCGCGAGCGCTATCCCGTGGTGTACGGCGCCCACGTGAAGGTCGAGGACGGCCAGCACGTCACGCCGGGCACGGTGCTGCTCGAGTGGGATCCCTTCGCGAACCCGATCCTCACCGAGGTGGGCGGCACGATCAAGTTCGGCGACATCATCGAAGGCGTCACCATGCAGGAGCAGGTCGACGAGTTCACGGGCATGTCGTCGAAGGTGGTGGTCGAGTCGAAGGACCCCGACCTGCGCCCGCGGATCTCGGTGAAGGACGAGCCCGGGCAGACGATCGCCCGGGCGCTGCTGCCGGTGGGCGCCTACCTGGCGGTCACCGAGGGCGAGGCGGTCGCGGCCGGCGACGTGGTGGCGAAGATCCCCCGCGAGACCAGCAAGACCAAGGACATCACCGGCGGTCTACCGCGGGTCGCGGAGCTCTTCGAGGCGCGCAAGCCCAAGGAGACGGCGATCGTCTCCGAGATCGAGGGCAGCGTCGGCTTCGGCCCGGACTCGCGCGGCAAGCGCCGCGTGATCGTGACCCCCGATGCGGGGCGCGGCGAGCCCCGCGAGTACCTGATCCCGAAGGGCAAGCACATCAGCGTCCACGAGGGCGACCGCGTGCGCCCCGGCGAGCCGCTGATGGACGGCTCGTCCAACCCCCACGACGTGCTCGCGATCAAGGGGGAGAAGGAGCTCGCCAAGTACCTGGTCGACGAGGTGCAGGAGGTCTACCGCCTGCAGGGCGTGAAGATCAACGACAAGCACATCGAGATCATCGTGCGCCAGATGCTGCGCAAGGTGCGGGTGAAGGAGGTGGGCGACACCGACTTCCTGGTGGGCGAGCACGTGGACAAGACGGTGGTCGAGCAGACCAACGAGCGGATGATCGAGGAGGGCAAGCGGGTCGCGACGATCGAGCCGCTGCTGCTGGGCATCACCAAGGCGTCGCTCTCGACGGAGTCCTTCATCTCGGCCGCCTCCTTCCAGGAGACGACCAAGGTGCTCACCGAGGCGGCGATCTGGGGCAAGACCGACCACCTGCACGGGCTCAAGGAGAACGTGATCATGGGCCGGCTGGTGCCGGCGGGCACGGGCATGCCCATGTACCGCGGCATCGGGGTCCAGATCGACGCTCCCGAGGAGCTGCTGGCCGAGATCCAGGAGCAGGAGGTGCTCGAGCCGGTCCGTCTGGCGCCGCTTCCGGCCCCGGTGGAGCCGGCGCTCGACCCGGGCGAGGAGGTTTCGGGCGATCTGGTCTGATCCGGGCCCCTGTTCCCGCGGGATTCGGCGGGCGTTCGCCTTGCGCGAGCGTTGACAGGGACCCTAAGCCAGTTAGACTGCGCCGGTTTCCGAATCCAGGGGAGTCCCGCTGCGGACATCCCGGATGAACGGAGAGAGGGCCCGGGCAACGGCTCCGGCCTCTCCGTCACCGAGGGTGGCTCCTGCCGGGGATTCCTTCTCTCATTGCACCGCCCCTCGCCGCAGGCCGACTTGCGCCGACGGGCTCGCGCGGAGCTCGCATGCCGACCGTTCAACAGCTGGTGCGCCGGGGTCGCCAGCCGTCCAAGCGCAAGTCCAAGTCGCCGGATCTCGAGCGCTCGCCGCAGCGGCGCGGCGTCTGCGTTCGCGTTGCGACCCAGACGCCCAAGAAGCCCAACTCGGCGCTGCGCAAGGTGGCGCGCGTGCGGCTCACCAACGGCCGCGAGGTGTGGGCGTACATCCCGGGCGTCGGCCACAACCTGCAGGAGCACTCGGTGGTGTTGGTGCGCGGCGGGCGCGTCAAGGACCTGCCCGGCGTCCGCTACCACGTCGTGCGCGGCACGCTCGACACGATGGGCGTGGCGAATCGGCAGCAGAGTCGCTCCAAGTACGGGGCCAAGCGGCCCAAGTGATCTTTCCCGCCCCCGCAGCGGGGCGGATCCCAGAGGAGAGGCGAGATGCCGAGGCGTCACGTCGTCATCAAGCGCCGGACCTACCCCGATCCCAAGTTCGGCGATCGGCTGGTGGGGCGTTTCACGAACGTGATCATGTTCGACGGCAAGAAGAGCACCGCCGAGCGCGCGGTCTACGGGGCGTTCCGCATCATCGAGTCGAAGACGCGCAACGATCCGTTGGCGATGTTCCGCCGTGCTCTCGACAACGTGCGGCCGCGCGTCGAGGTGAAGTCGCGGCGCGTCGGCGGCGCCACCTACCAGGTGCCGATCGAGGTGCGCCCGGAGCGCGCCACCTCGCTGGCGATGCGCTGGCTGGTGCATTCGGCGCGCACGCGCCAGGGCCGCAGCATGGCCGACAAGCTGGCCAACGAGCTGATCGACGCGGCCAACGAGCGCGGCGAGGCGGTGAAGAAGAAGGAAGACACCCACCGCATGGCCGACGCCAACAAGGCCTTCTCCCACTACCGCTGGTAGCGGAGCGAACCCCAGGAACGGCCATGCCCCGCACCGCACCGCTCGAACGAACCCGCAACATCGGCATCATGGCCCACATCGATGCCGGCAAGACGACGACCACCGAGCGCGTGCTGTACTACACCGGCGTGACCCACAAGATGGGCGAGGTCCACGAAGGCTCGGCCACGATGGACTGGATGGAGCAGGAGCAGGAGCGCGGCATCACGATCACCTCGGCCGCCACGACTTGCTTCTGGAAGGACCACCGCATCAACATCATCGACACACCGGGCCACGTCGATTTCACGATCGAGGTGGAGCGCTCGCTGCGCGTGCTCGACGGCGCGGTGGCGGTGTTCTGCGCCGTGGCGGGGGTCGAGCCGCAGTCCGAGACGGTCTGGCGCCAGGCGGACAAGTACCACGTGCCGCGCATTGCCTTCGTCAACAAGATGGACCGGATCGGCGCCGACTTTCCGCGGGTGGTGGAGATGATCCGCGAGCGCCTGGGCGCCAACCCGGTGCCGGTCCAGGTGCCGATCGGCAGCGAGGACAGCTTCCGCGGCGTGGTCGACCTGGTGACCCAGCAGGCCATCCTCTGGAAGGCCGAGGACCTCGGCGCCGAGCCGGAGCTCGCGCCGGTCCCCGACGACCTGCGCCCGGCGGTGCAGGCTGCGCGCGACCACATGGTGGAGGCGGCGGCCGAGTTCGACGACGGCCTGATGGCCGCCTACCTCGAGGGCTCGGAGGTCTCCGCCGACGCGATCCGCAAGGCCCTGCGCAGCGGCGTGCTCGAGCTGAAGGTGGTTCCGGTGGTGTGCGGCGCCGCCTTCAAGAACAAGGGCGTACAGCCGCTGCTCGACGCGATCGTCGACTACCTGCCGTCGCCGCTGGACGTGCCGCCCGTCAAGGGCGTCGACCCGAAGACCGGCGAGCCGCTGGTGCGCCGCGCGAGCGACGACGAGCCCTTCGCCGGGCTGGTCTTCAAGCTGATGTCCGACAAGCACATCGGCCACCTGACCTACGTGCGCGTCTACTCGGGCCGCGCGAAGACGGGCGACGCGGTGCTCAACGTCGCCAAGGGGCGCAAGAGCCGCATCGGCCGCCTGCTCCAGATGCACGCGAACAAGCGCCAGGAGATCGACGAGGTCTTCGCCGGCGACATCGCCGCGGTGGTCGGCTTGCGCGACGTCGTCACCGGCGACACGCTCGCTGCGGTGAACGCGCCGGTGCTACTCGAGTCGCTCGAGTTCCCGACGCCGGTGATCTCGATCGCGATCGAGCCCAAGACCAAGGCCGACATGGACCGGCTCGGCCAGACCCTGGAGCGCCTCGCCCACGAGGATCCTTCGTTCCGCGTCAGCACGGATCCCGAGACCGGGCAGACGCTGATCGGCGGCATGGGCGAGCTGCACCTCGAGATCATCACCGACCGCCTGCTCCGCGAGTTCGGCGTGCAGGCGAACGTCGGCCGGCCCCAGGTCGCCTACAAGGAGACCATCACCGAGCCGGTGCGGGTCGAGGGCCGCTACATCAAGCAGACCGGCGGCTCCGGCGACTACGGCGTGGTGGTGCTCGAGGTCGCGCCCGGCGAGCCGGGCTCGGGGTTCTCCTTCGAGAAGGCCTTCAAGGGCGCGGCGATCCCCCCGGAGTTCATCCCGGCGGTGCGCCAGGGCGCGGAGGAGGCCTCCCAGAGCGGGGAGCTCGGCGGCTACCCGGTGGTCGACGTCCAGGTGCGCCTCGTCGACGGCCAGGCCCACGACGTCGACTCTTCGGAGCGCTCGTTCAAAATCGCGGCCTCGATGGCCATGCGCGAGGCGCTGCGCACGGCCAGGCCCGTGCTGCTCGAGCCCTTCATGGACGTCGAGGTGGTGACGCCCGAAGACTTCGTGGGGGCCGTGCAGGGAGACCTGAACAGCCGGCGCGGCCAGCTCACCGGCATCGACGTGCGCGGCAATGCCCAGGTGATCCGCGCCCGCGTGCCGCTGGCGACGATGTTCGGCTACGTGAACAGCCTGCGGTCGATGACGCAGGGCCGCGCCACCTACACCATGCAGTTTTCTCACTACGACCGGGTGCCCGACGAGGTCGCCCGCAAGCTCGTGAGCTTCTGACCCCAGATCCAGGAGAGAGTCGATGGCCAAGGAGAAGTTCGAGCGGACCAAGACGCACGTGAACGTGGGGACGATCGGTCACGTGGATCACGGCAAGACGACGTTGACGGCTGCGATCACGCAGCGGCAGGCGAAGAAGGGCATGGCGTCGTTCGTGCCGTTCGACCAGATCGACAAGGCGCCGGAGGAGCGGGAGCGGGGGATCACGATCGCGACGGCGCACGTGGAGTACTCGACGGCGAACCGCCACTACGCGCACGTGGACTGTCCGGGGCACGCGGACTACGTGAAGAACATGATCACGGGCGCGGCGCAGATGGATGGGGCGGTGCTGGTGGTGTCGGCGGCGGACGGCCCGATGCCGCAGACGCGGGAGCACGTGCTGCTGGCGCGGCAGGTGAACGTTCCGCACATCGTGGTGTTCCTGAACAAGTGCGACATGGTGGACGACCCGGAGCTCCTGGAGCTGGTGGAGCTCGAGGTTCGCGAGCTGCTGAACAAGTACGACTTTCCGGGCGACACGACGCCGATCATCAAGGGCGCGGCGGTGAAGGCGCTGGCGGACGCGGGGGACGACGCGGCGAACAAGTGCATCGACGAGCTGATGGACGCGCTGGACTCGTTCATTCCGGACCCGATCCGCGCGCTGGACAAGCCGTTCCTGATGCCGATCGAGGACGTGTTCTCGATCACGGGCCGCGGGACGGTGGTGACGGGGCGCGTGGAGCAGGGGATCGTGAAGGTGG
>Ga0209706_10001791_pt1 | contig 12145 bp, 10 predicted proteins | sample PPLLaktember2015_6_FD_187263 | JGI IMG/M metagenome (GOLD analysis project Ga0209706, IMG submission 187263) | Freshwater sediment microbial communities from Prairie Pothole Lake near Jamestown, North Dakota, USA - PPLs Lake P8 Core (1) Depth... | ecosystem: Environmental > Aquatic > Freshwater...
TCATAACGAGATCCTCACGGCCGAGAAGATGTCGGCGATCGCGGCGAAGATCGGTCCGGCCGGCACGTTCGCATTCCCCGCCGACGATATCCGGGCCGGGCACGCGTCGTCGATGCTCTACGACGAGCACACGTGGGGCGCCTGGAACTCGATCGATGCGCCCTGGTCGGAGCTGGCCCGCGGCCAGTGGGCCGCGAAGAGCGGCTTTGCTTATGAGGCGCGGGAGACGTCGCGGACGCTCCTCCGGCGCGGCACCGACGCGCTCGTCCGGCTCATCGAAGCCGGCGGCGCCCACGAGTTCGCCGTCTTCAATCCGCTTTCCTGGACGAGGACCGATGTCGTTCGCGTGCCCCTCCCGGCGGGACCTTTGCGAGAGGCCAAGGGGAAGCTCCGCGTCATCGACCGGCGCTCGGGGGCCGCGGCCAAGTTCCAGCTTCAGGGAGACGAGACTCTGCTCGTTCTCGCAAAAGATATTCCGGCTCTGGGCACCAGCGTCTTTGCCGTCGAGATCGGAGGCACAACTGAAGCGGCCGGTGCCGCCGGGAGGCCGGCGGCCGGTGATCGTCAAGGCACGATCGAGAACCGGTTCTATCGGATCACGATCGATCCCAAGACAGGCGGCATCGCCGGCCTTTACGACAAGGAGCTCGGCCGCGAACTGGTCGACCGGACCTGCCCCTGGCCGCTCAACACCTACATCTACGAGCAGCCCGAGGGCGGGCGGAAGGCCGTCGACGACATGGCCAAGCGGGCGGTATTCCATCGCTGGTCTGCCGGGACGTCGAAGGTCGAAGCGGGGGAGCGCGGCCCGGTCACGTCGAGTCTCGTCGTCAAGAGCTCCCCCAAGATGTGCTCGTCACTCGAGCAGCGGATCGTTCTCTATGACGACATCAAACGGATCGATCTCGTCAATATCCTCAACAAGGAGGAGACCTTCGATCCCGAGGCGGTCTACTTCGCCTTCCCGTTCGCCGTCGGGCCCGGCGCTTCCGTCCCGGGCGTCCGTTTCGAGATCGCCGGCGCCGACATGATCCCGGGCACGGAGCAGCTTCCGGGCACGACGCTCGATTGGCAGACCGCCCAGCACTGGGTCGAGTTCTCCGGGAAGGATGCCCGGGTCGTCTGGTCCCCAGTCGAAGCGCCGCTCGTCCAGTTCGGCGACATCAATACCGGAAAATGGCAGACGAAATTCGTTCCGGCCAATGCCTGGGTCTTCTCCTATGCCATGAACAACTACTGGATGACGAACTTCAAGGCCAGCCAGGAAGGGCTGGTCGAATTTCGTTACAGCCTGACGAGCGCGCCGCCCGCCATCGCGGCCGCCGGAGTGGGACCTGCCTCCGATCGTGTTTCATCGACCCGCTTCGGTTGGGAAGTCCACACGCCGCTCGTCGCGGCCTGGCTCCCGGCCGGGAACAAGGGCCCAGTCAAGTCCTTCGCGGAGTCGTTCCTCTCCGTCGACCGGCCGAACGTGATCATCCAGGCCCTTTGGCTTGATGAGGACGGAACGCCGGTCGCCCGCCTCCGCGAGATTGCCGGCGAGCCCGCGGACGGCCGCTTGACCAGCGGCCTTTTCCTGGGGATCACGACCTATGTTGTGGGCGGACATGAACGCGTCGAGCCCGGATCGATCCCCATCCGCCTCAAGCCCTTCGAAATGCAGACCGTCCGTCTGGCCAAATAGAAAAGGTTCTTCTCCCGTCTCCGGGTTTTCCTCTCGCGGCGGCGACGGGTATTGCCTCGAAGATCCCCGTCCGCGGAGGGGGGACCCGCGCAGCGGGGGGAACCGGAGGACTGGTTCCCGGGGGGCCGGGGAGCTAGAGGCGATACCCTGAGCTAAGCCGGAGAGAGGGACCTCCCGGAGTTCGGGAGAAGAACCCTTTATTGACTGCCGATCATCGCTTGTTCGCCCCACGGCATCCGGGTTACAATAGGCGCCCGAGACGTGAAGCCATGGACAAGATGCCGCTGACCGAGGAAGAAACGGCCCGCCTGCGCCGGCGCGAGGCCGAGATCCTGATCCGTATCGACCGCCTCAAGAGCACGATGAGCGAGACCAAGGCCCTCGACACCCTGGCCTTCAAGGCCAAATTATTCAAAGAGGCCCAGGACGAGCTGCGCCGCGTCCAGGACAAGCTCGCCGGCGTCTCCGAAGATTGATCGCCTGACCCGCCGGCAAGTCGTGGTATAATCCTTGGCCGGATGATCATCCCATGAACGCCATGGCCAGGCCCGCGCGGAAACGGACGAAGCCGAGGATACATTCCTCGCGTCTTCGAAGGGCCGCCGACATCGCCCTCATCGTCCTGGCCATGGGCGCGATCGGGCTCTTCGTGGCCACCAAGATCATCGGCGGCCGGCCGGACGTTCCCCAAAGCGCGAGCGGGACGAACGCCAAGAACGGGAACGGCGCCGGCGCTCCCTCGACCTCGATGGGCCCGGAGTACGGCTCGGGCCTGCCCGGCGAATTCGACGACCTCGAGCCGGGACCCGACGAGTTCGAAAGCGAGGACGGCGGCGAGCCCATGGCCGGCCCGGCCATCGTCTCCGATCCGTACGCGGCGCGCCCCTTCGCCCCAGTCGACGACGCGCGCCTGGCCACCCTCCTCGATCCCGAGATCGAGCGGGCGCTCAAGGTCGGCCGCATCCCATCGATGGCCGTCGTATGCGTCTCCGGTGACCGCATCGTCTGGACGCGGTCGGCGGGCCTGGCCAACGTCCGCGTCAAAACGCCCGCCGCCTGCGATACCGTCTACCTCATCGCCTCGACCTTCAAGACGATGTCCGCGACAGCCCTACTCCAGCTGATGGAGCAGGGCAAGTTCAAGCTCGACGATCGGGTCAACGACTATCTCACGGATTTCAAGATCGAAGGCGAGAACAAGCGCTACCCCGTGACCTTCCGCCACCTCCTCACGCACACCTCCGGCCTGCCCACCGATTTCGGGCGGCACGCCGTTTGGGAGGATCAGAGCCCGATCTCGCTCGTCGACTACATGCGCGGCCACACCCGGCTCGCCCGGCGCCCCGGGACGCGGGTCCTCTATTCGAACATCGCCTTCACGCTCATCGCCCACCTCGTCGAGAAGCTCTCGGGCCTGCCGTTCAAGGAGTACATGCGGACGAACGTTTTCGCCCCGATCGAGATGCGCGACACGGCTTTCGAGCCCCGGGCCGACATGGCCGAGCGCCTGGCCATCCCCTACATGCCCGTGAGGCGCAGGGCCGGCGTCTTCCGGCCAGTGGACTGGGTCAAGGCCGACGCCTGGCCCGCCGGCGTCGTATACAGCACGGCCGCGGACCAGGCCCGCTGGCTCATCGCCAACATCAACGGCGGGATCTACAAGGGACGACGCGTCGTCGCCGAATCGACCTTCAAGGAGATGACGCGGCGGCAGTTCGACAGGTTCGCCGGCCCCATCAACGGCGGCTGGCTCAACGAGACCTCGGGCTACGGACTGGCCTGGTGGGTCTCGAAGCTCAACGGGCAGACGGTCATCGCCCACAGCGGCAGCGTCAACGGCTATACGGCCTTCTTCGCGGGGAACCTCGACAGGAAAACGGGCGTGACCATCCTCACCAACGGTAACAAGGCCCACCGCTGGCTTTACGGCCTCGCCCTCAAGGCCCTCGAAGCGCTCTAGTCCTTGGAGCCCCGCGTCAATCCCGGGATGGGCGCCCGATCCCCATGCCGATGGTCAACCCCATGACGATATCCTTCGTCGTGTTCAAATAGAGCCCGTAGAGCGTCAGCCGCGTCGGGCCCGCGAGATAGCCGACCTGGGCCTTGGGGACGAGCCACCCGCCGGCGTTCTGGGTCCAGTCCGGGACCCGGCCGACGGCGCCGCCACCGATGAAGAAACGTTTGGCCCTGAAGTTCACCGTCGCCCCCGGCACGACCCGGACGGTCCCTCCGCCCGACTGCCGGATCCAGAGCGAGACATCCGGATTGAAGGTCAAGCTCCCCCCGAGACGGATCTCCAGCTCGGGACCGAGGTTGAGCCATTTAGGGTAGCTGAAGAGATTGACATAGCCGAGATCGACGTAGAGCCTGACGGGCCTCGTGTCGTACCCGCTCTGGGCCCAGCCTGGCGCCGCCGAAGCCGCGAGGATGATCATCGCCGTGACCAGGAGTCCCACCGTTCTTCGAGTCATGTTCAAAGCTCCGTGTTCGGATTTCGACCCAGATATTATACCCCAGGAGCCGACGGTCCGTTGCGGCGGAGGAGCCCCGAGGGGCCCCCTCCCTAAGCGCGGGGCCGTTCGGCGACGACCGTGATGCTCAAGACGGAGGCGCCCGAGGCGCGGTAGGCGGCCAGGCCGTCGGCGCCGATATTCTCGAGCAGGAACTCCTCGGGGAGATCGAGCTTATGCGAGGACTTGACCGCGACGGCTACGAAACCCGTGTCCCGGATGATGCCCATGTAGTCCTCATAAGCCAGGGCCCCGGCGACGCAGCCCACGTAGAGCTCGGCGAGATTCTGGAGCTTGGCCGGCAGTTCCCCCTCGAGGACGATGTCGGAGATGCAGAAGTGGCCGCCCGGCTTGAGGATCCGGAAGATCTCGGCGAAGGCCCGCTTCTTGTCGGGGACGAGGTTGAGGACGCAGTTGCTGACGACGACGTCGGCGGCGCCGTTGTCGACGGGCAGGGATTCGAGGTCGCCGAGGCGGAACTCGACGTTGCCGAAGCCCCGCCGGCCGGCGTTCTCCCGGGCCTTGGCGATCATCTCCGGCGTCATGTCGACGCCGATGACCCGGCCCTTTTCGCCCACGGCCGCGCGGGCGATGAAGACGTCGTTGCCGGCGCCCGAGCCGAGGTCGACGACGGTCTGGCCGGGAGCGAGCCCGGCGTACTGCGTGGGCAGGCCGCAGCCGAGGCCGAGGTCGGCTTCGTCGACGTGCCCGTCGAGCTTGGCGTAAGCGTCCTTGATCCCGATGATGTCCTCGCCGTAATAGGTGGCGGCCGAGGGGTCCGGGGCCGGGGCGCAGCACGGGCCCGCTTTGGGCGAGCAGCAGCAGCTCGAAGCCGCCGCCGGCTTGGCGGGCTTGGCCCCCGGCGCCGGCGCGTCCTTGGCGATCCGGCCGTACTTGTCGCGGACGAGCTCCTTGAGGCGCTCGGCTTCCCTGTCCTTCTCGTTAATGTGTTTCATGACTTCTCCTTTTCCTTTTTTGCGGCCGGCGATCTTTCGGGCGCCAAAAGACGGTGAAAAACCCCGGCGAAAGTCCGCCCGGCCGCGCCGAGTGCCTTCCGGTCGAGGCAATAGCAGGTGCGCGGTCCGTCGATCTCGCCCCGGATGAGCCCGGCGTCCCGAAGCTCCTTGAGGTGCTGGGAGACGGTCGACTGCGCGAGCGGCAGCCGGTCGACGAGCCCGCCGCACACGCAGCCCCTTCCCGCGGCCAGGATCTCGAGGATGCGGATGCGGACCGGATGGGCCAGGGCCTTGGCCAGTGCGGCCGCGCGGACGAGCTCCGGATCGAACGGCTTGGTCTTGGCTTGGGCCATGATGTCTCCTGCTCTTAAATCGTATATCGTAAATATACGATATTGGCAGGCGATTGTCAAGGGCTATTTTTTGGATCATCTCCTATTTCCGGGAGTCCCCTCTCGAGGCTGCGACGGATGTCGCTCCAAGGCCCCCGTGAGGGAAGGGGGACCCGCCGAAGGCGGGGGAAACCGTATAAGGAGGTTTCCGGGGCGCGGGGGCAAGGAGCGATATCCGAAGCGAAGCCGAAGAGAGGGGACTCCCGGAATCGGGAGATGAACCTACTTTTTGCCCCCGTTCGATCTACCGGTGGTAGGCGACCTTGCCGCCGATGATGGTGTAGAGAACTTCCGTCGTGAGGATGTCGTCCTCGGGGCAGGTCAGGATATCGCGCGAAAGGACGGTGAGGTCGGCCAGCTTGCCCGGCACGAGCGAGCCCTTGAGCCCCGTCTCGAACGCGGCGTAGGCGCCGTTGATGGTGTAGGCGCGCAGGGCCTCGTCGCGCGTCATCTTCTGGCCCGGGAAGAACGTCGTCCCGTCCTTGAGCCTGCGGGTGACCGCGGCGAAGAAATTGGCCATCGGGTTGACGGGTTCGACCGGGACGTCGGTGCCGATGGGGATCTTCGAGCCGGCGTCCATGAGCTTCCGCCAGACGTAAGCGCCCTCCCCGGCCCGCTTCTCGCCAAGGCGCTTCAGGACCCAGGGCGCGTCGGACGTGCAGTGGATGGCCTGCATGGCCGGGATGACGCCGAGCGCGGCGAAGCGCGGGATGTCGGCGGCGCTGAGGTGCTGGGCGTGCTCGATACGCCAGCGGAGGTCGGTCTTGTCGGGATGGGCCTTGAACGCCTCCTCGTAGATGTCGAGCGTCTCGCGGTTGCCGCGGTCGCCGATGGCGTGCGTGGCGAGCTGGAAGCCGTTCTCGATGGCGAACTTGGCCGTGGCTTTCATCTCCTCGATCGATTCCGTATTGAGCCCCGTCGAAGCGGGGAGGTCGGCATAGGGCTCGAGCAGCCAGGCGCCGTGGGATCCGAGCGCCCCGTCCATGAGACGCTTGATGGCCCGGACTGTGAGGTGATTGCCGGCGGCCCCGATCATCCTGTAGGCCAGGCCCTTCTCCGCCAAAGTCTTGCTCCCGGCGCTGAGCATGACATAGAGGCGGATGGGGAGGGCCCCTTCCTCGGCCATGGCCTTGTAGAGGTCGACCGTGGACAGGGACGCGCCGGCGTCATGGAAGGTCGTGATGCCGTTGGCGAGGCATTCCCGCGAGGCCAGCCCGATGAGCTCGCGCGTCCGCGCCGTGCCCTCTTCGGGCGTGTCGTGCCCGGCCTCGTAGCGGACCAGGCTCTGGGCCGTTTCGAGGAAGGCCCCGATGGCGTTGCCCTTGGCGTCGCGGACGATCTCGCCGCCCTCGGGGTTCGTCGTCGCCGCCGTGATCTTGGACAGCTCCATGGCCTTGGCGTTGGCGAGCGACGAGTGGCCGCTCGCGTGGGTCAGGACGACGGGGTTTTCGGGGGTGACCTGGCTCAAGCTCTCGTGGACCGGCAAGCCGTCGACGCCGGGCTCGGGCGCCCGGTCCCATTTGTCCTGGTGCCAGCCGCGGCCGAGGATCCACTCGCCCGGTTTGGCCTTCTTGGCCGCGCCAGCCACGAGGGCGACGATGTCGTCCCATGAGCTGGCCTTGGTCAGGTCGAGGACCGTCTGGGATTGGCCGAGGCCGGTGAAGTGGCCGTGGCTCTCGATGAGCCCGGGGACGGTCAGGGCGCCGCCGAGATCGATGATCTCGGTCCCGCTGCCGACGTGGCGGTTGAATCCCTTCGGGTCCGAACCCAGAGCGGAGATGCGGTCGCCGTGAAGGGCGATCCAGGTCGCCGTCGGGAAGCGGTCGTCGACGGTCACGATCTTGCCGTTGACGAGGATGAGATCGGCCGTCTCGGCGGCCAGCTTCTGGCGGCGGTTGACGATGAGGAGGACCGCGAAGATGACGATGAGGACGGCGACGAATCCCAGACGGCGATGCTTTGCGGCCATGACGGAACCTCCCGGGCGCGATCGTTATCAGGACGGAAAGTACGGAGAATACATAGTCCAGATCGCCCCCCCTGTCAATTTGGGGATTGCTTTCGCTGCGGCCGCTGAATAAGATAGCGCCATGCTGCACTGCGAAGCTCCCCCCATCGAACAACAGGCCGCCGGGGCCGCCCCCGCGTCCGGCTCCCTTCTCCGGGTCCTCGGCGTCGGAAGCATCGTCGGCATCGTCGTCGGCACGATGATCGGCTCGGGCATCTTCATCGTCCCCGCGACAGTGGCTGCCCTGGTCCCGTCGCCGATCGTCATGCTAGCCGCCTGGATCGTGGGCGGGATCGCCTGCATGTTCGGCGCCCTGTCGCTGGCCGAGCTGGCCGCGGCTTTTTCGGAGACCGGCGGCATCTATGTCTACCTCCGCGAGGCCTACGGGCCGCTCGTCGGGTTCCTCTTCGGCTGGGCGCTCCTGCTCGTCATCGACACGGGGACCATCGCCACGCTGTCCCTGGCCTTCTCGACGAAATACCTGCCTCACTTCCTCCCGATGTCGCCGGTCGCCCAGAAAGCGGCGGCCGTCCTGTTCATTCTTGTCCTCGTCATGATCAACTATTTCGGCGTCAAGCGGGGGGCCTTCTTTCAGAACCTCCTGACGGTCCTGAAGTTCGCCGCCCTGTCGGGGATCGTCGTCTCCGTATTTCTCTTCGCCCGCGGCGATTGGCGGAACCTCGTGACCCCCGGCGTGTCCGGCGTCGGCGGCGACTTCGTCGGCCAGTTCGGGCTGGCCATGGTCGCCGTGCTTTGGGCCTATAAGGGATTCGAGTGCTCCACTTACAACGCCGGCGAGACCAAGAACCCCGCCCGGACCCTGCCCATCGCCCTCATCGCCGGCTGCGGGGTGGTCACGCTCCTCTACGTCCTCACCAACGTCGCCTATCTCTACGCGGTTCCGGCCGCGGAGATGGCCAAGTCCGACAGGATCGCCGCCACGGCCATGAACGCCGCCGTCGGACCGGTCGGGGCGTCCATCGTCGCCTTCGTCATCCTGTTCTCGATCATGGGCGCCGCCAACGGCCACGTCCTGACCGGGCCGCGGGTCTATTACGCCATGGCCAAGGACGGCCTCTTCTTCCGCAAGATGGCCTCGGTGCATCCGAAGTTCCACACGCCCCACATCTCGCTCATGCTCGTCGGGGCCTGGAGCATCGCCCTCAGCCTCGGCCCGGGCGGGAAATTCGAGGAGCTCCTGAAATACGCCGTCTTCGGGGCCTGGATCTTCCTGGCCCTAGCCGTGTTCGGCGTCTTCATCCTGCGGAAGAAGCGCCCCGACCTGCCGCGGCCGTACAAGACATGGGGCTATCCGGTGACCCCGGCGGTCTTCGTCCTGATGGCCCTCTTCGTGATCGTCAACGAGCTCATCAAGAGCTTCTGGACGGCCTTCGCCGTCCTCGGCTTCATCGCCCTCGGCATCCCGGTCTATCTCATCTGGAGCCGGAAGCGCGCGCGGGCGATCTAATCCATCTCGCGGCTGCGATATCCTGAGCCAGGCCGGAGAGAGGGATCTCCCGGAATCGGGGGATGAACCAAAAAAAAGGGGCGGCCGGGCCGCCCCCGATAACCGTGTTCGATCCGGACGTTATTTCTTTTTCCGGATGTAGATGTCGCCGCTGAAGGTGTTGAAGCCCATTTCCTGGCCGCCGCCGTTGATGACGCCGTAGAGGGACTTGTCGAAGGTGATGCGATACTTACCCTGCTCGGTCTTCTCCGACGCTTCCGACCGGGCCGGCTGGCGGGTCATGTCGATGTCGAAGTCGCTGTAGACCTCGCCCTGCTCGGTCTTCATCTTGAGATTGGCCTTGACGTCGCCCGGGAGGGTGACGTCGATGTCGCCGTTCATGGTGCTGAAGGACAGGGGCTTGTCGGCCGCGACGCGCGCCAGCACGACGTCGATGTCGCCGTTGACGGTGTGGACGAGGGTATTCCCCGAGACGTTCCTCAGGGTCACCGGGCCGTTGATGTTGTTGATGTCGATCTCGCCGTTGACGCCCTCGACGACGACGGCGCCGTCCATGGAGGATTGGATCTCGAGCGACGAGGCGACCGGCACCTGGATGACGAGGTCGGTGGCCGCTTTCCAGGACTGGGTGTTGATCTGGACGACGTTGTCCTCTTCCTCGACCTCGAGGCCCGAGGACGACCCGGAGAGCTGCTTCATCCCGGCGATCTTCTTTTCCTTCTCCTCCCGGGCCTTCTGGCTGTCCCCGAAGAACTGGCTGTAGGCGCCGGCGCTCCGTTCGTAGTTGCGGGCGATCCTCTTGGCCAGCGCTTCCTGATCGGCCAGGGTGGCCGCGAGCTGCGCTTCGAGCTCCCTCTGGGCGCGCTCGTTGATCTCGCCCTGCTTGGCCGCCTTGGGCGACGGCACGGGGGCGGGCGCGGCGGGGGCCGTCCCGGCCGCCGGAGGCGCGATGGCGAGGGTGCCGGCCGTGTAGTAGCCGCCGAGGCCCGTGAGCGCCTTTTCCCGGACCCGGGCCTCGACGATGACGTCCTTGCCCTGATAGCCCTTGATGGTGATGCTGCCCCGCATGACCGTGACCTCGATCTTGGCCGGCTTGGCCGGGTTCGAAAGCGGCACGACGGCCCGGTCGGCAACCTCTTCCTTGGCCTGGGCGACGGCCCAGCCGCACGTCCCGGCCACGAGCAGGGCCAGGACCGCGATGTTGGCGATTCTCTTTTTCATGGTCTTCTCCTTTGTCCGTTTATGACGATGATTTCGATCTTTTGGCGATCAGGATGTCGCCGTTGAGAGTCTCGAGCTTGATCTCCGGGCCGCCCTTGCCGGCGCGGACGCCGGTGAAGCCCTCGCTCCGGTAGACGAACTTGCCGTCCTTCTCCGCGCGCTCCTCCCGGACCGGAGCGGCCTTCGGCAGGCGGGTGACGTCGAAGTCGGAATAGACCTCGCCGTGCATCGTCTTGAACCGGAAATCGGCCGACGGCTCGCCGGGAAGATCGATCTCGACGTCGCCGTTGATCGTCTTGAAGTGGCACGGGCCGTCCGGATGTCGGCGAAAGGCGACGGTCACGCCGCCGTTCACGGTCTGGGCGTCGCCGGAGCCGGCCGCGTCGACGATGCGGACCTTGCCGTTGACGTTGCGGACGTCGAATGTCCCTTCGACGCCGCGGACCTCGATGTCTCCGTCGAGGACGGTGGTCAGGACGAGGTTCGTCCGGACGGGGACCTTGAGGGTGAAGACGTAATAGACCCGGTAGCCGGGATCGCGGCGCATGTGGATCCCGGACTTGCGCTCGCCTTTCTCGTCCTCCCGGAAGGGTCCGTCGACGTAGGCCTCGACGGTGTTCCCGTCCTCGGTGATGTCCAGCTTGACCTCTTCCCCGGCCTTCCTGGCCCTTGCCTCGTCGCGGGCGTAGACGATCCTCTTCGCTTCGAGGACGACCTCGCGGCCGGCATGGCTCTCGACGGTGATCGGCCCGAAGACGTTGTCCACGACGACCTCGCCGGGCTTGGACGGGTCGGCGAACTTCAGGGTCTTGACGATGTCCTCCTTCTGGAAGGACTTCATGTCGCGGTCGCCGTCCCACGCCCGTTGCGCCTCGCCGGCGACGAGGGCCGCGGCGACGGTCAGGGCGGCCGCGGCGGCGAGGAGGAGGAGGGTCCGGGCTTTTCTCTTCATGGCGTTCCTCAAACCGTGATCTGCTTCAGGCCCTGCTCGGCCCGCTGCTTGACCTCGGGCGTGAGCTGGCCGGCCTCGATGAGCGTCTTGAGCGCTTCGACCGCCCGCGCCTCCCGCACTTCGACCAGGAAATCGATGAGCGCCACCTGGACGAGGGGATAGGTCTGGACGGCCAGGGACTTGACCAGGCTCTCGCGCACGCCCGGCCGGTCGCGGAACAGATAGAGCGCGTCGACGGCGGCCAGCCGGACGTTGGGGCTGGGGTCGCTGTCGACGGCCCTGAAGAGCGCCGCGAGCGTCGTGTCGTTCGGATTCTTGACGTCGGCGCTGTAGCTGACGCCCTGGATGCGGTCAGAGGCCGAGGGCTTGCCGAGCAGGGAAAGGGCGACCTGCTGGCGCATGTCCTGGACCTCGCGCGAGAGGGACGCGTACCGGCCCGCTCCGGCCCCGCCGCCGTTCAGGAGCCATCCGGCGCCGACGCCGAGGAGGAGCAGGAACGCCGAGAACGACGCGGCGAAGGCGGGACGGCGGAAGGTGAACCAACCGGTCCAGCGGGACCGTGACCGCCGGGCCAGCTTCTTTTCGGCCTCGAGCTTGTCCTTGTAGTCCTCGAGCATGGTGTAGAAGCGGCCGCGCATGGCGCTTCCGGGCTGTTCTTCCGGCAGAACGCCGAGCTTGGCCCAGACGACGGTCAGGTTCTCGAGGTCCTCGCGGCAGGCCGGGCAGCCGAGGATGTGCGCCCGGACCTCGCCGCGGCCGGATTCGGGGAGGTCCCCGGTCAGGTAATCGGCGAATTTTTCCTGGGTCTTTTCGCAGGTCATGATACGTTCCCTCCCTGCAGCTCGAGGTAGATCCGGCTGAGGTCCTTGAGGGCGCGGTGGACCTGGGCCTTGACGGTCCCCACCTGGACCCCCATGAGCTCGGCGATCTCCCGGAGCTTGAGGTTCTGGAATC
>Ga0209706_10001792_pt1 | contig 12141 bp, 14 predicted proteins | sample PPLLaktember2015_6_FD_187263 | JGI IMG/M metagenome (GOLD analysis project Ga0209706, IMG submission 187263) | Freshwater sediment microbial communities from Prairie Pothole Lake near Jamestown, North Dakota, USA - PPLs Lake P8 Core (1) Depth... | ecosystem: Environmental > Aquatic > Freshwater...
CGGGGCTTGAGCCTTTCGATGTCGGTCGCCACGATGGTCGAGACCGTGGCCAGCGGCACGTCCTTGGGCTTCTTTCCCACGACCCGGATCTCTTCGGTGATCCGGACCGGCTTCTCCTGTTCTGTCTTGGCCTTCCGGTCTTCCTGGGATTCCTGGGCCAGGGCCGGGCTGAGGCCGAGAGCGGCGCCAAGGAGCAGACTTGCGATGGCGATGGACTTGAGTGGGGGGCGCAGATACAGGCTCATGATGTTCTCCTTTTCGCGTTGGAAGGAAAAGCCGTTTCCCGCTTTTCCCTATCGGTCGGAAGGCCTGACCGGATAAGGCGTTAGCTCTTCCGACTCGGAGAGAAGCCCCAGATTAGCAAAGGGGCCGGTCCCTGTCAACGGACCCGCGGCCGGGATCAGGCCGCTTTCTGGATCTTGCTGTGACGGAAGCCGTACATGAAGTAGATCGCCAGGCCGGCCAGGAGCCAGGCTCCGAACCGGATCCAGGTCACCCGGGGCAGGCTGGCCATCAGGTAGAAGCAGAAAACGACCGTGATGAGCGGCGTGAACGGGACGCCGGGGGTTTTAAACTTCCGCTCGACCTCGGGCCGCGTCTTTCTCAGGACGATGACTCCGACGGAGACGAGGATGAAGGCGAAGAGCGTTCCGATGTTGCACAGGTCGATGATCATAGGCAGGGGGAAGAGTCCGGCGATGAGGGCCGTGGCGGTCCCAGTGATCCAGGTGCACAGATGGGGCGTCTGGTGCTTGGGGTGGACCTTGGCGAAAGCCGGCGGCAGGAGGCCGTCGCGGGCCATGACCATGAAGATGCGGATCTGGCCGTAGAGCGTCACGAGCAGGGTCGAGATCATGCCGATGATGGCGCCGGTCGCGACGAGCGCTCCGCCCCACTGGATCCCGATCCGGCTCAGGGCCGCCGGCAGCGCGTTGCCGACGTCGATCAGCTTGTAGGGTACGATGCCCGTCAGCACGAACGCGACGGCCACGTAAAGGACGATGACAACGCCCAGGCAAAGCATGAGCCCGAGCGGCACATCCTTTTTGGGATTCTTGGTCTCTTCGGCGGCCGTGGAGACGGCGTCGAAGCCGATGTAGGCGAAGAAGATGATGGCCGCCCCGGCCATGACCCCTTTCCAGCCGAACGGCATCATGGGCTGGAGGTTGGCCAGGCTGACATGACGGGCGCCGAGGACGATGAAGAGCACGATGACCGCGATCTTGACCAGGACAATGATGTTGTTGATCTTGGCGCTCTCGCGGATGCCGATGTAGAGAACCCAGGTGATGAGCATGGTGATGATGACGGCCGGGAGGTCGATGACGCCCCCGGACAGGACGACCTTGTGGTCGACCGTCGTGATCGGCGGGATGAGCAGGGCCTTGGGCAGCTTGACCCCGGCGCTCTGGATGAGGCCGATGAAGGTCGTCGACCAGCCCGAGGCGACGGCGCTCGCGGCGACGAGGTATTCGAGCATGAGGTCCCAGCCGATGATCCAGGCGACGACCTCGCCGAAGGCGACATAGGAGTACGAATAGGTGCTTCCCGCGACCGGGAACATACAGGCGAGCTCGGAGTAGGTCAGGGCGCAGAAGCCGCACGTGACGGCGGCGATGATGAACGACAGCAGGACGCCGGGGCCGGCGAGCTGGGCGCCCTGCCCGGTGGCCACGAAGATGCCCGTCCCGACGACGGAGCCGATGCCGAGGGCGGCCAGGTCGACGGCCGTCAGGTTCTTCTTGAGCTGGGTGTGTTCCGCGGCTTCGGCGATCTGGTCGGGCGTCTTGGTCTTCCAGATATTCATACTCGGCCTCTCAGCGGACGATATCGAGGGGGGATTATATACCAGGCGCATCCGAAAGCAAGCCCCGCCGTCCGGATCTGAGAAGGGCCGGCGCGGTTTGACAAAGACCGGCCCGATAAGATACCTAACTAGGACGGAAACCCGCCCGAAGGAGGCGCTCATGAGAATCCGTTGGGCCTCGACGCTCTTCACGGCGGTCGGCCTGACCGTCGCCCTCTCCTGTTGTTCGGACGGCCCGCGGTCCCGGGCCCTGGAGTCGATCCGTCCCGAGGACATGCGTTTCCACCAAAGATTCCTCGGCTCGCCGGAATTCCAGGGCCGGGGGACCCCCTCCGCCGAGCTCGACATCGCCTCCAAGTACATCGCCCTCACGGCCGAGCGGATCGGGCTCTCCCCGCTCATGCCCGACGGCTCGTATTACCAGGAGGTCCCGGTCGAGGTCACGGCCGTCGCGCCAGGCGCCTCGCGGCTGCGCCTGATCGCTGAAGGGCGCGAACGGACCTTCGCTTTTCCCGCGGACGTGACGGCCGGGCGGGCTTTCGAAGCGGGGCGGGTCTCCGGCGGCATCGTCTTCCTGGGCTTCGGGCTCAGCGCCCCGGCACTCGGCTGGGACGATCTGGCGGGCGTCGATCTCAAGGGCAAGATCGCCGTCATCCTGGAGGCCGTGCTTCCTAGCGACCATCCCCTCAAGCCGGCCGATAACCGCAGGCTTATCGCCGGCCGGCCGGGCGTTCTGCTGGACAGGGGCGCGGCGGCCGTCCTCTCGATCATCGGCGAGGACCGCGAAGCCCGGCTTGCGGAGAGGGGCCTGCCGTTCGACTTGCCGGAGAGGCTCAGGTTCCCCGGCGTCGTCACCGGGATGGGGACCGGCCCGATGTCCGGAGCTCCCCCCGACCGCCCCGGCGCTCCCTTCCTCCAGGTCGAGCTCCGGCATGAGGCCGGCGCCGCGATCCTGGGCTCCTCCAAAGAGGATCTGGCCCGGATGTTCGAAGCCATCCGCCTGGGCCGGCCCGTCGCGTCGAAAAGCCTGCCCCGGCGCAGGCTCGAGATCGAGATCGGGACCGCGGTCCGGACGGAGAAGACCCTCAATGTCGTCGCCGTCCTCGAGGGCGCGGACCCGGCCCTCAAGGGGGAATACATCACCATCAGCTCCCATCACGACCACAATCCCGTCCGCGAGGGGCGGGTCTTCCCCGGCTCGGACGACAACATCTCCGGGGTCGTGGGCATGTTCGAGATCGCCGAGGCCCTGCGGCTGACGCGGCCCAAGCGGTCGGTCATCTTCGTCTGGAACACGGCCGAGGAGAGGGGACTCATCGGCTCGTACTCCTTCGTCCAGCATTGCCCCGTCCCCGTGGACAAGATCAGCGCCAACCTCAACCTGGACATGATCTCGCGAAACGATACGGGCCATCTCTATTTGATCGGCTCGAACAAGCTCAGCTCCGAGCTCGACGCGAGCATCCAAGCCATGAATATAGCGCCCGGGCCCGGATTGACGCTCGACTATACGTACGAGGACCCGTCCCACCCGGACCGCTTCTTCTTCCGGAGCGACCAGTATCCCTACATCCGCTACGGCATCCCCGCCGTGTGGTTCTTTTGCGGGACGACGGAGGACTATCACCAGGAGGGGGACGTCGAGGCCAAGGCCGACTACGCCAAGATGGAAAAAGTGTCCGAGCTCGTTTACCTGGTCGCCATGGACATCGGCAACAAGCCGGCTCTGCTGAAGCTCGACCTCCACCCGGAGGTCAAGACGCGCGGCGCGGAGGCCATGAAGGTCGCCTGGCGATAGCCGTTTTGACTTGCCCCGGCCCGTGTGCTATTAAAAAACGCGATGAAGATCGTCGCGGTCGTCGGCTTCTCGGAGAGCGGGAAGACGCGTCTCGTCGTCCGGCTCATCCGGGAGCTCAAATCGCGGGGCTTGCGGGTGGCGGCCGTCAAGCGCTGCTCGCACGGCTTCAGCCTCGATACCGAGGGCAAGGACACGTCGGATTTCACCGCGGCCGGCGCGGACGGCGTCGCCATGGTCTCGCCGCGCGACTGGGCGGCGTTCGGCCAGGATGCGGAGGCCGATGCGTCCCGGCTGGCGGCGCGCCTCTTTCCCGGCGCCGCCGTGGTCCTCGTCGAGGGAGGCAAGGACGTCCGGGGCATCCGCAAGATCGAAGTGCTGCGGGCCGGCGCCTCGGAAGCTCCCGGGAGCCCCCCGGAGGAGCTTGTCGCGGTCGTCACGGACGGGCCCCGGCCCGGTGGCGCGGCGGCGCCCGTTTTCGGGCCCGACGACGTGACCGGCCTCGCAGACCTCATTCTTTCTCTCGAGGAGGGGGACATGACGGACATCGCGCTCGAAGTGGACGGCCGGGAGGTCAACATGAACGAGTTCGTCCGGACGTTCATCGAGAGGACGGTCTTGGGCATGATCACGTCCCTGAGCGGCGTCGATCCCGAGCCGAAGAAGATCACTCTCGTCATCGACCGGTCGGGAAATGCGGCCAAAGGCGGGATGAGGTCATGAAGCCGCTCCCGAAGCCGGGCACGATCGCGTTCGCCCGGGACTACTTCGCCCAGAGGGACCAGGCGGTTCTTGGCGTCCTGAGGCAGAGCTCCGTGGGCATCGCCGGGGCCGGCGGTCTCGGATCGAACGTGGCCGTCGCCCTGGCCCGGGCGGGGTTGGGCCGCCTGGTCATCGCCGATTTCGACCGGGTCGAGCCGTCCAACCTCAATCGCCAACAGTACTTCATCGACCAGGTCGGCGAGCGCAAGGTCGAAGCCCTGCGGGAGAACCTTTTGGCCATCAATCCCTATTCCCTCTACGAGATCCACGACGTCAGGGTTAGCCGGCGGAACGCGGCGACGATCTTCGCGCGGGTGGATGTGCTCGTCGAGGCGTTCGACCGGGCCGAGGCCAAGGAGATGCTGATCGAGGCGAGCTTGGCGAAATTCCCGGGGCGGCCGATCGTGGCGGCCTCGGGGCTGGCCGGGTACGGCTGTAATCACAAGGTCCGTTCGCGGCGCCTGGGCAATCTCTACATCTGCGGCGACGAGTCGAGTCAGTCCCCGAAGGGCATCAGCCCCATGGCCCCGCGGGTCGCGCTCGTTGCGGCCATGCAGGCCAACCTGGTCGTGGAGCTGCTGGTGAAAATGAAGGGTTGTGGCCGACGGGATGCCGGGAGCGATCGTAAATAATACGCCCGGGATCGAACGGCAAGGAGAGCTCGAATGTTTAAAGTCAACGAGTATTTCGACGGTAAAGTGAAATCCCTGGCCTTCAATTCGACGGAGGGCCCGGCGACCGTGGGGGTCATGGCCCCTGGGGAGTACGAGTTCGGCACGTCGACGGTCGAGGTCATGACCGTCCTCAGCGGGGTGCTCACTGTCAAGCTGCCGGAGAGCGAAGCCTGGAAAGACTACAGGGCCGGCGAGACCTTCACGGTCGCTGCCGGAAAAAAGTTCCAGCTGAAGGTCGCGGCCGACGCCGCCTACCTCTGCCTGTACAAATAGGGACGGCTCAGGCCTCAGCCGCCGGAATAGATCGGCGAGATCACGACCCGGTCGCCTTCGGACAAGGCTTCGCCGGGAACGACGGCCCGACCGTTCCGGGTGACGATCTTGGGCCGGGACTTGTCGATGCTGACGAGGCCGATCAGGTCGTCGGCGGTCGTGCCCGCCGGCACGTCCAGGGCCCTTTCGCTGAAGCCGAAGAGCTGGACGAACGGACCGATCAGCTTGACCGTGATCTTCATGTCAACCGGCCGAACTTCTCGGCCGCCCTGCCTTCCGCGGCGACCCCCAACCGCTCGAGCGTGGCCTTGGTCGGAATGCCGCGCCGGTCGTAGCCGCGCAGGTCGTAGTAGTGCTGGAGGAGCCCGTCGTACTTGTCGTACTCGAGATGCTTCCCCGCGATGGGGCCTTCGGTGTCGACGTTGGCCGGGTCGAACCAGACGGCCGGCGGATAGTCCATCTTCCTATCGGTCTGAGGGTATTCCCGGAGCCAGAAGAGCTTGATCATGGAGTAGATGCGGTCCGAGATCGTCCAGAAATCATCGAGCGTCCAGTCGAGCCCGCTGACGAGCTTGAAGTACTTCGGATAGTTCTCGAGCCCCCAGCCGACCTCGATCCAGGGGAAGCGGCAGGAGACGATGTACTCGAACAGGCCGCCCCGGATCCTCTGGAGATCGATGACCTTCTGGGCCTTCTCCGGGCCGTAGGATTCGCGCACGGACTGCTTAAGCTCGAAGGTGATGACCCAGGATTCCTTGTGGTGGGCCCCGATCGGGCTGACCCCGAAGGCCAGGGCCATCCCCGGGATGAACTTGCAGTTGTAGGCGGCGACCTCGAGCCCCTTGACCTGCATGGCATAATCCATGGACCCGTGACCGAACCTGGCGGCGGCCCGCATCGTCCCCTCGGCCAGGACATTGCCGATCTCGGTGCTGCGGCGGGCGATCTCGCCCAGCAGTCTTTTCGAGCTGGTGACATCATTGAACCCGTAGTCCCCGGGCACGGCCCCGTGGTCGATGGCATCGGCGTAGAAGCTCAGGACGCAGCCGCCGGACATCGTGTCGATGCCGTAGTCGTCGCAGAGATAGTTCAGGGAGCCCAATTGGGCCAGGTCGAAGATCTCGAGGTTGGGGCCGAGAAGCCCGACATTCTCGTAGTCGAGCTCGGACTCGCGGCCCTCGTCGTCGTGGATCGTGATGCCGCAGCGCATAGTGCAGTTGGGGCAGCCGTACGTGGCGATCCGGGCGTTGTTGAGGCGCTCGCCGTCGACCTTCCAGGCGTCGGGATGGTGGGTCTTGCGGAAGTTCCGCACGGGCAGGGCCGCGACCTCGTTGCACCAGGCGAGAACGCCGTTGGTGCTCTGGATGGACCAGCCGGCCTCCTTGTCGATCTGGTGGACCTGGCGCAAGTCGTCGTAGCCGACCTTCTTCATGCCGGCCGGATCGGCCTGGGGGATGGGTTTGGTGCCCTTGACGACAATGGCTTTAAGGCGCTTCGAGCCCATGACCGCTCCCATGCCCGTCCGTCCTCCGGCGCGCCCCTCGAGGCTGCGAACGACGGCGTAGCGGACCAGGTTCTCGCCGGCCTGGCCGATGTTGAGGACGCCGACGGCTTTGCCGTACTTGGCGTAGATCCAGTCGTTCGTCTCGTAGGTCCCCTTGCCCCAGACGGCGTCGGCAGGGAGGAATTCGACTTTGTCGTCCTCGATGTAAAGCATCGTCGGCGCCGAGGCCTTGCCCTCGACGATCAGGGCGTCGTAGCCGGCTTTGCGGAGCTGCTCGGCAACGCGGGTGCCCAGGTTGCCGTCGCCGTACCCGCCCGTGCTGGGGGACTTGCCGGCCACGACCGCTTTCCCTGTGTTGGGGGCAGGGATGCCGGCGATGGGGCCCAGGGCGACGATGAACTTGTTGTCCGGCCCCAGGGGATCGATCCCCGGAGCCAGCTCGTCGTAGAGGATCTTGACGGCGAAACCGCGGCCCCCGATCCACTTGCGGGCGAACTCCTCGCTAAACGGCTCTGCCTTGAAGGTTTTTTCGGTCAGATTGACACGAAGGAATTGGCCGGTCCAACCGTTCATGATGACGTCCTTTCTGAGACAATAAACGCCTCCCTCATCCTAATCGGTGGGCCCATTCCAGTCAAGGAGGAAATGGACGAAATCGGCCGGATTTGCGTATAATAGATGACGGAGGCGATCAGGCTTCCGCCCGAGAGGAGAACCGAAATGGCCAAAAGGCTTTATCGCTCGACCAGTCAGAAGATGCTCGCCGGCGTCTGCGGCGGCCTGGCCGAGTACTTCGATGTCGACGTCACCATCATCCGCCTGCTCACGGCCGGACTGGCCCTGGTCACCGCGGTCCTGCCGATGTTCTTCTTCTACATCGTCGCCTGGATCGTCATGCCCCAGGCGACCTCCGCCCCTCAAGCCTGAGGAAGAAGCGGGGGCGCGGGCGCGCGCCCGGCCGTTGACTTACAGTCAGAGTTCGTTTATAACCTAATCAGCTTTCAAGATGGGCATGAAGAGCGCGCTCGAGATCCCGTTCAAGCACATCGCCGTCGAGGGCGTTTTCCGTTCGAGGAAGACCCAGCTGGCCAACGTCCTCGCCCAGAGGATCGGCGGCAAGGTCGTGCTCGACAACGTCGGCAACCCCTATCTGAAGGATTTCTACGGCGAGCGTGAAGGCTCGGCCTTCCTGACCCAGCTCGTTTTCCTGGCCAACAGATACAACCAGCAGGTCCGCCTCCTCCAGAGGGACCTGTTCGTCGACCGGATCATCTGCGATTACCTGTTCGAGAAGGACAAGATCTACGCCTACCAGACGCTTTCCGACGACGAGCTCCTCGTTTACGAGAAGATCTACGGCATTCTCGCCGAGCGCGTCCCCAAGCCGGACCTGGTCATCTACCTCCAGATCTCGCTCGCCTCTCTGACGAGGCGCATCGCCAAGGAAGGGGATTCGGTCGAAAAGAACATATCCGAAAAGTACCTGGAGGACATCGTCGAGGCCTTCGACTACTTTTTCTTCAACTACCAGAGCTCGCCCCTGCTCGTGGTCAAGGCCGACGACATCGATTTCGGCCGCGAGGAGGACGTGCTCGACCTCCTCGACCAGCTCCGGGACATGAAGAAGGCCTCCCTCTACTATGTCCCCCAAAGCTACGGCGGCAAGGGCCCGAAAAAGGGATAAGGACCACGGATACGGCCCGGACCCCGCGAAGCGCGGGGCTGGGACCAGGCTGCGAGGGCGGCGAACGCGACTTTACCTCAACCCTGGGGAAAGCCGGGGTGGGGAGAAAGGACGGACCATGGCCGATACACCGACCGAAAAGATCACCATCCCCGCCCTGCAGGCCCGGAAGGCCGCGGGAGCCAGGATCGTCTGCCTGACCGCTTACGATCATCCCACCGCGAAGATCCTGGACGAGTCCGGCGTCGACCTCATCCTGGTCGGGGATTCCCTGGGCATGGTCGTCCTGGGCTACGAGAATACCGTGCCGGTGACCATGGACGAGATGATCCACCACACCAGGGCGGTCACGCGCGCCGTCAAGAGGGCCCTGGTCGTCGGCGACATGCCCTACTTCTCGTTCCACCTGAGCGCCGACGAGACGATCCGCAACGCCTCCCGTTTCCTCAAGGAGGGCGGCGCCGCGGCGGTCAAGGTCGAGGGCGCCTCGAACAAACGGCTGAAGCTCGTCGAGGCCATGGTCGAGGCCGAGATCCCGGTCATGGGCCACGTCGGGCTCACGCCCCAGTCCATCCACCACCTCGGCCGCTTCCGGGTCCGGGGCACGGCGGTCGAGGGGGCCCGGCGCATCATCGACGAGGCCAGGAGCCTCGAGCGGGCCGGGGCCTTCGCCGTGGTCCTCGAATCCGTCCCGGTCGAGGTCGCCGCGGAGGTCACGGAGGCCGTCGGCATTCCCACGATCGGCATCGGCGCCGGCGCCGCCTGCGACGGCCAGATCCTCGTCCTCCACGACATGCTCGGCTTCCTGACCGGCTACATGCCCAAGTTCGTCCGCAAGTACGCCGATGTCCACGGGGTCATCGCCCGCGCCGTCGAGACCTATGCCGACGACGTGCGGGACGGACGCTTCCCCGACGACGCGACATCCTACCACCTCAAGCCCGAGGTGGCCGCGGAGCTCGGGCGGGGCAAAGGCCCCGGGCGGAAGGGCCGCGTGAAGCGATGAAAACCGTTACGTCCATCCCCGGCATGGAGGATCTCGCCCGCCAGTGGAGGAAGGACGGCCGGCGGATCGGCTTCGTCCCGACCATGGGCTACCTTCACGAAGGCCACCTGAGCCTCGTCCGCGCCTCGAAGGGCCGGGACGATATCACCGTCGTCAGCATCTTCATCAACCCGACCCAGTTCGGCCCGAACGAGGACTTCAAGGAATATCCCCGGGACCTCGGTAAGGACTCGGCCTACCTGGGACAGGCCGGGGTGGACGTCCTCTTCTGCCCCGATGCCGCCGAGGTCTACCCCCCGGGCTACCGGACCTATGTGGAGGTCGAGGGCCTGCAGGACCGTCTCTGCGGCAAGTCCCGGCCCGGGCACTTCCGGGGCGTGGCCACGATCGTCCTCAAGCTCTTCGAAATCGTCGGCCCCGCCCGTGCGTATTTCGGCGCGAAGGACGCCCAGCAGGTCCTGATCATCAGGCGGATGGCCGCCGATCTCAATCTCGAAGTCGAGGTCGTGACCTGCCCCATCGTGCGCGAGCCCGACGGCCTGGCCCTGAGCTCCCGCAACGCGTATCTCTCGCCCGACCAGAGGAAGGCGGCCCGGGTCCTCTCGACGAGCCTGCGCTGGGCGGAAAAGGCGGCCGGCGCGGGGGAGAGGGATGCGGGCCGGCTTCTCGCCGGCATCCGCTCGGTCATCGAAGCCGAGCCCCTGGCCCGGATCGATTATGTCGAGGCGGTCGATCCGGGGACGCTCGAGCCCGTCGCCGAGGTCCGCGCCGAGGTCCTCGTCGCCCTGGCCGTCTTCGTCGGCTCGACCCGCCTCATCGATAACATCCGACTCAGGGGTTGAGGAGAGAGCCATGCTCAGAGCATTCCTGCGATCCAAGGTCCACCGGGCCACCGTGACCGGCGTCGACATCGGCTACGAGGGCAGCCTGTCCCTCGACGAGGACATCATGGAGGCCGCGGGGCTCTGGCCCTACGAGAGGATCGAGGTCTGGAACGTCACCAACGGCAAGCGCTTTTCGACCTACGCCATCCGCGGCGAGAAGGGCTCGGGCCGGGTGGAGGTCTACGGGGCCGCCGGCCACAAGACCGCGGTGGGGGACATCATCATCATCGCGGCCTACGCTTACATGGACGAGAGCGAAATGGAGCTCTTCACGCCGAAGGTCGTCCTGATGGGCGAGGGGAACCGAATCCACGAGGTCAAATGACCCGGTCCGGCGCGAAGCGGCCTCTTACGCGGCGGCCGTCTGCAGGACGAAATACCCCGCCGTGATCAGAAAGATGATCAAGGTCAGGGCAAAGACCGTCATGCCCAGGGCCGAGGCGAACCTCAGCTGCTGCCTGTAGGCCTTGACGACGAGGACCTTGAGCAGCAGGACGGCGACGAGTCCCATGGCCAGGACGAAATGGAAGGTCCCTCTCACCGACAGGCCGTCGCCCATCTCGATCAGGAAATCCGCTCCGTAGACGGCCAGCGGCGCCAGGAGCGCGATGAAGACGTACCCCGACCACTTATGGAGGCTGCGCAATCTTTCCGACCGGGCCTCGTCGCCTGGGCGGCCGAAGCGGGCCATCATGCTCAGGAAGGCCACACACCCCGTCGCGAGCAGCAGGGCCGCGAAGATCGTTTTGATCCAATAATCCGACATGAGCCGCCCCCTAATTAGTCGAGATGGTAGTTCGGGGCCTCCTGGGTGATGACCACGTCGTGGACGTGGCTTTCCTTGAGCGAGGCCTGGGTGATCTTGATGAACCTGGCGTTCGTCTTGAGCTCCTCGATCGTCCGGCACCCGGCGTAGCCCATGCCCGCCTTGAGCCCGCCGACGAGCATCTGGATGATGACCATGGTGTTGCCCTTGTAGGGCACGCGGCCTTCGATCCCCTCCGGGACGAGCTTGGCGGCGCTTGACTGTAGGTCCTGCTGGTAGCGGTCGCTGCTCTTGCCCTCTTTCATGACCGCGATCGAGCCCATGCCCCGGTAGAGCTTGTAGGCCCGCCCCTGGTACATGACCACCTCCCCGGGCGACTCTTCTGTTCCTGCGAGCAGGTTCCCCAGCATGATCGTGTCGGCCCCGGCCGCCACGGCCTTGGTCACGTCGCCCGAGTACTTGATCCCTCCGTCGGCGATGAGGGGATGCCCGCCTTCCGCGTGATCTCGAAGACGTCGGCGATGGCCGTGATCTGGGGGATGCCGGCGCCGGTGATGATCCGGGTCGTGCAGATGGAGCCGGGGCCGACCCCGACCTTGACCGCGTCGACCCCGAGATCGATGAGCTCTTCGGCCGCGCGGGCCGTGCCGATGTTGCCGGCGACAAGCTCCTGGCCGGGGAACTCTTTCTTGAGCGTCCGGACGGTGTCGAGGACGCGCTGGGAGTGGCCGTGGGCGTTGTCGACGACGATGACATCGCACTTGGCCGCGACGAGGGCCCGGGCCCGGTCGAGGAAGTCCGCGCCGACGCCGACCGCGGCGCCGACCCGCAGCCGGCCCAGGCTGTCCTTGGCCGCGTCGGGATATTGGATCCGCTTGAGGATGTCCTTGTAGGTGATCAGGCCCTTGAGGTGGTAGCCCTCGTCGACGACGAGGAGCTTCTCGATCTTGTGCTCGTGGAAGACCTTCTCGGCGTCCTCGAGCGAC
>Ga0209706_10001797_pt1 | contig 12130 bp, 11 predicted proteins | sample PPLLaktember2015_6_FD_187263 | JGI IMG/M metagenome (GOLD analysis project Ga0209706, IMG submission 187263) | Freshwater sediment microbial communities from Prairie Pothole Lake near Jamestown, North Dakota, USA - PPLs Lake P8 Core (1) Depth... | ecosystem: Environmental > Aquatic > Freshwater...
ATGAAAAACCATGACAAAACAGATCATCGTCCCATTCGGACCTCAGCACCCCGTCCTTCCTGAACCTATTCATCTCGATCTTGTACTGGAGGATGAACGGGTGGTTGATGCAATCCCTTCCATCGGCTATATCCACCGTGGTTTTGAGAAACTTGTCGAGAAGCGGGAATACCCGGAATATGTCTATATTGCTGAAAGGACATGTGGGATTTGCAGCTTTATCCATGGTGCCACATACTGCCAGGGAATTGAGCAGATAATGAACCTTGAGGTGCCCGAACGCGCTCAGTATCTCCGGGTGATCTGGTCCGAATATTCAAGGATGCATTCTCATCTCCTTTGGATGGGCCTCTTTGCCGATTCTTTCGGGTTTGAGAACCTCTTCATGAATGCATTCAGGATCCGGGAGCGCATCCTAGATGTGATGGAGCAGACCACAGGTGGCAGGGTTATCCAGGGTTCCTGTAAGATCGGTGGTGTCCGCAGGGATATCAGCAACGAGAAGCTCGACGAAATGCACCGGGATCTTGACAGCATCGAACGGGAAATCAGGGATCTTACCACGGTATTTTTACAGGACGATTCGATCAAGCACCGGCTCAGAAATGTTGGCAGGCTTTCAAAGGAAGATGCTTATCACCTTGGGGCATCCGGACCCACGGCCCGGGGGAGCGGTGTCGCCATCGACCTGCGGAAGACCGGGTATGGTGCATACGGGAACCTCAACTTCCAGCTGGTAACTGACAGTTGCGGCGATTGTTATGGACGCTGTGCGGTCAGAGCGAAAGAGCTTTTTACATCCATTGATCTGATACGGCAGGCCATACAGAAAATTCCTGATGGCCCTGTTGATATCAAGGTGACTGGTGTCCCTAACGGGGAATTTTTTGCCAGAGCGGAACAGCCACGGGGTGAGCTCGTCCATTACATCAAGGGCAATGGAACAAAATTCCTCGTCAGATCCAGGATCAGGACCCCAACGCTGACGAATATTCCCCCGCTTGTCAGGATGCTGCAGGGATGTGAACTTGCCGATGTTCCGGTGATTGTTTTGTCTATAGATCCCTGTATCAGTTGCACGGAGCGGTGATACGGATGGCATATTTCGAGATGACAAAGACGGCAATAAAAACTCTCCTGAGTACGCCGGCCACGATCCTCTATCCCGCGCAGCCGGCAAAAAAGACCGCGCTCTCCCGCGGACATGTTACGATAGATGAGAGCAGATGTATATCCTGCGGGACCTGCCAGAGAAAATGCCCGTCGCAGGCAATTGTTGTCAGTAGAGAGGCAAAGACCTGGCAAATCGACCGGCTCCGCTGTGTTGTCTGCAATTCGTGTGTCGATACCTGTCCGGTGAAGTGTCTCTTCATGGATACCCAGTATTCATCTCCGGTTATTGCCCGGAGCGTTGAAGTAATCGCTATTACCTACGTAAAACCAGTAAAACCTGAAAAGAAGGATGAAGCGTCAGCATAATTGAGCAGCATAATTTTTACCAAAAATTCAGTCATAATTGCATCCTGACTGATACAGGATTCAAAGATTTCTGTTGTGTGTACTGCGCAATTTCCAGCGACGGAGCGCTTTTGTGTTTTTGGTAACAGCCATCATGGATTTTTTAAAAAGTGGTCATGGCAATGTTTGATGCCCCCGATCCTTTTTTTTCTGATGTTAAAAACGAGAATTGCACAAAGGGTTTAAAAGATGAGATCCCAGTTACGGTTTACTGAGTAGTGCATTCTAATACGATCAATTTCATTTGTTGGCGATCAGGAGTTTTTTCGCACTGCTCAACCCCTGCCCTCTGACGGGCAGAGCACAACCCAGAAGCCGAGGTGTACGATGAATCCGAAATACCTGAGTACTATATCAGAGCTTGACAACCTTGTCGGGCTCGCTTCCAAAGAACGTGATGCAATGGAGACGGTAAGTGAAAAATTCCCCTTCCGGACCAACGAGTATTACCTGTCATTAATTGACTGGAAAGATGACCACGACCCATTACGGCGGATTGTCATTCCCGATCCTGCCGAGCTCAATGGCGGGGGATGTCTCGATCCTTCCTGTGAAAAAGATTTTACCCGGAAGCCCGGCCTGCAGCATAAATATGCGCAGACAGGACTCCTGCTCATGACAGATGTCTGTGGGGGCATCTGCCGGTTCTGCTTCCGGAAACGGCTATTCATGGATACCGAACGCGAGACCGTGAAGGATGTCTCCGGGGGCATTGACTATATCCGTGAACACAAAGAGATTACCAATGTCCTGTTAACAGGGGGAGATCCCCTGACCCTTGAAACCCGCCAGATCGAATCGATCCTGCACCGGCTCCGTGAGATTGACCATGTCAATATTATCCGTATCGGCAGCAAGATGCTTGCATACAACCCGTACCGGATCCTCAATGACACCGATCTGTGCGCTGTACTCGCACGCTACAGCACACCGGAAAAACGCATCTACCTGATGGCACATTACAACCACCCGCGGGAACTGACAGACGTGTCGGTACGGGCAGCACATGAGTTGCAGAAAGCCGGGGTCATGGTCGTCAGCCAGACCCCGATCCTCAACGGCATCAACAGTGAGCCGGAGACATTCACCGAGCTCTTCAGGAAACAGTCATTTGCAGGAATTTCACCGTATTACGTCTTCCAGTGCCGCCCTTCGCTGGGGAATCGCTTCTTCCAGGTCCCCGTGGAACAGTCGTACGAGATTATTCAGAAATCCTGGCAGGCATGTTCAGGCCTCGCGAAACGGGCACGGTTCGTCATGTCGCATGCAACCGGCAAGATTGAGGTCGTCGGAAAGACTGCAGGACAGGTCTTCATGCGATATCACCAGTCAGCCGATCCTGCAAACATCGGGAAATTCATGGTGTTCAGGAGCAATCCTCTGGCCAGATGGTTTGATGATTACCGCCATATCCTGACAAATTTCGAGACGAAAAAGACCTGGTTGTTCTAAAGGGGACTGACCAGAGTGAAGGATACGGCCAGTCTCTGGAAACAACAAAAAGACCAGAAGAAACCTTTCGGCACGCTGCATACCGTGAAAGATGTGGGAGGACAGGTAAAAAACACCATAAAGGAGGTCGTGTCTGTCCTTAAAGGATATTATGAGGGAGGAGAGAGACCGGATGAACAAGCAATCCTCAGGAAGACCCTAGAATCTGAAAAAACTCCTGAGTACTGGAAGGACTGGCGGTGGCAGCTCCGGCATGCGGTACGGGATATTGCTGTATTCGAACAGGTACTCGGGATCCGTTTTATCCATAAGGAACGGGAACAGCTTCAGAGAACTATTGATAAATTCCCCCTCAAGATAACTCCCTATTATCTCTCCCTTATTGATGCGAATGACTACCACCAATGATCCGATTTTCAGGCTGGCACACCCCTCACCCAAAGAACTGATAATCAACCACTCGATCCCTTCCGAAGTCCCAGGCGCGATCCTCCGTAATCTCCCGAAAAAATCATCCTAGTATCATAACCCCGTTATACGATGAACGAGATAATCACCAGAAATCCGATAGCGATGGCAAGGAACCACGCAACACGGGTAATGACCTGCCGTGACTGGACCTGGGCAAAGAGACTTCTTGGACCGATATGGAGAAACACGACACCGATGATACTGCCTGCGATAAGACCGATAACATTCTGGAGGGTAAGGATAACAGCTTTTACGGCCCCTTCAGGAAACAGTGCCACGTTTATGCCAGTCACCACCGCAGGAGGGAGGAGAGCGGCTGCAATCGCGACACCCGCGATCCCTTCCGGAATTCCCTCCGACAGGGCTATCATTGTTGCAAAACCGAGGAGAACAGCCATCAGGATGAAAATCGCATTGGGGTCTGTTCGTGACAGGATCTCTGGTGTGAGGGGCAGATCGATGATGAATGAGAGTGCGAATGAGGATATGGCAGAGATAACAACCAGCATGACCACCATCAGTCCCAGTATCTGGATGCAGCGCAGGGTTGTTTTTACATCCCCGATCGCAATATAGACCGCCAAAGCATAAATCGGACCAAGCAGGGGAGATACCAGCATCGCACCGATAATAATGCCGATATTATTCAGGAATAATCCAATCAGTGCCACCAGTCCGGCAATGGCGGCGAGAATAAATTTTTCCTTATCAAATTCTGTATGCGATTTCGTTATTGCGATTATCTTCTCGATGGGAGTTTTCTCCTCCTTTTTTCCGGAGTTTTCTGATCGTTCTTTGATTTTTTCCACAAAGGGCGAGATAACGAAGTCTGGTGTGGAGACTTCAATCAGCGTGATCCGATTGTCCTGATCCGCAAAATTCTCGTAATCAGGAATAATGCCTGTCCAGACCGGCCGGGCATCAGACGTCTCTTTAATAGAACCATTGGTCTGGCGTATCAACTGGTCCAGCATCTCATCAGGAATATAAAGGGTAAATCTGGTTGATTTTTCCCTTTGCTCGATAGAAAAAAGAGTGTCCTTAAATCTGGATTCAATTATTCCGGATTTACCTTTTGGAACTTCGATCACTACTTTTTTCATCGGACTGATCCCATAACCCACAAACCTCTGAAGAATAACACGATAAACCTATTGACATACACCTGGTGAGGAATTACGATTTTACTGCTTCATGAAAAAATTCCCTGATTTTTTCGACGTGACCGGCAGTCGTAACGACCATCACTTCATCGCCTTGCCTGACCACCGGGTTCTCTCCGGAAAGGATGAACTCATTTCCCCGGTAGATTCCTATAAAGGCACTTTTTGAGGGCAGCGTCAATTCATTGAGATGCTGGTTAATCTGTCTGGTGGTGGCAAGGACACTGATAAACTGGACATCACCACGGACAAGACAGCTCAGTTCAATGGTGTCTACACCACGAAGAGTATCGGATATTATCGAGGATGCAATCTGTGACGGGTTAATAAGATCATCGAATCCCAGCTGTTTTGCTACCGCAAGGAACTGGTCGTCATGAATGCGCAGGACAATTTTTGGTACCTTTTTGTTCCTTGCAATTAGGCCGATAAGAATATTATCCTGGTCATGATCCGTGCAGGCAACGATTACATCTGCTTTCTCAATCTGTGCTTTTTCAAGGATATCCGGTCGTGTGCCCTCTCCATTGATAATGGTGCAGTCCAGCGATTCAGACAGTTCTTTTGCGTATTTCGCGTCCCTCTCTATCACAATTACTTCGTTTCCAAGGTGTGCCAGTTTTTGGGCAAGGTGTTTTCCCAGTTCACCTGCTCCGGTAATTATTACCCGCATTATCCTCCGCCTTCCATGTCTTTAGTAAAAAGAATCCGTCATGAAACTAACTATCACTGCCACTATTATCAGGAATGGCGGGCAGCATTCACTCATCACCTTTTAACATCATATAAATATCTGAGGAGCACCAGGCCGATTCAATCTTAATTCGTAAAAAGAAATATCTGTTGAAACGGGCATGAACATGAGTTCGCACCCGAACCATGAAAATCATTAAACCATGCAATGTTGGGAGGGTCCCCCGCCTCAGGGCCTCTCCGAGGCACGGCGGGGGCAGTGCGGTGTTTTGCAAATATACCTGCAGACACCGATCCGCCGCGGGGGCGCCCCGTCGGGAGCGGCGGGGTTCATCGCAAATAATTTAGAAGTATAAACATTCCATTACGCACATCAGTCTAGTTCATTTTTCATGGGAAATCCGTTTTATCTATATGATGATATCCTGGTTGGCGAAAGGATCTCTCTTGCAGTCCACATGATCCGGCAATGTATCAGGATGCTGTTTCGAATTTAACCGTTGGCCATCTCCACCATGTTATCGGGTTAAGGAGGATGAGGAACGGGATGATTTCCAACCGCCCGAGCAACATATCGGCCGAGAGTACTCCTTTCAGGACAAGGGGAAGGGATGGAGAGGTCACCCCCGTTGATAATCCGACACCCCCCAGAGCGCTCGTCACTTCGAAAAGGGAGTTGCTCATCCCATACCCGTATACCATGAAGACAAAGCATGAAATGGCAAGAACAATACCGTAGAGAAAAATATATGACACATGCTGGTATACCTCATCGGGCTCCATCACCCGTTCTCCTACCTTCAGGGGTATTACTACCTCCCCAGGTAAGAAAATCCGCATGAAAATAATCCTGATTATCTGCACTATGAGAATCAGCCGGAAGATTTTCAGGCCACCTGATGTCGATCCCAGACTTCCCCCTATCCCCATGAGTACAATCAGTACAGCCTGTGATGTCTCCGTTAGCCCTCCTATGGGGATTGTTGAGAAACCCGTGGTGGTGAGGGCGGAAATAACCTGGAATACTGCAAGGGGGATCGAATCAATAACAGCAACAGTGGGTGAAAGAGAAAAGACCATCAGCACTATGCCCGTTGCGGCAAAAAGGGTGAAATAGCGCAGCTGAACGTCGCCGAAAAATTTTTTCGGGTTCTTAAACAGCTCCGGAAAGATACTGAAATTCGTCCCACCCATAACCATTATCGCACACATCGCAACAGGTATTACTATACCGGAAAAATCGGCAATGCTTCCGGTTTTTGTGGAAAAACCACCTGTTGAGACGGCACTGAGTGCATGACAGAGAGCATCAAAGGGGATCATCCCTCCAGCCAGGAACAATCCGAATGCCAGGAGCGTGATGGTGAAGTAGACCTTGCCGAACATAACAGCAGTGGCTATGACACCCGGCTTTACGATATCGGTACTGTTTTGTGTTTCAAAAAGCAGGAAGGTGCTCGTTCCGGGTTTTAAGAAAATGAGAAGCACCACAATAATGATTCCAAGACCACCGATCCACTGGAGCCATGAGCGGAAAAAGAGGAAAACGGGATCTGATATCGTTGGCATTACCGAGAGACCGGTCGTAGTAATACCGGCGACGCATTCAAAAAGAGCATCAGTGTAGGCCACCCCGGTGATGAGATGCATCGGGACAGCACTGATGATTGATGAAAGGGGGAAAAAGATGGCCGTAAGCACAATTGCTTCCTTTGACCTCAATTCGGTCCTGGGCAGGATCCTGTAGAGAATAAACCCGGCACACAGGATACTGCCTGCAACACTGGTAAAAATAACGGCGGCACGGGTTTCATGTACGAATGCTGCGAAGGCTGCGGGAGGCAGAAGAATAACCCCCAGTGCCATGAGGAAGTATCCGAAATATTTTCCGATTCTCCACGGATCGACCGGGGAGACCAGTTCATACATCAAAGGAGATTAACTATGTTAAACCTGATAAAATTGTGTAAAGACCCAGTTTTATCACCAATGTACAGCATTCTTTATTTTTCGTCATCAGGAACAAGAAAATTACCCGAAATGTCAGGAATAGTCGGCATCCCTGTTCATTCAGATTTCCTCTCCAGCCATCTTTCCAATACCTCAAGTGCAAGCCCGATATTCCCGACCTGGCAGTGGTTCTCAGCATGGTCCTTTGCAGTAAAGATGCGGGCGGACACCGACTTGCATTTCGTAATGCACTCACCTGTTTGTCGTGCATTTTCAGCGGGATGAAATGGTCTTTTGCCCCCGTCAGGATCAGGACGTCCTGGGTCACGAGTTCTGAATGCAGGTTATGTTCATTGAACTGGAGCAGTATATCCGTTGCATCCATCGGTGTTGCGGTTTTCGTGATACAGGTTGTTGATCCCCCACCGCTCCTGCTAATTCGCATTCATTTTCAAACGGGCAAGATCATTCATCAACCCTCTCGACAACAGCAGGATCTTTACGAGCAGCCTGACAGGAAGAGGGGGTATCTGCATGTAATCAAACGCTATACTCATCGCGATGACCCGGTGTATTCTTCGTTCATATGCCGCTGCACGGAAACACAGCCAGCCACCCATGGATATCCCCAGCAGGGTTACGTTGTTGAGGTGAAGATGGTCCAGTACCGCCTTAACTGGTTTCTCCCACCGATACGTAAGGGGAAGACCAGATTTTTTTAATGCAGCTCCCTGCCCCGGCCCTTCGAACAGGATAACATCATAGCCATGACCTGAAAAGTACATTGCGAGAGAATAGAACTCCTCAATGAATGAGTCAAAACCCCCGTGGATAACCATAGTTCCCCTGCAGGAAGGGCGGGCAGACGGGACACGGATGGCAGGGAGATGGGTATGTTCGTACGGGATATCGTGACGTTCAATAGGTTCTCCTGCGCAGGCCTTCCGGTAAAAAATATCGGTGAACGTATCATAGAGTTTTTCCTTGTCAGGGTCCAACGGGAGTGTGAAAAATTCCGCAGCACGGTAGTAAAAGGCTGCATTCATCCACCGTTGTTCGGAGCATGCCTCCCGTGCCAGACCGGTCATCACCCCTTTCCAGTCATCCAGCGTCCGAATGTGCTGTGCGGCTTTCAACAAATCTTCAAAACGTGCATATCCCAGAGAATGCCAGCGGTTAAGCTGAAAATTTATGATCGTAACGGTATGGAAGGGGTGGTAGCCGACCGGAAAATCAAATTCCATCATGGGTGTTCTCAACACCTCAGAAATATCATTATTCATGGAGAATATCTGGTTTTCCCTCCATGCCCGGAATTCCTCGTTTGATGGAATAAATTCACGTATTTTATGAGAAGTCATGGATCTACCGTCGGTACAGGACAGAATCTGGATTAATTTTTCATTCATTATCAGTAAAGCCTATACTTTGATGTAAGCGGCGTGCTGATAGTACACAATATTCATGAATCCTTCTGCAATGGACAGAGCAGCGCTGGATGTGCTTAAAGCGAAGACTGCACGTTTGTCGGTCTTCTCCAACACTGGACTTGTCCTCATGAAATTTGTGGTAGGGTTTTCAATCGGTTCTGTCAGTATCATATCTGAAGCGATCCATTCATCGATGGACCTTATCGCTGCGGTGATAGCGTATTTCTCGGTGCGGAAATCAGCCGAACCTCCTGATGCCCAGCATGAGTATGGCCATGGGAAATTTGAAGACATTTCGGGGTTAATCGAAGCCCTCCTGATATTTGCAGCTGCTGTCCTGATTATTCGGGAAGCTCTGTTGAAACTGCTCGGCAAACCGTCAGAGCCCTTTACACCTGACCTGCTTATTTTTGGAATTGCAGTCATGGGAATATCAGCGCTGGTGAACTGGTTTATTTCGAGGCGGCTCATGAACGTGGCAAAGGAGTCCGAGTCCATCGCGCTTGAAAGTGATGCCTGGCACCTGCGGACCGATGTATATACTTCGCTTGGGGTATTTCTTGGATTGATCCTGATACGATTAACCGGTATCTCGTTCTTTGACCCTCTTCTTGCCATCGGAGTTGCCGTTGTGATCCTCAAAGCCGCATATGATCTCACACGGCGGTCATTTTCCGATCTCATCGACCACAGTATACCGGACAAGGATGAGCAGAGAATCAGGGAGATCATCTGTGAGCATGCAGGCAGTTATGCCGGGTTTCATGATCTGAGGACCCGAAGGTCAGGACCGGATATATTTATCGAATTCCACCTCGTCATGCCCGGCTCTGCAACGGTTCTGCACTCCCACGACCTTTCCGATCATCTGGAATCCGATCTGAACGTCGAGTTCCCGAGGGCAGTCATTACTATACATACCGAGCCCTGTAATGAGGGTTGCAACCGTTGTGGCTCGTTCTGCACCTTTTATGACAAGAAGAATTCCAGTGGCGGGCAGAGAGAATAATTTCTTTTTAATCGCGTACCGGTCCATTCAGAATGTTTTAGTGGATCCGGTTTATCTGGAAGGCTGTACAGCTTCGTTTTTGGATACCTGAGTCAACAGTACTCCATAAATAACCCGGCTGATAATTATTCTCCGGAGTATTGGAGAAACGGCCAGGATAACCAGCAGCCTTGACCGGAGATCGGAGGAAATTCATCAACGGACGCAGTCCAGTGCGGGAGGGATTTGATTTTGATGCAGATTTTCAGGACAGGAAGCGAGCATGAACCTGCCATCACCGGACCTGTGGACACAATATCAGAAGGGACATGGATACGGTTATACGAACCGTCCGAGGCTGAACTTGCCGTTGTCAGCAGCACATGTGTCATACCCACGGAATTTTTAAAGGCAGCCCTCGATGAAGAGGAGCGTCCTCGTATAGATTCCGAGGATGATGTGGTTTTAATCGTCATGGATATACCGGTGACAGCGGAATTTGAAGAAATAAAGACCCTGACCACGCACCCCCTGGGAATTGTCATCACCAAAGACTATGTTGTCACGGTCTGCAGCCGGAGATCACAGGTACTGGATGATTTTGTTGCCGGAAAGGTACGACATTTCACCACGATGAAAAGAACGCGGTTCATGTTCCAGATCTTTTACCGGAATGCCTCCTATTATCTCAGTCACCTGCGCCAGATGGAGAGGTCCATTTCCCGGATTGAAGCTGAACTTCACCGGTCACTGAAGAACGAGGAACTCTTCCAGATGATGGAACTGGAAAAAAGCCTGATCTATTTCTCTACCTCTCTCAAGAGCAATGAGGCGGTCCTTGAACGCATCCTTCGCTCAAAACCGCTGAAAATGTACGAGGAGGATGCCGAATTTTTAGAAGACGTCATTATTGAAAACAAGCAGGCGATGGAGATGTCCCAGATCTACCTGCATATCCTGAATGGCATGACCCAGGCATTTGCCACCATCATTTCAAACAATCTCAATATCGTTATGAAGTTCCTTGCATCGGTGACGATCATCATCGCGGTGCCGACAATGATCGCGAGTTTCTATGGCATGAATGTCCTTGATCTTCCCTTATCTGACAGACCGCTCGCCTTCGAGACCATCTTTGGCTTTTCGGTTATCATTTCGGTAGCGATGGGACTGTTGATGTGGAAGAAAAAAATATTCTGAAAGTTCTGACTTTTTTAGGATTGACGGTTTCAGTCATTTGTCATGTTTCCGGGAGACTCGTGTGAGCGTTATCAGTAGTAACCGAAATGCCTCTACTCCCTTTCATGATGGTTTTGGTACTAAAAAAGGATGAACGCCGCCGCCCCCGGAGGGACGCCCCCGCGGCGGATCAATGACGATGATTGGTGAATTAATTAAAATCTGAAAAAAATTACTGACCCGCCGTGCCTCGGAGAGGCCCTGAGGCGGGTGATCATCATATATTTCAGTGATTTCTGGATAAAGAAGACATGAACAAAGTTCTCGAATCCAATTCAAAAATTTTAAGTAACTCAGACCACGATCAGGATATCCGCCTTCATCATGCAGATTTTTTTAAAACAAATTATTAAAAGAGATAATTATCCCGGAAACACATTTTCTGGATCCCACCTAGGTCTCCATCATCGTGTTCTCTGTTTTCCCGCCATTGAGGTACCGGTACGAGACACGCAGCACAAACCCGACGATAAGCACGGATGCGGATACAACGATAATCCTTGCCCACTGTTCAAGGGAAAGCGGCACGGTGCCAAAGACTGGCCCTCCGTATTGCACGATAAGGATCTGCATGAGGATCACGCCGCCCATCACGGCAAAAAATGTCGGGTTGCCCCTGAAGAAAGGAGGCATCTTCCCGTCCAGTGCCCGGCAGTTGATCCCGTTCCAGACTGCACCCAGGATAAATGCTGCGAAAAACACTGTATTGATTTCATCAGGTGTGGTACCGCCGAGGAATCCGGTGGAAATCTGAAGCAGACCCGCAATAATAAAAAATGTGCCGGTGACGATGATCGATGTCCACATGAATGGTGAGATAATTCTGGCGTCATGCGACACCGGTCGGCGGTTCATGAGTCCGGCATGGGGGGCTTCTGAACAGAGCGCAAATGCCGCAAGAGTATCCATGATGATGTTGATCCAGAGGATCTGGATAATGCTGAAAGGTTCCGGATAACCCATCAGCGGTGCAATGAATATCAGGATACAGGCACAGAAATTAATCGTGAGCTGGAAGAGTATGAACCTCTGGATATTCTCATACAGCGATCTGCCCCATAAGACGGCGTTTGTAATCGACGAAAAGGAATCATCGAGCAGGATAATATCACTGGCTTCCCGTGCCACCTCTGTTCCCGCAATCCCCATGGCAAGCCCTACATCGGCGTGTTTGAGGGCGGGAGCATCGTTCGTACCATCACCGGTTACTGCGACAACTGCACCGG
>Ga0209706_10001798_pt1 | contig 12129 bp, 6 predicted proteins | sample PPLLaktember2015_6_FD_187263 | JGI IMG/M metagenome (GOLD analysis project Ga0209706, IMG submission 187263) | Freshwater sediment microbial communities from Prairie Pothole Lake near Jamestown, North Dakota, USA - PPLs Lake P8 Core (1) Depth... | ecosystem: Environmental > Aquatic > Freshwater...
CCGAGCGCGACATGCTGGTGCATATGGCGCAGGAGGTCGGACAGAACCTGAGACAGATGGAAGAGGCGCTGGACGCCTTCTTCCGCGATGCCAACGAGCGCGAAGCGCTGGGCAATCTGGCTTCCCTGGCGCAGCAGGCGCAGGGTGCGCTGACCATGCTCGAACTGCCCGATGCCACCAGTCTGCTGGCCGCGGCCACCGCTGCGGTGCAGCCGTTCGCCAGCGAAGGCCATCCCGACGAGGCGACCCAGAACCGTCTGGCGGACGCCTTCTCCAGTCTCGGACTGTTTATCGAATCCTATTGCGCCGGGCGTGCCGATGCCGCCACCATTTTGCGACCCGCCCTGATCGAGTTTGGCTTGATCGCTGCGGGCAGCGTCGATGAAGCCGGGCTGGGTGACACGGTCGAGGACGGCTTGCCGGGCCGCAAGGCCGAGGTGCAGGCGGACTATCTGGAGTGGCGCGATCAATCCGACGACGCCACAAAAAAAAAATTCCTTGATGCGCTGATCGAACTCGGTCGCGACGCCGAACTGATCGACGACGCCACCCTCAAACAACAGACACGCGCGGTGCTCGATGCCAGCCGCGACGCGGCAGAGGCACCGCCGGCGCTCGACGCCGACATTGCGGCCATGACCGGCCTGGCCTTGCCCGAACGGCCCGCGATTGAAATCCATCAGCTTGCGGCGCAGGAAACGGCCGAACCTGTTGTTGGCGAAGTGGCGGTTTCAACGTCCCTTGATCTGGTGGAAGAGGGGCTAGCGTTCGCGGCACCGATTGAAGCCAACGCGCCTGCTTCCGGTGCGGTGATCGAGTTCGATTCTTCATTTTCAACCTTTGAAGCCGCACCGGCTGAAACGGTCGACCAGCCTGCGGTAGCGCTCTCGCCTGAAGCACCGGCTGAATCGCCTGCCGGAGACGTGCTTCAGGTTGCGATCCCGGAAGGGGTCGAACCGGAATTGCTGGAAATCTTCCTGGAAGAAGCCACCGAAGTGCTGGCGACCATGGGCGAGGCCTGCAACGCGTGCCAGAGCGATCCCGACGATCAGGAATCCCTGACGGTCATCCGCCGTGCCTTCCATACGCTGAAGGGCAGCGGACGCATGGTCGGCCTGACCGATCTGGGCGAAACGGCGTGGCGCCATGAGCAGTTGCTGAACGGCTGGCTGGCCGAGAACAAGGCCGCCAACGCTGATTTTCTGCGCCTGATCGAACGCGCCCGCGGGGTGTTCCAGGACTGGGTGAGTGCCTTGCAGGCCAACGCCCCCGCGACGCTGCCGGTTGCCGCTTTGCTGGCGGCAGTCGACCGCGTGGCGCAGGGCCAGCCGCTGGATGCGCCTGCGGTCGTCGACACGACACCGGATGAGGTTGGCATCGAGGCGACTGCGCCCGAAACAGAGGCCGATTGGCAGCCGTTGCCGCTTGCCGAAGTCGAGACCGTTCCCGGACAGGCCGATGCCGCTCCCGTGATCGAGCTTGAAGCGATTGCGGATGACGAAGCTGAAAACACCCTCTCAGCGATTGAAATGGATCAGACGGCGGCCGCCGAAACGGCGCCGGCTCAGGACGAAGAGGTGGCACTTCCGCTCGAGGCGCCTGCACTGGACGTGGGCGCCATCATCGAATACGCGGCAGCGGAACCGATCGTGATTGAAGCCGTAGAACCGGCCGCCCTGGATGACACCGCCGAACCGTCGCGCGCTGAAGCACAGGCCGAGCCGAGCGTCCCGGAGGGGGACTCCGATCCGCTAGGGGCAGAAGCCCATGGGAAGTCGTATGTGCCCGACGAGATCTGTATTGGTTCGGTTTGTCTTTCCGCCGGCCTGTATGAAATATTCATGACCGAAGCGCACCAGCGCCTGGCCGTATTGCAGGAAGAGGCCGAACGCCACGGCGAAATCGCCCACAGCACCGTCAGCGAACACGCGCGTCGCGCCGTGCATACCCTGGGCGGCATCGCGGGCACCGCAGGCATCGCGGTCCTGTCCGAACTGTCGCAAGCGCTCGAGCAGTACTGGAACCGCTTTGTGCAGGCGCCGCTGCCGGTGTCGCATGTCCCGCTGGTGCAGGATACGGTCGCGCGTCTGCACGAGATGATCGCGACCATGGTAAGCGGCCACCTGCCCGAAGCCGCAAACGATCTGATCGCGACCCTGGGCGAACTGGAAGACGAACAGTCTTTGCCGGCGGCCGAGCCTGCTCCGCTTCCGGTGGACGAAATCCAGGCTGGAGCAATCATGTCGCCAGCAGAAAACGCTGATGACGCGCTCGCCGGCGCCGCCAGTGACAGCGCGCCCGCCGAAACCGCCGACGACAGTTTGGCTCACGGCCTGCCGGACATCAGCACGATGGTATCCGAGATCAAACCTGCCACGCCGTCGCCGGTATTCGAGCGGCGCGAAGTGGCCGACGAAATCGATCAGCAGCTGCTGCCGATTTTCCTCGATGAAGCCGAGACCCTGGTGCCCGATACCAGCGCGCAGCTGCGCGCCTGGATCGCCGCGCCGGGCGAGGCGGCCGCATGCGACGCGCTGCGCCGCAATCTGCACACCATCAAGGGAAGCGCACGCATGGTCGGCGCGATGCGCCTGGGTGAATTGACCCACGTGATGGAATCACGCGTGATCGCGGTGATCGAAGGCCATCTGACGGCGAGCAGCGAGGTCTTCCGCAAACTGGAAGACCAGTTCGATCACCTGGCCGAGGCGGTGGAGCGTCTGAAGCGAGGCGACCTCGCGCCGATTGAGGATGATGCGACTGTGCCGCTGGAAGCGCCGATCGAGCCGGTCCTGAATCAGGCCGAGATCGCTTTTGCCATGAAGACAGCGGCTGCCGATCCGCTGGCGCCTGCGCAGCCGGCCACGCGCGAAAGCAATGCCCTGACCCTGCGGGTGCGTGCCGACTGGGTCGACCGCATGGTCAACCAGGCGGGCGAAGTGGCGATTGCGCGTTCGCGGATCGAAAGCGAAGTGTTCGCCTTCAAGCGTCACGTCACCGAACTGTCGGAAGCCCTGATGCGCCTGCGCGGCCATATCCGCGAAGTCGAAATCCAGGCCGAATCGCAGATGCAGGCCACCTTCCTGAGCCAGGGGCCCGCCGACGGGTTCGACCCGCTGGAGTTCGACCGCTTCACCCGCTTCCAGGAAGTCACCCGCTTCCTGGCGGAAAGCGTGAACGACATTTCCACCGTGCAGCACATCTTGCTGGCGCGCCTGGGCGAAGCGGACGCTGCGCTGATCCAGCAGACGCGCCTCAACCGCGAACTGCAGCAGGGCCTGCTGCGGGTCCGCATGGTGCCGCTGAATTCGGTTTCCGAGCGGCTGTATCGCACGGTACGCCAGACGGCGCGCGATGTGGACAAGCGCGCCCAGCTGGACATTCAGGGCGGCGAGCTGGAAATCGACCGCTCGGTGCTGGAAAAAGTCACCGCGCCGCTCGAACACCTGCTGCGCAACGCCCTGGCGCATGGCATTGAGTCACCCGAGGAACGCCTCGCTGCCGGCAAGACCGAGTTCGGCGAAATCGTGCTCACGGCACGCCAGTCCGGCAACGAAATGATGCTGACCGTGAAGGACGACGGCGCCGGCCTCAACTACGCGCGCATTCGCGAAAAAGCCGAAGCCAACGGCCTGCTGCTGCCGGGCACCGAGCCGACCGAAACCCTGCTGGCGCAGATGATCTTTGCCGCCGGCTTCTCCACCGCCGAAACCGTCAGCCAGGTCTCCGGTCGCGGCGTCGGCATGGACGTGGTGAAGAGCGAGATCTCCGCGCTGGGCGGCCGCATCGACATCAACTCGGTACCGGGGTCCGGCACCAGCTTCCATATCTATCTGCCGCTGACGCTGGCGATGACGCAGGCGGTGATGGTCCAGGCCGCCAAACACGACTACGCCCTGCCGACACCGCTGGTGCAGCAGGTGCTGGAACTCAAGCCGGTGGAGCTTGAACGGGCCATGGTGGCAGGTGAAGTGGAATGGCGCGGTACGCGTTATCCCTTCTCCTATCTGCCGCATCTGCTGGGCGACACCGAAGCCGTGCATGAAGTGCAGCGTTACAACCCGGTGGTGCTGCTGAAAAGCGGCACCAGCCAGGCTGCCGTGCTGGTGGACGAGATCGAGGGCACGCGTGAAATCGTGGTCAAGAACATCGGCCCGCAGATGGCGCGTATCACCGGCGTGGTCGGCGCCACCGTGCGCGGTGACGGGCGCGTCATCCTGATCCTCAACCCGGTGCCGTTGGCGCTGCGCTGGGCCAGTCAGCCGCGCAGCGCGCTGGAGCGCGCGGCCCCTGCCGAAGCGCTCGAACTCAGCGCCGCCCTGCAGCCACCGATGGTGCTGGTGGTGGACGATTCGCTCACCGTGCGCAAGATCACCACCCGCCTGCTGACCCGCGAAGGCTTCCGCGTGGACAGTGCGAAAGACGGCGTCGATGCGCTGGAAAAAATGCACGACCTGATCCCCGACGTGGTGCTGCTCGACGTCGAAATGCCGCGCATGGATGGCTTCGAACTGGCCCGCGTGATGCGCAGCGACGCACGTCTGAAATCGGTGCCGATCATCATGATCACCTCGCGCACGGCGGACAAGCATCGCAATCACGCGATGGAAATCGGCGTCAACGTGTACCTGGGCAAGCCGTATCAGGAACAGCAGCTGCTCGATGCCATTGCCGAACAGCTGGGCCAGGAAGCCAGCCTGCCGGCCTGAACCGGTCTGGGGCGGGAAGAAAAAACGGGCGTTCGACGCCCGTTTTTTCTTCGCCTAAAGACTCAGGCCGGAAAGGTCGCCGCCGGCCAGCGCGTTGATTGCAGCGTCGCCGTGGGCCGGATCGCGATGAAAAGTGGCAATCAGTCGCCGCGCCGCGTCAAGCCAGTGCGCTTCACCCCTCGCTACGGTGTCGGCGAGCCGGGACGGGTCGCGATCGCCGAGCCAGCCCTCGTAGGCCTTGGGCAGCGCCGGAAACAGGGCGCGCCGCAGGCCGGACAGGTTCGCCAGATAAAAATGCAGCGAACCGGTGGCCTCGCGCTCGAGCAGGGTCGGCAGCGTCACCAGGCAATCGGCCAGGTGGTCGCGCACCGCGCGCACCAGCAGTTCGGCGTGCCGCGAGGAAAGCTGGCCTAGCATCGCGTTCCAGCCCTCGCCCAGCAGCGCCTCGGCGCGCGCCTCGCCGATCTCGTGCAGGATCATCGCCTCGCTTTCGGCCTCGGCCATGCGGTCGAGCCCGCGCTCGATGTCGCGCTCGAAACCGTAATGCGCAAACGCGCGTCCCAGCGCGGTGTCCTTTTCCTTCCACTGCCATTCCTCGTACCTGTTCCACAGCAGGCGGCGCACTGCGTCCATGCGCAGGAAAATGGCGCCGCCGCGCATGGCCGCAGGCGGGGCGATCAGGTCGCGCGCGTATTCGCAGCCGGCCACCAGCACCTGCACGCCGTCCCTGACCTCGGCGCGCTTGAGTTCGGCCAGCACGAAGTGGGGCTTGCGGAAATGCCCCAGACCGCTGCTGTAGACCAGACCCAGCGGGATCAGCGCGCGGTTGATGTCGTCGGCCTCGAACGGGTCGATGCCGGTTGCGTTCAGGGGCAGGGGCGCGAATTCCTCCTCCTCCACCGTGTCCCACAGGCTCTCTCGCGCATTCAGCCAGTCGCCCAGTTCGTCCTTGGGCAGGCGTGCGCCGTAGGGGATTTCCATTTCCCAGCGGTAGTACTCGCGCATTTCCAGCAGGAAGGTGCACATCGTCATGTCGCGCGCATGGCGAGCATCGGCGATGGTGCAGTTCTTCTGCACGGTGTCGATGAGGGCGGAAAGATTTTCGACCATGGAGCACTCCTCTAGGCAGCTTCACCCCAAAGTGTACAAATAAAAACAGCCCGATCAACCGGGCTGTTTTCAGGGGTATTGCAATGTGCTTAGTGACGCCGGTTTGCGCCGAAGAAATTGAGGTCGGCGCGCGAGCGGCGGGAAAGTTCGAAACGCGCCGCATCGGCGCCGCTGAACTGCCCGGCAAGCTGGCCGTAGACTTCGGTCGCCCAGGCCTTGTCGTTCAGCGCGTCGGCGATGCCCTCGGCCCAGCGCAGCTTGTCGGCGGGCTTGCTGAGATGCGTGCCGCACGTGGCATACCATGTCTTCAGCGCCTCGGCCGGCAGGGCAAAGCCCTTCAGGCGGTCGATGAACTGGATGCAGGCATCGCCATCGGGGCAGGCTGCGGCCGCGGCGGCATAGAGCTCGTCGGCCTTGGCCTGATTGCCCATGGAGGCGGACAGGCGGCCGAGGTGGGTCAGCGCAAAGTGATCCTTCGCCTTGGCGCGCGCGGACTCCAGCAGCCGACCCGCTTCGGCGGCATCCTGGGTGGCGGCAAAGCTCGCTTCCGCGAGTTTGGCGAGGTCGTATACGGTGGCATTGGCGTCCCCTGCCAGCGCCGCCTCGCGCGCAGCGAGGTAGGCGCGCGCCTTGGACACGCCGAGTTCGCGGTGCTTCAGGCGCGCCGCCGTGACGACGAGGTCCTTGAACGCGATGAAGTCGGTGGCGTTTTCCGCCGCGCGGTCGAGCAGGCGGCCGAGCCAGCCGGTGTCGTCGAGGTTCTTGTCCACCGCGAGCAGGATCGGCTTGTAGCGCGAGAACTGGTAGCCGGTGCCGTCGAGCAGCTTTTCAGCCGATTCGATCAGCTTGGCGGCGTAGAACGGGTCTTCCAGTTCCAGCCGCACGCGGTCGGCCAGCGCAAGGAACTGCTTGACGCTGACGGCGTCCTTTTCCAGCTGCTGGAACTCCATGTAGCGCGCGTGGTTGGCCTGGCGCTTTTCCAGCTTGGCTTTCACCCGGGTCAGGCGCTCGGTGTCGTCGGCCAGATGCGCCTCGACCGCGGTCACCAGCTTCTGCATCTCGTCGAGTCCGGCCACCGCGTCTTCGGCCTTGTCCAGCAGCGCCGTCGCGCCCGGTTTGTCGCCCACGCTGGCCAGCCCTTCAGCCAGTTCGATGTATTCGCCGGTGGCGCTGGCGAGATCGCCGGCCTTTTTCAGCGCCGCCTGCATGAACGCCGTATCGCCTGCCTGTTTGGCCGATTCGATCAGCGTCTTCGCTGCGGTGAAGTCGGTCGCGCCCTCGAGGGCGCGCTGATACAGCGCCTTGGCCTTGGCCGGGTCGCCCAGCGTCTTGGTCACTTCGCCCGCCAGCGACAGCAGGTCGGGCACGCTGGAGAGCTTTTCCGCTGCCTTGTTGAAAATCGCCGCCGCGTAGTCCTTGTCCAGCAGGTGCTCGGCCGAAGCGGCGGCGAGCTTGCTGTATTCCACTGCACGGGAGATTTTCGACTCGGCCTTTTCCAGAACCTTCTTGGCGAATGCGCTGTCGGCGATCACCGCCATCACGTTCTTCGCCAGTTCGATCAGCGGGTCGAGGTTGCCGGTTTCCTTCAGCGCCTTTTCATAGGCGCCTACCGCCGCCGCCTTGTCGCCCAGCACCTTGAACTTGGCCTCGGCCAGCGCGATCTGCTCCTCGCCGCTCATGCAGTAGTCCTCGGCGGTCTGCAGCAGTTCCTCGGCGCGGCCCTGCTCGCCCAGCGCCTTGTAGACGATGGCGCATGCCGCCAGGTCCTTGGTGAACTGGCAGTCGTCCGCCACGCGGTCCATCAATTCCTTGGCGTAGGCGGCGTCAGCGGGTTCCTGCAGGGCTTCCAGCGCAAGCGCGGCGTAATCGGCGCCGCTGCTGCATTGCGCTTCTTTGGGGATGAGGGTGTCGCGGGTGGCCATGGGCTGTCTCCTGATAAACGTAACTTAACCGGGCAATTTTCCGCCTGCCGGGGGAGCCCGCCAAATAAGTAATGTCGATGGCGGCATTAGTGCATTGCAAGGTGGGGCTGGTTTCGCCCTTCCTGCAGTCAATGCTTCGCCGTCTGCGGCATCAGCCTGTCGATGTACGCAATCGAGATGGCCGAAAGGACAAAGGTCATGTGGATGACGGTCTGCCACAGCAGCACCTTGTCGGTCAGATTGGGCGCGTTGATGAAGGTCTTCAGCAGGTGGATCGACGAAATGCCGATGATGGCGGTGGCGAGCTTGACCTTCAGCACGTTGGCGTTGACGTGCGACAGCCACTCGGGCTCGTCGGGGTGTCCTTCGAGGTTCAAGCGCGAGACGAAGGTTTCGTAGCCGCCGACGATGACCATGATGAGCAGGTTGGAGATCATCACCACGTCGATCAGGCCCAGCACGATGAGCATGATGGCTTCTTCGGACAGGGTGAAGGTGCCGACGACCAGGTGTTCGAGTTCGACCATGAAATGGACGACGTAGACCAGCTGGGCGCCGATCAGGCCGAGGTAGAGCGGCACCTGCAGCCAGCGGCTGCCGAACAGGACGGTGGAGAGGAATTTGCCGCGCACTTCGACGGGCTGGTTGGTTTCGGGTTTCATGGGTCAGGGGTTGGGGGTCAGGGGTAGGGATCAGGAATTGGGATTTAGAGACTAGGCGTTAGAGGACGTAGCGCGATGGATTTAATGGCGCGCTACAAGACATAACGCGCCAGGTCTTCGCGCGCGGCCAGCGCGGCCAGACGGCTGGTGACGGCGTCGGCGTCGACCACATGTTCGCCGGTGACGCTGCCGGCGTCGAAGGAGATGTCCTCCAGCAGCTTTTCCATCACCGTGTGCAGGCGGCGGGCGCCGATGTTCTCGGTGCGCCCGTTGACCTCGAAGGCGATCTCGGCGATGCGGCGGATGCCGTCGGCGGTGAATTTCAGCGTCACGCCTTCGGTGGCCAGCAGGGCTTCGTACTGGCGCGTCAGGCAGGCGTCGGTCGAGGTCAGGATCTGTTCGAAGTCCTCCACCGAGAGCGCCTGCAGTTCGACGCGGATCGGCAGCCGGCCCTGCAGTTCGGGGATGAGGTCGGATGGCTTCGACAGGTGGAAGGCGCCGCTGGCGATGAACAGGATGTGGTCGGTTTTCACCATGCCGTATTTGGTCGAGACGGTGGTGCCCTCGATCAGCGGCAACAGGTCGCGCTGCACGCCCTGGCGCGACACGTCGCTGCCTTGGGCGTCGCTGCGGGTGGCGATCTTGTCGATCTCGTCCAGAAAGACGATGCCGTTCTGCTCGACCGCCTGCAGCGCCTGCTGCTTGGTTTCCTCGTCGTTGATGAGGCGCCCGGCTTCCTCCTCGGTCAGCAGCTTCATGGCTTCGCGCACCTTCAGCTTGCGCGTCTGCCGCCGGCTCTGTCCGAGATTGGCGAACATGCCCTGAAGCTGCTGCGACAGGTCCTCCATCCCCGGCGGGGTGAAGATTTCCATGCTCGGGCTGAGCGCGGCGAGCTCGACCTCGATTTCCTTGTCGTCAAGCTGGCCCTCGCGCAGCATCTTGCGGAAGCGCTGGCGCGCCGCGCCTTCCTCGTGCTGCGGTTCGGCCTCGCCGAAGCCGCGTGGCGGCGGCAACAGCGCGTCGAGAATGCGTTCCTCGGCGGCTTCCTCGGCGCGGAACTGCACCTTGGCCGTCGCCTGCTCGCGCGTCTGCTTGACCGCGGTTTCCATCAGGTCGCGGATGATGGTGTCGACGTCGCGGCCGACATAGCCCACCTCGGTGAACTTGGTCGCCTCGATCTTGATGAAGGGCGCGTTGGCGAGCCGCGCCAGGCGGCGGGCGATTTCGGTCTTGCCGACCCCGGTGGGGCCGATCATCAGGATGTTCTTCGGCGTGATTTCCTGGCGCAGCGGCTCATCGACCTGCTGGCGCCGCCAGCGGTTGCGCAGGGCCACCGCGACCGCGCGCTTGGCGGCGGCCTGGCCGACGATGTGCTTGTCGAGTTCGTGGACGATTTCTTTGGGGGTCATGAGGGGGAGTCGAGGGTCGTGAGCGGAGAGTCGAGAGCAGGCGGAGCGCTCACAGGGTTTCGATCACGTGATTCTGGTTCGAGTAAATGCAGATGTCGCCTGCGATGGTGAGGCTCTTTTTGACGATTTCAAGCGGGGGCAGGTCGGTGTTTTCCAGCAGTGCGCGGGCGGCGGACTGGGCGAAGGCGCCGCCGGAGCCGATGGCGGCGATGCCGAGCTCGGGCTCCAGCACGTCGCCGTTGCCGGTGATGATGAGCGAATGCTCGCGGTCGGCCACCGCCAGCATGGCTTCGAGCCGCCGCAGCATGCGGTCGGTGCGCCAGTCCTTGGCGAGTTCGACCGCGCTGCGCATCAGATGCCCCGAGTGCTTGTCGAGCTTGGCTTCGAAGCGCTCGAACAGGGTGAAGGCGTCGGCGGTGCCGCCGGCGAACCCGGCCAGCACCTTTTCCTGGTACAGGCGCCGGATCTTGCGCGCGGTGGACTTGATGACGATGTTGCCGAGCGTGACCTGGCCGTCGCCGCCGAGGGCGACGTCGCTGCCACGACGGACGGAGAGAATGGTGGTGCCGCGATATTGTTCCATCGGGCCATTATAAATGACGCTCAGGTCGGTGCAGGCGGCGGTCTGGCCTGCCGCAGCCAGCGCCACAGGCGGCGCAGCATCCAGAGCGTGGCGACCATGAACACCGCCAGTGCGGCCAGGAAGGCCAGCGGATAGAAAAAGGCCAGCCACAGGCCGCCGATCAGCAAGCCCTCTTCGCTGAACGAGGCGACGACATTGCTGATCGGTTCCGGCGAGGTGTTGATGAGCGCACGCGAGCCGGCCTTGGCGATGTGGCTGCCTGCGGCAAAGGTGCCGCCCAGGAGTGCCGCGGTGGTCTGGATGGCGCCGCCGCTGTCGCCGAAAAAGGCGGCCGCCAGCGCGGCCCCGGCAGGAATGCGGATGAAGGTGTGGATCGAGTCCGAGACGCTGTCGAGCAAGGGAATCTTGTCGCCGATGAATTCGGCCAGCGTCAGGAGGCCGCTGATGCCCAGGACCAGTGGATGCGACAGCATCTGCAGCGACGCGGGCAGTTCAAGCGCGCCGAACCAGCCCAGGAGGCCCAGCGCCAGCACCACGGCATACAGGCGGAAGCCGGCACCCCATGCCACGGCGGCGGCAAGCGCGGCCTGTGCAATCAGGGCATCGGACATGGCGGAACGGGATCAGTCGTGATGGCGGGGCACGAGTTGCGCCAACTGGTCGATTCCCATGACGCGGAAGAGTTCGTGGATGAGCGCGTTATGACCGCGCAGGGTAATGGTCTTGCCGCTGCCCAGACACTGCATCAGGACGCCGATGAACTGGCTGACGCTGCCGTAGTCGACACGGGTGACTTGGGAGAGGTCGACCAGCACATCGTTATGGGTGGCCGCATAGCTGCCAAACTGTTGCAGGGCGCTGTCGTTGGCAGGCGTGATTTCGCCACTGAGCCGCAGGGCGTCGTCGCGCGGCTCGGCAGGCGCGGCCGCCACCACGACGGCGGCCTGTACGTCGCTCCACGACGGTGGCGACACTTCAAAGCGCACGGCGTAGTCGACCGCCAGGTCCTCAAAATTTTCCTGCTGGCCCAGCGTCTGGTAGAGCTCCAGCAGCAGCAGCCAGTGCACCGCGCGGCTGTGGGTGGCACGGTTGAGATCCTGCAGCAATGCGGTCAGGGTATCGACGCCGCTGACCTGCAGCTTGCGCTTGGCCTTGCGCGCGGAGGCGAGAATCTTTGCACACTCTTCTGCGCCGGCTTCATCGATCATCGCAATGCGCGAAAAATCGATCCGCACCGCGGCATTCTTGGAGATAGCCTCGACGCCTTCGCGCAGTGTGGCGGCCGCCGCTTTATCGAGCAGGCTGGGCAATTCCAGACTGGCAGCCTGCGCCTGCTGGGGCTTGGCCGCGCTGTTGCCCGCCATTTTTTGCCAGACTGGGGGTGACGACTCAAAACGCATCGCGTAATCCAGCGCGAGTTGCTCAAATTCCTTTTCGCGGTTCTGGATACAGTAAAGATCGAGCAGCATGTGCCAGGCACGGCGATCCCCCGTTTCCAGCATGCCCTGCAGCATCCGTTCGGCCGTCTCGGACTGACCGCTGGAATACAGGATGGCGGCTTCGTCCACCGGCGATTGCGGCGCCCCGCTGGTTTCTTCCACCACGATGCCGCTGCCACCCATGTCCATGGTCAGCAGGGTTTCGGTTTGCAGTGCTTCGTCGGCGGGCGCAGGTGCGGGTGTCGGCTTGCGCACGAGGGGGGCAGCCTTGTCCTTGCCTTTTTTGAAAAACGGG
>Ga0209706_10001801_pt1 | contig 12116 bp, 22 predicted proteins | sample PPLLaktember2015_6_FD_187263 | JGI IMG/M metagenome (GOLD analysis project Ga0209706, IMG submission 187263) | Freshwater sediment microbial communities from Prairie Pothole Lake near Jamestown, North Dakota, USA - PPLs Lake P8 Core (1) Depth... | ecosystem: Environmental > Aquatic > Freshwater...
TTTAGAAGCATTATTTAGTGATAGAATGTTACTAAAGAAAGCCCTATTAAAATTAATGTTAGATCAAGGACTTTATGATATGAAAATGACAAAAGAAGATTATGAATCTACAGAGGGTTATCATATCACCTATGTTTATGATGAACAAACAGATATATTTACAATGTCAATTAAATTTCCCCAACAGGAGGATGTAAATGATTAGTATTAATACAAAAATAATATTAACATATTCTGGATCACAATCAATCAAAAATTTATTGAATGATGATAATTATATGATTTATTCTTGGGATAAGAAAACCAAACTCCCAACTGTAACTACTTTATTTACTGTTGGTACTAAGATAGAAACTAGGCCAACTTTAAAAGTAGAGTTTGATAGTGGTTTAAATGTATTCTGTACCCCCGAACAAAACTTCTATGTGTTTAGAGGATATACAGTACCAGCTAAGAGTTTACAAGTAGGACAGTCTATTAGGGCTTTTTCTGGAGGTGTTCATCAAAGGGATGGACATATTAGAGTACATGGTTGGGTAAATGGAAATGCTAGACATAGATATACTGCTAGAATGATTTGGGAATATTTCTTTGGTAAAGTTCCAAAAGGAATGATTATACACCATAAAGATTATAATAAAATTAACAATGATATTAAAAACTTGGAATTATTAACAAATAGTGAACATAACAGATTACATTATGCAGATAGACAACGAGGAAGATATGGTAGAAACCATAAAGTAGTTTCTGTTGAATTGTTTGGTCAGTTAGAAGTAGTAAATTTATTTGTAGAAAATAATACATTCATTATAGCAGACGATAAACCCATAGCTGGTGATTTCTCTGGTATTGTATTAAGTACATTAACATAGGAGGTACAATGAAATGCTTTCAGAAAAGGCAGACAAAATTGCGAAATTAAAATATTATACAGATAATAATGAAAGATGGGAAAGGCTCTGTTGGAGAGTTGCTAATCACATAGCTAAAGATGATAAACAATCCACAGAGTTTTTTCAACTTATTTATAATAAGATATTTATTCCTGGAGGTAGAATTTTAGCTAATGCTGGAACTAAAATAACTAATTTATTAAATTGTTTTGTATTAGGAATTGAAGATTCTAGAGTATCAATTTATCAGACTTTAAAAGATGTGGCAGAGGTATTTGCACATGGAGGGGGTTGTGGTTATAATTTTAGTAATATTCGTGAAGAGGGTGCTAAGATTAGAACTACAGGTGGCTATGCTAGTGGCCCCCTAAGTTTTCTTACCTTGTTTGATCAAACGGGGGAAGTTATTCAACAAGCTAGTAGGAGAGGGGCACAAATAGCCTTACTAGATATTGACCATCCTGATATTGAAAAGTATATAAACTTTAAATCTATACCAAACTCTAGAAATAGTAGATTGATGGAAGAATATCAAAGAAATCTAGAACTAAGTAAACTGGATAGAAATGGTAAGAAGTATTTTAAGATTTTAGAAAAAACCTTACAAGATGATCAATTGACACACTTTAATATATCAGTTTTAATTACTGATGAATTTATGAAAGCAGTAGAAAAAAATTTTTCTTGGGGGCTAGTTTCCAGAGAAACTGGTAAAATTGTAAAAACAGTGGATGCTAGAAAGTTATTAAGATTGATTTCTGAACACGCCTGGGAATCTGGTGATCCTGGATTGATGATGTACGATAGAGTTAATGAGGATAATTTAGTACCCTATTTGGGAGAACTAAAAGCTACTAATCCATGTGGAGAAATCCCACTATTAGATGGTGAACCCTGTTGCCTCGGAAGTTTAAACTTACATTCTTTTTATGATGAAAATACAAATTCAATAAATCTTGAATTTTTAGAATTTGCTGTAAGAAAAAGTGTAAGATTTTTAGATGGCGTAGTTACTAAGACTTCTTTACCAGTAGAAAAAATTAATAATATGACTAAAGGTTTAAGAAGATTGGGCTTAGGAGTGTTTGGTTGGGCAGACTTATTAGCTGAATTAGAGATACCTTATGATTCACAAGATGCCAAAGACCTTGGAGAATACTTAAGCTGGTTTATTTCTTTCTTTGCTTGGTTAGAATCCATTGAATTAGCTAAAGAATTTGGCCCCTTTCCTCTTTATGATAAAGATAAAGTTAATCTTCATGTAATAGAAAAAGTATTAAATTCTAGGTTTAATCCACATAAATTTAATATGGAACAAGTAAAAGAAATTGGGGTAAGAAATGTTTCAGTTACTACTATTCCTCCTACAGGTACTATTGCTATATTAGCAGATATGAATTCTGGTATTGAACCTTATTTTGCTTTAGCTTATAAAAGAAACATTACTGAGGGGGTGGGTAATACAGCTAAAGATTATATTATTGAAGTTAATCCTATCCTGTTTAAGAAACTAGAAAAGTATGGTGTAGAGAATTTAGAAGAAGTAAAAGACCATATTCTAGAATATGGAACTTTAGAAAACTGCGAAAAAATTCCAGAAAAACTAAAACGGGTTTTTAAGACAGCTATGGAGATTTCCCCAGTAGATCATGTAGACAACCAAGTTAGTTGGCAAAAATATATTACTAATGCAATATCTAAAACTATTAATTTACCAGAGAGTGCTACAGTAGAAGATATTGAAAATATATTAATCTATGGTTGGAATCAAGGGACAAAAGGATTAACAGTCTATAGAAATCGGAGCAAACTATTCCAGGTTCTTGAGGTTGGGGTTAATAATAAGGACAAGAAAAATGAATCTTCATCTAATAAATAGAATTTTAAGATTATTTGGTTTACTTTTGGTTTTTCATTTTACAGATGAAATCCCTGGTTATGACTATGAGAGAGTACCATACAAAATAACCATAGGAAAAATAAAAAATTATATTCATAATGTACCAAAAATTTTAGTATAGTAGAATTGGGGATTTATAGCACCACAAGGATTTTTATTAGGAATAAATAGACAACAAAAAACCCCTGCCGTTTCCGGCAGGGGTTTAATTTTGTAGAAAATATTAAGTTATTTTATGTCATCATTAATTACAGTAGGATAAAAAAGAATTCTATATTGTCTTCCTTTATAACAAGCAAAGAAAATCATACATCTTGATCCTATAGAACTTAGTGTAATACCATTAAAAATAGTTTTATTAAATGTAGGATAAAATCTTATAGTTAAGATGTCTTGGTTACTAAAAACATTTCCTAAATCTATAACACATTCAGTAACTCTTGTTGTTGGGTATCTTTTATTTGGATAACATTTTTGTATACAAACTTTACCTATCATTTTATATCCTTAATTTCTCCATGAATTCTGTAATTTCTTTCATTACATATTCTAAAGTGAAGTAATCATTATCTCCTCTATAATCACCACCATCATAATAAATAGCAGTAATCCAATCTCCAACTTTAAATTTAGATTCATCAAATTTTCCATTATTTAAATGATATATACAGTATCCTGCACCTAATCTTTCAATTATTAAATTTATTTCTTCTTCATTACTAGCATAATACCACATTGTATTTGGTAGAAAATCAAAATTTTCAAAAAATATTTTTTTAATTCCTTTTATTTTATTTACGGTCTCTAATTGTAGTTCATAACTAATGGCATCTTTTTCTTTATCAAATATTCTTCCATCAGATGTTTTATATTTAGTTACTTTTTTAGTTCTTGATTGAACAGTTTTAAATACAGGTTCTTCTACAATTATTTTTTCCATTTTAATCATCCCTTGTTTATTAAGAGTTTTTGATTTTCCCAAATTCTGTAAAATTCTTCCTTACTAATTTCTTCATAAAAATCAGAATCATCAAGAAGTACTAAATCTTCTTTAGGGTTGGAAATTTGAATATCCCCATTATCATAAATAATAAAATACCACCCTTTAATAATATAAAAATTATTGACTTCTATAACAGAACTGTATTTAGTAAATGTTTCCCAACCTCCTTTTCTTATTTTGAAAAATTTTCCTGTATAGTTTTTAATAGATTCTTTTCTTTCTTCATTCACAATTTCAATAAGTTCACTATTTATTTCTTTTAATCTATTTCTTAATTCTTCTTTTCTGTTCATTTTATCCATCCTTTATTTTATCAATATACATTTCAGCACATTTATTAGAACAGAACCATTTAATTTCTGCTTCACCTAACCAATCCCAAAAATCTTTCCATGCTTTTACATACGCATTATTTTCTGTATGATATTGAGAATATCCCTCTTTTATAGCTTTATTATAAAATTCATCATATTTAGTTTCAAATTTACTCCTATGATACGGATATTCTAGATCAGGATCATTTACTGCTATAAATACTTTAGGAAAAAAACATTTATCTAATCCACATTGTTCACAATAATAAAGAGACATTTTATCATCCCCAATATTGTACATATAAACAAATATAATACTCTTTGTCAAATTCTAAATAGTCTTGCATATAAAATTTAGTAGGAACTAAAAATAAATGTGCTCCCTCTTGCTTATCAATATTTAAATAGTGTGCTAAATCATCTAATTTTCCTAAATGTACAATTTTCTTTTTTACAGCAGTTACAGAATATGTACCATACCCAGGTTTATATATAGGATTACATAGAAAGAAATAATCTTCATCCTTTTTAAATTCAGGTTCTTTCATTTTATTCTGCCAATATTTCTAATGTACTATTATGAATAATGAAATCATCTAATCTAAGAATATCTACAACTTCATATCCATCATCATTTATAACTGTATGAAATACTTCTAAATCCCCATAGTTTATTTTAGTTTTTACAAGATAATCTATTAATTCTGAGATTCTCATTTATTTATTCCTTTCCAATTCTCAAAAGTTAATCCATATTCATCATAATAGGATGTACCATCTGTATGCAAACTACAATAACTAGTATTTTTCTCTAATTTAAAAACCCTTCTCTTAATATCACCACAATAATGTCCTACTAAAATATCCTTAATTTCATAAAGGGAATTCATTACATCAAAAATAGTTACCTCTGGAATAAAGTATTTTGTGTGTCTATAAATATCTAGAGAACTTCTCCACTTATTTGATAAAGTTTCCCGGCTATGAGACATTAAATTATAAGAAGAATATTCAGAACTATAATCCAAAACCAGTTCTACAACTTCATTTAGAGTTAAATCTTCTGCATTAATTTTTATTATTTCCCATTCATTAACAACTTTTTTAAATATTAAAGATGTTGTATCACGTTCTGAAATAAATTCTAACACTTTTTCTTGATTTGTCATTTTATAGTCCTTGTGCAACCTTAACTAAATAGTCTTCTGCTGTAATAATGTATTGTTCAAAAGTAATAATAGATGATACAAAGTCTTTATTATTTTTTATATTATATTCAGAGAGACTTTCCCAAGAATTAATTAAAAGAATTTTACTATTACACTCATGAGTGTATCTTCCATCTGTACTTAAAATTCTTAATTGTTCAATAACTTTATTTGCTCTTTTCTTTAAATATTCAAATTTTTGTTTTACTTGCTCATCAGTTAATTTCATTTTATTAAATATCCAATTAAGAAACCAAATATGATTATTATTGAAATCCAGAAAATTACTTTAGATAGTTTATTCATAATAAACCCAAACCAGCTAACCTCATTTTCTCATCATCTTCCTTTATGATATTTTTTAATTCTCTATCAGAGATTGGGGAAGAAATAATATTAATAATTTCATCATACATACTATCATCTACTACAACATATTCTAGAACATTATTTCTTGGGTCTTTATTTCTAGATAGTTGAATAATAATCTTATTATCTTTTTTATTTACTCCAATACAATATAAAGATTCTAATCCTAATTTATTAGCAATTAATTTTCGCCTTTCCAAAGACATACCTATATACCATCCAGTATGATAATAACCACTATCTTTATTTTCTTTTGTACCATAAGCAAGAATATCTGTTTCATTAGTTGATTCATGAATTAGTTTATTCATTTACTTTCTCCCTTATAGCAGTATTTAAATCATTAATAAACTTTTTTAATTCTTTATATTCATTAGAATCTTGATTATCATTTTTTCTAAGTTCATACATTAATCCTATAACTTTTCTTCTAAAATATTGTAATCTTAAAATAGATTTATTTCTTAGTTGATCTAAAGTAAAAATTTCCATTTTATTTCCTTAGACAGTTTTTAATCCTGTTCATAATAGTAGTTTGGGTTACTCTTTTTCCTACATATATATCATTATTATGATCTCCCCAAGAACCTTTCTCTGAAAAAGGTTCTTTAAATGCTATTTCATTACAAAATTCAATATCATCAAATTTACTTAACCATTCAGATTTTAAATTTTCATTACCACAATCATAAATGATATGATTTGTATTATTTCTTCTTTTATTATTTATCTTAGCTAAAAACTCCCAATCACAAACTTCTGGATTTTCATTTTTAATAAAACCCTCTTGGATAGAAAATTGATTTAGGAATATTCCACACATATACTTAATTATATATCTACTTAGTTCATTATATTCCTCAGAAACATTTATTTTGAAGTAATATAGTTCTATTCCCAACTCTTTACTAATTTCTGATTCAATAAGATCAATAGAAAAATTTTTGATTTCTTTGTTTAAAAAATCTAAAAATTTAACAACTAAATCTTTACAAGGTACAGCTACATAATAATCTTTATCCTCTTTGTATAGATTTGAATAATTTGAAAAACAGGCAGACATAAACATATTCTTATTAAGTTCATTAGAGAAATCATATCCTACCATTATTTATTCCTCATCTTTTAGTAAATAATCATTATTCATTACTTTAATGGAAATATCTTTTCATATCCTAGATTTTGAAAATATTGTTCTATTCTAGTTTTTCCTCTTTGAAAAAATACTGTAATTTCTGAAAATAAGTTATAATCTACAATCCACAATATTTGTATTCCATAACCATTTTTTAATTCTACTACTCTAGCCACTCTTTTTTTAATAGGATTATAATAGATAATATGTTGGTTTCTTTTTAAATAATCTCTAACCATATTCGTAGTTCTATGTTTATTTGCATGAGAAAGTGCATAAATTATATTTGGGAAATCTATATTAAATTCCATTTATATTCTCCCAATCTATAAATACCATCCCATACTCATCTTTTTCATTCTCTAATAATGAGTACACTCTACTATAAAATTTTCTCAATCCAAAAACCCTTCTATTTACAGTAACACAATAATGACTTATTAATTCATGTTTTATTTCATATAAACTATTCATAACGTCAAAGATAGATATGTTTGGCCTAAAATATTTTACATGCCTCCAAATATCTAGAGAACTTCTAAGTCTTCCTCTACCAGTTTCAGTCATATATTTGTTCTTAGAATAATATTTACTAGTATTTTCTAGTACAAAAAGAACTAATTCATTGAGGGTCAAATTAGAAATATCTGGTTTAAATTCAATCTCTGGATGATTAACTTCATGAAACACTAGTGGGCTATTACTATAGTTTTTAATATATTGTATAACTGCTTCTTTATTTTGCATTTTTCATTTCCTTTTTATAGCTTTTATTTTATTACAACACAAGGAATTATAAATAGTTATATTACTTTTACTTGTTCACTAAACATTAAATCAAAAGATGAAAACCCATCTAATGTTAGAAGGTATTTATTATCATAACATCTTGAATTTCTTTTTTCTAAAATCTGTGTCTCCGTTCCTATTTTTCTTTTATAATCCCTTATACTTGAGAATTTTGGATAATAAGGTAAAATTATAACTTTTTGTCCTATATCTTTTTCACTAAAATCATACATTGGTAGGTTTGTGTTAAAGGAAATGTTTGCAAAATCAATCATTTCCAATAATTTAGTTTGTTTAACACTATAGAACATCCTATTTGTTTTTTCTAAAAAATCTTTTAATATTTTTACAACATCAAGATTATCCAATGCTAGAATATTTTCTTTATCAACATTGTTCTCAGATATGGTTCTGTATCTATCATGAGAATTATTATTTAAATAACAAATACAATCTAAATAATCTTTTGTCTCAAGATTTTTTGGTAAATATTTACTAAAGTTAATATTTGAATAATTCCAAGATTCTTCTTCTGATAACATCCTCATTAAATGATGAATAAATAAAATAAGTGGTTTTTTAATCCTTTCTGGGTACAGAGGATTGAACAAAGTTACAAATACAGGGTTTTCTTCTCTAAGGACATCAAGTTTAATATTATTAAATTTATTATTAAAATCATCTACAAATTCTCTCCACCAAGGTAGTAACCTATAAAAAGAAAAATACATATAATGACCCGATTTATACCTAGTCCAAAATGGGTCAGAACACCCTACACGTCCTGGGATTGTATTAAAATCATAACTACCATATTTATACTTTGGGAATAATTTTTCTATTGTACTTAATTTATGAAAATATTTAGAAAATCTAATAACTGATCTAGGCATTAAAAATTATCCTCTACATCTCTAGGCTCATCATTCTGTTCAATATTAAAAACAGCACTTGAAAAATCTGAAAGATGATACCTTAAAGTAGGTTCTTTTGGTTTTACTTTTGTAGTTTCCTTTTTATTCTCCACCCAATTTTTAACATCATTAAAGAATTTAGTTTCTTCCATTAATTCAGGATGAAATTGTACAGTAATTATATCTTCCGATTCTGTAGATTCAATAATTCCTTTATATGTAGATGTAACATTTAATCTTCTTCCAGGACGTATAACTGCCTGATGGTGTAAAGAATTTACAATATCAAAATTTCTTGTTACAATAGTTTCTGTATCAAATTCTAATTTGTGATTATATTCATGGTTAATTCCTAATTTAATCATCATATCCTGGGATAATTTTCCTCCTAAACAGGCATTAATAAGTTGGTGTCCTCTACAAATTCCTAAAATTTTCTTATTATAATAAACTGCTCTTTGTAGAATTTCTCTTTCAATATTATCTCTATTAATATTTATGCTACTATACTCATTATTTTCTCCATAGAGTTCTGGATTTATATCTTCCCCCCCTGAAAAGATAACTAAATCATATTTACCAACACTAGAAGGATTAATAACTTCTAATTCTGGATAAAATCTTTTAATTTGATGAAAAAATGCAGGATAAGCCAAGCCAATTTTCATTATAATTCCCTTTCCTCTACATAATATTCTGTATAAAATTTTCCGTATTTTTTAATTAATACTTGAGTATTATCATCGTTAAATTTGAATTCAGGCTTTGCTTTTGGACGTCCTCTTTTCCAATCTTTTTTACAAATATCTAAAACATCCTCTAGATTTTTAACAACATCAACAAAAATATTATAACCATATTCAAAATCTTCACAAGTAATAATATAAATTTTCATTATAGTTCCTTTTTAATATCCACTAATACTTGATTAGCAGAATCTTGATCACAATTTTTTATATTACTGATAGACACATCTAAATATTTATCAAGAATACTTACTTTTTCATCTACTAAGAATTTACATCCAATTTGAATCCAGTCAAATAATTCCTCCATTTTTTCCAAAGAATATGAACACCAACTATTACTAGGAGTTCTGTACTCAATTCCAAAATCTCCATTTTTATATTTTTGTTCTCTATATCTTCCAGCTTTTCCATAAGTTTCTGCACGCATTTTTTCTAATTCTGGATATGGAGAATTTGCAATACAAAAATTTCCTACAGTACACGCTAATAAATGTATTGCTGGTTTTGGTGAATTTAGAAATTCACCTAATCCAGAAATATGAATATGTCCTCCACCATATCTAAATAAGTGTTTAGAAACGTCCAAAGTTTTACATAAATAATCTTGATCTAATGCATCCTGATCAGGATCACATCCAAAAATAAATCCCTGATAAATTTTTCTTAAGTTTAGAAAAGGAATATACCAACTTGGATCAATATTAATTACCGGCTTTTTATAAAGATTCAAATTTCTACCATTCCATTTGTAATTTTTAAGAAATTCACCAAGAACATTTAAAGAATTATTAATTACATCATAAATTTCTTTGTAATTGTTCTTTGGGGATTTCACAGTTAATTCCCAAGCTACTCCATCCATCATCCAAGAAAAATCGGAATCATGAATATAAATAGGATGTTTTTCATCTTCATCTTGTTCCAAAAAAGGAAGTCCAGAATCTTTTTCTAATAATGATGGAGAAACTACATATTCTTTTTCTCCTAAATTGATAGAAGAAAAGAATTCAGGATCAGTACCATATTTTAAATTCATTTTATCCTCCGAAAATAGGTTTCTTAGCTAAAATATATAAAGATGTTTTTGACTCTCCAGGAAAATATCTTTCCTGGCAATCACCACAATAAATTCCACTTGATCTTCCTAATCGAAATAATTCTTTTAAAGGATATATTTTTCCACACTCCATACACCCAGCTACCATATCATCTAGATCAACAATTTCATCACAGATAATACATCTATATTCTGCTTTTACATCATTATTTTTTAATCGTAAACTTCCTTGCATCGGGAATATTCCATCTTTGGTAATATTAATTGGCATAATAAGGGAAATGTTCTTAGAAAAATCCAAAAATACTCTATTACTACATTTCTTGTGGATAAACATTTTATTTTCTCCCAATTAGAATAGCACCAGGAATTCCTATTCTTTCTAATAACTCATCGTATTCTTCTGTTTCGATTACTTTAGAAAAGTATAGATATACTGTATCATTTTTTACCATCCCACTTTCAAGTTGAATATCCTCGTATCTAATATCAAAATCAATGATGAATATTTTCCCACTTTCTAGATGTTTAATTCCTTTATTTATAATTTCACTAAATGGAATACTAAATTTCTCTACTTTTTTATTCTCCTTCATTATAGATTTTACATTACTTACTATTTCTTCTGTACTAGAAAATTCTTTGTCAACCTCGTCTATTAGTTTACCAAATATTGTTTCACTAACATCAATGGTTCTTACAGGTTTTGCAAATTCATTTAATTCCGCATATGTTGGTAAATCTGTTGTAATTAAATTAAATTTTGCCATTAATTCAAAGAAAAATTTTCTACCAAATGGTGTGGTTGGTTTTCCTTTTATCAGTTTTCTTGATGCAGTACCATATCTAGCTAGATTTAATAGACCTACTACATTTCCTGGAATTAAATAACAAATTATTTCTTTACCAGAATAATCTTCTATAGCAGTTGTTATGTATATACTGTATTTACTTTTAGGAATTTCTTCTTCAAAGCCCTCTTGACAATAATTATAATTTAGATCATAGATTATTTTTCCAGTTCTAAAATCTGCTATGTACTGTCCCTGTCCAGATTTTTTTAATTCATCTACAATCTTAGTAAAAGATTTATCAGAAGAACTTGGCTTTAAAAATTCTTTATTGACAACATTGATTGATATTTTATTTTCAGAATAATCCACTGGTAAGCACTGTGCCCCGTCCCCCTGATAGAAATAATATCTTCTATCAATAAGACCATGAACATATCTAATAATTTTTCCACCAGGAAATTCTTCTGAATTAAGAATATTAAAAATAATCTCTGGTTCAGTCATTATATTTTCTTCCTCTTCCAGTTATGGAAATTATTCCTTTTTCTAGTAAATTTGGTTCAATTTCATTTGTTATTGTATATCTATCTATTTTAGTTGAATTCACTATATTAGATAGACTTGATAATTTTACGGTACTTAAATAGTTTAAATATATTTCATCTAGCTCCGTTATTCCATTTTCTTTAACATATAATATTGTATCCAACACAAGGGTTAATTCTTTTTCTGTTTTACATATTCCATATCTAGTGAAAACAAATTGTAATCTCATACATAATATTTTAGCAATTCTTGGATTTCCCTTTACTCTATCAGCAATTATTTTCAGAAATTCATCTGGTAAATTATACCCTTTCAGAAATTCATCAACTATTTGCATTAGTTCTTTTTTAGTGTATCTTCCAAAAATAATAGGAAAACATCTATTTCTCAGTGGCTCTTTTAAAGAACCACTTTCATTTGTTGCAAATAGAAATGTGTAGTT
>Ga0209706_10001803_pt1 | contig 12107 bp, 8 predicted proteins | sample PPLLaktember2015_6_FD_187263 | JGI IMG/M metagenome (GOLD analysis project Ga0209706, IMG submission 187263) | Freshwater sediment microbial communities from Prairie Pothole Lake near Jamestown, North Dakota, USA - PPLs Lake P8 Core (1) Depth... | ecosystem: Environmental > Aquatic > Freshwater...
AGTCCCAGGTGAGCGCCGCGGCGCGCGGGGCGCGGTCGCGCGCGAAGAGGGCGGCGGCGAGCGCGACCGCCGCGAGCAGGAAGACGTTCGCCGCCGTGATCCAGCCGAACGGCAGCAAGGCCGCGAGCGGGGGCAGCGCCAGCGCGGGGTCCCAGCTTGCGACCGCGCGCTGCAGGACGGGCAGCGCAGCGCCCGGCAGCAGGCCGAGCCCGAGGCAGCCGGCCGCGAGCACGAGCATGGGGGCGAGCATGGCTCCGCCCGGGTCGTGGGCCGACGAGGACGCGGCGCTCCGCGGTGCGCCGCTGAAGGCGATGCCCGCGACCTTGACGAACCCAGCCACGGCGAGGGCGCCGGCCATCGCGAGGGCGGGCACCGCGAAGCCGGCCCAGGCCCAGCTCGCAACCGGGTCGGCGACCGCGGCGCGCAGCAGGCCCACGTAGAGGAGCAGCTCGCTCGAGAACCCGTTCAGCGGAGGCGCGCCGCTGATGGCGACCGCCCCCACCATGAAGAGCGCGAAGGTGCGGGGCATGCTGCGAGCCAGCCCGCCGAGCGCGGAGAGCTGTCGGGTTCCGGTGGCGTGCAGCACGCTGCCCGCGGCGAAGAACAGCAGCGGCTTCATCAGGCTGTGATTGAGCACGTGGAACAGGGCTCCGCCCAGCCCCAGCGCCACGAGGTCGCCGCGATCCAGCGAGCGGCCGATCGACGCCAGGCCCACGCCGATCACGATGATGCCGACGTTCTCGATGCTGCTGTAGGCCAGCAGCCGTTTGAGATCCCGCTGCGCCACCGCGAGGGCGATGCCGAGCACGCCCGAGAGGGCGCCGAGCGCGAGCAGCGCGGCGCCCCACCAGATGGGCGGCTCGGGCAGCAGCCCGCACACCCGCACCACCCCGTAGACGCCCGCCTTGAGGAGCACGCCGGAGAGCAGGGCGGAGACGTGGCTCGGCGCGTTGGCGTGCGCGCCGGGCAGCCAGACGTGCAGCGGCATCAGCCCCGCCTTGAGGCCGAAGCCGACGACGCCGAGCGCGAAGAGGGCGGTCGCCAGCCAGCCGGGAGAGCCGGCCAGGGAGGTCGGCCAGAGCGCGGACGAGCCCTGCGCTTGGCCGAGCAGCGCAAAGAAGCCGATCAGGCAGAGCGTGCCCGTGTGGGTCGCCACGAGGTAGATCCAGGCCGCCTGGCGCACCTCCTCGCGGTCCTCCTCGGTGGCGATCAAGAAGAAGCCGGCGAGCGCCATCAGCTCCCAGGCGACCAGGAAGACGATCGCGTCGCGGGCCAGCACCACCGCCATCATCGCCGCCGTCATGATCCCCCAGCAGAGACGCAGCCGGCGGCCGCCGTCGGGCTGCTCCTGCGCACGCCAGTAGCCGGCGCCGTAGAGCGATCCGAGCGCGGAGACGACCAGCATCGGGATCACGAAGAGCGCCGTCAGCCCGTCGAGGCCGAAGGCGGCGCGGCCGATCGGCAGCGGTGCGAGCAGCAGCGTCGACGCGTCGCCGCCGCGCGCGTGGAGCACGAGGCCCGCGCAGCCGATCGCGGACCCGATCAGGTTGAGCGCCGTGGCGATCCCCTGTCCCGCTCCCGCCGCGCGCCGGCTCAGGAAGCCGGGCGCTCCGCTCAGGCCGATGCACGCCGCGGCGACCAGCAAGGTCGCCACCGGCAGCGTCGCCCCGGATGCGGCGCTCGCGCTCACCATCCGAGGAACCGCCGCGCGAGCTCGGAGATCGGGACCAGCGACGCGAGCAGCAGGCACAGGGTCAACAGCACGAGCGCGAGGTACTGCTGGATGCGTCCCTGCTGGACCGCCCGGATCGGGGTCAAGCTGCGGCGGAAGCCCGCCCAGAGCGGGCCGAGCACCCCCTCCGTGACGTGCTCGGGCACCTCGCTGTGGAAGCTCCGCGCCGCCGGAAACGCCTCCCGGCTGGTCGGATCCGCCGAGCGCGGCCGCAGCAGCCAGGCGTAGAGATCGACGAGGATCTGGGCGAAGGAGGAGGCGGTGTAGGCCATGGTCGGGCCGGGTCGCGCGTAGCCGCAGTCCCAGGTCACGGCCTCGTGCGTCCGCTTGCGGTAGCCGTAGTGCAGCGTCAGCGCGATCGCCACGACGCCCGCCACGAGCGCGGCGTTCGTGGCCATCACGAGCTGCCAGGGGAGCAGCTCGGCGAGCGAGGGCGGCGGCGGATCCAGCCGACTCCAGGCGGCGACGACGGGGTCGAGAGCGGGCAGCGCCAGCACGGGCAGCACGCCGATCGCGATGCAGCCGAGCGCCAGCGGCAGCATGGCGAGCCGCATGGCGGAGGGCGCCTCGTGCGCGCGCGCCGCCCCTTCCGAGCGATGCGGTCCGAGGAACACCGTGCCGAACACCTTGACGAAGCAGGCGATGGCCAGCGCACCGGCCATGGCGAGCAGCGGAACGGCGAGGGGCGCGACGGACCACACGCCGTCGACGCCGTCGCCAGTCACCCGCAGCAGGCCGACGTAGATCAGCAGCTCGCTCACGAAGCCGTTGAGTGGAGGGAGGCCGCAGATCGCCGCGGCGCCGATCGCGAACAGGGTCGCGGTGCTCGCCATCGGGCGGGCGAGCCCGCCGAGGCGATCGATCTCGCGGGTGCCGGCTGCGTGGATCACCGAGCCAGCGGAGAGGAACAGCAGGCCCTTGAAGAGCGCGTGGTTCCAGACGTGCAGCAGACAGCCGCCCATTCCGAGCGCGACCCACGCCGGCTGGCCCGCGGCGAGGCCGATCAGCGCGAGACCCATACCCATCACGATGATCCCGATGTTCTCGATGCTGTGGTAGGCGAGCAGGCGCTTCAGGTCGTGCTGGCCGAGCGCGAAGAGCACCCCGTAGACGGCGCTGCCCGCGCCCGCGACGAGCAGCAGCAGGCCGACGGCCGGCGGCGGCGCGGGAACGAGCATCAGGATGCGCAGCAGCCCGTAGATGCCCATCTTCAGCACCACCCCGGAGAGCAGCGCCGAGACGTGGGAGGGGGACTGTGCGTGCGCCGCGGGCAGCCAGAAGTGGAGCGGGACGATCCCCGCCTTCATTCCGAAGCCGAGCAGCGCGAGCAGGAACAAGACGCCGGTGACGCCCGGCCGGCTCGCCTCGGCTGGAAGCGCGCGGAGCTCCAGCGAGCCCGTCACCGCCCACAGCAGGCCGAACAGCGCGAAGAGCGCGAGCGTCCCGGCGTGCGTCGCGACGAGGTAGACCCAGCCGGCCTGCTGTACCTCGGGGCGCTCGTCCTCGGTCGTGACGAGCAGAAAGGCCGAGAGGGCCATGATCTCCCACGCCATCAGGAAGGAGAGGCCGTCGGCCGCCAGCGTCACGGCGGCGAGCGACGCGACCAGCGCGCCCCAGCAGAGCCGGAGCTTCCGCCCGTTCTCGGGGTGCTCGTCCTGCCTCCAGTAGCGCGATCCGTAGAGCGCGCCGGCGCCGCCGAGCACGAAGACCGGCAGCAGGAAGAAGGCGGACAGCGGATCGAGCCGCAGATGGAGCGTGAGCGAGGCGAGCGGGCCGGCGAGCGTGACCGTCTCCACGCGACCGTCGCCGACGGCGACCAGGGCTGCGACCGCTCCGAGGAGCGCGCCGGCGACCGACAGCCCTGTCGCGATCGCCTGGCCCGGCTGCGAACGGCGTCCGAAGGCGAGGCCAGGCACTCCGCTCAGCGCGGTCAGCGCGATCGCAGCGAGGCTCATGACCAGGCACATCGTCCGCTCTCCCCGCGCGCTCGGATCGCAAGCCGATTCCTCGTGGCGTCACTCCTGGACCACGCCCGCCGCGGGACGGGGCGAGCCCGCGTCCAGGGCGGCCTCCGCCGCGTGGAGCGCCTCGAAAATCTCCTCGCGCGAGGCCTGCGTGCGCAGCGCCGCCTTGAAGCGCGGCTCGCGCAGGGTGAAGGCGAGCCGCGACAGCAGGTGCAGGTGGGCGCGCACCGTCGGGCTGATCAGCGTGAACAAGATGCTGACCGGTTCGCCGTCGAGAGCGCCGAAGTCGACGGGGCGCTCGAGGAAGCACAGGGTGACCGTCGGGCGCGAGAGGTGCAGCACGATCGGGTTGCGGACGTGCGGGATCGCGATCCCGTCGCCGATCCCCGTCGAGCCGAGCGCCTCGCGGGCGAGCAGCACCTGGTAGAGGAACTCGCGGTCGACGTCGTCGGGCAAATTCATGGTGTCGACGACCGCGCGCAGCACGCTGGCCTTGTCGTGGCCGCCCACGCGGTAGTGGATGCCGCCCGCGCGCAACGCGTCGGCGAGCGTCGGCGGGGGCCCGGCCTCGCTCTCCGGCTCGGCGAAGATCTCGGGCGAGACGTGGATCTTCTGGGCCGTCGCCCACTCGAGGAGCTCCGAGCGGTTGATGCGGTACTGGTCGTTGATCTTGTAGGCGGGGAGCAGCCCCTGCTTGATCCAGCGGTAGACGCTCTTCTCGGAGGCGTTCAGCAGCGCCGCCGCCTCGCGAACCGTCAGCTTCTTCACCGCGCGGTCGCCCCCAACCCGGACCAAGCTTCCACGACGCGGACGCGCGCGTCAACGGTGAGACGGTTTGGGACAGATGGGTGAAGCGTGGGGGCCGAAGCCGGCGCGTGGCGCTCCTGTCCTGTGCGTGAGAACGCGGGCTAGGCGACGCCCCCGGCGGCCACCCGTCCCCGATCCGCACGAGCTGCCGGGTCGCCCCGCCGAGCGTCATGCTGAGCTGGCGCGCCCACAGGTAGTAGCGGTGGAGCGGGTAGTCGAGGTCGATGCCGATGCCCCCGTGCAGGTGCTGGGCGGCGTAGGTGACGCGGTTGCCGCCCTCGGACGCCCAGAACTTGGCGATCGCCACCGCTTGCTCGGCGTCCTCGCCCTGGGAGAGGCAATGGACGGCGCGGAGCAGGGTGAGTCGGATCGCCTGGACGTCGATGTAGGAGTCGCCGGCGCGCTGGTGCACTGCCTGGAAGCTGCCGATCGGGCGGTCGAACTGCCGGCGCTCGGTGGTGTAGGCGGCCGTCATCTGCAGCGCGCGCTCGGCCACGCCGAGGGCCATCGCGCAGAGCGCCGCCGTGGCGTGCTGGCGCAGCCAGCGGGCGGCCTCGGCGCCGCGCTCGGGGGCGGCGAGCACGTCCTCGGCCGCAACGCGTGCGCCCGACAGCTCGAGCACGTACTGGGGCTCGTAGTCGGTCACCTCCTGGCGCACGAGCTGGACGCCCGCGGCGCGCGGGTCGAGCAGGAACAGGCCCACGCCGCCCGCGGCGCGCGCCGGCACCACGATGCGCTCGGCGAGCTGCGCGGCGGGGACGAGGCCCTTGCGGCCGTCGAGCGCGAACGCGGCGCCGTCCTTGCGCGCCGTGGCGGAGGGCTCCTCGGGCAGCTCGGCGAGCGGCTCCGAGAGCGCGCCGCTCAGGATCGCCTCGCCGCTGGCGATGCGCGGCAGGAAGCGCTGCTTCTGCGCATCGCTGCCGAAGCGGGCGATCGGCAGACCTGCCAGCACGACCGTCGCGTAGAGCGGCACCGGCGCCACCGTGCGGCCGATCTCCTCGAGCAGCACGATCAGCTCGAGGAAGCCCATGCCGCTGCCGCCGTAGCGCTCCTCGAAGGGCACGCCCAGCAGGTTGGCCTTGGCGAGCTCCTTCCAGAGCTCGCGGTCGACCCGGTCGTCGCTCGTCTCGATCGTCTTCAGCCGCTCGTGGGTGACGAGCTCTTCCAGGATCTTGCGCGACAGCTCGCGCAACGCCTGCTGGTCCTCGCTCCAGCTCCAGTCCACCTGCGACTCCTCTAGCTCTTGTAGTGAGGCATGCCGAGGCCGGCCATCGCGATGATGTCGCGCTGAACCTCGTTTGTGCCGCCGCCGAAGGTCAGGATCAGGGCCGCGCGGTACATGCGCTCGATGCGCCCGCGCAGCACGGTCTCGGGGGAGCCTTCCTTCACGGTGCTCGCCTCGCCGATGACCTCCATCATCCACTCGTAGATCTTCACCGCCATCTCGGTGCCGAACACCTTGGCGGCCGACGCCTCGGCCGGATGGAGCATGCCCTTCGTGGAGGCCCAGGCCTGCTTCCAGTTCATCAGCTTCAGCACCTCGATGTGCGCCTGGCAGCGCGCCAGGGTCTGCTGCACCCAGGGCTGGTCGATCACGCGGCGGCCGTCGGCGAGCTTCGTGCGGCGCGCCCAGTCGAGCAGGTCGCGCTGGGTGGTCTCGAAGCCCGAGGCGTTCACCAGCGAGACGCGCTCGAAGTTCAGCTGGCCGACGATCAGCGACCAGCCGCGGTTCTCGCCGCCGATCAGGTTGGCGTGCGGCACGCGCACGTCCTCGAAGTAGGTGGCGTTGGTGCGCACGCCGGCCATCGTCCAGATCGGCGTGCACTTGTAGCCGGGCGACGTGGTCGGGACCATGAACATCGAGATGCCGCGGTGCTTCGGCGCCTGGGGGTCGGTGCGCGCGGCGAGCCAGATGTAGTCGGCGTAGTCGGCGAGGCTCGTGAACACCTTGCTGCCGTTGATCACCCACTCGTCGCCGTCGCGCACGGCGCGCGTCTTCAGCGACGCGAGGTCGGTGCCCGCTTCGGGCTCCGAATAGCCGATCGCGATGTGGAGCTCGCCGCGCAGGATCGGCGGCAGGAAGCGCCGCCGCTGCTCGTCGTCGCCGTAGTGCATGATCGTCGGCCCGACGGTGCCGAGCGTCAGGAACGGCAGCGGGAAGCCGACGCGTTGGATCTCCTCGGCGAAGATGTATTGCTCGATCGCCGAGCGCCCCTGGCCGCCGTACTCCTTCGGCCAGCCCACGCCGAGCCAGCCGTCGTCCGCGAGCTTCTTCAGGATGCGACGGTACTCGGGCCCGCCGCCCTCGCCCCCGCTGCTCGCCCGCAGCTCCGCGCGCAGCTCCTCGGTGACCAGATCCGCGAAGTACCCGCGCAGCTGATCGCGCAACGCCGCCTGCTCGGTCGACAGATCCACGTGCATGTCGATCCCTCACACCAAATTTGAAACGTGTATCAGTTTAGCCCGTAACGCGAGCCCGGCTAGGCGGGGACGGTCTTAAGTAGTTAAGTAACTCTCCCCGCGGGAGAGCCGCTGGCCGGGCCGGTTGCCGGTCGGAAGGCGATGCCGTATCTGGTCGTGACCCCCAAGGTCCCGCAGACAGGCTCCGATGGCCCGCCAGCCGCGCGTCGATGCACCGGGCGCTGTGCACCACGTCATGATCCGGGGAATCGAGCGTCGTGCGATCTTCTTCGACGACATAGACCGCGCCGAGTTCCGGGATCGGCTCGGCGAGGTGATCCCCGACTGCGGGGCCGTCGCATTCGCCACGGCCTTCATGCCGAATCACGTGCACCTCGTGATCCGCTCGGGAGACACGCCTCTCTCGCGCCTGATGAGCCGCCTCAACACGAGCTACGCGGTGCGATTCAATCGGCGTCACGATCGGGTCGGATATCTGTTTCAGAATCGCTTCAAATCGCGGCTGGTGACGGGGGACGACGATCTGCAGGGTCTGCTCCGCTACGTCCATCTCAATCCAGTGCGCGGCGGCCTGGTCGCGGGCCTGACGGCGCTCGAACGCTACGCGTGGACCAGTCACGGCGCGCTCATGGGAAGACGCCGCGCACTGCCGTACGAAGACGTCACGGGTGCGCTTTCGCTGTTCGCCGCGGATCTGAGCGCGGCCCGGCGTCGATTGCGAAGCTGGATGGAGCAAGGTCTGAGCGAGGATCCGGCGAGGCAAGAGGAAACGGGGCCGGGTAGCGGCGGCCGCATCCCCGCCCGCAGCTCTCCCGCCATGCACCGCGCTCCCGCTCCCGAGCGACGCGATTTCGAAGAGCTGATCGACGCGGTCTGCTGGCATTTCTCCGCGACGCGAGAGGATCTCGTTCGCGGCGCACGCCATGCTCGCGCAAGCAACGCGAGGGCCGTGATCTGCCACATCGCGATCGTGCGGTGGCGACTATCGAGCGCCCAGGTCGCGCGCGCGGTGGGGGTGTCGGCTGCCGCGGTGTCCCAGGCCCTGAGGAGAGGAGGCGACCTCAGCCGGGAGATCGACCTCGGAGTTCTCCCCGCTGGGAGAGTTACTTAACTACTTAAGACCGTCCCCGCTTGCGATGCGCTGGGCCCAGGGGTAGTCGGGTTTGCCGCTGGGCTGGCGTTGGATCTGGGGGACGAGGTGGAGCTCCTTCGGGACTTTGTAGCCGGCGACGAGGGTGCGGCAGTGGGCGGCGAGGTCGTCGAGGCTCGGGCGGCGGCCCTCGCGGGGCTGCACCACGGCGGTCACGCGCTGGCCCCAGCGCTCGTCCGGGAGGCCGACGACCATCGCGTCGAAGACGTCGGGGTGCGACTTCAGCGCGGCCTCGACCTCCTCGGGGTAGATCTTCTCGCCGCCCGAGTTGATGCAGACGCTGCCGCGGCCGAGCAGCGTGAGCGTGCCGTCGGCTTCGACCTTCGCGAAGTCGCCCGGGATCGAGTAGCGCTTGCCGCCGACCTCGACGAACACCTCGGCGGTCTTCTTCGGGTCCTTGTAGTAGCCGAGCGGCACGTTGCCCCCGCGCGCGATGCGGCCGACGACGCCCGAGCCGGGCGCGACGGGCTTCATGTGCTCGTCCAGCACGATCGTGTCGCGCCCCGGCCGCACGTTGACGCCGGCGCCCTCGCGCTTCGGCGCGTTCGGGTCGTACATGGCGGTGCCGTTGAAGCCGCCCTCGGAGGAGCCCACCGAGTCCGTGAGCACGAGGTTCGGGAAGCTGGCCTTGAACTGCGCTTTCACCGAGGGCGAGAAGATCGCCGCGGTGCTCGAGAGCGCGATCAGCGACGAGAGGTCGCGGGTCTGCTTCGCGCGCGGCAGCTCGTCGGCGAGCGGCCGGCCCATGGCGTCGCCCGTGACCATCATGACGTTCACGCGCTCGCGCTCGACGATCTCCCAGACCCTCGCGGCGTCGAAGGAGCGCTCGCTGTAGAGCACCACCTTGTTGCCGACGAAGACGCCGCCGAGGGTCGCCCACTGGGAGGCGCCGTGCATCAGCGGCGCCAGCGCCAGGGAGGTCATGCCGGGGTTCTTCGTCTTCGCCGTCAGGTCCTCCGGGCGCTCGTACGGGACGCCCGTGACGTGGTCGATGCCGCCGCCGAGGGTGAAGATCACGTCGTGCTGCCGCCACACCACGCCCTTCGGCATGCCGGTGGTGCCGCCGGTGTAGAGGATGTAGTGGTCGTCGGGCGAGCGCGGGCCGAAGTCGCGCGCGTCGCTCGCGGCGGCGAGCGCGGCCTCGTAGGGCACCGAGCCGAGCGCCCCGAGGTCCTCGCCGCTCCCGTCCTCGATCGCCACGAAGTGGCGAAGCTTCGGCAGGCCCCCGCGGATCGCGGCGATGCGCGGCGCGAACTGCCGCTGGTGGATCAGCGCCACCAGGTCGGCGTTGTCGAAGAGGTAGGCGAGCTCCGCCTCGACGTAGCGGTAGTTGATGTTGATGGGAACCGCGCGCAGCTTGTAGCAGGCGAGCATGCCCTCCACGAACTCGACGCAGTTGAAGGCGTGGATGCCGACGTGCTCACCCCGGGAGACCCCGTGGGCCGCCAGGTGGTGGGCCAGCCGATTGGCGCGCCGCTCCAGCTCGGCGTAGGTGCGCCGCGCCGCGCCGGCGACCAGCACCTCGCGCTCCGGAACCGAGTCTGCGGCCGCTTCGAAGAGGTCGGCGATGTTCCATTCCATGGGCGTCTCCGTGACGGGAAAGCGCAGTCAGCCGGCGAGGGCCGGATTCGCGGGAACCGGAAAACGTGTCGCAGCCGGCACGCAGCCGCAACCCTCGAGGCCGCGCGGGCGCCCCGCCTCAAGGCGGCGCGGGTGTCTCGCCGATGCAATCGGGCGATGGAGGGAAGGCCCCGGGAGCGAGTCGTGGCGCGCCATGCGCCGTGCCGCGCCTTCGCGCGCGGCGCGCTCCCGGCCCTCGAGCGGCTCGGCTATCGCCTGCTGCCGCCGCGCACCGGCCGCGTCGCCGCCGGGGCCGAGGCCGAGGCCCACCTGGTCTGCCCGCGCGATCTGCGCCGCCTTCCCCCGGACACCGACGCTCCCGTGATCCTGCTGGCGGGCCGGCGCCCGCCGCGCCCGCGGCCGGGGGACCCCTCGGCCGTCGCCACGCTGCGCCGGCCGGCCACGCTCGGCGACGTCTACCGCGCGCTGCAGTTCGCGCTCGAGGCGAACCCGCGCCGCGTGCCCCGCGCGTCGATCACGCTCCCCGCGCGCTGCGCGAGCGGCGAAGGCGACTTCCCCGGCGCGATCGTGTCGCTCTCCGAGGGCGGCTGCCTGGTGCGGAGCACGCGGCCCCTCTCCTCGCGCCGCCGCCTGCGCCTGTTCTTTCCGCTGCCGGAGTCCGGCCTCGTGGAGGTCTCGGCCCGGCCTCTCTACCACGCGCGCGGTCACCTCGGCCTCGCCTTCCTCGACCTGGCCGACGCCACCCGGCGCGCGATCGCCGAGTGCGTCGAACAGGTGCTGCTGGCGAGCTGACGAGCGGATCAGATCGCCCGCTCGCGCCCTTCCCAGTACGGATCGCGCAGCTTCCGCTTGTAGAGCTTGCCGTTCGGGTCGCGCGGCATCTCCTCGGTGTAGTCGATGGAGCGCGGCGTCTTGTACTTGGCGAGCTTGTCGCGGCAGAACTCGAGGATCTCGTCGGTGAGCGCCTGGCCCGGCGCCACGCCTTCGACCGGCTGCACCACCGCCTTCACCTGCTCGCCCCATTCTTCGTGCGGGATCCCGAACACCGCGACGTCGGCGATCTTCGGGTGGCCGAGCAAGACGCTCTCGATCTCGGCCGGGTAGATGTTGACGCCGCCCGAGATGATCATGTCGTTCTTGCGGTCGCAGAGGAAGAGGTAGCCGTCCTCGTCGAGATAGCCGATGTCGCCCACGGTGAAGTAGCGCCCGCGCCGCGCCTTCTCCGTCTTCTCCTTGTCCTTGTAGTACTCGAAGTCGGCCTGGCCGCGCAGCATGTACACGGTGCCGGGGGTGCCCGGCGGAAGCTCCTTGCCCTCGTCGTCGAAGATCTTGATCTCGGCGTTTGCCCAGGCCTTGCCGACGGTGCCGGGCTTCCTGCGCCACTCCTGCGGCGTGACGATGGTGCCGCCGCCCTCGGTGGCGGCGTAATACTCGTAGATGCTGTCGCCCCACCAGTCGAGCATGCGGCGCTTCACCTCGGGCGGGCACGGCGCGGCGGCGTGGACCATGGTGCGCGTCGACGACACGTCGTAGCGCGCCTTCACCGCTTCCGGGAGCTGGAGCATGCGGTGGAGCTGCGTCGGCACCATGTGGCTGACGGTCACCTTGTACTTGTCGATCAGGCGCAGGCACTCCTCGGGCTTCCACTTGTCCATCACCACGATCGGGTGGCCGAGGTGCATCGAGCCCGACGCGAACATCAGTACGGCGGTGTGGTAGAGCGGGGAGCCGACGAGGTGGACGTTCCCGTCCTCGGGCTTCACGCCGAACATCTGCAGGAAGCCGGTGAAGAGCGTGGCGATGGTGTCGGGGTCGATGGGCGCCAGCGGTCGGCGCACGCCCTTCGGCCGGCCGGTGGTGCCCGAGGTGTAGTTCATCACCGCGCCGGCGGAGCGGTCCTCCGGCATCTCGGCCGACTGCCCCGCTTTGAGCTCGGCGTAGGGCCGGAAGCCCGGCAGCGAGCCGACCGAGAAGCGGGCGCGCTCGGGCACCGAGATCTCCCGCGCGGCGGCGCCGACCGCGTCCGCGAAGCGCGCGCTCGCGACGAACGCCTTGGCCTCGCAATCGTTCACGATGTACGCGATCTCGGGGCCCGCGAGGTGATTGTTGATCGGCGTCAGGTACCAGCCTGCCTGGAAGCAGGCGAGGTACAGCTCGATCGGCTCGGCGCCGTTCGGCAGCACCATCGCCACCGCGTCGCCCTTCTGCAGACCGAGCGCGCGCAGCCCGCGCACCAGCCGGTTCGCCTCGGCGAGCAACTCGCCGCGGGTGACCTCCCGCTCGTCGGGCGTGACGAGCGCGAGCTTCCCCGGCTCGCGCTGCGCGAAGTTCCAGAAACCGAGCGACATGACACCTCCGATGGAGGGGGACGGGGTTCAACTAATCAACTAAGTCACCCCGCGGGTGGAGATAGTTGGTTAGTTGAACCCTGTCCCCGCGTTATGGCTTTTCG